>Ga0307477_10001700_pt1 | contig 17985 bp, 14 predicted proteins | sample atmos_gasesECM2C_FD_203316 | JGI IMG/M metagenome (GOLD analysis project Ga0307477, IMG submission 203316) | Hardwood forest soil microbial communities from Morgan-Monroe State Forest, Indiana, United States - atmos_gasesECM2C_515 | ecosystem: Environmental > Terrestrial > Soil > Temperate...
CATTTTCCCTACGCGCTTAAACGGCCCGTGCTTACCGGTGATTTCGAGGAATCCTTAATCGCTGTTTCCAAAGAGCTTGATAGGCAGGCAAAATTTGGCTGCGTTGTGCGTGCCAGCCAGAGATTCGATAGCCACGTTGCGAGCGCATCCCAATCAGGTGCAATTTTTTTGGAAGGGCGATTGCTACGGTTTGTGATGGGGTGGTGTACTACTTCTAATCCAGTCCTGGAGGAGCAGCGGGAATGACGGAGCGTCGCTTGGCCCGCCGGTACGACTTGTCACTGCCGGTAAACGTTCGCCTGCCGATCACGCGAGAGCCTGGAACTCACGACGGCCAGACTCGAGATATTTCCACGCGCGGCGTTTATTTCATCATGCAGAAAGAACTCTCTCCCGGAACTGAGGTCGATTTCACGCTCACGTTACCGGCCGAAATCACCCGAGGATCGGAAGTATTCGTCCGCGCCCACGGACGCGTGGTCCGCGTCGATAAACAGACCGACGACGACCACGAATCGATCGGTGTAGCGGCAGTGATCGAACGCTACGACATCATTCGGGGCGACGGCGCCCGCGTGTAGCGTTCGGTAGCTTTATCGTTCACCTGCAAACAGGAGCCGTCCCGGCCATTCTGTGACTTTCAGTCATGGAGCCTTTCATTTTGGCTCCTGGGACGCTTCCAACCACACCGCTCGCGAATTCCATTGCCTTTCGGGGCGCACTGGGCCTAGCATAAACTTAACTTTAGCCTAGGAGGGTCCGATGAGAATCGCGGACCTGATTTCATCCCGCCGGGAAGTCTACTCGATACCAGAAGACACCACTGTTCATGACGCAGCTCGATACTTGCGCCAGCGCGAAGTGCGCGCCGTGGGCGTCTGCGACAAACACGGAGTGCTGCAAGGTGTGGTGTCGCAAAGCGACGTGTCTGACAAAGTCGCCGCCGAAAATAAATGCCCCGCCTGGATGCGAGTCAGCGAGATCATGACGCGCGAACTCGTCACCGCAACTCCTGATACATCGCTCGAGGATTGCCTCCGCCTGATGGAGCAACACGGTATCTATCACCTCGTTGTCCTAGACCACGAAAAGGGTTATCAGGGCATGATTTCGGTGACAGACCTTCTGAAACTGTTTGCCTCCGATCAGAAGGCACGCGCGGACATGCTTGAGGCCCTGATTTTTCCACAGAGATAGCGCGCTACGTCGTAATTGGACGCCTAAACTCTTGTTGCTGATATATCTACGTCCGTGCCAAGGGAAAGCGACTTCCCGAAAGAGATAACTACTTTCTTTTCTCGCCGCCGGTTCGCCTGGAATTCGCGCCAATATGGGATTCGCGTTTGTCTCGTTTCCAATAGCCTTCTCGATCGGGCACCGTAAACAACTGAAACAAAACGTACCTGCCGGTCGGCTTTGAGCCCTTGCGATGTTTGGCGGCTTATTTGCACTCCGTGTAGCAGCGCCAGTCCTGGCGCGGGGGCGGCTTTCAACTCAATGGCGTCTGCGGCCGAAGCAAGACTCAACACAGTTGCTCACCCTCTAGAACTACCTCCTGAACACGTTTATTTTGGACCTTCCGCGACCATGCAGGCTGTGCGGCAGAAAGTGTTGCGGGCGGCGGGTTTGAACGTCCCGGTTCTGGTGCTCGGTGAGAGTGGCACTGGCAAAGAGGTGCTGGCGCGCTTCATTCACGAACGATCTCCCTGGCGGGAAGGCCCGTTCGTCAAAGTGAATTGCCCGGCAATCCCCGGCACACTCCTCGAAAGCGAACTGTTTGGATTCCAGAAAGGCGCTTTCACGGGCGCGCACGCCTCAAAACCCGGCCGTGTGGAACTCGCGCAAGGGGGAACGCTTTTCCTCGACGAAATCGCCGAACTGGACGGGAGCCTGCAGGCAAAGCTACTGCATGTTCTACAAGACGGCCATTTCACCAGCATCGGCGATCACGAAGAAAAGCGGGTGGACGCGCGCGTGATCTGCGCGACCAATCGAAAGCTGCAGCAGGAAATCGAATCGGGCGGATTCCGCGCCGACCTTTTTTATCGCATCAACGTGATCAGCATCACTCTTCCACCACTGCGCGAGCGGCGCGACGATATTCCCTACCTCGTCGAATATTTGCGCCAACAGTTCAATCGCCGTTACGAGCGAGATGCTCACCCGGTGTCCCGCGAAGTGTTGCAACTCCTGCAACAGCGCAGCTGGCCCGGCAACGTCCGCGAACTCGAGAACTGTATGCAGCGTTACGTGATTCTCGGTTCGGAAGAGGCGTTTCATCTCGATCGTCCGGAAGAGGAGAAAAAACCGTTCAGCTTCTCCTACGAACGTTCTGAGGACGGCAAAATCCCGCTCAAGCGTCTCGCGCAGCAGGTGACGCGCCGGATGGAGCGCGATCTGATCCTGAAAGTTTTGCAGGAGAACCACTGGAACCGCAGAAAATCGGCCGAAGTGCTCAAAATCAGTTATCGCGCCCTTTTGTATAAGGTTCGCCAGGCAGGCCTCCCGGCGAAGCGTCTGCAGCGAAAAATTGACGAAGCATCTGGCCCGCTCGACGCCGAGGAATAGTTCTTCGATAGAGCGGCCGTAACCCCTTTACTTTCCTCAATCTCGTCGTACCCTGCAGCAATTTCGCCGACTCGCACCCTTCTCCTGCGATTCGCCCAATCGTGCACCCCCGTACCTGATGGGAAACGTCCGCCTCGACTTCCTTGCCCCGCCGGAACAATTTCGTTAGCCTTGAATCTCCAAACTACGATGGCCAAAAACTCCGCTAAACCGCATCTGAGAGTCTGTCTGCTCTCTCCGCACCCGATGGTGCTCGACGAGTTCAACCGCCTGCTCTCGGAGTCGGGCTTCCAGATGGTGTCGCGCCAGCTGGACTCGATGCTGGCTCCCGATCTTCGGAATCTCGAGGTTCCCAAGGCGAGCATCTACGTGATCGATGCGCATGCAGCTCGCCAGGCCACCGGAGCGTTGCTCGGAAATATTCTCGACAAGCATGCCGGCGCGCGGCTGCTAGTGGTTGGAGACAAGCTGAAAGAAGCCGACGCCTACAGCCTGCTGCGCCAGGGAGTAAAAGGAATTCTGAATTATGCGGAAGCTCGCGAACAACTTCCCCGCGCGCTGCCGCTCGTCGCGGCTGGAGGCTTTTGGGTACCGCGCACGGTGCTCTCGCGATTCGTCGACTCGATTCTAAGCACTACACAAGGGCGGCGCCTGCGCAGCGATTCACCCGCCGAGCTGAGCCGTCGAGAACAGGAAGTGCTCAATGGCTTGCTCGAGAATCTGGCGAACAAGGAAGTGGCGGATCGCCTGCACATTTCCGAGCGCACCGTGAAATTCCACGTTTCGAATCTGCTCGCAAAATTCGGCGTTCGCCGCCGCGCCGACTTGATTCTGCTGTGCTACCAGCGCCGCGCCCCCAACTGATCGCCTTTATTTCCCAACGCAGATTTCCGATGGGTTCGTTATTTGAAAGGGACTCCGCACTTCCAGGCGGGAACGTCTGCGAATGGGCCATGGCGATTTTAGGTCGCCGTGGCCCATTCACATTCGCAAACAAGATTGAAGCTATGCCGCGAATCCAGCTACTGCACGAACACGAACACAGGATTCGACGCAATGCCGTTCGCCACAACCTCGAGCTTGCAAATGCAGGGTTCTTGGTTGGCGGAGACGTCGAAGTGAGTGGATACGAGACCATTCGACGCCACGGCCATCGTGCTGTGGTCGTGCGTTCGCGTATATTGCACGTGCCCGTTGATGATGTTCGTAATCCGCACCAACGGGTAATTGGTGGCGGCTTGAACGTCGTCGCCGTAAGCCGCTCCCTGCGACACGCCGTTGAACTGGAAGCCGAAGGCCTGATACGACTGGCCGCGCTTCAAAAAAATCGGAGTGAACAGCACGGTTGGTTCCGCACTTTTCGGATGCCCAGGTGCGGGCGTGAAGATTTCCACGTCGTTCGAGAAATCCGTGAACAGGATCTGGCCAGTCGGGAGCACAAGCATATTCCCGACAAATGATCCATCGAAAGGCGTGTTGGGTGTGCCGGGAACCGCGTTCAGGCTATGCCCATCCCATTCAAAGAAGGTACCTGGAGGATCTCCGAAACCAGGACTGGCAAACATGAGAACCTTGCCGTTCGGTTCCAAAGCCGCAGGACCATCGGCGATGTTGTTCGGAGCCGGGAACTGAGGGCCAGCCGTCCATTTTCCGTTGGTTGAGTTGTAGATAGCGGTGTTGCCGGCCGCGCCTGGGCATGTATTAGCTCCGGTGTAGAACACGGTTCCGTCCGGGCGCAACACGCCAGGTCCCACCTCAAACGTCGTGTTGTTAGTGAATCCGCCGCAGGCTGCGGTGGAATCCCAGAGTTGGACAATCGTGCTGCCAGCGCTCGACCACTTGCCATTGTGAGGATTGTAGATTTCTGAGTTCGTACCGTTGGGAATATAGGGAATGCCGACCGGAACGTAGGCGTCAACCGTCAACACCTTGCCGTTGGGCAACAGCGTCCAGCCTTCTTCGTCATTGATGTCGAATTTATTCGAGCCAGTTTGAGTCCAGGTGAGGGTTTTTGCATCGAGCAACGCTTGTTCCAGCGTGCAGCAGTTCGCCTGCATATAGGTTCCGTCGGGCAGAACGACGCTTTGAGCATCGCCGATGGTCTGCGGATGCGAGCCAAAACCTGTGAAGAAGGGCGGAGGCGCCACAGGCGTCCAAGTATTGGCGATGGGATCATAGATTGAACCCTGGGGAGTCCAAGTGGGGATCAGCGCTGTCTGATCGGCGTTCAGGAGATATTCTCCACCCTCGATGATCAGGCGGCCATCCGGCAGCACGGCGGAAGAGTGATAGAGCGGGCTATAGGTAGCGGGCAAGGAAGCTACCTGAGACCAGGTGCCATTCACGTAGCTGCCGAAGTTGTCGGGTGTCAATTTCCACCAGTCGGGAAACGCAGCGTCTTGCACAAGAACCGAGCCGTCGGTAAGGAGAATCGGAACCGACGCGCCATCGAGGAGAAAATTCGGCTGGTTCGTAAGCGGGGTCCACGGCGAGGCAGGGGTGCTTGAGGAAGCGGCGCTCTTTGCTTGGGCATGCACCTCGGAGCTCGCTTGGCTCTGAGCTTGAGCCTCGACGGTGGGGTGAGTCATCACGCCGATCGGATGTGGAATTGGTCTTAGACGCTGCGCAAAGGCGAGTTGCGGCAACGCCAGCGCGAACACAAATACAACCATTAACAGCGGCGATGATCTGGCAATTCTTTGCATGTGGTCTCCTTGAGAATGTATAAGTCTCGAATTTGGCCCGCGATAGCCGAACAACGAACGAAAAAGAAACTCCTGCTTATTCGCTCTGGCTAAGGACCAAAGGAGAAGTCGCCGCTGGTGCTGTCAACTCTTCGAAGGATTGCCAATTGAGAAACGCAGGAATTAATCGCTGTCTTCAGGCTGCGGAGACGTTTCAAGACGCTCTGAAGGTCAAACGGTTTAGTCTTCCTGCGGAATTCCTCCGTTCGCCCCATTATTGAGTTTTGAATCCAGCTGTAACCCACCCCTGTGGTGCTGCGGGGTATATCACGCAGGAATAGAGCGAATCAATAAGTAAGAATCTGTAGACCGCGGCCGCGGCGGTCCGATTTGGATCAATGCGTTTGTCGGGCTGGTATACTTGCGTGGACTATTTCGCGCAGAGCATTTCAGTTGATTGCATGACGACATTTTCGATTGAAAATTTCGGCTGTCGCGCTACGGACGCTGATGCCGCGGCTTTGCGGCGCGATTTCCTCGCGAGCGGGCTTGCGCTTGTTGACGAGCATGCGCGCGCCGATGTTGTGGTGCTGAATACCTGTACCGTGACCGCTGCGGCAGATGCGCAGGCGCGGGAAGCGGTGCGCAAGATTCATCGCACGAATCCTGGGGCGCGGGTCGTCGTCACGGGTTGTTACGCCCAACGCGCGGCGGAGGAGATTGCGCGGCTCGAGGGCGTTGACTTCGTCGTGGGCAACTCGCATCAGACCGAAATCGCCCGCTTGGTCTGCGCCTCGCTCGATTCGAAAGCCGCACCGAGTTCAGGAATTCATGCGCGAAGTTCCTCGGAGGCGTTCTTCCCACTCGCCGAGATCGAGCGCGAACCAATGTCGCTCGCGCGCGGCCCCGCCAAGATTCTTACCGGCGATATTTTCGCGCAGGTCGCGGTGCAAGTCGCGCCTGCGGAATTCGCAGAGAGCGGGCGCACTCGGCCGATCCTGAAAATTCAGGACGGTTGTAACAACCGCTGCTCCTATTGCGTGATTCCCTTTGTGCGCGGCAAAAGCCGCAGCCTGTCCCCAGATTCAGTAATCGCAGAAATCCGAAAGCTCGTCGAGGCGGGCGCGAAGGAAGTCGTCCTCAGCGGAATCAATCTCGGCAGCTACGGCCGCGACCTCACCCCGCGCGCCGAACTCGTCACCACGGTGCGCCGCATTCTGGACGAAACGACCCTGGAGCAGTTGCGATTCAGCTCCATTGAGCCGCAGGACGTCAACGCGGAATTCATCGATCTGGTCGCGTCTTCGGAACGAGTGGCGCCGCATTTTCACATCCCGCTGCAATCAGGATCAGATCGGATTCTGCGCGTGATGCACCGCTGGTACCGCTCCGAGCATTACGCTGAGCGGATTCAGCGCATCCGCCGCCATTCTCTCAGCGCTGCGATTGGCGCCGACGTGATCGTTGGCTTCCCGGGCGAAACGGACGCGGAGTTCCAGACCACGGTCGATTTCATTGAGGAGTTGCCGCTTACTTACCTGCACGTTTTCTCATTCTCAGTGCGCCCTGGCACCGCAGCAGCAGCGCTTCCCGAGCACGAATATGTCGCGCCCGGAGTAGTCCGCGAGCGTGCTCGGCGCCTGCGCGCACTCAGCGAGAAAAAGGCCTCCGCTTTTCGAGCGGCTCAGTCTGGCCGCGAGCTCCGAGCGCTTACACTGGCTCGAACCGGTAAAGATTGGACGGAAGCGCTGACGGGAAATTACCTCAAAGTGAGAATCGCAGGACTGCATCCGCCCAACCAATGGTGCGAGGCACGCCTCTAAGAACAGCCGTGGCAAGATGCCGGGTATTCGTAGCGCCGGTCTGCGGTTGTTAACCCCTTACTCGACCCTGCTCCATTCCTGGGCCGCGCTCTGGTGGCAAATTCGTTGTGTCCAGGGCAGGGGAAGCATAGGATGCGCATGAGCGAGAGGTCCAAACCGGTAATCATGGATGGGCCCTGAGCAAATGCAAAGGAGGAAAGAACGATGACGATGCAATGCGCCACCCGCCAAAGTGATGACGTTACCATCCTTGATTTGACCGGTCGCTTAAGTCTGGGCGAGGCGGTCGCCTTCGGTCCAGGCAGTGGCGTGGTTCTCAGTGAGACCGTTCGAGAATTGGCCAAAAAGGGGCAAAAAAATATTCTGCTGAATCTCGCAGGAGTTTCGTATGTAGATAGCTCCGGTGTTGGTCAGCTTACCGGCGCGTTGGCAAGTGCAAATAGGCAAGGGGCGAGTCTAAAGTTGCTTAGTCCGACCACTCGGGTGCTCAATCTCTTGAAGATGTCGAAGCTCGACACAGTCTTCGACATTAGCGAGGATGAAGCCACCGCTGTCGCGTCGTTCAAGAAGACGGCAGCCACAGGAAGCTAGTCTGAGATCTTCTTCCTTCTTGAGATCACGAATTCGGGACTGTCTCATCGCAACGTGGTACGGATGTCGTTTACGACGAATTTTATTAAGAGCCGAGGAAGTTCTGGGAGTGCTAAAACCCTGCGGAATAATTTGCCGCTATTAATCCTCTTGACAACTATTTTTGACTCGTAGTATTCAGTCACCAGCGTCTTCCAGGAGAAGCCTCATTCTCCTGCTGGTTATAAAGTCCAACTCGAATACTCGAAGTGTCTGAGCCTAGCCCGCTGACATAGAGGGGCGTCTGTGTGTACCGGCGAGGCATTTGGAGCAACGCAGCTAGGGCTGCGGCCGTTCCCCGCACGTCCTGAAACTATCATCTCGGTGTGTTCTTAAAAACAGGAGGAAATACATGAATCGAAAGACAATTCTTTCCTTTGTGTGTGCCGCGATCGCGCTGGTGCTTTCCGCGCCGGCGGGCTTCGCGCAGCAAACGGCACAGCTTCCAAAGTTGAATCCGTATAGGACCCCGACGAAAGACACGACCACGACCGCGGGAGCAGCGCTGAAGGCCGCTTTGGAAAACGGACGAGCGAAGGCCGGTGTGAATGCCAATTTAGCCAACAAAAACGGCCAGCTTCAAACTTTCACTTATACCGTCACTTCGTCGCGCGATGGCAATAGCTATACCGGCGAGATCGTGGGACGCAACCCCTTCACGAACCCGCTCGGTTTCACGGCCATCTCCAGCCAGCTAATTCCGGTGATCATCCGAACGCATTCGGTGTTTGCCGGCGTGACGAATGGAGACGTGGTGACGAAGCCCGGCGTGACCGTGTTTGACCCGACCGTGAAGGATGACTCGTGCCTGACGCCTCCGAACGACGTTCCGCTCACCCTGACGCAGCTTTCGCCCATTTACAAGCCGTTCGATTTCAATTTCGGCGGCGTGGACGTGGGCTTCACACAGACGACCGACGCGTTCCAGCGCGGGAACTTCTTCCAGGCCCTGAATTTCGGAAACGTGAATTTCGACGACAACCCTGTCTATCACGTGATTCTGAGCCCGGTAAATCGCTGGCGGCAGTGATAATCGACATTCCGGCGGGAAACGGCATCGCGTACCCCAGTGCGGCGTTTGGCGGTTGCCCCGGCGGCGCAATCGGGATTGTGGATATCGCGGTATATGAGCCAGACCTCTTTACGATCCTGGGCCAACTGGCTCCCGGCGTGAACCCGACAACTTTCCCGTTCTTCCTTGAGCACAACGTGGTCGAGTGCGAATCGGGAGCCCCAGGGATAAACTGCGGCGACATACTGAACCCCAATGCTCTGTGCTGCATCCTCGGCTTCCACGATAGCAACGGGCCTCAAACCTTCGGTACTGGTGATTTCGACACCAGCGAAATTTTCGTCAACCCGACGCCGGACGTGAACAGCATCTCGCATGAAGTGGGAGAATGGATGAACGATCCATTCGGCAATAATCCTACTCCGGCGTGGGGTCACATCGGACAGGTACCCGGGTGCCAGAACAACCTGGAGGTAGGTGATCCGTTGAGCGGCACGCTGGCGCCGCCGATTTTCAATCCGGCAAATAAATTCACCTACCACATGCAAGAGCTGGCGTTTTTCTCCTGGTTCTACGGAGCGCCATCCGTTGGAGTGAATGGATGGTTCTCTAACAACGACACGTTCACGCATGATGCTGGGCCGGTTTGCCACTAGGAAGGCACTCAGACCGCTCGCTTCGTCAGATTGACACCGACTGGTTACAGGCCGCCCTCGCGGCGGCCTGTAGCCGGCCGGTCGGAAGAGATAGAACCGCACACGGTGTCGCGCATTCCTCAATCGAGTCGCTGTCCGAATTTGGACATTGGCTGCCGAAAACCGACCAACCTCCACGACGCAGCCCGTGGTAAATCATTTACAATGTGGGTCTTCTATTGGCACGCGTGGTCAGGATAACCCCGGGAAAGCTCTGTCCCTGACCCAATAGGAACCAGAGCGGCTATTCCTGCAAGAGCGGATTCGGCAGTTGAAACAAAAAGACTCGTCAGAAGCCGATGCGGATTTTGACGGATATTGAGACGACCAGGCGCAAACCATCGTTCTAAACCGCGGAAGAAGCAAAATTTCTCGGGCGACTTGTCGAATTCCGGTCCAGCCGTTCGTCTATATAGTGAAGGCAGGGCACCGGCCCGCCAGATGACCGTTGCAGGAGAATCATGACGGCGAGGGGGCAAGAAACATGTCTTTTTTCCGCGATCTAAGAGTTGCGTTCCAGTCGCTGAAGCACAGCAAAGGGCTTTCGACTATTGTGATTCTCACGCTGGCGCTTGGCATCGGCGCCAACGCGGCCATTTTCACCCTCGTGCGCGGAGTGCTGCTTAAGCCGCTCGTCAACCGTGACGAGAACCGGCTCATGTACATCCGCCAGAGCGCCCCCCAAATCGGAGCCGACAACACAACGTTCTCCGTGCCCGAAGTAAAAGACATCGAAGCCAGCGTCCATTCCGTGAGCGAGTTCGGCGATTTCTCGAGCATGAGCTTTACGATGGTCGGACTCGGTGAACCTCGCTCAGTTCAAGGTGGCGTCGTCAGCGGCAACTACTTCGACGTCATGGGTCTGCGTCCTGTTCTCGGCCGCCTCGTCGGACCTCAAGACGACGGTCCTAACGCCGCTGGCGTCATCGTGCTCACCTATCGCTTCTGGTCTACCGTTTTCAAAAAAGATCCGAGTGTGATTGGCAAAACAGTTCGGCTCAGCAGCCTTGGCGATCGTTCCGCCACGGTCATCGGCGTCCTGGAACCCTCTGTGCCGTATCCCGCGGATACCGAGATCATCGCAAACCTGGTCACCAGCCCGCATCATCTCTCCGCCACCATGGTCACCGGTCGCGTCCATCGCATGACCGAACTCTTCGGCAAGCTTGCTCCCGGCGTCACGATCGACCAGGCTCGCAACGAATTGCGCACCACCTACGCTTCCATGTTGAAGGACCATCCCGAAGCGTATCCCGACAACGGCGGCTTCCGCATTGATGCCAGAATGCTCCGCGACCAGATCACTTCCGGCGCGCGCACCGTACTCCTCGTTCTTCTCGCTGCCTCGGGCCTCGTCTTCATCATCGCCTGCTCCAACGTTGCCAACCTGATTCTCGCCCGCACCGTTCGCCGCGAAGGTGAGTTAGCCGTCCGTGCCGCCCTCGGCGCAAGCACGGGCGCGTTGCGCCGCATGTTATTGGCCGAAAGCCTTCTGCTCTGCGGCGCAGGCGCAGCAATCGGCGTATTAATCGCGCAGCCATTGGTCACAATTCTGGCTCGTTACGCTTCGCGCTTCTCCGTCCGCGCCCTGGATTTGACGGTCGATTTCAGCATGCTCTGGGTGGGAGTGGCGCTTGCAATCGTCGCCGCAGTGATTTTGGCGTTTGTGCCACGCCTCCCCTCGGCGAATTCATCAAATGGCATGAACCTCGCCAGCGGCGTCCGCATCACCAGCAGCACCAGCCGCCGCCAGCGCATCTTCGCTGTTACCCAAATTGCTGCCTCTTTCGTGCTCTTGGCTGGCGCAAGCATGTTGATCACCACGCTGATCGCGTTGCAAAAAACCCAGTCCGGTGTCGATACGCGTCACGTCCTCGCCATCGACGTTCCTCCGCCCACCTACGGAAATTCGCCTCAGCAAGTCCTTGATTTTTACAAGGAATCGATCCGTCGCATCGATGCTCTACCCGGCGTCACCGAGACGGCTTTCGGTATGGTCGCTCCCTGGCGTGATATTGACAATTTCGCTATAGGTTTCCAATTCTCCGCGGATGGTCACGTCCATGGAAAGGACGATCCTCGCGCGCAGTGGCGTGCCATCTCTCCCGGCTTTTTTTCCGCGCTCCGCGTTCCCATTATTGCCGGCCGCGATTTCACTTCGCTCGATGACCGGAATCAAGAGCCCGTCGCCATCATCAGCGCCACTCTCGCACAGCGCATGTTTCCTGGTCAGGATCCGATTAATCGACATGTCTATTGGACCGATCCAGTGTTCGAGTTCGTTACCGGCAGCGCCAGCGAAAAGGCGCGATTCACCGCGCCTCACCGAATCATTGGCGTCGCCGCCGATATGGACGACGAACACATCGTTCCTGAGCCCTTATCCACCATTTATGCCACCTTTGCAGACTCTCCAATCTTCGCCGGTCACCTCTTGATCCACACCACCGCAAATCCTTATTCCCTCGTAACGCCCGTAACGAAAATCATCCGCCAGATGTCCGCCGATGTACCCGTTGAGCACGCTGCCACTCTCGAAGACATCCGTGCAACGGTGCTTGCTCCAGACCGTTTGAACTCTCTGGTTTTTGGTGTCTTCGCAGCAGTCGCGTTGCTGATTGCCGTTGTCGGCGTCGCCGGCGTTCTCGCGTTTTCTGTCAGCGCGCGCACCCGTGAGTTCGGCATCCGCTTGGCGCTGGGGTCGCAGCCGGAAAATCTCCTCAGAGGTGTTCTCGCGGAAGGCGTTGTGATGGCTGGCGTTGGCGTTCTGGCGGGCGCGGCGTTTGGACTTGTCGCTGCGCGCGTGGCAGCCAGCTATTTCGGCGACTTAAGAATGCCCGGCGCGTTGCCTGTGATCGTTTCTGCGTTTGTGCTGATAGGCGCGGCGGTCGTTGCTTCGATGCTCCCGGCAGCACGCGCCGCCCGCGTCGACGTCATGCAAGCGCTTCGCTCGGAATAATTTTCCTGGCGCGGCTTGGTTTCCCGTGAGCAGGCGAAATCGGCCAAGTGGAATGACTCTCAGGGGCCGTCATCAGGATCCCTCTGACCGTCAATCGGGGGCTAGACGTGTCTCTCGGCGGTCTTGATTTCCTTGGATATGGAGCGTTGAATCTTTACGCGTCGTTTTCGAAAATCACTTCGGCGAGGGCGAGATTCCCGCTGTGCGTGATCGTCAGCGAAATATTCTTTACGCCCATTTGATCCGCCCGTTGCCGTGCGACACCTTGAAGGTCCAGTGTCGGCTTTCCGCTCGGTTCACGGACCACTTCGATATCGCGCCAGCGCACTCCTGCGCGCCAGCCCGTCCCCAGGGCTTTCATGGCTGCTTCTTTGGCTGCAAACCGCGCAGCGTAACGCTCGAATTTGTTCCGGTGGCTTTCGCAGTAGGCGGCTTCGCGAGGCGTGAATAGCCGTTCGATGATCGCTGCTCCGTGGCGCGTAATCGCGGCTTCGATGCGGTCGATTTCGGCGATATCCAGCCCCAGTCCGACGATCATAGCCCTCTGCTTTCGGCCTGCCGAGGTTTTCGCATAAACAACAAGCGGCTCTGCAGCGCGCCGCGATTATACCTATAATTGATGCAGGCAAATTGGTGGCAGCGGGCCTATGACTGCGATTGGAGAGACGACGCGTGGCCGCGAAGACAGGGACGAAGAAATCAGGGAAACTGAAACGGCCGCCGCCGAATCGGCGCGCACCGGCTCGAGCGAAATGGAATTTACGACAAGCCGGCGGCGTGCAAATTCTTGAAGCGCCTGCACTCGCGCGGTTCAACTGGCTGGTTCACGGCTTCAGCACAAGACCCGGCGGCGTAAGCGAATTGAAAACAACCGGCAATGGTCAAGAAACTTGCGAACGGGTGCTGAATCTGGGATTCACAGATTGGGACACGAGAGAGCGTGTTCGCGACAACCGCGAGAAATTCTTACGCGCAATCGGCGCTAGCAAAATGCGCGTTGTCGCACTGCGGCAGATTCATTCTGATATCGTCCACGTAATTCACTCGCTGAACCAGTCGCCAGCCGGAACCGAGTCGCAAGGAAGCATAGCATCTGAAGCGACTCCGCAAGGCGATGCCCTTATCACGCGCGAGCCGGGCGTCCTGCTCGTCGTGCAAACTGCCGACTGTATTTCCATTTTACTTGCAGATCCCAGGCGCCAAGTGATTGCTGCGATTCATTCCGGCTGGCGCGGTACAGTTCGTCGCATCGCGGCAAAAGCGCTGGGCCGTATGCAAATGGAGTTCGGTACGAAACCGGAAGATGTCATCGCTGCGCTTGGCCCCGGAATCGGCCAGTCCTGCTACGAAGTAGGCACCGAAGTGGCCGCTGAATTTCACGCTCAATTTCCAAACGCGCGCGAATGGTTCGAAGGCCCCTTCGACCAGCTCGCGGACAGCGATAACGATCCCAACTGGCTCCCCTGGCTCACAATGAAACCTCCGGGCCATGCGCCACCGCGTCCCCGCGCGCACCTCGATCTGCTTGCAGCGAACCGCGCCATTCTCGAAGAGGCAGGCATCCCGCAGCGGAATATTTCTTCGTCAGGATTTTGCACGGCGTGCCGTAGCGATCTTTTCTTTAGCTTTCGCAAAGAGCGCACTACAGGCCGCATGATCGCCGCCATCGGAATTCGCTGAGAATTTGGTTTGTAGCGGACACCATTAGGTGGCTTCTCGGGTGTTGCGTTTACCCCGGAGATATCTGCGTCAGACTCTGAGTGCCCGCGCCCATTTCCATCAGCGCAAGCTGCCCGCAGGCAGCCATCACATCCTGCCCGCGCGAGTAGCGCACAAACGCTCGCACATCTTTGTCAGCAAGAATTTTTCGGAACGCTTCGATCCGCACCGGATCGGGCTTCGAGTATGGCAAATCACCGGGATTCCACGGAATCAGATTCACCTTCGATCGCAGATTCGCAAGCAGCTTCACCACGCGCCGCGCGTCATCAACCGAGTCGTTGAAGCCGCCAAGCAATACGTATTCGAACGTCAGATGCTCCCACGGCCGCAGCGGATAACGCCGGCACGCGTCCAGCAGCGCCTCCAACGGATATTTCCGATTGATCGGCATAATTTCATCGCGCTGCTCGTCTGAAGAAGCATTCAAAGAAATTGCCAGCTTCGGCCGCACTTTTTCCAGCGCGAGCCGGTCGATACCCGGAACGATTCCGCTCGTCGAAAGCGTCACATGCTTCGGCGAAATGGCGATGCCGTTCGGGTCGAGCAGGATGCGCAATGCGGCCATCACCGGCTCGAAGTTCAAGAGCGGCTCGCCCTGGCCCATCAGGACGACATTTGTTTGCGGCTTCAGTGCGGCTCGATTCTCTTCGAGCGCAATCAGCACCTGGCCGATGATTTCGCCTGCGGTCAGGTTGCGAATCAAGCCGAGCGTTGCTGTCAGGCAGAAATGGCAATCCACGGCGCAGCCCGCTTGAGTTGAAATGCAGATCGTCTGGCGATTCTCTTCGGGCATGAACACCGTTTCGATCGTTGCAGGCGCCAGCGAGCGGGCGGTCTTCTCGGAATCTTTGCCCGCCGAATCCTCACCCAGCGCATCAAGCGCCAGAACGTAGCGAATCGTGCCGTCATCAGAGCAGTGCTTACGGATGATGCGCGGTAGCTCAATCGCCGCTTCGCGCGCGAGCCGCTCGCGCAATTTCGCCGGGAGATTCGTCATACCCGCAACATGAAAGCGACGCTCGGCGTACAACGCGTGATAAATTTGCGCGCCGCGATAGGCGGGCTCGCCAAGCGATTCAAGAAACGCGCGCAGCTCTTCCGGTGACTTCCCCAGCAGGTTGCATGGGCCCGCGAACGCGGATTCGGTAATCTGCGATGCCATCTTATTTTGATGATAGCACGCCCGATGTTCGCGATTTTTTATCTCCGGCACGAAACGCGGAGCGATATAATAGTGTGTTTGGAATGGTTCTTTGTGCGCGCAGGAGGCGAATGCGATGGAACAAATGACGATGCAACAACTGACAATCGATGAATGGACAAAGCAGCTTTGCGCGATCCCCAAGCAGGATTTCACGATTCCGCGCGTGCTGAAATTCACGCAAGAAAAAGCGATTCGCCCGGAGACGCTGGCGCCCTATCTTTTCTATGCGAACAGCCATTACACCCGGAACCTGATCTATAAATGCGAGCTGTTCGAAGTGCTCGCAATCTGCTGGAACGTGGGCCAAGTCAGCCGCATTCACAATCATCGCGACCAGAATTGCTGGATGGTGACGCCCATCGGGCGATTGCGCGTCCAGAATTTCCGCGTCGAGGATCGCGATAGCGCGCATGGCGCCTGCAAGCTCATTCCCACCGAGTCCTACGACATGGACCCGACCCATCCTGCCGTCGTGGCGCCTGAAGAACCCGTGCATCAGGTGCTGAATCTTCCCGAATTCGGCGCGCCGGCGACCAGCGTTCATATCTACTCCTATCCGTATGCGAGCTGCGAAGTGTATTCGATGGATCGCGGGTCGTACGCGGATGTGCCGCTGCATTATTCGAGCGAATATGGAAAGTTGTCGCCTGACGAGAAATTGATGTAGTGCGTGAGGCCGAAAGTGACAGTTTTTGTCGCCGCAAGTGCAGCAACGAGGTTGCCGCAAAAAGCAGTTTTCCGGGCTTTTGAAGCAAGAATCTGATTGGAAACACCGCGCCGGGCCGCCCGTGACTTCGCGGCGTGCGCATGCGAAGATTTGGCTCCTAACTTCCAGGAAAATTGATGGCTGAAGCGAAAAACTCGGTACAAAAAGAAGTGTTGCCCAACGGACTCGTGATTATCACCGAGCCGATGGAGCACATGCACTCCGTTTCGGTGGGAATCTGGCTGCGCGCAGGTTCGCGGCGAGAGCCTGCGGAGTTAAACGGCATTTCGCACTTCATCGAGCACATGGTGTTCAAAGGCACCGCGCGGCGCACGGCCGAAGATATCGCCCGGGAAGTGGACAGCGTGGGCGGAATGCTCGACGCGTTCACGGCGAAAGAAATGGTCTGCTTCAATACGCGCGTGCTCGACGAGCATCTTCCAAAAGCATTCGACGTGGTTGCGGACATGGTACTCGAGCCGAAATTCGCGAACGAAGATATCGATAAAGAAAAATCCGTGATCCTCGAAGAAATCCGGATGACGCAGGACAACCCTGAAGACCTGGTGCATGAGCTTTTCACCCAGAATTTCTGGACGCCGCATGCGCTCGGAAAGCCGATCCTGGGCACGCCGGAGACAGTTTCGTCATTCACGCGCGAAACGCTGGATAGCTGGTTCCGCCACTGGTACGCGCCGAATCATCTAGTGATTACGGCGGCGGGCCGGCTAAGCCATCAACAGATGGTGGATCTGGTCAGCGAGCGCTTCGCCAAGCTTGTGCCGTCATCGAACGGCGCCGCTGATTCCGTTCCGGTGGCTGCTGCTCACATCACGCAACGCACGAAGCACGAACTCGAGCAAGTGCATATCTGCATCGGCGTGCCGGCGCTGCCAATGACCGACGAGCGCCGCTTCGTGGTTTCCGCGCTGAATAATGTGCTGGGCGGCGGCATGTCGTCACGCCTGTTTCAGAACATCCGCGAGAAACAAGGCCTTGCCTATGCGATTTTCAGCGAAATGAATTCCTACCGCGATTCCGGCTCGTTCTCTGTGTATGCCGGCACATCGCTCGAGAATGTTTCGAAGGTGGTTCGTTCGGTGCTCGATGAATTCCGCCGGATCAAGGATGAACCACTTCCGGAGGAAGAGTTGCGCCGCGCCAAGGACCATCTGAAGGGCGCGACGCTGCTCGCTTCCGAGGGCACCGGGCAGCGGATGAACAGCCTGGCTCGCCATCACATGTATTTCGATCGGTTCTTCTCGCCCACCGAGCTGATCGCGCTGCTTGAGAAGGTAACGCCCGAAGACGTTCAGAAAATCGCGCAGGAATTCTTTCAACCTGAGCGGATTGCCGCAAGCGTCGTAGGAAACCTTGACGGCTTCGACTTGACCCGCGAACACCTCACGTTTTAAAGAGTCTGGCCACGGCTTTATAAGTTATCAAATTGTTGTCTTCTATCTATTTATAAAGAATCCTCGCGCAACTGGAGGAGGTGACTCGATGAGGTGTAAGAAATATCTAATCGGAATTTTCGTTCTCACGTTTGCTGGAGTAACGGGCGCTCAGACGGTACAAGTTAACCAGCAGAATCGAACGATTGAACTGAGCACTGAGAGCACGATTGAGGTGCAAGCAGACTTGGTCACAATCAAGGTGGGCTACCACAACTACGGTGCCAGCCACGATGCTGCCTACGATGAAAATGTCCGCGCCTCCACACAGATTCTGAAGGCCTGGACCGATGCAGGCGTATCTGAAAAGGACGTTTCGACCCGGTCTCTTTCCCTCAGCCCCGTTTCGGACGCTGATCTGAAAGAGATGCCAGTGGGCGATCGCAAAACGAAACAATTTGAAGCTAGTCAGTCTTGGACAATCACAGCAAACGCGGCTGTCGCTCAGCGACTTCTCGACATAGGAGTTGCAGCCGGCGCTAATGAAGTGGACGACCCTCAATGGAAGCTTTCGGATCCGGACAGTGC
>Ga0307477_10001701_pt1 | contig 17973 bp, 17 predicted proteins | sample atmos_gasesECM2C_FD_203316 | JGI IMG/M metagenome (GOLD analysis project Ga0307477, IMG submission 203316) | Hardwood forest soil microbial communities from Morgan-Monroe State Forest, Indiana, United States - atmos_gasesECM2C_515 | ecosystem: Environmental > Terrestrial > Soil > Temperate...
CGTGATCCTCAACTGCTTCCTCGACGACCACGCCCGCATCGTGTTCCCCGCGGACGGTGGACTGCTCCTGGTGGGGACGGCCCCGCCTGTCGACCGGGCCCGCGCCTGGCAGCGGGACCACACCGCCGCCTACCTCGCCGACGTCCGTTCGGATCCCACCATCGCGCCGCTGCTCGACTCGAGCGGACCCGTCGCGCCGGTCCGCGGGGTGGTGCACAACCGCTACTTCTTCCGTCAGAGCGCGGGGCGAGGCTGGGCGCTCGTCGGAGATGCCGGGCACCACAAGGACTTCGTGATCGGACTCGGCATCTCGGACGCACTGCGCGACGCCCGGAGCCTGGCCGAGGCGGTCGTCGCCGGAGGCGCGCCGTCGATGGAGCGGTATTGGCGGGGGCGCGACGCGGCGCGACTGGAGTTGTTCTTGTGGAGCGGCGACCTGGGTGCGGCCGACCGCGTCAACGGGCTCGAGCGTCTGGTCGGTGAACGGGCCTCGCACGTACGGGGTCTGCACGCCCGGCTCGGCGCCGTGATCGACGGGCGGCTCTCCCCCTACGCCCTGATTCCCGCACCCACCGCGCTTCGTTGGGCAACGGCGGCGCTGGTGCGGGGCCACCTCGAACCGGTTCACGAACTGGCGAGGACCGCCCGGCGCCGGGCCCACGCCCGTCGCCAGCTGGCCCGGGCGGGGCGCCTGGTCCGGCGCGCCGCGTCAGGGTCGATCCCCGGCAGCGGGCCCACCTCGGGCTCGGGCGAGACCCGGTGCGTCGAGCACGTGGCGCAGGCCGCCCATTAGCTTCGTTCGGCATGTGGTCGCGGAGACCAGCTCCACCGTGGGTGTAGGCGAGGGCCGGGCCGCGGCCCGGATCCGAACCGTCGCCGACGCGCGGCGTCTCGCCCGACGAAGGGTGCCGGGTCCGGTCTGGGACTACATCGAGGGAGGCGCGGGCGCCGAGACGACCCGGCAAGCCAACGTCGACGCCTTCGCGCAGGTGCAGTTCCGGCCCCGGGTGGGCGCCATCGGGGGCAGCCCCGCCCCGGACCTCACGACGAGGGTGCTCGGCACCGACGTGTCGATGCCCCTGCTGCTCAGCCCGGTCGGGTTCACGCGCATGATGGACCCCGCCGGCGACGTCGCGGCGGCGCGCGCCGCGGGCGCGGCCGGCACGGTCGTGACGCTGAGCTCCCTGTCGGGGCACACCATCGCCGAGGTGGCCGAGGCCGCCACCGGCCCGGCCTGGTTCCAGCTGTACCTCCTGGGTGGGCGCCCGGGGGCCGAGCAACTGCTCGACCGGGCGAAGAAGGCCGGCTACCGCGCTCTGCTCGTCACGGTCGACACGCCCGTCCCCGGGAACCGGGAGCGCGACCTGCGCCACGGGCTGTCTCCGCCGCTGCGGCTCGACCGGCGCACCGTCGCCAAGATGGCTCCCCGGGTCCTGCCCCATCCCCGGTGGCTCGTCGACCTGGCCCGGGACCGCTTCCGGCTCGAGCTCGTCAACGCCCGCACTCTCGAGCTCGACGGCACGCCCCTGTCGACCGCGGACGCGCTGTTCCACTGGATCGCATCCCCCGCCCGCTGGGAGGACTTCACGTGGTTGCGCGCGCAGTGGGACGGCCCCATCGCGGCGAAGGGCGTCCTCACCTCCGACGACGCCCGCCGGGCGGTCGACGCCGGGGTCGACGCGGTGATCGTCTCGAACCACGGCGGGCGCCAGCTCGACTCGGTGGCCCCCTCGGTGGCGGCGCTGGTCGAGGTGGTCGCGGCGGTGGGCGACCAGGTCGAGGTCCTCGTCGACGGGGGGGTGCGGCGGGGCGCGGACGTGGTCAAAGCCGTCGCCCTCGGGGCCAAGGCGGCCATGGCCGGGCGGGCGTGGGCGTACGGCCTCGCCGCGGCCGGCCAGCCCGGAGTGGCCAAGGTGCTCGGGATCCTGCGTCGGGACATCGACTGCACCATGCGGCTCGCGGGGGCGGCCTCGGTGGCCGAGATCGACCGCAGCCTGGTGCGCGTCCCGGCCGAATGGGAGCGCTGAGCCGCGGTCGCGGTCGCGGTCAGGAGGGAGCGACCGGGACCGGGGGGGTCATCGCCCGTCGCTCGGCCTGGCACGACGCCCGGACAGAGCAACCTGCGAGGTGGTCGTTGACGACGCCGAGCGACTGCATCGCCGCGTACACCGTCGTGGCCCCGACGAAACGAAATCCGAGCTGGCGCAGCGCCTTCGACAACGCGGTCGACTCCGACGTGAGACTGGGGATGTCGCCCAGGCGGGCTGGAGCGCCTCGTCGCCGCGCGGGCTCGAAGGACCACACCACCGCGGCGAGCGACCCGTACCGATCCTGCGCAGCGAGCGTCGCCCGCGCGTTTGCGATGGTGGCCTCGATCTTCCCCCGATGGCGGACGATGGAGGCGTCCGCCAGGAGGCGGTCGAGGTCCTTCGGTCCGAAGCGTGCCACGACCTCCGGTGAGAACGACTTGAAGGCCCGCCGGAACCCGTCGCGCTTGCGCAAGATCGTCAACCACGACAGCCCGGACTGGAACCCCTCCAGACAGAGCTTCTCGTAGATCCGCGCGTCGTCGACCACAGGCCGGCCCCACTCCCGGTCGTGGTACACGACGTTCTCCGGCGCGGAGAGGGCCCACCCGCACCTCCTCCGGCCGTCCTCGCCTCGGACGACACCGACGTCGACCACGCTCACAGCTCCTCTACCGCGAAACGGCGATTGGCCGCACGGTGGCGACGATCATCTCGCCCTCGTCCACTCATGGTGCGCTCGGCCCGCCACGGTGACAATCCCCCATGACACGCGTGAGGTGGCAGGTTCTATCTCTTGACAGTTATATAACCATGACGCTATGCTGGTGCCGTGTTCGAAGTGGTCGCCGAGCCGCATCGCCGCCGCATTCTCGACCTGTTGCGGGGCGAGGAACGAGCGGTCGGCGACCTCGTCGCGGCGTTGGGCATCAGCCAGCCGGGTGTGTCCAAGCACCTGCGCGTCCTGCGCGAGGCCGGACTGGTCGACGTGAAGGTGGACGCACAACGACGCGTCTACCGGCTGCGAGCCGAACCCTTGCGACAGATCGACGAGTGGCTCGCCCCCTATCGCGCCGCGTGGCGCGACCGTCTCGACACCCTGGAACGGCACCTCGACGACATGCCCGAGTGAGGAGATCGCCATGGACGACGCAGACCTCGGATCGCTCGCCCGCCACGGTGACGCGTGGCGGCTCACGTTCACGCGCCGGCTGGCCCACCCGCAGGAGAAGGTGTGGCGGGCGGTGACCGAGCCCGACCACCTCGCCGTGTGGTTCCCGCAACAGATCGTGGGCGAGCGGCGCGCCGGTGCACACCTGCGCTTCGTGAGCTCGGTGGGTGACGGCTTCGACGGTGAGATGCTCGTCTTCGACCCGCCATCGGTGATGGAGCTCACGTGGGGGGCGGATCGACTTCGCATCGAGCTCGCACCGAGTGGCGGCGGCACGTTGTTGACGCTCACCGACACGTTCGGCGATGTGGGCAAGGCGGCCCGGGACGCGGCCGGATGGCACGAGTGCCTGGACCGACTGGCGAGCGATCTGGGCGGCTCGGACCCGGGTCGATGGGGCGACGTCTGGCGCCAGGTCCACCCGATCTACGTCGAGCGCCTCGGACCCGATGCCGCGACGATCGGCCCCCCCGAAGGGTGGGAGGACTCCGTCAGCGACTGATGTGCGGGTGCAGAGGCTGATCGCCTCGGCACCCGCCGGTGACGGGCGCCTCGAGCCTCAGCCACCCATCGCCGCGGCGGCGCGCTTCGCCATCTCGTCGGGCGGCACGTCCTCCACGTGCGTGGCGACGAACCACTTGTGGCCGAACGGGTCGGCGAACTGCCCGGCGCGGTCCCCGTAGAACTGGTCTTCGACGTTGCGCTCCGCCGTTGCACCCGCGGCGAGGGCGCGCTCGAACGCCGCGTCGACGTCCTCGACGTACACCATCACGGTCACGGGCGTTCCGCCCAGCTGCTTGGGCGTGGGCGCGCCCATGTCCGGGAACGAGTCCGCCAGCATCACGACCGAGTCGCCGATCTCGAGCTCGGCGTGGCCGATCTTCCCACCGGGCCCCGGCATGCGGACCCGCTCCTTCGCTCCGAACACCGTGGTGTAGAAGTCGATGGCGGCGTCGGCCCCGTCGACGCTGAGATACGGGATCACCCGCGGATACCCGTCCGGGATGGGCTTCACCTTGGCCATGGAGCACCTCTTTCGCCTTGCGATCGAACAGCTTCGTCTCTGTTCATGTGCGTCGTCTCTGTTTCGTCTCTTCCGTCTCTTCCGTCTCTGTTCCCTGTTTCCTCTCGGGCCCAACCTACCCCTGGGATGCTGCGCCGCAACCGGGCGCCCGAGCCCCGGTGCGGCACGAACCGTAAGGTGGCCCGTATGCCGTCCTCGCTGCACGAATCCGCATGGCCTGCGCTCCCCTACGACAGCTGGAGGGACTCCAGAGCCACCTTGCACATGTTCACCCAGGTGGTCGGGAAGATCCGCTTGAGCCGCTCGCCGGCCGAGCCCGAGTGGCAGCACGTGCCCCTCTACATCACGACCTCGGGACTCACCACCGGCCCGATGCCGGACGGGAACCGCTCGTTTGCATTGTCGTTCGACTTGTTGCGTCACCGCCTCCACGTGGCGACGAGCGACGGCGACAGCGCGAGCCTCGGCTTGGTGGACCGATCCGTGGCGCGGTTCTACGGGGACGTCCTGGGCATCCTGGCGCACATGGGCGTGTCGGTCACCATCAACCCCCACCCCCAGGAGATCCCCGACCCGGTCCCGTTCCCCGATGACGACCGCGCCGCGTACGACCCGGTGTGGGTGCCGCGCTTTCATCGGGTGCTCACGTCGGTCGATCAGGTGCTCCAGCGCTTCCGAGCCCCGTTTCGGGGCAAGCACACCCGGGTCCAGTTCTTCTGGGGCTCGTTCGACGTGGCGTACGTCCGGTTCACGGGGCGGCCCGCCTCCCCCGAGCCGGGTGCGGGCGTCATCCGGCGCCCCGCCGAAGACGCCGAGCAGTACTGCTGGGGGTTCTGGCCCGGTGACCACCGCCTGCCGGAACCGGCGTTCTACTCCTATGTCTTCCCCCCACCCGAGGGCATCGAGGGCACCGATGCCGCACCCGGAGCGTGGGACCCCGCCATGGGCGAGTTCATCCTCCCGTACGAGACGATCCGTCGGGCTCCTGCGCCGGACGACGCACTGATCGATTTCCTCGAGCACACCTACGAGGGCGCGGTTCGTTTCAGCGGTTGGAATCGGGGCACTTAACCTCGCCGCGGTGCGCACGGCCGTCCCCTTTCATCCCCGTGTCGCGGCGCGCGGCATGGTCACGGCCGCCGACCAGCTGGCGGGCACGGCCGGCGTCCGCGTTCTCGAGCGGGGCGGGAGCGCGGCCGACGCCATGGTGGCCGCCTGTGCGGTGATGGCCGTCGTCGGTCCCCACCTGTGCGGTTTTGGCGGTGACGTCCTGGCGATGATCAAGGCGCCGGCCGAGGCACCGGTGGGTCTGCTCGCCGTGGGACGAGCGGGCTCGGGTGCCGACCCCGAACGTCTGCGCGCCGACGGCCGCGACGACATGCCGCAACGAGGAGACGTCCGCTGCGTTCCCGTTCCCGGCGCGGTCGACGGATGGCTGGCACTCCACCATCGCTACGGCCGGCTGCCATGGGCCGACGTGCTCGAGCCCGCCAGCGCGCTCGCCGAGGGAGGTTTCCCGGCGTCGTTGCTCCTGGCGTTGGCGAGCCACCTGGTGGCCGACGTCCCCGGTGCCCACGAGCTGTGCCCGGACGGACCGCTTCGTCCGGGACAGGTGGTCCGTCTCCCCGGCGTGGCCCGCACCCTGCGGGCCCTGGCCGCGCACGGACGCGACGGGTTCTACCGCGGTGAGTTCGGCCGGGCCCTGCTCGCCCTGGGCCACGGTGAGTACACCCCGGAGGACCTCACGCACAGCCTCGCCGAATGGTGCACTCCCCTCATGGTGCGCGCCTTCGGGCACGACATCTGGACGGTCCCTCCCCCGTCCCAGGGCTATCTGTCACTCGCCGGCGCGTGGATCGCCGAGCACGCCGGGTTGCCGGCCGATCCCGAAGACCCGCATTGGCCCCACCTGATCGCCGAGGCCGGCCGAGCGGCCGCCTTCGACCGACCCGACGTCCTCTACGACGGCGCCGACGGGACCGAGCTCCTGTCGGTCGACCGGTTGGACGGGCGGGCGGCTGGGATCGATCCCGAACTGGCGAACGCGGCGGGACGGGGCGCGACGCGCCCCGGCCGAGCCGAGTCCGCAGATCCCCCGTCACGACGGCGTGCGCTCTCGGACGGCGACACCACCCACCTGTGCGCGATCGACGCCGACGGGCTCGGGGTCTCGCTCACCCAGTCCAACGCCCTCGACTTCGGTGCGCATGTCGTGGCCGGGTCGACCGGGGTGTTCCTCCACAACCGGGGCGTAGGGTTCAGCCTGGAGCCCGGCCATCCGAACGAGTACGGACCGGGCCGCCGTCCCTCCCACACGCTGTCGCCGGTACTCGTGACCGAGCCGGAAGGGACCCTGGCGCACCTGGTCGGCACGATGGGGGGCGACGCCCAGCCCCAGATCATCCTGCAGCTGCTCGCCCGGTTGTTGGTCACGCGCCAGGACCCCGCCACGGCCATCGCCGCGGCGCGTGTGGTACACGAAGCTCCCGGCGCGCCCCCGTTTCGGCTCTGGCAGGGCTCGGCTAGCGCGCTCGTGATGGAGTCTCACGCTCCCGAGGGCTGGCGCGACGCCCTCGAGTCGCGTGGCCATCGCGTCCGAGTCGTGGGGGCGTTCAACCCGGTGGACGTCGGGTGCTCGCAGATCATCTCTGTCCGTCGCGACGATGCCGGCCGTACGTTCGTGGGTGCGTCGGATCCCCGCAGCCCCGAGGGTGACGCCGTCGGTCGGTGACACGGGTACACCACTCCATTGACGGACGTCGCATCCATTCACGGACGTCGGACAAGAACGCCCGGCCGAGAACACCGGATGCCCAACGAACGGACAAGTGATCTCACGAGGGCGAAATTGCCGTCGTGATAGCGGAGTCACCAGTGGCAGGCTCGACGTGTGGCGGACAGCGGCCTCGACGCGCTCGTCCACGAAGCCCGAGCGGGAGCGACGTGGGCCCTGGCGGAGCTCTATCGCGAGTTCCAGCCCGCGCTCGTCGGGTTCCTCGCCGGCCTGGCGGGCGGAGACGCCGAGGACCTCGCCGCTGAAACGTGGGTCGACATGGCCCAGTACCTCGCCCGCTTCGACGGTGGGGGGCGCGACTTTCGACGCGTGTTGTTCACCGTTGCCCGGCGCCGGGCCGTCGACCACCGCCGCAAGCAGGGCCGGCGCCGCACCGACCCCACGAACCGGATCGAGGACCTGCAACCCCCCGATTCGGGCGATCCCGCACGAGCGGTCGAGGACCTCGACGCATCGCGCCGGGCCATCCGCGACATCAGAGCCTTGCTGCCACAGTCCCAAGCCGAGGTCGTCCTCCTGCGGGTGGTCGCCGGCCTGAGCGTCGGGGAGGTGGCCCGGGTGGTGAACCGGCCGCCGGCGGCGGTCAGCGTCCTCCAGACACGAGGCCTTCGGCGGCTGGCGACCAAGCTGGGCGACCCCACCGGCTCGCTTTCCACCCCCCGCCCATCCTGACCGGCGTGCAAGATCTCGGCCCCCCGGGCGATGGGAGAGGTGAGATGCGACCCGCCCGCCTGGACACCCACACCGCCGAGCGCCTGCTGTCAGGCTCGGTGAGCCCCGACGACGCCCCTCCGGGTTATGCCGAGGTGGCGCGTGTGCTCCACCACGCACAGTCTCTCGACGCGTCGGTGGCGGCCTTGTCGGAACATGCCGCGGTGACCGCCATGTCGGACGCCCTCGCCGGTCGTCTCCTTCCAGCTCCGACCGAGAAACGAGGATCGTCGATGACCTCGAAGGTGCTCTCGTTCAAGGCCGCCGCGGCGGCATCGGCCGTTCTTCTCAGCGCCGGGACCGCTGCGGCCGCAACCGGTTCGCTGCCGGGCTCGGCTCAGACGACGGCGTCGCACGTCCTGCGCGACATCGGGATCTCCGTTCCCGCGTCCGACGACCACCACGAGAGCCACGCCACCACCCGCGGCGAGTCAGCCGACCACACCACCGCCGCCCGCAGCACCGCCGCCAACGGGTCGACCGCTGACGACGATGCCGAGGGCGCAGCCGAGACCGGGTCGTCCGATCCCGACGAGGGCAAGGGGCCGAACCGCGCTGCGACGTTCGGTCTGTGCACGGCGAGCGCCGCCAACGACGGGCACCCCAACGTCCACGCTGACGTGTTCCCCTCGGCCGCCACGTGCGCGTCGACGACCCATCCGGGCGAATCCGAGGGCACCGAAGACGGAACGGGGGGCGGCGCGGCGACGAGCAGCAACAGCCCGAGCAACGACACCTCCAACGACGGCACCTCGGGCAACGGCACCTCGGGCAACGGCACCTCGGGCAACGGCACCTCGGGCAACGGCACCTCGGGCAACGGCGCCCCTGGCAACGGCGGGAACGATCACCCCATGGGGCCACCGGCGGGTACACCCGGAGCGCAGCCGTCGTCCCCTCCAGGGTTGGACGGGATGCAGACCCCGACCGAGGGGTCGCCGGCCGCGGGCGCTCCCCGCGGTGACCCGAGTGGGTCGGGGTCCGGTTCCCACCAGCAAAGCGGCGGGGGCGCAGGCCGAGGCGTACCGGGGTCCTGAGCCGGGAGCGCGGCTCGGCCCCGGGCGCCATCCCCTATGTCGGGGCCGCGAACCTCGCCCCGTGAGCGGCGAGGCGCTCGGCCTCTTCCTTGATGCTCTCGACTGAGGCGTGAACCGCCGCCTCCCAGCGGCGAGCCACGACGTCCCCCCAGCGCGCCCCGAGACCCCAGAAGTCGGTCTCGAGCGTCCCGGTGTAGGTGAAGTCGGTCCCTGCGTCTGACGACTCGAGCTCGAATGTCTCGACCACGGCGGGAACCTGACCGCGGACGAGCCGGAAGTGGACCCGGTGGGGCCGCTCGAATCGCACCGTCTCGACCGTCGTCGCCGTCATGTCGTTGCCGGCCGGGGTGAAGTGCTCGGCCAGCACCATGTCGCTGCCGCGCTCGACGACCCGGAGCGTGGCCTGCATGGCCCTCGGCGTGGTGCCCAGGTACGGCGCCGCGATCACGTCGAAGACGGTGTCGGGGGGCGCCGCGATGCGCTGTGTGATGGGACCGAGGGGACGACTGCGGCGACCCACGCCCAGGTCGACCGTCAACGCGCCGCGTACGAGGGCTCGGTACGCGCCGGCCGCCACGGCGATCACGGCGGCCGGTCCGAGGGGAAGGACCCGGTTTCTCATGCCTGCATCGTGGCAAATCGGGCCGCTCGTTCCCGACCGGGACGACTTCCCTGGTCCCCCGGGTGGCGGGCGGCGGCGGGCCGACGTCCGCGGCCGAGCGGGCGATGCGTTGCCCGGCAGAGGTGGGCGAGGATCCTCAGCCCGTCGACGTCAGCTGGAGGTCCCACACGCCGCCCGACAGCACGTGGGCCTCGAGCTCGTCCGCCGGGAGCGGCGCGGAGAAGTAGTAGCCCTGGCCGGCGTCGCAGCCCATGCGGCGTAGGGCCACCAGCTGGTCGAGGGTCTCGATCCCCTCGGCCACCACCTCGATGTGCAGGGAGTGGGCCAGGTCCACGACCGAGCGCACGATGGCGCCGCGGTGGATGTCCCGAGCCAGCCGGGCCACGAAGGTGCGGTCCACCTTGAGCTGGTCGACCGGGTACTGCTGCAGGTACACGAGGGACGAGTAGCCGGTTCCGAAGTCGTCCACGGCGACGCCCACCCCGAGCTCGCGCAGGTCCATCAGGGCCTGACGGGTCGAGCCCACGTCGTCGATCAGCACGGACTCGGTGATCTCGAGACACAGGTCGCCCGGGTAGAAGTCGGTGCGGTCGAGCGCGGCCGCCACCTGTTCGGAGAAACCGGGCTGGGCCAGCTGGCGGGTCGACACGTTGATCGAGACCTGTGGGTGCGCGCCCTGCATCGTGTCGCGCCAGGCGGTGCCCTGCCGGCAAGCCTCCTCCAGGACCCAGGCGCCGATCGGGACGATCAAGCCGGTCTGCTCGGCCACGGGGATGAACTCGTCCGGGGGGATCAGGCCCTGCCCCGGCCGGTGCCAGCGCAGCAGAGCCTCGACTCCGTCGAGGGCGCCGTCGGACAGCCGGACGACGGGCTGGTACAGGAGCACGAGCTCGTCCTTCTCGACGGCGCGATGGAGTCCGGCCTCGATGCTGAGCCGGGACGCCGCGCTCGCTCGCATCTCGGTGTCGAACACGGCGAAGGACTGGCGCGTTTCCTTGGCGCGGTACATCGCCGCGTCCGCCTCCGCCAACAGGTCCTCGGCTCGCGTCCGGCTCCCCGCCAGGGCGATGCCGATGCTGCCGGACAGGAAGACCTCGTGTCCGTCGTACTCGAGCGGAGTGGCCAGCACCGACGCGATCCGCGTCGCGAACTCAGCCGGCTCCGCCGCGGCGTTCGTCGACACCACGACGAACTCGTCGCCGCCGAACCTCCCGGCCGTCTCGCCGTCGGCGAGCACTCCCTGGATACGCGCCGCCAGGCTGGCGAGGATCTGGTCCCCGACCGAATGCCCGTGGCTGTCGTTGATCAATTTGAAGCGATCGAGGTCCAAGAAGCCGACGGTGGGGCATGCCGCGCCGTTGCGACGCGTCTCGAGCTCCTCGTTGAGCCGTTCGAGGATCGATCGCCGGTTCGGAAGGCCGGTCAAGGTGTCGTGCGAGGCTTGGTGGGCGAGGAAGTTCTCGAACGCCTCGCGCTCGCGCAGCATCGTGTTGAACGCCCGGGCCATCGTGGCGAGCTCCGCCGGTCCCTCCTCCGGAGCGACCGTCGTGCCCTCCCCCCGGCCGGCCCGCTCCATGGCGACCGTGAGCGACCGGACCGGCCGGACCACGCGCCGGCGCAGCACCAGCCCGAGCGCCACGACCACCAACATCATGAGCGCGCCCAGCCCGAGGTTCCTCCACAGCTCGGACCGTGCCCCCGCCAGTGCGGTGGCGGTGGGAAGCCCGGCGACGACATGCCACCCCGGGCCGACGACCGTCGCCTCGTCGTAGATCCGGTCGACGCCGTCGGGCCCGGCCGCGGCGGACCCGTTGACACGGCGGGCCAGGCGGGTGCCCACCAGGGACCGGCCCACCAAGCGCCGGTCGGGCCCCGACGCGCTGATGATGGCGTGCCGGCCGGGGTCCAATACCAGCAACTCGATCCCGGACGCGTCGAGGGGACGGGCGGCGCCGAGGCTCAAGAAACCGGGATCGAGCAGGGCCACCAGCTCGCCCCGCAGCCCGAGCGGACCGGCGACGCCGGTCGCCTCGACGAACCTCGGCTTGCCCGAGAGGGGATCGGCGGTGACCGTCCCGTCGAGGCTCGCGCCCCCGAGGGCGCGGGCGAACCACGGCTGGGACGGGTAGTAGGGACGGGCCAGGCCCGTCACCCTCGGCTCGGAGGTGCACACCACCGTGCCGTCCGGCTCGACCAGGCTGACGAACCCGAGGCCGAAGTGCGCGTAGGACGCCAGCGCCGCGTCGCACGCCGTGGGGTCGAAGGACGACACAGCGGGCTCCGCCGCGATGGCCGACAGGAAGGTCGGCAGCGTTCCGAACTGGCTGGCGAGCCCAGTCGCGGCGAACTCGGCCGTCGAGCCGACCTGGGCCGTGGCCCGGGCCCGTTCGCGCTGGAACGCCGAGCTGGTCGAGTAGCCGATGATCACCGCCAGCGAGACCAGGCACACGCCCACGATGGCCGACACGTGCACCCCGATCGGGGCGCGCCGCATCGTGAACCGCTTCCGATTCGTGCCCACACCTAGGTGTCGGCCGGCGGAGCCGACGCCTGAAATGACCCGGGCCTGAACCACCCGGATGCCGGGCGCCGAGCGGCGGCCTTGGGCCGCCGTTGTCAGCTCGGGTGGGCGGCCCGCCCGTACCGGGCGAACAGGAAGCCGTCGTCCTCGAGCAGAACGAGGAGGCGCAGCGGGATCGGACCCTCCCGCGGCTGTCCGTGGGCGATGCGGGGTGCCTCCCCGCCCACCAACCGGGGCGACAGGGTGACGCACAGCTCGTCGATCAGGTCGCCCGCCACGAGCTCACCGACCACGGTCGGCCCTCCCTCGGCCAGGACGTTGGTCCACCCTCGCTCCGCCAGCGCACCGAGCGCGGCACGCAGGTCCACCCAGGACTCCCCCGCCACCACGACGTCGGCCACCTCCGCCAGACGGGCGCGCACGGCCGGGGCGGCCGTCTCCGCGGTCACCACCACCGGGCGGACCTCCGCCTTGGAGAAGAACGGGGACTCCACGTCGAGCGCGCATGACACGCTCACGACCGCGATCGGCGGCACCGCGCTCAGCCCCGAAGCGACGCGCACCGATCGCTGTTCCTCGCTCAGGCGGACGGGCCCGTACCTCTCGGCCCGGACCGTTCCCGCCCCGACGAGGACGACGTCGGCGGCGGCGCGCAGCGTGCGGAACACCGCCTTGTCCGCCGGCCCTGCCAGTCCGCCCGTGCGGCCCTCCAGCGTCCCCGCGCCGTCCACGCTCTGGATCATGTTGACGCGTACCGACGCCAGGCCGGCGGTACGCGGCGTCAGGCGCGGCGCATAGGCCGCGGCGACGTCGACGTCGTCAGCCGGGGAAGGAAACAGTCGACGCACCGCCGAGGAACCTACTGGTCCTCAGGGGTGAGACGGTGCGGGAGGCGCTCCTTCCACCTCGAAGCCCAGCTCGTCCGCGTAGCACCACCACCAGTCCTCTCCCGGCTCGTACGAACGCACGATGGGATGGTCCTCGTGGGCGTGCCAGTGGGCGGTGGCGTGACGGTGGGGCGAGCTGTCGCAGCACCCGACGTGGCCGCAACTCATGCACAGGCGGAGATGGAGCCACTGCCCACCGATACGCAGACAGTCTTCGCACCCGGTGCTCGACGGCTCGACGTCTGCGACCAGGTCCAGATGGGTGCACGTCTCTGCCATGGGTGCCCTCTCCTCGCGGTCCCCGCGGCATCGGCGCCACGCCCGGATCTCGCCGGCGTCACCACCACGCGCGCCGGGCGGGTCGTCTAGCAACATACCGGGGCAGGTGCGCGTGGCAGGTCGGCGCGTGCGTAGGTCGGGAGGAAGCAATGTGGAGTGACGACGACCTGGCCAAGATGTCCGGCGATCAGCGAGCCGAGCTCCTGCGCCGCCTGGCCGTCCTGAACGGCGTGTCCGCGGCGGAGACGCCCCAGGGCGTGCGCCGCCGCCACCTGTTCATCGACCTCGTCGTGGTCAGCTCGGTGGCGCTCATCCCCTGGATCGCCGGCCTCGTGCTGACCCTCCCGCACCACTACGTCGCCCACCACTGGGAGGTCGCCTGGGTCGGGTTCGACGGCGCGCTTCTGGTGGGGCTCGCGTCGACGGCCTGGGCGGCGTGGAAACGCCGGCAGATCGTCATTCTCACCGCGGTCGTCACCGGGACGTTGCTCGTGACCGACGCATGGTTCGACGTGGTGACCGCCGCCACGACGGGTGACTTCGTGGTGAGCGTGCTGACGGCGGTGTTCGGGGAACTTCCTCTCGCGGCCATCATGTTCCTGGCGGCCCGCCGTGTGGTGAAGCTGACGATTCACAACGTCCGCCGGCTGGCGGGCGACGCCCAGGTCGATCTCTCGCTGTGGCGCATCCCGGTCTTCGCCATCGACCCGCTACCCGAAATGCCCCTGGGCCGGTCGGGTCCCTGACCCGCGGCTCGCACACGGCGACACGACGCGAGACGACACCACGGGAGCCTGACGGCGCCGTCAGGTTGCGCACGGCCCGACTACAGTCCGGCACGACCGAGGAGGGGGGATGGGTCCACCTGCAGACGGCGGCGCGCCGGCGTGGTTCTCGGCCACGGTGGGGTCGGCCCACCGGCGGGGCACCGCCACGGACGCCGACCTCTTCTCCGGTGCCGCGTGGGAGGCGCTCCTCGAGCGCCTGCGGCAGGTGGGTGGCGTGCTGCAATCGGAGCGCGCCCCCCACACCCCGGCCGAGCAGGCCGCGGGGTACCGCCATCTGCTCGTGCTCCTCGCGCTGGCGATCGACGAGGCCCTGCGCCCGTCGGACTCCACCGATCCGTACTTCGCGCCCGCCAACGTCGACAACGTTTTGAAGTGGGGCATGGACTGCCCGGACGCGGCCTACACCGGATCGGCGCTCATGCCGGGCGCCACCTACCGGATCCGGGGACGGCGCGGGACGGTCAGGTACCTCGGATTCCAGGTGATGTCGGGCATCGAGTCGTCCGCCAACGTGGTCGCAGACGACCTCGACATCGACCCTGACGGCGGCTTCGAGCTCGTCCTCTCACCCGACGAGCAGCCGGGAAACTGGATGCCCACCTTCGACCGGGCCTCGTCGCTCGTCGTTCGGCAGTTCTTCTACGACTGGAACGCCGAGGTCCCCGCTCACCTCGACATCGAGTGCGTGGGTCCCGGCCGGCACAGCCCCGGCCGGCACAACCCCGGCCGGCACAGCCCGGGCCGGGAGAGCCCGGGCCGTTCGGACCCCGCGCCGGAGTCACCGGCCGGCGTGGCGCGACAGCTCGTGGCCATCGGTGAGTTCGTCGAGGCGAGCATCGACTTCTGGCTCCAGATCGAAGACAGCGGACGGGCGCAGGGGATCAACGTCTTTCGCCAGCCCGCCGCGCTCACCCAGATGGGGGCGGCCGCCGAGAACGTGAGCGTGTGGGGTTCGTGGGAGCTCCCCCCCGAGCGGGCGCTCGTCATCGAGGTCGCGCCGCCGAAGGCGCTGTACTGGAGCGTGGCGCTCGGCAACCACTGGTGGGAGACGATCGACTACGCCGATCACCAGTCGAGCCTGAACGGACATCAGGCCGTGGTCGACGGGGACGGGGTGTTCAGGGCCGTGGTCGCGCACCGCGACCCCGGGGTCGCCAACTGGCTGGACACCGGTGGGAACGCGCAGGGACCGATGATCTTCCGGTGGCTGCGGGCCGACGACGCGCCCGTGCCGGCCACCCGCGTCGTCGACTTCGACGACATCGACGCCGCGCTCCCGCCCGAAACGGTGCGGGTCGACGCCGAGGAGCGTCGCGCCGTCCTGGCCATGCGACGGGCGGGGGTGCGCCGCAGGTTCCGCCGTTGAGGCGGGCGTGAAGAACAAGGCGTAACACGAGACACGACAGAGGGGGACTGACATGGATCTGGGACTCGCGGGCGCCAGCGCGGTCGTGACCGGGGGCACCAAGGGCATGGGCCGCGCCATCGCGCTGTGCCTGGCCGAAGAGGGGGCCCGCGTCGCCGTACTGGCACGCGGCCGCGGCGCGCTCGACGACACCGTGGCGGCGCTCGAGAAGGCGGGAAGCCCTGAGGCCCTCGCCCTGCCCACCGACGTCACGGACATCGGCGAGGTCGAGGCCGCCTTCGCGGCCGTGGGCGAACGCTTCGACCACTTGAACGTCCTCGTCAACACGGTGGGACCGGCGGCCGGCCGGTTCGAGCAGCTGACCGACGAGGACTGGATCACCGCCTACCAGCTCGGCACCATGGCCGCGGTGCGCTGCGTGCGCGCCGCCCTGCCCCTGTTGCGCAAGGCGCCGTGGGCCCGCATCGTGAACTTCTCGGCCCACTCGATCCAGAGACAGAGCCCGATCCTCCCCGCCTACACGGCGTCCAAGGCGGCGGTGGCGAGCCTGTCGAAGAACCTGGCCAAAACGCTTGCCCCCGAGGGCATCCTCGTGAACACCGTCAGCCCGGGCACCATCGTCACCGCCAGCTTCACCGAAGCGCTGCGCGACACCTTCGAGCAGCGCGGCCTCGACCCCTCGGACCCCCATGACGTGATGCGATGGATCGAAGAGGTCTTCCACCAGCCCGCCGACCTGGGCCGGGCGGGGCTGCCCGACGAGGTCGCCGTGGCGGTGACGTTCCTCGCGTCGCGGCGAAACGGCTACATCACCGGCGCCAACATCAACGTCGACGGCGGCTCGGACTTCGTGTGATGTTGAGCGCCGACGGCCTCGTCCGGGCCGCGGTCGACGAAGCCGGCCTGGACGACTTCGGGGGCGCGAGCTTCGCCGAGGGGCTGGGCCGCCTGACCGAGTCCCTGGCCGCGGAGGGGGAGCTGACCGAGCTGGGCGAGGACATCCTCGGCCTGCGGCTGCGCATGCTGCTCGTCAACCGGCTGCGGATCGAGGACACCTACCGCGCCCACCCCGCCATCGCGGAGGAACGCGTCGAGGGGCCGGTCGTCATCATCGGACTGCCCCGCACCGGCACGACCGCGCTCAGCCATCTCGTCTCGGCCGACCCCGGGATCCGTTCCGTGCGCCTGTGGGAGTCGAGCTCCCCCGTGCCCCCGCCCGACAAAGAGACGGAGGACACCGATCCGCGCATCGACGAAGCGGCACGGGGGCTCGAAGCCATGTACGAGGCGTTCCCGCGCATGAAGTCGATGGTCTTCCAGACCGCCACCGGGGCGACCGAGTGCCAGGACCTGCTCGGGATGGAGTTCCGCACCGCCCACTTCGACGGCATGGCGCACGTGCCCCGGTACACCGACTGGGTCGTCGACTGCGACATGGCGACCGCCTACGAGTACCACCGGCGCACGCTGCGCCTCTTGCAATGGCACTGCCCGCCCCGGCTATGGCACCTGAAGACGCCCGTCCACATGCTGGCCATCGACGACCTGTTCGACACCTATCCCGAGGCGCGCTTTCTGTGGACCCACCGGGACCCGGCCGAGGTGCTCGCCTCGGTGTGCAGCCTGATCGCGTACACGCGCAGCTGGGTGAGCGACCACGTCGACGGGGACGAGCTCGGCGCCGAGCAGGTGGAGTTGTGGGCCGAGGCCCTGCGCCGGGCGCTCGCTTTCCGCCGGTCGGTCGGAGAGGACCGCTTCGCGGACGTCTACTTCGACCGGCTCAACTCGGATCCGGTGGCGACGGTGGCCGCCGCCTACCGGGACGTCGGCCTCGTCCTGAGCGACGACGCCGCGTCGCGCATGACGCACTGGGCCGACATCCATCCCCGGGGCGAGCACGGCGTGCACGAGTACTCGCTCGAGGAGTTCGGGCTGGATGCCGCCCAGGTGCGCGACCGCTATCGCTTCTACACCGACGAGTTCGGGGTGAAACCGAGTTCCGGGTGAAGGCGAGTTCGGGGTGAAGGCGAACTCGGGGTGAAGCCGGGCTCGTCGCAGCGGCTCAGTACGCGCCCGCCGCCACCGCCTGGGCCCAGGTGTAGACGTAGTACGGGTTGCCCGCCACGACCGCCAACAGCTGGGTGTCGCTCAGCCACGGGTGGTCGCCTCCCGGCGCGGCTTCGGCCGCGCCCATGACGAGGGTCCCGCCGCCGCCCGGCATGAGGATGTTGTCGCGGTGTCCCCAGCACCCGCCCCCGCCGCCCGGGCCGCACGCCAGGTTGCCCGAGCCCGGTCCGTCGTCGTACATGAAGCCGTAGTTCGAGCCGAGGGGACCGGTGTTCTCGTCCCAGTTGGACGCCCAGCGCAGCACCTGGACGCCGGGCGGCACCGCACTCGGGGTGGGGTCCGAGTTGGAGTTGGCGGCGGCCTGCGCGTCCTGGTCGAACTCGTTGACGAGCCCGACCGCGGGGGGAAGGCCGCGCGACACGCGTTCGATGTTGGCCATGACGAACAGCTGCTCGCCCGGCGTGAGCGCCGAGTAGTTGGACGGGAGCCCGACCGGGCCGAGACCCTCCTGGGACCGTGCGTTGTCGGTGGCCTGGATGGTGGACGACACGCACGCCAGCGACGAAAAGCCGTTGTTGAGGCAGATGCTCTGGTAGGGCGGGCTGGCCACGCGGTTGGCGGGAGGGTTGTTGGGCGGAAGGATCCCGCCCGCCCGCGGTGCGGGGGGCGGCGGCGGGGG
>Ga0307477_10001703_pt1 | contig 17961 bp, 13 predicted proteins | sample atmos_gasesECM2C_FD_203316 | JGI IMG/M metagenome (GOLD analysis project Ga0307477, IMG submission 203316) | Hardwood forest soil microbial communities from Morgan-Monroe State Forest, Indiana, United States - atmos_gasesECM2C_515 | ecosystem: Environmental > Terrestrial > Soil > Temperate...
CGACCAGACGATAACGTCGGTCTCGAGATCCCATTCCCAATGGCCAACGTGGGCCACGCGTTGAGCTTCTTCCAGCCTGGCCTTACTTTCCTGAAGGTTTCGTGACAACTCTTCGAGTGTCTTTTGCACGTGCTCATCCGCCATTGTGCGAACCTCAGGCTCTTTCCGACCAAGCGTCGAATAACTTATCCCGTCGGCTTCTCGCCTTCAAGGTCAGGCATCCGCCTACCCCTCGTCCACAAAGAAGGCGTTGAGCATGTCCATGTCGGAGGTGAAGGTAGCAATGTCAGCCTCCGCAGAATAGAAGCCCATTTCAGGATCGAAGCTAACGGATCCGCGTCATCTCAATGAGATATTCTTCGACACCCTTTAGGTTTGTCGATTTTGAGTTCATGATTCTCTCAAGCCATACGCCATCTGCCGCAAGTCTTACGGCACGAAGCTCGATTCTCGAATCAGTTTTCGAATGTCTCTTTAGGCGTTCGCTCAGCCAGTTATCCCAAACCCGTCCGACCTGACCTTTAGAGGCCATCAGACTCAAGAGCGCGCCCCAAATTTTACGTTCAGCTGCTCCTTCGGAGAATGCGGCCCTCTTCCACTTGCGCGGTTATCCGAACTAACCAGGAGCTTGCTAGCGGCTCAGCGCATTACACGTTACCAACCTAACGAAGCTTCACGCCGCAGCAAGCCGCGAAAATGCAAGCTGGCGGGTTTTGGTTGTGAGGATCTTTTCTCGTTTTGAGGCGCTAAGGAGACCCATGCGACGCGCGTAGTTTCCCCACGCTTGTCCAAACTTGATTTTCTCTGCGGCCCAGTTCGAGCAGCATCCGAGGACTCCCAAGATTGAGAAATCCATGACCAAGAAAGCGCTCTCCCTTGGCGCGGTACACAGTGTACCAGCGGATTTACGAAAGGTTTTCATTTCTGACCCGGCGGCGCGGGCAAAATGGGAGGAGATTACGCCACTCAGCGTGTATGAGTGGATCTGCTGGGTTATCTCCGTCAAGAAACCGGAAACCAGAAGGCAGCACATTGAGCGGGTACGCACAGAACTTAAGGAAGGAATGCGCCGGCCTTGTTGCTGGCCAGGCTGTCCTCACCGCTGAAATAAGGGCGGCGGACTTCTATTTCCCATCTTCCTTCCCCCGCTGCCACCGGAGTGGCTCCTGATCGCAAGCCGCGCGTGAATCGTCGGCAGGCATTGAACTCCACCAGGGTATCCTCGGGGAAGCGCTTGGCCCAAATCGTCCGCCAGGGCCTGCACCCGCCGCAGCACCCGGCAGCCAGGCACCGAGGCGCGGACAAACTCCTGCTTGCATTTGTGCAACCTTCCCGCCCCGCTGCATTATGGGATGTAGCACCTTGGGCGGCACATGGCCAATGAAGAACCGCAGCACGTGACAGCCCGACCGAATACTCCCGAGGTATTTGGCTCCCTTTACGAGCGGCACTACTCACAGATCTTCGGCTACGTCTATCGCCGGATTCTGCACTGGGAAGTCGCACAAGACATCACGGCAGAGGTCTTCCTCAAGGCGTGGAAGAGTTTCTGGAGATTTCGCTGGAGCTCCATCCCGGTCGGCGCATGGTTCTACCGAATCGCGACCAACGAAGTGAATATGTACTTTCGTGCGGGAAAATACAGGCGCGACGTTTCGCTGACCGAGCTGCTCGATGAGAAAGGATTCGAAGCGCCCGACGCAAAGACAACGGACATCGAAAAGGCCCATGCCGAGCGGGAGTTGCAGCGGTTTGAATCCTTCCTTTCCGTTCAGTCGCACCTGAAATCTCTGCCTCCCAAGTATCAGGACGTGATCGCACTGCGCTACTTCGAAGGCAAGAGCATCCACGAGATTGCGGAGATCCTTGGGAAGAGGGAAGGCACGGTCAAGAGTCTGCTGTCGAGAGGCCTGGAAAGATTGAGGAAAAAGTTGGCGCCGGACGCAACCAAATGAACAATTCGTCATTTTGGTTTCAGGCGGCAAGAGGAAGGCAATGTTGAAACCAGATCCAACCGAAGCACAGCTGCAGAATATCCCGGTACCGCAAGTCGCGAGCGAGGCCCACAAGAGGAGGTTGAAACTCGTCCTGTTGGACGCACGGAGATCCGCCTGGTGGGGTACATTGCTGGTCATTCTGCCGGCGGTCTTTCTGACGACCGTATTTCTCCAGTACGGACTTGGTCTGGGGCCGTTTCTCGATCCTATGGACAGGTTCCTATTTGCTCCGATCCGCCATTCGGGACACAGGTGGATCGAACCGCTGCTGCTGTTCGTCCTGCCCCTTGTGGCGCTGGTGACGAACCTGCTGTCGGTCGCACACTTCAGCGTGGCGCCGTCGGGGGACGAATTCGTGTTCACGGTGGCGGTGAAGAAGCGCTGGTGGAACTGGATAATCATTGTGTTGAGCGGAATGATCGTCACGGTGATCTTTCTCTATGCCGTCAAAGGTGATCGCTAGCATGAAGACTCGGTTTATCCTGCTTACAGCTCTGTATCTCGGCTCGGGAGGATTGTGCCGGGGACAGCAAGCCATCGTGGCGGATTCGCTGGATCAATTCGCTGAGGACCATCTGCGCAAGCACATCGGCAAGGAGCTGGACAGCGCCGCGGTAGTCTTCGTAAATGAGGAAGGCGTTCTGCTTGAAAAGTCGCTCGGTTACGCGAAGCCTGCCGATTATGTCCCGGCCGATCCGCGAAGAACCGTTTATCAGATCGGCTCGAATTCAAAGCTGTTCGTCGCCGTCGCCGCGATGCAGCTCTATGAACAGGGCAAGCTGAATTTGAATGCCGACATCAGGGACTACGTGGGCGACATTGCGATCAAGAACCGGTTCCCCCAACCAGTCAGCATGTCGGAGTTGCTCACGCACACCAGCGGAATCGAGGACAGAAAATTGGGCCGCACGCAACCACCTGACCGACCCCTGATGACTCTGGACGAGTTCTTCAAGCGTTTTCCGCCTGTCGTTTCTTATCCTCCGGGCGAACAGTTGAACTACTCCGGCAACGCCATGACACTCGCGGCCCATATCGTGGAAGCCATCTCCGGCGAGCCTTTTTTCCAGTTTGCCGAGGACCACATCTATGCGCCGCTCGCGATGGGGCGTTCGAGCTTCCGCCAGCCTCTGCCGGTGGCGCTCAAGCAGGATAGGGCGGATATGCTGGACGTGCCTCCGCTCATCAAGTATCCGGAAGGCGGAATGGCTTCGACCGTTGACGATATGTCTCATTTTTTGCGCGCGCTGCTGCACGGCGGGGGGTACGGAGCGAATCGCGTCCTGAAGGAGGAAACGGTCCGACTGATGCTGTCGCGCCACTTTAGCGCGGATCCCGCGATGGCCGGAATCGGATACGGTTTTTTTGAGGCGAACCTCAGCGGCAATCGCGTGTGGATGCACAGTGGGGACTACCGGCACATCTCGGTACTCTGCCTTTCGCCGGAGCGGAAGATCGCCTTCTATCTGGTGATGAGCTTGCGCGACGAACTGCACGAACCGCTGTTGACCTCTTTCGCGAACGATTTTTTCAAAGCCTTTTTTCCCCAGACTGGAACTGTAGAGGCGCCAAAACCTGGGGAGGCTCCACTCGATGCGTCCAGCTTGGTTGGAACGTACCGGGACAATGCGGTGCCGAATTCATCGATCGAGAAATTCATTCAAGGCATGCTATTCGGAGATGGAGACGCGCAGGTCACTTTTGACAAGGTACGCCGTGTACTTCAGTTTCATCCGCCCAGTTCGCAAGAAACGGTCGATCTGGTTCGCCGCGATGACTTGCTCTTCGAAAGTAACGATGCCAAGTTTGGAATCACGATGCGGTTCCGGAAGACAAGCTCCGGTACGAACATGTTCATCAGCGCCGGGGCGCTTGGCGAGTACAGCTTTCGGAAGATCCCGTGGTTCTGGTCCCAGGTGCCCCAATTGATCCTGCACCTGGCGCTACTATTCCTTTTCGGAACGTGGCTCCTTTCGATTCTGCTGGCCTTCTTCATTCACCGGCTAAGAGAATGCTGGTTTCCGAGAAACAGCATTTCCGATGTTGCGCTTTGGAACCTGAGCATCGTCGCGCTTCTGACGGTCACGGGCTTCGTCTTGTTCTTCGCGTTGGGATTCACAATTCCCAATGCTTCGATGATTATCGGAGTGCCCGCAATGTTCAAGGTGCTGCCAGTGTTTTATACAGCGGCGTGCGTCGCTGCCCTGCCGCTGCCCATTTGGCTGTTCCGGGTTTGGAAACGACGGGTATGGCGGCTGGGGTTCCATACTTACTTCACCAGTGTAGTCCTCGCGGCTTTCCTGTTTATTCCAATCTGCGTTTACTGGAATCTCTTCGGATACCGCATGTAGGCGACAAAAGCTTGTCGAAACCAGATGTCAGGTGTCCCCGGCGACCATAGTTCTATTGGGGACTCGTGGCCCATCGCTTTTTATCCATTGAGGGCGCTCCTTTCTGTAGTGGGTTCGAGCCGGACACTCAAAACCCTACTCCAAAAGGGGCGCCCTTTTATATTGCGTCGGATGACCGGAGAAGTGCACAAGTCCTCAGTCATTTATCCGCTTGCTCCCAAGAAGAATTGCCCACTACGAGCGCGAACGACTATTCATGCCTCACCGCAACCATGGGATCGACGTGCATCGCCCGCCACGCCGGCACGTAACAAGCAAGGATCGCCACTGCGAGCATTAGCAGTGTGGATCCTGCCAGCGTTAGTGGGTCCGTGGGGGCGACTTCGAAAAGGAGAGTCGCAATCAGTCGCGTCAGCGCAAGGGAGAGGAAGACGCCCAGCGCGATCCCTATTCCGACTCTGACCACGCCTTGGTGCACTACCAGCCAGCCAATGTCCGCAGGCAACGCGCCGAGTACCATACGAATGCCCATCTCACGTGTGCGCAGCGATACCACATAGGACACCACACCGTAGATCCCCAAAATACAAAGAGTCATCGCCAGGCCGGCAAACACGCCAAGAAGGGTCAGCGTAAATCGTCGCGTTTCACCTGACCTACCAACTAGATCAGAAAGCCATGCTATGTGCGAGACGGGCTGGTCTTTATCCACCGCCCGCACGGCTTCGCGCACAGCGGAAGCCAAAGTGGTGGATGGTCTCGCCGTCCGAATCGCCAGGTTCATTGTCGAATCTATGTAGGGCCATTGAGCGTGGGGAATATAAGCCTGCATATTGGCGGGGATCTCCAGCTTGTCATGATGGATGTCGCCGACAACCCCAATGATCGTCCACCATGGCTGATCCATTCCTCCCAGCTTCACACGCTTGCCAATCGGATCATCGTGCGCCCAAAACATTTTTGCCGCCGTCTCGTTAATCAGAACGACCTGCGCAGCTCCCTTGGCGTCAGCAGATGAGAAGGAGCGCCCTCGCAGCAGCGGAATACGCATTGCCTTCAGGTAGTCCGACGACACTGCATAGCGCTCCGCGCTAGGATCTTTCTCGGGATTGTCTTGAATCTTTCCTTCCGCGTGGAATCCGTACATATCTTTGTTTCCAGACAAGGGAACTTCGCTGGTCATCCCCACAGACTCCACGCCTGGAAGCGCGCGGACACGGCCGAGCAAATCGTCGTAGAACCTCCGGACATTTGCGTCGTCCTTATAACGCGCGCCCGTAACGGAAACTTGCATGGTCAGCACATTCTGCGCATCGAACCCCGGATTCACACCCAGCAGGCGTTCCAGACTTCGAAGAAGCAGTCCCGTGCCAACCAGCAGGGTCAGCGTAAGAGCTACCTCGGCGATTACCAGAACTTCACGAAGCCGCCCGATCGCAGGTCCCGATGTGCTTCTGCCAGCATCCGTTAGGTTCTTCTGCAAATCCTCGCCAGATAGTCGTAGCGCAGGAGCCGACCCCGCAATTAACGCCGTAGCGAGCGCAATAGCTAGCGTGAACAGAAATACCGGGACATCCGGCCGCACCTCCGCGAGTCGTGGCACAGTTCCCGGCGCAAGCGTTGACAACAAGCCCGGCGTCCACATCGCCACGAGAAATCCCAGTCCCGCACCACCCAAAGCTAAAAGGAAGCTTTCCGTTACGAGCTGACGCACAATTCGCGATCGGGCAGCTCCCAAGGCTTCGCGTATGGCAATCTCTCGGCGGCGTTGTGAAGCGCGAGCGAGCAGCATATTTGCCAGATTGGCGCACGCAATTAGCAGCACAAGTCCCACTGCGCCCATCAAGACCAGCAGCGCCGTGCGCACGGGCCCGACGATCTGCTCCACCAGCGGAGTGATAATTACGCCCGCCGCCGAATACTCCGTGGGATGCTCCGTCCACAAATTCTGCGAAATAGTATCCATCTCCGCGCTCACTTGCGAAAACGAAACGCCTGCGTGTAAGCGGCCGATCGCGGACAGGTGGTGGCACGTGCGGCAAGCCCATGGCAGAGAAGCGTCGTAACCCAGCACGCGATACAATTCGGCGTCGATGTTCCGCAATCCCTGGGATACGATCGGCTGGAAATCGCGCGGTAACACTCCCACCACGGTGTAACTGGTTCCATTGAGCGTGATCGATTTACCTACGATGCTGGGGTCTGCACTGAAGCGGCGTCGCCAGAGTCCGTCCGTTAGAATGACGACGTTGTTCGTCGCAGGCGTGTCTTCTTCCGCCAGGAAATCACGTCCCAGCGCCGGACGAACTCCCAACGTTCGAAAGAAATTCGCCGAGACACGCAACGCGGGAAGCTGTTCTGGCTCGCCCCAGCCCGTTAGCGTTCCCATAGAATAGCTGGCCAACGCGAGGTAATCGAAACTGTGGCTGCGCGACCGCCAATCTACATACGTGGCGTAGGAAGTATTGGTCGGATGCCCTTCATCATCTTTTTCCCACACCACTACCAGCCGATCAGCATGAGGATAAGGCAACGGGCGAAGCAGAACCGCATGAACGATGCTGAAAATAGAGCTGTTCGCGCCGATCCCAAGCCCGAGCGTTAGCACCGCGATGGTTGTGAATCCTGGATTCTTTATCAGCATCCGAAAGCCGCAGCGGATGTCCTGCAGCAGCTGCTCGAACCAAACGAAAGTCCACACGTCTCGCGTCTCTTCCTGGACACGCCTCACATTGCCGAACTTTCGCAAGGCCGCATAACGCGCTTCTTCCGGCGACATGCCGCGCTCGATGTTATCCTGCGTTTCCGTTTCGATGTGGTCGCGGATGTCCTGCTCGAGATTTTCGAGCATGCGTTTGCGGCGCCTCATAATTCGCCCTCTTGTTCGGCTGGCCGTAGAATATGCGCGATCGCTCCCGCCAGCTTGTCCCACTTACTCGTCTCGACTGCAAGCTGCCGCCGGCCCTTAGCCGTCAACTGGTAGAACTTGGCCCGGCGATTGTTTTCCGAGGTGCCGTCTTCGAAAGAAATCCATCCCCGCTTAATGAGCCGGTGGAGCGCCGGGTACAGCGATCCCTGTTCGACCTGCAACACATCGTCGGAGTTGAATTCGATCGTTTTGGCGATGGCGTGCCCATGCACCGGGCCCCGCAGCAGCGTGCGAAGGATCAGCAGGTCCAGAGTCCCTTGCAGCAGTTCGATGCGCTCTTTAGTAGACATCCTAGGTGACAATACACCTCTTCCAGTAGAAGGTCAAGGTGAGCAACCTCCGCGAGCCAATCCGCTGACTCCGGATAAGTCGTGCCCAAACACATTTTTAATCCCCACGGGAAAACGAAGGCATCACGCCGAACTATCCCAATGACGGATGAGGCTTTATCGCTGCTCAAGTCGAGAGTGAAAAAAGCGACGAAGACGGGAACGCCGTACGTGTTCCGTCGCCTCACGATGCCCAGCGACCAATTGGCAGTGTGAAGAAAGCGCACAGCGCCGCGGTCACTCGCGCCAAGATCACGCCCCGTTTTCGGCTCTACGATCTACGGCATACGTTTGCTACGCGAGCTGTCGCCTCTGGCACGGACCTGCCGACACTCAGCTCATTGCTCGGACACGCAAGTATTTTGATGACCATGCGCTACGTTCATCCAGCGGCAGAACAGAAGCGGATTGCGATGGAAAAGTTCGAAAAATTTCGCGCCGAAGGAGCCATCGCCGCTGCAAGTGTCCAACACAGTCACGGGGTCACTACAAAAGTCGCTACAGTGGGTAGAGTGAACTGATGGCAACAAACCGTAAGTTATTGAAAGAATTGGTGGACGTGACAGGGTTCGAACCTGCGACCCCCTGCTTGCAAAGCAGGTGCTCTCCCAGCTGAGCTACACGCCCACAGTAGGAGTAACCTTCATTCTAAAGCATTTCCGCGCGCGCCGAAATCCATTCCTTCGCTTTTTTGTCATCTGGAGTAAACCCCTATGGTGAGACAGTTTTTGGTGGCAGCACTCCGGAAGCACCTGCCTAGTGAGCACGTGCTCCACGTCGTGCTTACTTTGCACTCAAACTACTTGCAAATAGATTCGGACGTGGACTTGTCGTCCTTCGATCAGAATTAAGACGGCCGCGGAGTGTTCACAGACCTAGCCCGAACGAGAACGGGTCTTCCGCTCGGAAATATGAAAGGGCTCGAGCCGGCCTGAGAGTGTTTCGCGGATTGATTCGACGGCTCTCGCGGTGACCGTTTCGATTAGTGGACAAAAAGGCCCTTTACCCGGCGCCAGATCCTTTGCGGAAGCCAAGCACGCTCGCGATCAAGGGAACGATAATAAGCCCGGCGACGCTGTTCTTCATTTCGACGCCCTGCGGCGATTTGCTCGGGCGTCCACTTTTCAGCCCATACAATTTCCCCACGTGTGATCAAGTAGTGAGACTGGCAAGCTTCCTGCCAATTTCCCACAGAGGGCTGAAGCGTCGGTCCGCGTTTCGTTACCGTAACCGACCATTCAGTTGGCGCTAACGGTGTCTTGACCTTCGTGCCGCACCCACAGGCACAAAGGTGTATCGCGATGCCGAATTCCTCTGAAACATAGAGAATACCTGGTTGTAGTTCCGTCGGCATGTAGTGGACGCATTCGAGCGCAACCTTCATCACAATTCGCACTCACCGACGACCTTGAGATCACCGATCTCCTGCAACAGATGGTAGTAGGGACTCTGTTGGCAATAGAATCCGCGCAATTGCTTAAATTTAACGACGGCCAGGCCGGCATTCAAGGGCGTTGATCTCGCTGATTTGTATATTGGTCCGGTAAATGTCGTCCGGCTCGTCAGACATTTCAGCTAACCGCTTATCGCGCACTTGTTGGCCGTGCTCGGCAGAGTAGTATGTGACGCGCAGCATTCCATTCACTGGGCCTCTCTTCCGGTCAAGGCCGATGCCGACATCGATGAATGGGATTCTCCTTGAAATCAGAAGGTCGAAGATTCCCGCGCGCGGTTGCGAGCTCTTGAAACGACGCCGAATCATTTCGTCCGTTTAGCGAAGATCTTCTAAATTTCTGCTTCCCTAATTCGTTGAGAGGAGTCTAAACTATTGCCCTGTCATTTATCGACAGGAGACCCGAGATGGCTAAGCCAACCGACCTGGTCCAAGGCACGCTCGACCTTTTGATTCTGAGGACGCTCGCGCTCCAGCCCATGCATGGCTGGGGCATCGCGGGACGCATTCGTCAGGTTTCGAAAGAAGTCTTGCAGGTCCATCAAGGCGCGCTTTATCCCGCGCTGCATCGCCTCGAGCAACAGGGCTGGATTCGCGCCAAGTGGGGCGAATCGGAAAACAATCGCCGCGCCAAATATTATTCGCTGACTCCGGACGGCGCAAAGTACCTGCGCCAGGAGCAAGCGCAATGGAAGCGCCTTTCATCGGCCATCGGGCTGGTCCTGGAGATGTCGTAGGGAGCCAGAACCATGCGTTGGTATTACAAATTGCCGCTTCGCCTGCGCTCGCTTTTCCGCGAGGACAAAGCGGAACTGGATCTCAGCGACGAGCTTCAGTTTCATCTGCAAAATCAAATCGACGAATTCGTGGCCCAGGGCATGAATCCCCAGCAAGCTCGCCGCGCCGCCCGGCAATCCTTGGGCGGCATTGAACAGGTTAAAGAGGAATGCCGCGACGCCCGCCAAGTCAATTTCATCGAGAATTTCCTGCGGGACGTTCGCTATGGTCTGCGTATGCTGCGCCGTAGCCCGGGATTTACTGTTCTAACGATTCTGTGCCTTACGCTCGGCATCGGCGCGAACGCCGCCGTGTTTAGTTGGGTGGAAGGCATTCTTTTCCGGCCTTATCCGCTCGTCTCTCACCAGGAGCGCCTGGTAGCACTGTCCGGAACAGCGGGTGACGACCGAGACGAAACGTCGTGGCCCGATCTCCTCGACCTGGAAAGAAGCTGCACCCTGTGCGAGAGCCTCTTTATCAGCAAAATCACCGGCGCGACTCTGGGCATTGGCGAGCGCGCCCAGGTCCTGACCGGCAGCATCGTCTCCGCAAACTATTTTGATGTGATTGGAGTCCATCCCATTTTGGGCCGCGGCTTTGAACCAGGCGAAGACGCCGGCCGCAACGCACATCCGGTCGTGGTGATCAGCTACCATCTTTGGCAGACCCGCTTCAAGGGCGATCCAGAAATCATCGGCACGACGCAGCGCTTCAATAATGTCGTGCATACCATCATCGGGATCGCGCCCGAGGGGTTCTACGGGACTTTCGTCGGCCGGGGCATGGAGTTTTGGGTGCCTGCCTCGATGCTGGAAGCTCTCGACGCCGGCGGCGACAAACTGGAAGATCGCGGCGCGCGATGGGCGGAAGCGTACGTGCGACTCAAGCCTGGCGTGACCCGCAATCAAGCTCAGCAAGAAATTTCCGCCATTGCCGCGCGGCTCGAAGCGGAATATCCCGCCACCAACCGCGGCCGCGGCTTCAAGGTCTGGCCGCTGTGGCAAACGCCTTTCAATCACGCCGGTGAGCTGCTGCCGACCTTCGAGATCATGGTTGTTGTCGTGATGTTCGTTCTGCTCATCGTCTGCGCCAACGTCGGCAATTTGCTTCTTGTCCGATCATTCGCGCGCCGGCACGAGATGACGGTTCGGCTGGCCATGGGCGCGGACCGCGGCCGCTTATTGAGGCAACTCCTTACGGAAGGCTTGGTGTTGTCAGCCTGCGGCGCAGCGGGCGGCATGCTAATGGCGTACTGGTGCCGTCACGCGCTGGTTCTCCTTTTTCCGGTCCGCGGTGGAAATGTGATGTACCTGCCAGGACAAATCGACGGCCGTGTGCTCGGGCTTATCGCGGCCATTTGCCTCGTCGTTACGCTTGCTATTGGGTTGGTCCCCGCGTTCCAGACGCGCCACCTTGCCCTCGCTGAGACGCTCAAAACCGGGACAGCCGCCGTTGTGGGCGCCCACGGCCGAGCATTGTTCCGCTCGAGCCTCGTGGTCCTTCAAGTCACTCTCGGCTTCATCTTGTTAGTGGGAGCGGCTTTGCTGATGCAAAGCCTGCGCAAGATTCGAACCACGAGCCCGGGCTTCTCCACGACGCGCGTGTTCGATACCTGGATACCTCTGGCCGCCGCCGGCTACGACGCGCCGCGCGCCAAGACTTTTCAGGATGAATTGATCCAACGCGTACGCGCCCTGCCCGCTGTCGAAGCGGCTGCTTACGCCCGAGTGGTTCCGCTTGGCTATATACCGTTTTCTTCGACGCCGATTGCCGTCGACGGCTACGAACCGCAACCCAACGAACAGCCCAGCGCCGAATACAACGAGGTCAGTCCCGACTACTTCGCCACGATGGGCATTCCTCTCATCTCCGGGCGCGAATTCACTCGCGCGGACGACGAAAACGCGCCGCGCGCCGTCATCGTCAACCAATCCATGATCGCGCGGTATTGGCGCGGGCAGAATCCTATCGGCCAGCGTCTGCAAGTGAAAGGCGGTTGGGTGCAAGTCGTCGGCATCGTCCAAGATTCGAAATACTACAGCCTGGATGAAACGCCCCGGCCGTTTTTCTATGTTCCGCTCCGTCAGTATTTCGACATAGAACCTCAAATCCACATTCGTACGACGCAACCTCTGCAAAGCATCCAAACGGCTCTGATTCGCGAAGTGCGCGCGCTCGATCCTAACCTCGCTTTATACGAAATGATCACGCTACAAGAACAGGTGAATCGTTCTACGTCCCCGCAACTCGTGGCCGTAACTTTGGTCGCCCTGTTCGGAGGCTTGGCACTGCTGCTTGCCAGCATCGGTCTTTATGGCGTGATGTCGTACGCCGTTTCGCAGAGCACCCGAGAGTTAGGGCTGCGGATGGCTCTTGGCGCCAGCACATCGAACGTGCTACGTCTCGTGCTGTCACGCGGTTTGCTACTGACAACGACTGGCATAATTATCGGAATCGCCCTGGCACTCCTTCTAACGCGCCTGCTCGGCAACCTCCTATATCAGGTAAGCCCGCGAGACCCGCTGGCTTTCGCCGCGGCATTTGTGGTGATGACCTTTGCGTCGGCTGCAGCGTGTTTCTTGCCCGCTTGGCGCGCAACGCGAACCGATCCCATTCAAGCGCTACGGGCGGAATGATTTTCTCACTCCGCTTAGACATATGAAAACGCTCTTTATCTTCTTGGCCTCCCGATTAAAGGGCAAGCCGGAAGTTAATGCGGTCCAGAACTCCCGTTCTGGGAAGTGAAGTCGATCAGTTATAGAAGCGAGTCCGATTCCGGTCCGATGGCAATTGATTCGCAAGGCACAATTCCGTCGAAAAGTAGTTCACCATACGGATCTGCAAATACGTGACCGAATCTCTGGATTGAAACATTTTGCAAAACACGCTTTGCAGGAAGGAGCTGCAAAGTGGAATCCACCTCCACCGTTTCGCCGAGCAGTCGAGCGAATGAACGCGTGCGAGAACATTGTGAGGCTATCGGGAGACCTGGGAGTATGCCGCACTCTGCTCTACAAGTGGCGGTATCAGTTGGAGCCCGAAAATGCTTTGCCGGAAGGGGCGTCGTCGACAAAGAATTGCCGAGAATCTACGCTTCGTCGAGAAATCTGCAAACTGAAGCGGTTGTTGGCAGACAAAACGGTGGAGGTGGATTTTTTCAGAAGTGCCTTGCAAAAAGTCGAGGCTCGACGCCAGCGAAACGATATCTCTGGCGAGAAGGCGTCTACGACGAAATCCGAGATGCCGTTGCAAGGCAATTTGAGTATCGAGCGAATGTGCCAATTGGCCCAGGTCAGTCGGGCGGGGTTCTACCGCTTTCTTCAGAGCCATGCTCCAGTCGAAGAAGATATGACAATGCGGTCGACTATTCAGGAAATCGCCCTGGAGCATCGGCAACGCTACGGATATCGGCGGGTAACCGGGGAACTGCGAAGACGCAGCATGATGGTGAACCACAAACGCGTGTCGCGGATGATGCGGGCGGACAACCGGTTGACAATCCGAACTCGTGAACTCCGGCCTGCAACCGATCCCGACAACGAGTTGGAAATCTATCTCAACCTAGCCAGTCGGATGAAAGTGCGCGGGCCGAATCAGTTATGGATCGCAGACATCACCTACATTCGACTGAAAGCTGAGTTCGTCTACTTGGCGGTAGTCTTGGACGCCTTCTCTCGCAAAGTGGTCGGATGGTCGTTGGATCGGTCCCTTCGGAAGAGTTCGAACAGAAATCAGGGCAGCGAAGTGCTGATGCAGGCCTTGCGGCCTCTAGGGTGACCCTATTCCATGATTAGGATCCGGGAAGTCAATGGTGCGCTTGCAGTTGGACGCCAACGCGCGTGAAATTTCGATAGATAAATCCTTGAGACAGTGTCTCAAGTTTTCTGTCTCACTTAGGGGTTCACCCCGACGGTACTCGAACCCGGCTGTACCAAAACTGTACCAAAACCCTATGTAATTGCTGCTTCGGGGCTTAGTTCGAGCGAGAAGCAGATTCACCGAAATTGTTGACAACATTGAAAACCGAGGGCAAAGGATTGAGTCTTTGGAGTGCCCGAACGCGCTTGCAAAGCAGGTGCTCTCCCAGCTGAGCTACACGCCCACTGTAACTCTATGATTCTAATAAATCCCTATGGCAAATACTACAAATGACTGCCTACCCTGTTAGCAGGTGCTCTCGCAAACTGATTTTGTCCACCTATTACGCGCATCATTCTCCGTGCAAAATACTTACAACGATTTCCCCAACCGCTCCCAGTTCGATTCTCGATCCATTCGGTCCAAGAAGGCCAGTGCACCCAACTGTCCCGCCAAAATACTCTCTCCTTGACTATCTAGGTGAGTTTTGTTAAACCTCTCCTAGACACACAAGGAGAGATCGTGGGCAAAGCGATTGATTTGCTGCAAGGCACACTGGAGATGCTGATCCTCAAAGCTGTCTCGCTTGGCCCGCTGCACGGCTACGGGGTTTTGCTGCGCATTCAGCAGATCTCTGGCGAACAACTGGAGATCCAGCAAGGCTCGTTATATCCAGCGCTCTATCGTCTGGAACATCAGGGCTGGATCGCTGGCGAGTGGGGGGAATCGGACAACAACCGCAAAGCAAAGTTCTATAGCCTGACCGCAACCGGGCGGCGCCAACTCCATTCGGAAACCGAAAAGTGGAACCGAATGGCGTCGTTGATCGCGAGTATTTTGCGAACTACTCCGGAGGAGATATGAATCTCACTCGCTTCCGCTCCTGGTTGAAGTGGATGGTCAAGGGACAGCGGCTTGAAAGTGAAATGGAAACGGAAGTACGTTTCCACATTGAGAGCCGCGCAGCGGACTTGGTTCGCAAAGGCCTTTCCCAGCAAGAAGCGATGCGACAGGCCAGGATTGAGTTCGGCGGAATCGAGTCTCATAAAGATGCCGTGCGGGCATCCGTGGGCGTGCGCTGGTGGGGCGAACTAGGTTCGGACCTGCGTCATGGATTCAGATTGTTGCGCAAGAATCCAGGTTTCACCGCGGTTGCGATTTTGACTCTGGCTCTGGGCGTGGGAGCCAACACCGCCATTTTCAGCATCGTGAATGCCGTCTTGCTGCGTTCTCTGCCTTACCGCGATCCCGATCGTTTGGTACGGATCTGCTTTAACGAGCCCGGCGTAGGATTGCGGGACGTTAGGTTTTCCAAACCCGAACTGGATGACCTGCAGACGCGATCGGGTGTATTGGAAGATGCCACCCCGATCTTTGAGGGTAGCGAGAATGTGACCGGGACCAAACAGCCCGAGCGCGTCGAGGGGGTCAATACCAGTTTTAGCTACTTTTCCATGCTGGGTGTGGTCCCGCAAATTGGACGCTTGTATGGTCCGCAGGACTTCGTGCCTGGTTTCGCTTCAGAGGCCGTGATCAGCGATGGCCTGTGGCGCCGCGCCTATGGCGCCGATCCGAATGTTCTCGGCGGTACCATCCGGATCGACAGTGATCCTCTTACAATTATTGGCGTTCTGCCACGCGGATTTCGCCATCCTGGACCGACGACTTCCGGCGAAGCGGAAGTGTTTGGCGCCGGCGGATTCAGCGGAGATCCCTTTCCCCCGCCAATACGTGGTAATCGGGTTTTAGTACATGGAATCGGGCGACTCAAGCCTGGAGTTACACTGGCGCAAGCTCAGGCGCGACTCACTGCCATGGCTGCCGAATTACGCCACGACTTTCCCACCGATTACCCGCCGCAGGCGCAATGGACAATTGAGATTCAACCCTTGCAAGGAACTTTGGTGGGCAATGTCCGGCCCATGCTGCTGGTTTTACTGGGTGCGGTAATCCTGATCGTTTTCATCGTATCGTTGAACATTGCCCATCTCCTCCTGGCGCGCGCTTCGGGGCGACAACAAGAGATGGCGGTGCGGTTAGCGCTGGGGGCGAGTCCCGGCCGCGTGGTGCGCCAGATGCTGACCGAGTCCGCGCTGCTCTCGCTCATCGGTGGTGCCGCGGGAATCGTAACCGCAGTGGGTACTTTGGGTTTCATCCTGCGCTTTATGCCCTCGAACGTTCCCCGGCTCAACGAAGTACGAATCGACTGGGTGGTGCTCGCGTTCGCTCTGCTGATTTCCATTCTCACCGGCTTAGTGTTTGGACTTGCTCCAGCGCTTCATTCGGCAAAAGGCGCTCTCTCTTCGGCCACTCGTGAAGGCGGTCGAGGGTCCGGCTACAGTACGAAGACCGGCCGATTGCGGGATGTTCTAATCGTCTCGGAACTGGCGTTCGCCGTCATACTAATGGTCGGAGCCGGCTTGCTGCTCCGTACGCTGCGGGATCTGTTGCAGCAAAATCCAGGCTTTAATCCAACTCAAGTTGTCACGGCAAACACCTGGCTGGGAGTTCCCAACGATCCGAGGACGGATCCGTATCTCGGTATTTCTGGTAAGGCCGCTTTTGATCGCGAGTTGCTGCGGCGCATGAATGCAATTCCGGGAGTGGAACTCGCCGCAATCACCTCAGCTCTACCGACCACCAATCCCAACCCCAACGCGGTCGGTGGCTTGGCGAATGAAGGCTTCGCGATTGAAGATAAACCGGTCGAGTCCTCGCAGGATCTGCACGCCGAGAGAATTCGGGTAAGCCCCGATTATTTTAAGGTGTTGCAGGCGACGCTCCTACGCGGTCGCTCCTTCACCGAGGGCGATGAAGATGGCAAACCGCTGGTGGCCATCATCGATGAAAGCACCGCTCATAAGTATTGGCCAACCCTCGATCCGCTGGGACGCCGAGTGCGGTTCGCACAAGATCCTACCAAGCCGTGGACGACCATCGTGGGTATTGTTAAGGATATTAAAAGTGACGGTCTCGACATCGATGGCGTTCCCCACATCTTCGTTTCGGTCTATCAAGACCCCAGCAAACAAGTGAGTGTGGTGTTGCGCACGTCTCTGCCCGCGGCCCTGCTCGAACCACAGATTCGGCATGAAATCGAGGGCATGGATCCCGGCTTACCCGTATTCAATGTTGTCTCAATGAATGACATCCTTGATCGGTCACTGGCTTCACGCCGTTTTTCTGCCGACCTGGTGGGCGGATTCGCCGGACTGGCGGTGCTTCTGGCCTCCATCGGAATTTATGGCTTGCTGGCCTACATGGTCAGCCAAAGATCGCGCGAGATCGGTATTCGCATGGCCTTGGGGGCCGGGCGAGGCGGCGTCCTGAAGCTGTTCTTGCAAAAGGGTATAGTGCTGGCGGGCCTCGGAATTGTGGCCGGCATAGTCGTCTCCGCGTCCACTGCGTCGTTGATGGGCAGTTTGCTTTACGGCGTGCGCCCGCATGATCCGGTTGTGTTTGTGATCGTTCCTCTGCTTTTGTTTGCCGTTGCCGTTCTAGCCAGCTACCTTCCAGCCCGGCGCGCGACCAAGGTGGACCCAATGATTGCCCTGCGTGAGAGTTGAGGAGATATGCTTCGGACTCTGAATATTGCGATTCAACATTAGCTACTCAAGGAGGGGCGATGACCACATTATTGCAGGATTTGCGGAACGGACTGCGGCTGCGGGCGCAAGCGTGGTATCGCTCTCCCGAGTATGCGTTGGCCCTCGAGGTTCGAGACGAAGCACTCAGTCGCAATCTGATTCTTGCCCAAGGCTATATACCCCAAGTCTGACATAACAATGGCAAAGCATTCTCTTTGAAAATGCAAACTGAAATCCAAACTGAAATGAGGACAAAATGAAGAGAACTTTCGTGGTCCCTGCCTTGCTGTTCCTCGCCGCGTCAGCGATTGCACAAGCAACGTACGCGCAATCAAAGAACCCGGTAAGTACCGCCCTGAGAGACATTCTGCCCGGCCGGCAGAAAAACACCGTCGCAGCCGTCGAAGCCATGCCCGCCGAAAAATTCAGTTACAAACCCAGCGCCGACCAGATGACCTTCGGCCGTCTCGTTGTCCACATGGCCGAAACGAATAATCTGCTGTGCGGCAAGGCGGCCGCCGTCCCTGCTCCCAAGGTCGAGGAGTTCAAGGATACAGACTCGAAAGACAAGCTCGTGGCCGCGCTCAAGACCTCATTCGATTTCTGCTCCGACGCGCTGGCGAATATGGACGATTCGAAACTAGCGGAGACCACGGAAGGATTCGGCGGAAAACAAGTTA
>Ga0307477_10001704_pt1 | contig 17950 bp, 16 predicted proteins | sample atmos_gasesECM2C_FD_203316 | JGI IMG/M metagenome (GOLD analysis project Ga0307477, IMG submission 203316) | Hardwood forest soil microbial communities from Morgan-Monroe State Forest, Indiana, United States - atmos_gasesECM2C_515 | ecosystem: Environmental > Terrestrial > Soil > Temperate...
GAGTTGCGTTCGCAGATTACTCGGGTCCTGCGGCACCTCCTGAAGCTCGAGGCCTCTCCTGCAGCGGAACTACGCGCAGGCTGGCGGGCAACGATCGACGAAGCGCGAACGGAAATCGAGGGTCTCTTAGAGGACAGCCCCAGCCTTCGGCGCGAGACCCAAACATTGATCAAGAAGCGGATCCGCGCTGCGGCGAGGCTGGCGGCGGATGATCTTGGGCAGCACGGCGAGCCGATCGAAGCGATTCGGGTACGGCTCGAAGGAGGTGACTACACGAAAGAACAGGTCCTCGGAGACTGGTTTCCCGACGAACCTGGCTGACCTATCCCCCTATAGGCGCTCGCTCAGATAGCACCTCCCAGACGATGCCGTCGCGGGTGTCGCGGTCTTCGAGCTCGCGGCTCGTCGGCACGAGGTAGCGCGCGCGCTCGACGAGGCCTTCACGCGGTAGGTATGCGCGTCCCGGATCACCCAGTAGGACAAGGATTCCCCTCGCGGCCAACCCACGCAGCCAAGCCGTGACCCGGTCCGCCATCGGCCGCTCATAGCACACATCGCCGGCCGTCACGACTTCCCACCGCGGATCGATCGTGTCGAGCAGATCCGTGGTCCTGACCGCAATCGCGACATCGTTGAGCGCCGCGTTAGCGGCGATCGCGGCGGCGGCAAAATGGTCGGTCTCGGCCGCCAGCACGCGGGCAGCGCCCGCCTTGGCGGCGGCGATCGCGACGAGGCCGGAGCCGGCGCCGAAATCGAGCACGGAACGGCCGGCTACCTCGGCGGGATGATCGAGGAGATAGCGGGCGAGGGCTTGGCCGCCCGCCCAAGCGAAAGCCCAGAACGGTGGCGGCAACGCGCTGCGCGCGAGGGTTTCCTCGGTCGCCTGCCAGATCGGGGTGATCTCGGTGGCAAGACGGAGGCGGATCTCCGGCACCAGCGGAGGCGCGGTGACGACGGTATTACCGCGGACGAAGAGAGCCGGGTCCAACGGTTTCGGATCAGGTAAAGTGGCCGCTGACGATCCCAGCGAGCATCAGCCAGCCGACCCCTCGGTTCGAGCGGAACTTGGCGAGGCAGTCGGTCGGGTCGTCGGTTGCCACATGGGCCGCCTGCCAAGCCAGCTGCAACGCCGAGCCGGCGAGCCCAGCCCAGAACAGGATGCCGAGCCCCGCGGCAAACCCTGCCGCCGCCCACCACGACAGCGCCGCGGTATAGAAGGCGAAGAGCCACGGGCGGGTATATGAGCCGAGTGCGATCGCCGACGATTTGACGCCAATGCGTAAGTCGTCGTCCTTGTCCTGGTGCGCGTAAATCGTGTCGTAACCGATGGTCCAGAACACCCCTCCGAGATAGAGCAGAACGGAAGGCGCGGCGAGGGCTTCGGTGACGGCGGTCCAGCCGAGCAGTGCCCCCCAGTTGAAATTGAGGCCGAGGAACACCTGCGGCCAATAGGTAACCCGTTTCATAAACGGATAAGTGCCGATCAGCCCGAGAACGGCAAAGCCGAGCAGGACGCTCGTCCGGTTCAGGGTGAACAGCACTGCGGCCCCAGCCGCCAATTGGAGTACGAAGAACAGAACGGCGCCACGCACGGTTACGGCGCCGCTAGGCAACGGACGCAACCGGGTGCGGGCGACCAGCGCGTCGTAATGCCGGTCGGCGATGTCGTTGAAAGTGCAGCCGGCGCCGCGCATCGCGACCGCACCGACTGCGAACAGGATCAGCAAGGTCGGATCCGGCCAGTTGATGGACGCGAGCGCGATTCCCCACCAGCCCGGGAAGAGCAGCAGCCAGGTTCCGATCGGGCGGTCGAGGCGGGCCAGACGGGCGTAAGGCCGGGCCCGGGCGGGCAGGTAGCGCTCTACCCAATCGCCGCGACGGATGTCGCTCGGGTCGTCGCGGGAAGCGGGCTTCCCCTCGAGTTGCCTGACCGTTTCCATCTAGCCGAGTCTAATTCTAATCTCGCCGACGCAACAGATGAGGCACACCAGGTTGGCCAAGCACCGGGAGCCGCGTCTTCATGTCGAGCCTGGGCTCGCACCGGGCCGGGCGGTCGAGCTCGAGACCGGGCAGGCGCATTATCTGCGCTCGGTGTTGCGGCTCGGCCGAGATGGGGCAGTCGCCAGCTTCAACGCCGTCGACGGGGAGTGGCTGTGCCGCATCGCCGAGATCGGCAGGAACCGGGTGTGGCTGACTGTCGAACGCCAATTGCGGGTGCCCGAGCCCGAACCTGACCTCTGGTTGCTGTTCGCGCCGATCAAGCGGCCGCGACTCGATTGGCTCGTCGAGAAGGCGACCGAGCTGGGGGCGTCGGAATTGTTGCCGGTGTGGACCGCACGGACACAGTCCGAGCGCCTCAACCTCGAACGGTTGCGCGCGCGTGCCGTCGAGGCGGCCGAACAGAGCGAGCGACTTTCGGTGCCCGAAGTGCGGTCGCCGGAAGTTCTCGGCCGGGTGCTCGCCGCCTGGTCCCCCGAGCGGCCTCTGATGGTCTGTGACGAAAGCGGTGCGGGCGAGCCGATCGGTGAAGCCTCGATGCAGCTCGCGGCGGGGCCGATGGCGCTTCTGATCGGGCCGGAAGGCGGGTTCGACCAGACGGAGCTTGACGCTTTGGCCAAACTCTCTTTTGTTACTCGCATCGGGCTGGGCCCGAGGGTGTTGCGTGCGGAGACCGCCGCTCTTGCGGCTTTGGCAGTCTTCCAAGCGATCGCCGGTGATTGGCGCCGCACGCGTACCCGTTGATCGTCCTTGCCGCTTGTCCCAGGAGTTCCGCCGAGGATGACCACCGCCCCGAGCTCGCCAGGAGCGCCGATCACCGACAAACGGCAGCTCGTCGAATATCTCGAATCCGGATGCAAGCCGCCCGCGGCGTGGCGGGTCGGCACCGAGCACGAGAAATTCGTCTTTCGCCGCTCCGATCTGCGCCGGGTGCCTTTCGAAGGGCCCGACGGGATCGCCGCCGTGCTTCGCGAGATGACCCGGTTCGGTTGGAAGCCGGTTATCGAAAACGGCAATGCGATCGCGCTGGCGAACGATGCGCAGTGCGCGATCACGCTCGAGCCGGGCGGCCAATTCGAGCTGAGCGGCGCTCCGCTCGAGACCGTTCATCAGACCTGCGACGAGGTGCACGAACACCTCCGCCAAGTGCGCGAGGTGTGCGACGAGCTCGGTCTCGGCATGCTCGGGCTCGGTTTCGATCCGAAATGGCGGCGTGACGAGATTCCGTTCATGCCCAAGGCCCGCTACCGGATCATGCGCGACTACATGCCGAAGAAAGGCCGGCTCGGCCTCGACATGATGCTGCGCACCTGTACGGTGCAGGCCAATCTCGACTACGGATCCGAGGCTGACATGGTGAAGAAATTCCGCGTCAGCCTCGCGCTTCAGCCAGTCGCCGTGGCGCTCTTCGCCAACTCGCCGTTTGTCGAAGGACGGCCCTCGGGCTTTCTCAGCCACCGCAGCCTCGTGTGGACCGATACTGATCCCGACCGGTGCGGCACCTTGCCATTCGTCTTTGAAGCGGGTTTCGGCTTCGAGCGCTATGTCGACTATATGCTCGATGTGCCGATGTATTTTGTCTACCGGAACGGGCATTACATAGACGCGAGCGGCCAGTCGTTCCGCGATTTCATCGCCGGCAGGCTGCCGGCGCTGACCAATGACGTCCCGCGGATCGGCGACTGGGCCGACCATGTGACGACGGCATTCCCTGAGGTGCGGCTGAAGACATTTCTCGAAATGCGCGGCGCCGACGGTGGGCCGTGGCGCCGGCTATGTGCGTTGCCGGCGCTTTGGGTCGGGATCTTCTACGACTCGGCAGCACTCGATGCCGCCTACGATCTCGTCGCGGATTGGACCGCCGAAGAGCGCGAGGTGATGCGCCGCGACGTTCCCCGGCTCGGGCTCGCCACACCGCTGCGGACGCGGACCTTGCGCGAGATCGCGCTCGAGATGCTCGAGATTTCCCGAGAAGGGTTGCATCGGCGGGCCCGCCGAAGCGCCGCTGGCGAGGACGAGACCTACTTTCTCGACCCGCTTTTTGCCATCGCCGGCTCCGGGCGCACCCCGGCCGAAGAGCTGCTGGAAGACTTCCACACCCGCTGGGGCGGCAACGTCGATCCGGTATTCACCGATTACGCCTATTAACCTAGACAAGAGCGACTGGCTGCGGCGACACCTCAACCGGGCGCAGGCGCTGGCAGCGGCGGCAGGCTCTCGATCATCTGTCGGCCGTTGCCGAGCCGCATCGCGGTCCAGTCTTCGGGGTGGTTCATCGCGGCGTCGGGAGCGAGGCCCGAGAGCGACATCCAGCGCTCGCGATCCCAGGAGGTAATGGCGACCTCGGCCCGCAATTGCGTTCCCGGTGTGGGCGCGGTTATGCCGAGGGCCGACCACGGTATCACCATCTCCGCGGTGATCCGGGGCTGGTCGGCGCCGAAATAGACGGCTTCTGCGCCGCTCACTTCGGTGCATCCTCCGGTGATCGCGATCTCCGCCGCCCCCGCACAGAGTTCAGCCCGCATCGGCGGATGGTCGTGCAGCTTGGTTCGCGGCGGTATGAAAAACAGCGTAAAGCGTCTCGGCCCCTGGCCGAAATCGACGCCGAGCTCGACTCGGTAGGCGTCGACGAGCGGAAAAGCCCCCTCATACGCCAAGAGGTCGATGTCGAAATAATCTTGGCCGATCGTCGCCAGCGCCAGACCGCGCCCATTCCAGGAGAGATAGGCCTCGCCAAATTCGACCGCCCCAGGTGAGGCGGTCAGTCGCGGCAACAGGCTCGATGGCTTCGGCCAGTCGGAGAGCGAGTGGTCGTGGACGGAAATCTCCGCGTGCGGCAGGGCGAACATCCCGGTGCGCGGAGGCGGGACCGCCGCGGCTGCATGGATCTGGAGAGTGCGCCGGTTTGCCGCCGTGAGTGCCGAAACAAGGTGGTGATACGGCCGATCATTGATGTCAACCAGCCCGAAATCGTAATCCTCGCCATCCGTCCGCCCACCCTTCGGATGGTCGTAGTACTGGAACCAATGCGCGCCGACGATTTCGGGGATCGCCGCGAAATTCGCGATCGCCGCCGCCGCGCCGGCCGCTCGCTCGTCCTGGGTGGCGACCGTCATCAGATGGCCGTTATTGCGGTTCCCGGTGCGGTTCTCGCGCGCCGCGAAAAACCATTCGGATACGAGTGCGGGCTTGCCACCCGACAATTTTCGTAACCCGTCAAAGAAATAATCCGCGATCCACCCGTCGCCGCTGTCGACGTTGTAGTTTACCGCGATTGCGTCGACATACGGCGTCATTGCCCGTACCGCCGCCGGGTCATAGTAGATCGGCAGCCGGTCACCAAAGAATAGCGCCTCGGGATCGGCGGTGCGGATCGCGCTCTCGGCGAGAGCGTAGTAATGCTCCGCGACCATCCCGGTCCATTCGCGCACGGCACGGATTCCGGCTCCGCCGGGTTTCATGTGGGTCGCCTGTGTGGTGTAGAGGAGCTGATCCCAAGAACCAACCCCCTCCGGCGGCAAGAAATCGGCGGTAAAGCGCGACCAGTCGCCGGAATAGTGCCGACGCAAGAGTTCGACCCAACGCTGCTTGGTGACCGAACCCGCTGGCTTGGACGAGTAGAAGATAAACAGCGCGCCCGCCCACCAGCCGACCTCGTTGTCGGAGAAATAGCCGATCCGGTATGGCGTGTCGCGGTACGGAGCGACGAGCTCATGGGCGAGCGCGTTCATCCGAATCTCGGTCTCGGGCGCGAATGGGTCGAACCAGTGAAAGCGCGCGAGGCGCCCGAGCTCGAGGTTAATCACCGTGGGGAGTTTGAGCACCTGCGGGGTCAGCGCCCAGCCGCCCGCGCTGTTGAACCCCCATGAGAACAGCCGGCGACGGGTCTCGGTCGCCCAATCTGGGAGCGTCGGCGCGAACGCCTCCCAGCTGTAACCGGTATAGGCCTTCCCAACCTTCTCGCGTTCCAAATTACCGCCGTCGAGCACGTTGACGCCAAGGCTGAAAAAGCGCTCGCCGCATGGTGTTACCAGCCAGGACACGCGGTTTTCGGCGCTGATCGACCAGCGGGTGGAAGGCGCCGCCGCAAAATCGGCGCAAGCAAAGGCGCCGGCGGCGGAAAACGCCGTCAGAAGCGCGACCGCGACAAAAGTCGTGAGGCTGCGCGCAGCGGCTCGCGTCACGCGCTCGTGCCGCCGACCGTCAGCCCGTCCATCCGCAACGTCGGTTGCCCGACGCCGACTGGTACGCTCTGTCCGTCCTTGCCGCAGGTGCCGATCCCCTCATCGAGGCGCAGATCATTGCCGATCATCGACACCTTGGTCAGGGCATCGGGTCCGTTGCCGATCAATGTTGCCCCCTTTACCGCCGGACCGACCTTGCCGTCATCGATCAGATAGGCCTCCGACGCGGAAAAAACGAACTTGCCGGAGGTGATGTCGACCTGGCCGCCGCCGAAATGGACTGCGTAGAGCCCGCGCTTGACCGAGCCGATGATCTCTTGCGGATCATGCTGGCCGGCCAGCATGTAGGTATTTGTCATCCGCGGCATCGGCGCATGGGCGAAGCTCTGCCGTCGGCCGTTTCCGGTCGGAGCAGCGCCGAGAAGCCGCGCGTTCATGCGATCCTGCATGTAGCCCTTCAGGACGCCGTCCTCGATCAGAACGGTGCAATTCGTCGGTGTCCCTTCATCGTCGACCGTCAGCGAACCCCGCCTGTCGGGCAATGTCCCGTCATCGACGACCGTCACCCCTTGTGTGGCAACACGCTGCCCGATCATCCCGGAGAAGGCCGAGGTCTTCTTGCGGTTGAAATCGCCCTCGAGCCCGTGCCCGACCGCCTCGTGCAGCATCACCCCCGGCCATCCCGGCCCGAGAACCACCGTCATCTCCCCAGCAGGTGCCGACACCGCGCCGAGATTGACCAATGCTTGGCGCAGCGCCTCGTCGACCTGGGCCTTCCAGTGTTCGGGATCGAGATAGCGGTCGTAGGCGACGCGGCCGCCGGCCCCCGAGGATCCGGTCTCCATGCGGTCGCCCTCTCCGACCACGATCGCCACGCTCAAGCGCACGAGCGGACGAATGTCGGCGACCCGGCGGCCGTCGGGGCGGATGATCTGTACTGCTTGCCACACCCCGCTCAGCGAGGCCATGACCTGCCTGACCCTGTCGTCTCGGCTCCGGGCATAGGCATCGATCTCGGCCAGCAGCCGTGTCTTTGCCCCGAGATCGATCAAGCCGAGCGGGTTCTCCTCGGTGTATAAGCTCCGGTTGGTGCCGGAAGGTGGTTCTGCCATGACCCCGGAATAGCCGCTCGCCACCGCCCGCACCGTCGCCGCGGCGCGGCGGATCGCCGCTTCCGAGAGCTCGGAGGCATGTGCATAACCGGCGGCCTCGTCGGCAACCGCGCGCAATCCGAACCCTTGGGAGGTGTCAAAGCTCGCGCTCTTGATACGGCCGTCGTCGAGCGCCAGGCTCTCAGACTGGCTGTATTCGAGGTACAGCTCGCCGTCGTCCATGCCGGCCAGCGATTGGGCGACGAGCGCCCCGACACGAGCCGGGTCCATACCGGTCCGCTCGAAGAACAGCGCGTCGGTAACGGCGAGATCGGTCATTCGCTTCTCCCTTTAGGAACGGTCCAAATATGGCCTCTGGCACTCGCGAGCGAAAGGCGCGATCGCCATCTGAGCGGGATCTCGCGCCGCTGCGGCGGCTCGTCGCAAGGAGTTGGGACGGGGTTGACCCAGTTGTCGCCAGAACGAGCTTTGGTGTAGGTTTTGCCGCGCGCGGCCGAAGCCCGCCGAAGGATCCGCGGGCCGTCCGTAACGGATGAGAGGCTGCAGGCGCATGGTGCGGTTGGCGAGGTTGTTGACAACGAAGGCGGCGGCCAGGGCGTTCTTGGTGCTTGCGCTCGGCGTAATCGGCGTCGTTGCGCTTGCGACGATCGCTGGGGCCGCCGAGCCCAAGCCGTGGGAGCTCGGCTTTCAGCCTCCGGCGACCCCGGTCAAGGATCGTCTGTCGACCTTTCACGACGAGCTCCTGATCATCATCGCCTTGATCACGGCCTTTGTTCTCGGCCTGCTGGTCTACGTGATGTGGCGCTTCAACCATCGGCGCAACCCGGTGCCGTCGCACACCTCTCACAACACCGTCATCGAGATGCTGTGGACCGTGGTGCCGGTGGTGATCCTGATCATCATCGCGATCCCCTCCTTCAAGCTCATGTATTATATGGACAGGGTGCCGAATCCTGAGATGACGATCAAAGTGACCGGACACCAGTGGTATTGGTCTTACGAATATCCCGACCAGGGCGAGCTCACCTTTGACAGCAACATCATTCCCGAAGACCAATTGAAGCCGGGACAGAAGAGGCTCCTCGACGTCGACAACCCGCTCGTCGTTCCGGCTGATACGATCATCCGTGTGCTGGTCACCGGGACCGATGTGATCCACAGCTGGTTCGTGCCGTCCTTCGGGGTCCAGGAATACGCGATCGTCGGCCGGCTCAACGAGAGCTGGATGAAAATCGAGCACCCCGGCACCTATTACGGTCAATGCAACCAGATCTGTGGCGTCAATCACGCCTTCATGCCGATCAAGGTCGAAGCGCTGTCGAAGGAAGAATTCCAGCATTGGCTGGGCGACGCCAAAAAGAAGTTCGTGCGGCATGACGATGGTATCGGCGCGGTCCGCATAGCAGCGGCTCCGGACCCGGCGGAGGCCGCCCGACCGGCGCCCACAGGCAATTGATATCGAGGGAGCGCGGGATGGCTTACGAGCATGACGCTCACACCGCCGACCTACATGGCCACGGTGCCTATGGCCACGGCCACGTGCCGGGCTTTTTCACTCGCTGGCTGTGTTCGACCAACCACAAGGACATCGGCACCCTTTATCTGACGTTCGCCATAGTCGCCGGGGTGATCGGCGGTGCCTTCTCGGTCGCCGCGCGGATCCAGCTGATGCATCCCGGCAACACCTTCATCGAGGACCATCAGCTCTACAACGTCATCGTCACCGCGCATGGCCTGATCATGGTCTTTTTCGTGGTGATGCCGGCGATGATCGGCGGGTTTGGCAACTGGCTGGTGCCGCTGATGATCGGCTCACCGGACATGGCCTTCCCGCGGATGAACAACATCAGCTTCTGGCTTTTGGTCCCGGCCTTCGCGCTGTTGGCTGGGTCGACCATGGTCGGTCAAGGTGCCGGGGTCGGATGGACGGTCTATCCGCCGCTCTCGGGTCCGGTCGGGCATCCCGGCCCGGCCGTCGACATGGTGATTTTCTCGCTGCACTTGGCCGGCGCCGCGTCGATCATGGGTGCTATCAACTTCATCACGACGATCTTCAACATGCGCGCGCCCGGCATGACGATGCACAAGATGCCGCTCTTCGTGTGGGCGATCTTGGTGACCGCGTTCCTACTGCTGCTCTCGCTGCCGGTACTCGCCGGGGCGATTACGATGTTGTTGACCGACCGAAATTTCGGCACGACATTTTTCGACCCTGCCGGCGGCGGCGACCCCCTGCTGTTTCTGAATCTGTTCTGGTTCTTCGGCCATCCCGAGGTGTACATCCTGATCTTGCCGGGATTCGGGATGATCTCGCAGGTCGTCTCGACCTTTTCGAAAAAGCCGATCTTTGGCTATCTCGGCATGGCCTATGCGATGATGGCGATTGGCGTCATCGGCTTTATCGTGTGGGCGCATCACATGTTCACGACCGGGATTTCGGTCGATGCGCGCGCCTACTTCACAGCGGCGACGATGGTCATCGCGGTGCCCACCGGGGTGAAGATCTTCTCGTGGATCGCGACGATGTGGGGCGGGTCGATCGAGTTCAAGACGCCGATGCTCTGGGCCATGGGCTTCATCTTCCTGTTCACGATCGGCGGCGTGACGGGAATCGTATTGGCCAATGCCGGGGTTGATTTTGCGTTGCACAACACTTATTACGTGATCGCTCATTTCCATTACGTGCTGTCGCTTGGCGCGGTGTTTTCGATTTTTGCCGGTTTCTATTACTGGATCGGCAAGATGTCCGGGCGGACCTACAACGAGACCTTCGGCAAGATCCATTTCTGGACCACCTTCATCGGGGTCAACCTGACGTTCTTCCCGATGCACTTCCTCGGCCTCGCCGGCATGCCAAGGCGGATCGCCGATTATCCGGATGCTTTTGCCGGCTGGAACATGGTGGCGTCCATCGGCTCGTATATCTCCTATGCATCGACTCTGTTCTTTGTCTTTATCGTGCTTCACACCCTCCTCGCCGGACGTCGTGTCGGGGCCAATTATTGGGGTGACGGAGCGACGACGCTCGAATGGAAAGTTTCATCGCCGCCGCCGTTTCACAGCTATGAAGAGTTGCCGGTCATTTCATGAGCGTCGGCCTCTGTGACTGAATTGTCCGAGGCACCGACGACGGCCGGGGTCCGCCGTGCAGCTGCCGCTGGAGCGGGGGTCGCGGACTACTTCGAGATCCTGAAACCGCGAATCATGGCGCTTGTGGTTTTTACCGGGCTCGTCGGGCTGAGCGTCGCGCCGGGACATCTCCATCCTGTGCTGGCCGCGGTTGCGGTGTTGTGCATCGCGGTCGGCGCCGGCGCGGCAGGCGCCATCAATATGTGGTACGACCGCGATATCGACGCGCTGATGCGGCGCACCTCGAGGCGGCCTTTGCCCGCAGGCCGCATGATGCCCGGCGAGGCGTTGGGCTTCGGTGTTGTCCTCGGGGTCGGCGCGGTGGTGGTCATGGCGCTCGCGGTGAACTTGGCAGCGGCCGAGCTGCTGGCGCTGACCATAGTTTTCTACGTTTTTGTATATACGATCTGGCTGAAGCGGCGGACGCCGCAGAATATTGTGATTGGCGGCGCCGCCGGCGCCTTTCCGCCGATGATCGGCTGGGCGGCGGTTACCGGCGATATCGGCTGGGGCGCGATTGCGCTGTTTGCGATCATCTTCTTTTGGACCCCGCCGCATTTTTGGGCATTGTCGCTGTACCGGACCGGCGATTATGCGGCTGCCGGCGTGCCGATGCTGCCGGTCGTCTCGGGGCCGCGCGAAACCAAGCGCCAGATGCTGCTCTATACCTTGGTGCTATGGGCGGCAACGCTCGTGCCATGGTTGCTCGGTGTCGCGGGCGGGCTCTACGCCGCCGGCGTGCTGCTGTTGAGCGCGGTCTTCACCGGCTGGGCGATCCAGGTCTATCGCGACAACAGCGATCGCAGCGCCCGCCGCATGTTCGCCTTTTCGCTGCTCTATCTATTCCTGGTCTTCAGCCTGCTGCTGGTGGACCACACCAATTGGCATTGAGAGCGATGGAGTTCGAACAAGAGCGGCGGCGCACGATCCGCGCGCGCAACCGAGCCCTCGTCGCGGTGCTCGTTGGTTTGGTGGCGCTGTTCTACGCCATCACGATCGTCCGGATGGGTGGTTAGGGATGTCCGGAGCTTCCCGATCGCAACGGTGTCGCCGCAACGGAGCGACGGTTTTGCTCCTCGTTTCGGTAGTCGCCGGCATGATCGGCCTCTCCTTCGCCTCGGTGCCGCTTTATCGGCTATTCTGCTCGGCGACCGGCTTTGGCGGCGCGACCCAGCGAACCGAAAGCGCACCGACCCGAGTCGCTGATGGGCTTATTACGGTACGCTTCGAAGGGCAAATCGCGCCCGGTCTAGATTGGGAATTCGGCCCGTTGAAGGATCAGATCGCGGTTCATCCGGGCGCGCAAAACCAAGTCTTCTTTCGGGCGGTCAACCGGACCGCGACGGCAGTCACTGCCCGGGCCGTCTATAACGTCACACCGACCAAGTCCGGAATCTACTTCGACAAGCTGCAATGCTTCTGCTTCGACAACCAAACTTTGGCTCCAGGTGAAAGCATTGACATGGGAGTGGTGTTCTTTGTCGATCCCGACATTCTGACGGATCCGAGCACTCGCGACGTACGCTCAATTACGCTTTCCTATACGATGTTCCGGGTGCCCGAAACGACGCCTCCTACGGCCTCTGGAGCGCCTCGCACTTGGGCGCCTTCCGTTAATTGACCGATCCGGGTTTAAATTCATGAGCGAGACGCACGCCGCGCCAAAGCATCCCTATCACCTGGTCGATCCCAGTCCGTGGCCGATCGTCGGTGCGATCGCCGCCGGGCTTCTGACCAGTGGCGGCGTTCTTTACATGCACGGCTATGGCTGGACCGTGCTGATCATCGGGATCCTGCTGGTGCTGGGGACGATGGCCGTGTGGTGGCGCGACGTTATCCGCGAAGCGACGTTTCAGGGCTACCACACTCCGGTCGTGCAGATCGGCCTGCGCTACGGCATGGCGTTGTTCATCGCTTCCGAGGTGATGTTCTTTGCCGCCTTTTTTTGGGCGTTCTTCGCATCGAGCCTATTTCCCGTCGGCGGCGTGTGGCCGCCCAAGACCATCCACCCCTTCAACCCGTTCGAATTCCCGTTTCTCAATACACTGATCCTGCTGTTGTCGGGAACTACGGTCACCTGGGCGCATCATTCCTTGATCGAAGGCGACCGCAATGGATTGCTGCGCGGTTTGGCATTGACCGTGTTTCTCGGCATCTGCTTCACCTCGGTCCAGGCCTACGAATACAGCCACGCCCCATTTCATTTCACTGGCGGCATCTACCCGTCGACCTTTTTCATGGCGACCGGCTTTCACGGCTTCCACGTCATCATCGGCACGACCTTCCTAATCGTCTGCCTCTGTCGAGCTTGGGCAGGACACTTCAAACCTGATCATCACTTTGGCTTCGAGGCCGCTGCCTGGTATTGGCATTTCGTCGATGTGGTTTGGCTGTTCCTGTTTGTTTGCATTTATTGGTGGGGCGAGGGGAGTGGCGGCGCCGGTCCGGCCGGCTGATTCTCCAGTGACGGTGGAGGATTTTCCTGTCGTTCCTCCATTGCGGGCAGCCCTCGCTTGCCGGTGTCCGCGGTGCGGCCGGGGCCAACTGTTCACTGGCCTTCTGAAGGTGCGTCAAGCGTGTGCAGTCTGCGGGCTGGACCTGTCGGCGCAGGATGCCGGTGACGGCCCAGCCGTCTTTGCGATCCTGTTCCTGGGAATGTTCGTCGTCGGGCTTGCGGCGTTGGTCGAAATCAGGTTTTCGCCGCCTGTCTGGGTGCATCTGCTGCTGTGGGTCCCATTGATCTTGATCGGCGCGACCGCAATGCTGCGCCCGCTCAAGGCAGGGCTGATCGCGCTGCAGTATCGTCACCGACGGCTCGGTACCTCATCCCCATCTTGATATTTGGGTCATGGCCAGCATGACCCGCTTTCGCCCACTGTTCTGGCCGACCGTGTTCACCGTGCCGGTGTTGCTGCTGTTGCTCGGGCTCGGTTCGTGGCAGATCGAGCGGCTGTTCTGGAAGCGCGAGCTGATCGCGCAGCGTCAGGCTGCGTTGGCGGCAGCTCCTGTCACAGCCCCGCGCGGCGCGGAGGAAGCGCGCGGCAACGAGTTCCACCATATCACCGACGAGGGTGTGTTTCTGCACGACAAGGAGATTTTTCTCGGCGCGACCTCGGAGGCTGGGAGAAATGGGTACCAGGTGCTGACCCCGCTCGAGGAGCCCAGCGGCCGCATCGTCTTCGTCAATCGCGGGTTCATCCCGGCAGAGCTCAAAGATCCGGCCGCGCGGGCCGCCGGTCAAATCGCCGGCAGGGTCCGGGTGACCGGGTTGCTGCGGCTGCCGCCGGCCGAAAAACCCGCCTGGTTTCTGCCGGACAACCGCGCCGACCTAAACTACTGGTTCTGGGTCGATCTGCCGGCGATGGCGATAGCCGACAAGCTCGATCGGGTCGCGCCCTTCTATATCGATGCCGATGCGACCCCGAACCCGGGAGGCTGGCCGAAAGGCGGCGTCACCCGTCTCGAGCTGCCGAACGACCATCTGCAATATGCGATCACGTGGTTTTCCCTGGCGGCTGCGCTGATCGTCGTCTATTTCCTCTTTCACCGCCGCAACGCGGGATCGGGATGACCGCTTATCGTCAATTAGAGGCGCGTTTTCGCCGGCTTGGAGCGATCGAGGGAGCGATCTCGATGCTCCATTGGGACGCCGCAGCCATGATGCCTGCAGGCGGTGCCGCGGCCCGGGCGGAACAGCTCGCGGCCTTGCGGGTGATCGCCCATCAGCATCTCACCGCACCGGAGGTCGGCGACCTCGTGGCCCAGGCCGAGAGTGAGAGCGAGGCGCTCGGTGAATGGCAGCACGCCAATTTGCGCGAGATGCGTCGCCGCCGGATGCATGCCGCGGCGCTGCCGGGAACGCTGGTCGAGGCCGAGTCGCGCGCTTGTTCCGAGTGCGAGGCAGTGTGGCGAAATGCCCGAGCGCAGAACGACTTCGCTGCCGTCCTGCCATTGTTGGAGCAGGTGCTGCGCTTGGTGCGCGAGATTGCCGCGATCAAGGGGGAACATCTCGGAAGCAGCCCTTATGAGGCGCTTCTCGACCAATACGAGCCGGGCGGGTCGGTGGCGACGATCGACCGGCTGTTTGATGAGCTCACGCGCTTCCTGCCGGATTTGCTCGAGGCGATCCTGACCCGGCAGGCGGCTCTGCCGATGCCACCGGCCCCTGCCGGCCCGTTCCCGGTAGAGCTGCAACGCCGGGTCGGTATGCGGCTGATGGAGCAGATCGGCTTCGATTTCGCGCAGGGCCGGCTGGACATCAGCGCCCATCCGTTTTGCGGCGGCACCCCCGACGATGTGCGGATCACGACACGTTATGACGAGAATGATTTTGCGCGTGCGTTGATGGCGGTTCTGCACGAGACCGGCCACGCCCTCTACCAGAGGGGTCTGCCTGTCGAATGGCGCCTGCAGCCGGTCGGCCGCGCCCGCGGCATGGCGGTTCATGAGAGCCAGTCCTTGCTTCTGGAGATGCAGGTCTGCCGCAGCCGCGCATTCCTGACCTTTGCGGCGCCGATCCTGCGCGAGGCCTTTGCCGGCGACGGGCCGGGCTGGGACCCGGACGCGCTCCACCAGCGACAGATCCGCGTCCAACGCAGCTTGATCCGGGTCGATGCCGACGAGGTCACCTACCCCGCTCATGTGATTTTGCGCTCCCGCCTCGAGCAAGCGATGATCGCCGGCGATCTCGTCCCGGCGGACCTCCCGAGCGCATGGGCCGAGGGGCTCCGCCAATTGCTCGGCATCGCCCCCGTTGACGATCGGGAGGGATGCCTGCAGGACATCCATTGGTACGATGGCGTCTGGGGATATTTCCCGACCTATACCCTCGGCGCGCTGATCGCGGCACAGCTGTTCGAAACGGCTCGCGAGGCCATCCCGAATGTGCTGGAAGCGATAGCGCAGGGCGAATTCGCTCCGTTGCTCGGCTGGCTGCGCGAACAGGTCCATTCGAAAGGATCGCTGCTGTCGACGGCGGAGCTGGTCGAAAGCGCCACGGGCCGGCCGCTCGGGACGGCGAGTTTCGAGCGCCATCTGCACAATCGTTATCTCGGTTAGTGCAACCACCTCGGCAGCCGGGGTGTTAGCGGGCGAGGCGACACAACGTTTGGGGGATGCCGTGTTCGATAACGCCGAGAAACTGGAGGCTTGCGGCGCGGATCGCGATGCCGCGATCGAGCGGTTCGCCGAGATACGCCGCGAAAGCGAAGCGCTGACAGCCAATCTGACGCCCGAGGATCAGTCGATCCAATCGATGCCCGACGTCAGCCCGACCAAGTGGCATCTGGCGCATATGACGTGGTTTTTCGAGACCTTTATCCTGTCGCGGCTCGACCCGGGTTACCGGGTCTTCGACCCGGCCTTCGCCTACCTCTTCAATTCGTATTACGAGGCGGTCGGCCCGCGGCACCCGCGACCGGAGCGCGGGCTGTTGTCGCGTCCGGCGGTCGATGTCGTCGCCGCCTATCGCGATCACGTCAGCGCGGCGATGACTCGGTTCATCGAGGAGGCGCCTGCTGAAGCCTGGCATGTGGCGGCGCCTTTGCTGGAGCTGGGGGTTCAGCACGAGCAGCAGCATCAGGAGCTGATCCTGATGGACATCAAGCACGTCTTCTCGGTCAACCCCTTGTTGCCGGCCTATCAGGCGCCGCGCCCTCAGGTTAGAGGGCCGGCGACGCCGCTCGCCTGGGCCGAGTTTCTCGGCGGGCTCGTGGAGATCGGACATAGCGGGTCGGCTTTCGCCTTCGACAACGAGACGCCCCGTCACAAGGCGTGGCTCGAACCCTTCCGCCTCGCCGCGCGGCCGGTCAGCTGCGGCGAGTACCTCGATTTCATCGAGGCCGGCGGCTACCGGACGCCGGAGTTCTGGCTTTCCGACGGCTGGGCGGCGGTTCGCGAGCAGGGCTGGGAGGCGCCGCTCTATTGGTCCCGCGAAGGGGGCGAATGGTCGATCTTCACGCTCTCGGGCCGCTGCCGGTTGAACCCGGTCGAGCCGGTCTGCCACCTCAGCTTTTACGAGGCCGATGCCTTTGCGAAATGGGCCGGGAAACGCCTGCCGAGCGAAGCGGAGTGGGAGATCGCTGCCGAGGGTCTGGCGGTGGCGGGCAATTTTGCCGACAGCCGCCATCTTCACCCTCGTGCCGACGCGACGGCGGCACCGAGCGACGAGAAGCCGGTTCTGCGCCAGATGTTCGGCGACGTGTGGGAATGGACGGCGAGTCCCTATATCCCCTATCCCCGATTTCGTCCGGCCGCCGGTGCCGTCGGCGAGTACAACGGCAAGTTCATGTGCAACCAGATCGTGTTGCGGGGCGGTGCCGCGGTGACCCCGGCCGGACATGTTCGGGGCACCTACCGCAACTTCTTCCCGCCCTCGGCGCGCTGGGTCTTCGCCGGGTTGCGGCTGGCGGAGGACCTCGGATGATCAGCCGCGCTCACTTCACCTTTCATGATCTGGCGCCCGGTGAGGAGAGCTTTCGCGACGCCGTGCTGAACGGGCTCGGCCGCACTCCAAAATCGATCCCGTGCAAATTCTTCTACGACGCGCGCGGCTCGGCTCTGTTCGAGGCGATCTGCCGCCTCCCCGAATATTACCCGACTCGCACCGAGGTCGCGATCCTCGAAGAAAACGCGGCCGAGATTGCGGCGCAGATCGGCCCGCACAGCCGGTTGATCGAGTTCGGCAGCGGCGCCAGCACAAAGGCGCGCATTCTGTTGCGAGCGCTCGATCGGCCGGCGGCTTATGTGCCGGTCGACATCTCGCGCGAGCATCTGCGGGACGCTGCCGTCAGCCTCTCGGAAGACTTCCCGTCACTGCCGGTTGTCGCCGTCTGTGCCGACTACACCCGGTCCTTTCCGCTGCCGCCTCTGCCGGGTCCGAACGGCAGGCGGGTCGGTTTTTTCCCGGGCTCGACGATCGGCAATTTCGAGCCCGACGCCGCGGTGGACTTCCTGGCCAATTATGCACGCATCCTTGGACCCGGTGGCGAGATGCTGATCGGCGTCGATCTCAAAAAGGATCCGGCGATCCTCGACGCCGCCTATAACGACCGGGCCGGGGTGACCGCCGCGTTCAACCTCAACCTCATCGTGCGCATCAACCGTGAGCTCGACGGCGATCTCGACATCGACCGGTTCGAGCACGTCGCCTTCTATAACGAAGCCGAGGGGCGGATCGAAATTTACATCCGCAGCCTCGCCAATCAGGAGGCGTGGATCGCCGGCACGCCGATCCTGTTCGCCAAGGGTGAGCTGATCCACACCGAATATTCGTATAAGTATTCGGTCGCCGAATTCCGCGCGCTGGCGGCCGAGGCGAACTTTCGCCCGGTCGAGATGTGGACCGACCCCGCCAAGCTGTTCAGCGTCCACTATTTCCGGCTGCGGTAATCTCACGCCGTCGCGGCGCCGTCGACCGGCAGGGCGGCGCCGGAGACGAATGACGCCTCGTCCGAAATCAGGAACAGCGCGGCGTTGGCGATCTCCTCGGGCTTGCCGGTGCGCCCCATCGGGTTCTGGCGGCCGCGT
>Ga0307477_10001705_pt1 | contig 17948 bp, 21 predicted proteins | sample atmos_gasesECM2C_FD_203316 | JGI IMG/M metagenome (GOLD analysis project Ga0307477, IMG submission 203316) | Hardwood forest soil microbial communities from Morgan-Monroe State Forest, Indiana, United States - atmos_gasesECM2C_515 | ecosystem: Environmental > Terrestrial > Soil > Temperate...
CCGAGCCTCCGGTAAAGTTCCACGTTCTTCCGCATGCCGCGCTCGGAGGCGTCATCTCCCCCGACTATGAGGCCTGTCTCCACGTAGCCGGCCGTCCGGCCCGGGACCTCGCGCCCAAAGTCCCTGAAGTATGCGTAGCTCTTGAGAGCCATCGTGGTCAGGATCTCAGTGCTGTAGTGGGTGCGCACGAGTGCTGTCGACCTGCTGGTCTGGCCCCCTCCGACCTGCCCGCCAGCTTCGACCAACACGGGACCCTTCACCCCTCGTTTGGCGAGGTGGTAAAGGACGCTGCATCCTGTCGACCCGCCTCCTATGACCACGACGGGAGCAGCGGACAAGGAGCCTACAAACGGTCGCCGTGATATTTATCCGTGGCAAAGAGAAGAAGATTGCATTAATACGGCCTCGAGGAATCTCGTTCAGGACCATGGCGGTGTCCAGGGTCGGCGCGAAGGTCTCGCTGATAGACACGATCGGAGTGGGCCAACCCAGCTCTATTGCGGTGTACGCAGTCAGGGGAGAGAAGACGGCGCTCATCGACTGCGGGCACGCCTCGTCATATGAGAACGTGCTTCGTGGTCTGGAAGGCCTCGGCATCATGCCCTCCGACGTGGACTACCTCGTGCCGACCCACGTGCATCTCGACCACGGCGGCGCGACCGGCCACCTCCTTCGGAAGATGAAGAACGCGAGAGTTCTCGCTCATGAGAGAGGCGTCCCACACCTCGTGGACCCTACGCGCCTGGTCGAGAGCGCGACAAGGGTGTTCGGTGAAGAGCTCATGTCGATGTACGGGAGGCCGCTCCCGGTCGACAAGGAGAAGATCACGGCCGTCGGGGAGGAGCACTTCCTCGACCTGGGAGGGGTGGGACTCACGCTCATCCACACGCCGGGGCACGCTCCCCACCAGGTCTCGGTACTCATCGAGGAGGAGCGCATGGTCGTCACAGCTGACGCGGTGGGGGCGGTCCTCCCCGCTGTCCCTGCCGTCTTCCCCACGACGCCTCCGCCGAGCCTGGACCCACAGGAACTGTCGAGGAGCGTGGAGAGGCTCATACAGATGGACCCCAAGAGGCTGCTCGCCCCGCATTACGGGGTGAGGTCGGACGTCGCCCGCGTCTTTGAGGAGACGCAGAGGAAGACGCTGGAGTGGGTCGAGAGCGGGAGGGCGATGCGGGACAGGCACCTCACTCTAGACGAGATGGCCGAGGAGTTCTCGAAGAAGGTGGCGCTCGAGGCGAGGATGCGCGTCCGGGACCTCCCGATTCCTGCCAAGGTGTCGATCAGGAGCAGCGCGATGGGGATCCTCCACTATCTCGAAAAGAGCTCGGGGCAGACCAAGACTTAAGAACGGAACAGGAAAGTCGGGGATCGTGTCGACCGAGAGGAGGTTCGCGGCGTTCAGCAGGGACGCAGAGCCACCTCGGATGGACGCCATCCCCGAGGGCGGGATGTGCATCTCGGCGTTCCTGGTGATATCTCGGTCGGGTCAGCCCAGTCACGTGCTGATGGGGAAGATCAACAGGAACGCTGAGTGGGACCACATCGGAGCTCTGGACAGGAAGAGGATAGAGAGGTTCGGGGCAGGTTGGATGCTCCCTTCCTCGCACCTGATCCTGTACGAGACGCCCGAGGGAGCCGCCCGCAGGATCCTCCGCGAGCAGCTCAAGATCAGAGATCAAAGGCTCGAGGGGCCGCTCGCCTTCGCTGACACTTCGGGGAGGGGCAACCACTGGGACGTCGGTTTCATATTCGCCGGTGAGCGCGAGGGCCTCCCGACGAGCGACGCATGGGACGAGCTCGAGTTCGTGAACGTCAGCACGCTGAGGCACCCGGATATGGTGAGGTCCCAGTTGGACGTCCTCGCATACGCGGGACGGCTAAGGACGAAATGAGGCTTCTAGACTAGTCGAAGTCGCCTTCGCCGCCGCCCATCCCGCCGCCTCCTCCTCCGCCGGGCGGGCCAGAGGGCATCCTAGACTTGCCAGCTGCTATCACGTCGTCGATGCGCAGGATCATGCACGCCGCCTCGGTAGCAGACTTTACGATCTGCTCCTTGACGCTCAGCGGCTCGAAGATGTTCTCCTTGTACATGTCCTTGACCTTGCCAGACTTGGCCTCGACCCCGAACCACTTGCCGTTGCCTCCGTCGGCATGCTTGGCCCTCAGCTCGGTCATGGTGTCTATCGGGTCCAAGCCTGCGTTGGTCGCGAGGCAGATGGGGATGGTCTCGAGGGCCTCTGCGAACTTCTGGGCCGCCAGCTGCTCGCGGCCGTTGAGCTTCTCGGTCCACTTTAGTATCTGACCAGCGGTCTCTGCCTCGGGTGCGCCCCCTCCGGCGACGATCGCTGGCTTCTCTACCACGTCCTTCGACACCATCAGCGCGTCGTGCATCGACCTTTCAGCCTCGTCGACTATTCTAGTGGTGCCTCCACGGATGAGGATCGTCACGGCCTTCGGGTTCTTGCATCCCTCGATGAAGACCCACTTGTCCTGTTCGATCTTCCTCTCCTCGACCAGGTCGGCGGCTCCGAGGTCTTTCGGAGAAAGGTCGTCGAAGCTGTTGGCGATGCGCGCCCCTGTGGCCTTCGCGAGCTTGGTCATGTCGCTCTCCTTGGCCCTCCTCACGGCAAGGATTCCCGCCTTTGCGAGGTAGTGCTGGGCGATGTCGTCCATCCCCTTTTGGCAGACGAGTACGTTGGCCCCGACTGAGACGACCTTGTCGCTCATCTCCTTCAGCATACGGGTCTCCTCATCCAGGAACTTCTTCATCTGGCTAGGGTCGCTTATGTTCAGCTTCGCGTCGAACTCCGTCTTCTCTATCTCAAACGCCGCGTTCACCAGCGCGATCTTCGCCTTCTCGACACGCTTGGGCATCCCGGCGTGGACGACTTCCTTGTCTAGTACCATTCCCTTGATGAGGGTGGTGTTTGATAAGGAGCCTCCCGGCTTCTTCTCGACCTTTATGTTGTCTAGGTCGACCTTGCCTCCGGTCTCCGTCTTCTCCGCGACCTGAAGGACGGCCCCGACGACGAGCTCCGCGAGCTGCTGGGCCTCGCGGGACACCAGCTTGGTCTGCATGCTGGTCCTCGCTATCTTGGTGAGCCACTCCCTGCTGTCGGCTGGAACCTTCTCTGCAAAGCTGCCCAAGACCTGGATGGCCTTGGCCGCGGCCTTGTTGTAACCCTCGACGATGATGGTCGGATGGACGCCCTTGTCTATCAGGCTCTCCGCTTTTTCGAGGAGTGCGCCGGCGAGTATGACGGCCGAGGTGGTCCCGTCTCCGACCTCGTTGTCGGTCGCCTTCGACACCTCTACCAGCATCTTCGCGGCCGGGTGCTGGACGTCGATCTCCTTCAGCATGGTAGCACCGTCGTTGGTGATTGTGACGTCACCGAGCGAGTCCACCAGCATCTTGTCCATGCCTCTCGGGCCGAGGGAAGTCTTCACAATCTCTGCGACCAGTTTGGCCGCCTGGATGTTGTTCCGCTGGGCTTCCTTGCCCCTGGACGTATTGCTCCCTTCCTTAAGGATCAGGACCGGCTGGCCGCTGGAAGTGACAGCTTGAATTGCATTCGTTGACATTCTCTAAATCTCCGCGTCAGCTATACAACTTCGAGTTGTATATAAGAATTGTTCGGGAAAATGGCCTCTAAACGGCCCATTACCGCGCCCGTCTGCGCTTCTTCGCGGGCTTTGCCAGGGACTTCTCGATCTCCTCGGCAAGATCGAGGTCCCACTGGGTTATCCCGCCTTCGTCGTGGGTCTGTATCAGCAGGGTCACGCTCGTCCACCTTATGTGGACGTCGGGGTGGTGCTCCTGCGCCTCGGCGATCCTCGCGACCTTGTCTACGAAGCGAATCCCCGCGAGAAAGGTCTTGAACTTGAATGTCTTGGTGATAAAGTCGCCCTCTCGAGTCCAGCCGTCGAGGTGTCTCAGGGCGTTGTCAACTGAGGAGGGGGGAAGCTTGGCCATGGCCTGGCGATGCCATCGGGGATAGTTAAGCGCGTGGCCAGCTTTGTAGAACGCGAACAAAATTGATAAGCAGCCTCGGAGGTCACCGGGCGGACCCGGATGGACGTCAAGCCTAGCCAAGGCCTCAAGGTAACGGTCCGTTCATCAAAGGAAGCGGTCTTCGGCGAGGAGGGGGTCGAGATCAAGGACGCTGCTCTCCCCTCCGGGAAGGCGCGCGCAGGCATACTCACAGGCAGGACCCTCGCGGGGTTTGCGGAGGTCGAGATGGGCCCCCTCGACGGCAAAAAGCACTGGTACCCAATCGGGGAGCTCCAGACCGAGAAGGGGGAGCACGTCGTGGAGGAGGAGATAGCGATAGAGATGCCTGCAGATGACGAGGAGTCAGAGGACTCTGAAGAATCATCGGAGCTTAATTAGCGAACCGTAATGCTACTAGGTTGCCAAGGCTACAAGTCAAGGAGGTCTCGTGCAAGACTCTGCTGCACAAGCTGGAGTTCGGAAAGGGACTGGAGTATACCGCCAACCTCTACAGGGGGTGTAGCCACGGCTGCGTCTACTGCTACGCCCCGTCGCTCGTCCATGACGAGCGGAAGTGGGGGGCCTTCGTGGACGCCAAGGTCAACGCCCCGAGCGTCCTAGCAGCTGAGCTCCGCAGCCTGGAAAAGGCCCCGGTCTTCCTCAGTAGCGCGAGCGACCCTTACCAGCCGGTAGAGGCGAGGTACAGGCTGACGAGGAGGTGCTTGGAAGTCCTGAAGGCGAGGAGGTTCCCCGTCGTCGTGCTGACGCGCTCGCCGCTAGTCCTGAGGGACATTGACCTGCTGACGAGGATGGAGTGGGTCAGGGTGGGCTGCTCGATATCGACGGCCTCGGAGAGGGCCTACGAGCCCGGCGTCGTCCCGGTCGAGAGACGACTCGAGTGCCTCAAGCAGCTTTCTAGGGCGGGTGTCAAGACCTGGGTCTCGCTCGCCCCAATAGTCCCCGGGATAATAACCATGGACCTCCGCCGGCTCGTCTCGAGGATCAAGGAGGCTGGCGTGTCGACAGTCACTCCAGGGCTCCTCAGGTTCGGCCCCTATCCGGATTCGAGGAAGATGTTCGAGGAGTCCACGGGGCTCGGGGCCGAATCGGTGCTGGGCTCAGGAGACGAGGTCCTCGGCGAGGTCCGCGAGATGATATCGTCGGAGGGGTTCGTCTCGGCGGACGAGCTTTTCTCGTGGGAGGAGGCGCAGCCTAGGCTTGACGCTTACGCGTCCTGACCGCGCTCGGCCGTGGCGACCCTCGCCCTCCTCACCCGGTTCAAGATCCACTTCGGGCGTATCCACTCCTCTTCTTGCCCGTCGACAGTCTTCAGGATGACCCTGTCGTCGTCCTCGTCGAGGACCTCGGCCACCTTGTGGGAGGCGCGGTACGACGAATACTGCCTGTCGGAGATGGCGATCGCACTCTTCTGCTGGCTCCCTATGGTCCCCATCATGCTTGCTCGCGGCCCGTCCACGGAGACGTAGAGCGACGCGTTCAGGAATTCGAGGTACACCTGGGCGCACCTGAGCCTGTGTGGGAAGTCGTGCTTGATCATAAGTTTCATTGTTCCTGTGAAAAGAGCGCCTTCGTTATTTGTTTTTCCGAGGGGCCTCGTGAGCGGGAGAGTCCTGGCTCGTTCGCGTTCAGGCCGGGCGCAGGATGTGAGGTGACAACCTTCGGGCCGCCTCTGGAGGGAGGTCGTCGCCGAACGCCTCGGGGTGTATCATCTTGGCCATCATCTCGAGGCCGTCTACGAGGCGCGGTCCAGGGCGGGAGTAGTAGGCGGAACCGTTGGTGGCGTAGACCCTCCCGCCGCGGACGGCGTCGAGCCCCGACCAGCCGGGCTTTGTGGCCAAGAGCGGGAGGTCGTCCATCGCGCGGCTAGTGTCGAAGCCGCATGGCATGAGGATGACCGTCTCGGGGTCGTATGAGACGACGTCCGTCCAGGATATCCTCCTAGAGTCCTCCCCGGCACGACCGAGGCGGTCGTGCCCTCCGGCGATCTCGACCATCTCCGGGATCCAATGGCCGGACGCAAAGACAGGGTCGTACCATTCTGCACAGAACACCCGCCGCCGCGGGAGGCCCTGGGCGCTCGTCTTGATCGAATCGATCCGAAGGCGGAGCGAGTCTACGAGCACCTCGGCTCGGGCCCTCGCATGGCAGGCTTCTCCCACGGTAAGGATGTCCTCCATGACACCTTCGAGCCCCCGGGGCTTCAAGGAGACGACGTTGCACTTGCCGGACAGCTCGTGAATCGTAGATAGGACGTCCCTCAGAGAGACCGAACAGACGTCGCAGAGCTCCTGCGTTATGACGACGTCAGGCTTTTGCCTCTCCAGGAGGTCCTTGTCGATCGTGTAAAGGCCATGTCCGTGGGACATGCTAGATACCACGCTGTCCTCAATCTCCCGCTGGCTCATCAGTTGCGATGAGATGCGCGATTTGATGACTATTGGCTTGCGCGTCGCTTGGGGAGGGTAGTCGCACTCGTGAGTGACCCCGCACAGTTGGTCCTCGAGCCCTAGCCCATACACGATCTCCGTCGCGCTCGGCAGGAAAGAGTAGATCTTCAATGGGGGGAAACTCGCTCGCTCGGCCAAATTAATGTTGGCCCGAGAATCGGTCGGTCGACGTCGCCCGCGGCTTCGGCAATCGCGTAAAGCCGATTGTTGCAAGTAACAAATTAATAGGCAAGAGGCGGCCGCGTCCGGCAATTGACAAAGGTCGGGATCGAGGCGCTGTACGTGTACTCGCCCGATTGCTACGTTGACAACGCCGAACTCGCCATAGCGAGGAACAAGGAGCCGAAGCACTACACAGAGGGCGTCGGCATCAAGACCTTCGGGTTCCCGCCTCCGAACGAGGACCAGTCGAGCATGGCAGCGACCGCCGCGATGCGGCTCATCGAGGCTCACGGGATCTCGCCGAAGGAGATTTTCAGAATCGACACGCCGACCGAGAGCGGGCTAGATGCGTCCAGGCCTCTTGTCTCCGACGTCATCGGGATGCTGGAGCAGGTCTATGGAAACGGGTCGTTCTCGCACGTGCTTGGATACGAGCAGAAGTTCGCCTGTGTCAGCGGGATGGAGAGGTATCTGGACACCAGCGCCTGGTTCGCTGCTGGCTGGAACACCGCCAAGTACGCTCTGATAATCGCCACCGATGTGGCCAGGTACGACCTGAGGAGCAAGGAGGAGCCTACTCAGGGAGCCGCGGCCGCCGCGATGCTCATTGGGAAGGACCCGAAGATGCTCGAGATCATCCCGGGCGCGTTCGGCTCAGCTTTGAGACACGAGAAGCTGGATTTCAAAAAGCCGGGGGGGAGGACCGTGGCTCTCGTGGACGGGATTAGGTCGTACGCCTCTTACCTGAGCGAGATGAAGCTCGCATGGCTAAACTTCTCCGCTGCCGCGGCGAAGAGCGGGCTGGCGAAGCGAAGCGGGGACAAGGCCACACTCGACTACATAGACAGGGCAGTCTACCACAACCCTCACAAGAAGATGGTGATCTCTGCCTACGCGTCGCTCCTCATGCACGAATGGAGGGGGCTCCCGCGTTGGAAGAGCGTCTTGACCGCGATTGGAGAAGAACCGGCGAGAACCGGGAAGGACGACCTAGCCTACTACATGAGCGACGAGTACCAGGCGTACAGGAGGAAGTTCATGAACTCGAAGTTCTTCATCGAGGATTTCGAGAAAAGGGTCGGCAGCTCGGTGGTGGCCCCGGAACTCGTCGGCAATACCTACACGGTATCGGTTTTCGTCGGGCTCGACAGCGTCCTTGAGAACGACAAGGAGGACCTTACTGGGAAGAAGGTCATCTTCTGCGGCTACGGGAGCGGGAGCCACGCGGTCATCCAAGCCAACCTCGTCCCAGAAGGGTACCGGACAGCGGCGAAGAAGCTCGACTTCATGAAAAGGCTGGGCGCCCGGACGAAGATGTCGATCAAGGACTATGAGAGGATACACAAAGGGGAGTTCCAGCCGAGCGACTGGCCCTCTGGGGGATCGAAGAGGTTCGTGCTCAAAAGCATTGGGAAGGGAGGGACGAGGGCTGAGGGAGACAGGGACTACGCCCTCGCAGGCTAGCAGCTAGCCGAAGGGCGGAGCTATCCCGCCGATCGAAGCTAGTTCTTCAGGACGGCGTCGATCTTCTGCCGGTACATCGATGCCGGACCGGCGCCGATCACGGTCGACGCGACCTGGCCGTTCTTGAAGAGCATTATCGTGGGGATGCTCATGATCCCGTACTTTACGACGATGTCTGGATTCTCGTCGGTGTTGACCTTGAAGAACCTCACTTTGCCCGAATACTCGTCGGAGAGTTGCGAGATGATTGGGGAGACCGTCCTGCAAGGACCGCACCAGTCAGCGTAGAAGTCGACGACGGCAGGTACGCTCGACCGTAGGACCTCCGCCTCGAAATCCTTGGTGCCTATGTGCTGAAGGGTCTTTGTTTCCAAAATGACCACTGAAATCAAACGCAAACAAGGGGGCTTTTATGCGTTTGGCACGGGAAAATGGGTTTACAACGAGAAACGAATGACCGCTTCTTTGTCGACCTTCTTCAGCTCTGCTGCGACGAACTCCTTCTCCTCGTTCGATGAGACCATTCTGTACACCAATCCTTTCACCGAACCGTTGTCCCTGTAGGTATCGAGGTACCACCCGCAGACGAGCCATTCGTGCGGGTTCGCCTTGCTCCGGAGAATTGTGATGGCGTTGTACGGGGTGGGGTGGTAGAGGTGGGTGGGGTTGGCCTCGTACTGCTTCTTCACGGCGGTCGGTATGAGGTGGGCACCCTCGGGGACGGCGGTCAGGCCGGCGCTCGGTTTCTCCGTCCGAGCTCCGCCACGGAAGAGGGGACTCATAGGGGCGCGGTGACGCTGGCCGTGGAAAAAGCTTTCGTGGTCGTCGGCTCACGGCTTGCAGCTGGGGGCGAAAGAGACTGGGTCCGAACCGCAGTACGTCCATGCGTAGACCGAGTGGTTCTGGACAAGCAGCCCGTCTGGACCGACGCTCGCGGGCTGCCAGGACGAGCCGTTAAGAATCCAGAGGTACCAGAACTTCTGCTTGGTGTTCTGCACGCCGAGGATCCCGGTCACAAAGTGCGAGGGAGGGTGAAACGACGGGTAGTATGTCGCGTTGATCCTCCCCTGTAAGAGATAGGCGGTGACGTTGTAGGCATTCCAGCCGATCGGGACCAGGGTCCCATTGTGCCACACCCTTGTCCCGTTCCCCAGGTCAAACAGGATGCTGGTCGAGTAAGTAATCCCGCTCATGGAGTTCGTGAATTGCCTGAGGGAGTCGTGCGCCTGTTGGTATTGCGAGTAATAGTAGACGGCGGATCCCGACGAGACGACCAGCCCTACCGCAAGGACCGCAGCGAGAGCGAGGCCCGTCGAAGTTCTCATTGCGTCGCCGTCACCAACTGCCCGGAAGCGAACCTGGTCCGACCGACCCTTAGCATCGTGGCGTAGAGGACCGGGCCGAGGGTCGAGAAGAACACAAAGTCGCTCGCCTCGTGAGCAAACATGAATGGCATCGCTGGGATGAGCGAGAAGACCGAGGAGACGAGGGGGATGCCCGATAGAACGGCGGGTGTGATGATTGTGTTGAGGTCATAGGCCAACGCTCCGAAGAAGCCGAGGAATCCGAAGGCGGCGCTCCTCTCCGCGGTCCCCCATTTCATCCAGCCCGCGAACCTGGCCGCTATCGATCCCAGCGCGGCGTAGATCATCTCGGACAGCATCAAGAGCACGATGAAGGGCCCAGACGCGAACCCCCACGGGCTCAGCGTTCCGTAGACCAACCATGTCAGGCCGGCCACGGAGGCGCCGACCCTGAAGCCAAAGGCGAGCGCCGCGACGAAGACCAGGGTGTCCATGAGCTTGATGTTCACCAGGGGGACCATCGCAAAGTCGGTCGCGATGGCAAGTGCGGTGAAGACCGCTATCAACGCGGCTGTGCGAGAGGCTCGCGTTATTCGCAAGGTATGAAACGGCTGGCTATTCCAGCCACATCTTAAATCATTCAAAGAGGCCTCGAGAGCCAAAGAAAAGGGCGCGGATCTAGTTCCTGCGATAGGAGCGCGCGAGGCTCACCAAATACTGGTGCACCAGCGGGCTCCCGCTGAGTTCCGGGTGGAAGGCCGTGGCGATGACGTTGCCCTGTTGGACGGCGACGATGTTCTCCTCGAACCTTCCCAACTGCTTCACCCCCGCGCCGGTCAGTTTGATGGTCGGCGCCCGGATGAAGACGGCGTTGAATCCTTTCCCGCCCGGGATGTCGAGGTCGACGTTCGCCTCGAAAGACTCTTTCTGCCGTCCGAAAGAGTTCCGTTCGACGACGACGTCGAGGGAGCCTATGAGCGGCTGGTTCGTCTCCTGGACGACCCTGTCGTAGGCCTTCCTCGCTAGCATTATCATCCCGGCGCATGTTCCCAGCGTGGGCAGACCAGCGGCGATGCTCTCGCGCAGGCCGGGCATGATCCCTTTGATCGATGAGAGGCTTCCCATCACGGTGCTCTCTCCACCGGGGATCACCAGGCCCGAGACCCTCTTCAGGGAATCGAGGTCTTTCACCACGACAGCGTCACCCGTTACCGACTCCTCGGCGAAGGCGTTCTGGATCGCCCCAACGTGCTCTTCGACATCGCCTTGTAGGCCGAGGACGCCGAGGGTCAGGCGGTCAGACATTCAGGCCACGGTCCTGCATCTTCAATGCGAGGTCTTTTGCGCCGATGCCAAGCATCGACTTCCTTTCGTCCACCATCTTCTGGGCTTCGGCTACGACTTTGGGGTCGTCATGGTAGGTGACGGAGACGACGATGGACCTGGCCCTCTCCCTCGAGTCCTCTGCCTTGAAGACCCCGGAGCCGACGAAGACGCCGTCGCACCCGAGGCTCATCATCAGGGCTGCGTCCGCCGGAGTCGCGATCCCTCCGGCCGCGAAATTGACAACCGGGAGCCTCCCCAACCTCGCAGTCTCCTCCGCCAGCTCGCGTGAGACCCTCATCTCGCGGGCCGCCCTCAGCAGCTCTTGCTCGTCGCCGGTCTCGTAGACCGCCTTGACCTTGCTGACCTCGCTGTTCAAGAGCCTGACGTGCCTCACGGCCTCCGCGACGTTGCCGGTCCCTGGCTCGCCTTTGGTCCTGATCATGGAGGCGCCCTCTCCTATCCTCCTGAGCGCCTCCCCGAGGTCTCTGGCCCCGTTGACGAACGGCGTGGTGAAGCCCCACTTCCAGACGAACCTGTCCTCGTCCGCGGGTGTCAGGACTTCGGACTCGTCGATCATGTCGACTCCGGCCTGATCGAGGATCTTCGCCTCGTAGGTGTGCCCGATCCTGCACTTGGCCATCACCGGGATTGTGACATGGTCGAGAACGTCCTCGATGAGCTTGAGGCTCGCTGTCCGCGCGACGCCGCCTTGTTGCCTGATGTCGAAAGGGAGCTTGTCCAGCACCATGACGGCGACCGCCCCCGCTTCCTCGGCGGTCTGGGCCTGCTCGACGCTGGTCACATCCATGATGACGCCGTGCTTCAGCATGTGGGCGAAGCCCCGCTTCACGAGCGTGGTACCCCTGTTGGCCTCGCCGGTGCGCTCCTTCTCCTGGGAGAGCACCTCCTCCTGATTCGGCTCACCCACCAGGGAAATCATGGGTTTGACGCCGGACTGGAGATATAATACTCTTACGAGTGAGCTTCGTGGGTTTCCAGGCCCGCTGGCTCCTCTAGTCGCCGGAGAGGCTCTTTGCGTAGGAGGCTTCGTCTAACATCGAGAAGCTCAGGTCGAGCGACTGCCCCCGGCGCATCAGTTCGTTCAAGGCCTTCCCGGCGTCTCTGTCAGTCCAGTACCTCTCGCCGAACCTCGCGACCAGGGCGTTCCGGAGCTCGAGAGCCCTCACGGCGGCCACGAGATAGGAGGGGGAGTAGAGGAAGTACTCAGGCATCACGTGGTGCAGCTTCCAGTAGGCTCCCGGGTAGCGGATGCCCATGAAAAGCTCGGTGAGGTCCGAGTAGAGCCCGTCGAGCTCCTCGAAGGGGATCCTGTCGTGCCAGTATCTGAGCTTCAGGGTGGAGTTCGCCGCGTAGAAGGCTGCGAAGAACAGGATGTTGAACCTGAACCGCTTCACGACGTCGTCAGCCACGGCGTCGACGAAACCGAGCTCCTCCCTGAGGTATCGCCGGTCGTGTATCAGTCCTTCAAAGAAGATCGAGAACGTCTCGGTCACCCCGTTGGCGATCCAGTACCTGTCAGAGAAGTTGGCGCCCTCGTCCACGGATGAGAAGTGAATCCCGTGGCCGAACTCGTGGAAGACCGAGGAGAAGTCCTCCAATGGGTTCGACTTCCTGTAGGAGATCCTGACGTCGGACGGTACCCTGATCGGGGCGCAGAAGGCCGAGGCGCTCTTCCCCGGCCTGTCCTTTAGGTCGACCTTGACCTTTGTCGCGTCCAGGCCCATCCTCTTCAAGGTCGCGAGGACCTTCGCCACCGGGCTTGTCCTGGTCGGCGGTCGCTCGACGTACTTCCTGAATATCCTGTTCCTGAAGAAGTAGTAGTCGTCGTAATACTCCGCAGGCCGTCCGAGTATCTCGTCGGAATACACACCGAGCGCTTCCTGGAATGGGCCCCTCACCCCGTCGCCTAGCCTCCTTACCATCGAGACAAGCCGGTCGTACCCGATCCTCTCGTGCTCGAGATAGGCCGAGAGGGGGTCGGTGCCGTGATCTCGGAGGACGCGAGCGTAGGTCTCGAACCTCTCCTTGATTATCGGCCCCAGGACTGAGGACTTCGAGACGAAGTCGTCGAAAAGCTCCTTCCGGGCCGCCGAGTCGTCCGTGCTGGCGGCGAACTGCCTCCACGACCCCCAGTTGACTGGCTTTCTGTTGTGGTTGAACCTGCGGGAGACGATCTTGGAGGTCCTAGTCTCGTGGAGTCGGAGGAACAGCTTGTAGGTCGAGGCCGTCCCGACGCTGCTTACGGAAAGGAAGAAGAGCGGTCTCGGCTCGCCATCGGCCTCCTTCAGGAACTTGATCGCGTGGGTCTTCGTCTCCCGCTCGAGGGCGGCGAGCCTCTTCTCGTCCATCTTCAGTCCTACGAACTGCCGGAAGTAGAGCAGGTTTTTTCTTACTTCAAGGCTCTCGGCGCGCCGTTCCCATGCTCGGAGGAAAGGTCGCTCTAGAGGGGGCACGTCTTTTGCACGGGGCGTTCGCTAATATTTCTTGTGGGGCACGCCTCTTAAATATCGCAGGGTGCCCGAAGCTGCGTGGTCTCGCGGGCCCTCGGCATGGTCTTCCTAGTCATTGGACTGCTGCTGGTCACGGTCCTCAAGAGCACGTTCCACGAGTTGCTTTTCGTCGGCGTCACGGCGTTTGGCGTCCTCGCGGCCGTGGCCGCTATCCTCATAGGGATATTCATCCTTCTCCCGAGGGCGGGGAAGGTCACCCGTAGCTAGGATACCTTCGCCTGACCAGGCTGAGGACCTGGCTAGAGAGCTTCTCGTCCAGCTTCTCTTGGGGCTCCGTCAATTTCATCGCGCGATCTGCGAACAGGTACGGGCCTTCGACATAGCTACCACCCGCTCTCGGCGCGACGGGCCTGGTAGATGCTAGGAACGCCAGGAGGTTTTTCGCGTCGCTGGAGCCGGCCTGCAGCTGCATTGCCTTCTCAGGGGTGACCGTCCTAAAGCCGAAGGGAAGAGCGGAGATGGAAGCGGGACTGGGGACTAGGTCTTCAATCCTCGCGCCCATCACGATCGGCGAGGGCTTGAAGATAGTGTCGAGTTTGAGCTGCCACGACCCTCCTGGGCTACCGACGAAGGCGTCGAAGAACCCGTGGCTCGCCGCCGGCGCGACTGCGAAGCTCCACCCCGTCGGCTTTTTCGAGTACTGCCGCATCAGGGCGCGGTAGAGCGCTTCACCCTCGATAAGTTCCATCGAGTTCTCCGGTGGCGCCACGGAGATAAAAACCTGCGGACGCGATCAGGCCTTCCGAGGTCCTCCTGCGAGGGTTTCACGTACGACAGAAGCCAACGCTTTGATCAGGAGGGGAGAGGCGTTGAGCGATCTTATGCGGGAGAACTCGAGACCGGCCGCCTCTGCTTGCGCTCGGGCTGCGATGTCCAGGTCGTAGAGTATCTCGAGATGGTCGGCGAGGAACTGGACCGGCGCCACCAGCACATTCCTGTGCCCGGCGGCATAGAGGTCGGGCATCACGTCCGCAAAGTCGGGCTTGAGCCACTCCTCCGGGGTGTGGCCTGCGCTCTGATAGCAGAACGACCAGCGCTCCACCGGAAGGCCCGCCAGGCGCGCGACCGCCGCGGCGGTATCCTTCAGGTGGTCGATGTAGTCCTGCTCCTTCTCGACCACCCGCTTGGGCATGCTGTGCGCCGTCATCAGGACAGGGACCCGGTCACGCGCCTCTCGGGGGAAGCGGTCGAGCGCTTGCGTGATCTTCTCGGCCAAGGCGCGCAAGAAGTAAGGCTGGAGGTGCCAGTCCCCGGCTACGCTGAGCTTCAGGTCTGCGCGGCGCAGGTCGGTCACGCCCCTCTGGATCTCCTGGAGGTAGCCGCCCATGATGATAGGCGAGTATTGGGGCGACATGATTACGCCGACGACTTCCGCCGCTCCAGTGGCAGCTTCGGAGACCGCCTCGGCTATGAGCGGAGGGAAGAAACGCATCCCTGCCGTGGCCCGGTAGGTGCGGCCGCCATCCTCCTGGTTCAGTTCGGCCTCGAGCGCCGCGGCCTGCTCGATCGTGATCCGCAGGAGGGGCGAGCCGCCGATTAGCGTGTAGCGGCGGCGGAACTCCGTGACAAGCGCGTCGTCCGGGTCGCGACCCCCGCGGACCTTCTTCAGGTAGGCTGGGATGTCGTCGAGCTTCGCCGGAGACCCGTAGGTCATCAGCACCACCCCGACGCGACCCTCTCGTCCCGCGGCCTTCCCGGGCCTCACGACGACGGAGGCCTTCATGTCAGGCGGCCACCCGGGTCTTCTCGTGGACCGCCTGGACGATTAGCCTCAGGTTCTCCGGAGGGGTCTCCCTGAGCACCCCGTGTCCCAGACTGAATATGTGGCCGTCTCGGTCCGCCGATTCTGCCAGAATCTGGTCGACCTTCTCTCTCATCGGCCGTCCCCCGGACATCGCGAGGACCGGGTCTAGGTTTCCTTGTATCGATGTCCCGTTCCGGCACCTGGCCCAGGCATCATCGATCTCGATCCTCCAATCCACGCTCAGCACGTCAGGGCCCGTCCTGAGGAGCTCCTCGATGAGGGACGAGGAGTTTGCGCAAAAGTGTATCCTCGGGACCTTCCCTGAGAGCGATGTCATGACCTCGCTGGTGTATCTCGACACGTAGGCCCGGTAGTCGTCGGGAGAGAGGCAGCCCACCCAGCTGTCGAAGAGCTGGATCGCGTCGACCCCTGCCGAGACCTGGCGAGAGAGGTAGGAACATGCCATCTTCGTGAGCTTCTCCATTAGGAGTCTCCAGGCCTCGGGCTTGTTGTACATCATCTCCTTGGTCTTCTCCAGCTCTCTGCTGGGGCGGCCCTCGATCAAGTAGCCCGCTAGGGTGAACGGGGCGCCAGAGAATCCTATCAGAGGGACCGCGTCGTCGAGTTTGCGCAGCGTGGTCTGGATTCCGTCGAAGATGTAGCCCACCCGCTCGGGGACGAAGTCTTCGAGGGCGCGTATGTCGTCGACGCTCTTTAGGGGCTTGTTGACGATGGGGCCCACGTTCTCCTCGATCGTAAAGTCCACGCCCATCGCCTCGAGCGGCAGCATGATGTCCGCGAAGATGATTCCGGCGTCGACTCCCAGCGCGTTCACCGCGTCCACTGCGACCTGGGAGGCAAGCTCGGGGTCCCTCGCGACCTCGGTAACGTGCATGTTCCCCTTGACCCTCCGGTAGTCGGGGAGGTATCTCCCCGCCTGCCTCATGAACCAGACAGGGGTATGCTCCGGCTGCTTCTTCCTGCACGCGTCAAGAAAGGAGGTGTTCATGCCGATGATCTGCACTCCATGAACGCCTTCCGGCTGGCTGCCACGGTGGCCGCCAGGTCTTCCTTGGTGTGGGCGGTCGAGAGGAAGAACGTCTCGAAGGGGGATGGAGGGAGGTACACGCCTTGGCGGAGCATGGCACGATGGAACCTTCTGTAGAGGTCTTGCTTGGTCTTCTTCGCCTCCTTGAAGTTGGTCACAGTCCCCTTGACGAAGAAGAGGCCGATCATCGACCCGGCCCTGTTCACCTTGACGGGGACGCCTGCTTCCTCGGCTCCCTCGTCGATGCCTTCCTCTAGCCTCGAGCCGGCGGCCTCCAGCGCCTTGTACTTGTTCTCGACGAGGGATATGGTCTCGAGCCCTGCGGTCATCGCAACAGGGTTGCCTGAGAGGGTGCCCGCCTGGTAGACGCCGCCCTCGGGGGAGACCGACCGCATTATCTCGCGGCTCGCCCCGTACGCCCCGACAGGGAACCCGCCCCCGACAATCTTCCCCAGACAGGTGATGTCGGGCGTGACGCCGAGGGTCTGCTGCGCGCCGCCGGCGGACAGGCGGAAGCCTGTGATGACCTCGTCGAAGATCAGGAGGGCGCCGTTGGTCGCGCAGAGCTCGCTGAGGGTCTCGAGGAACCCCGGAAGGGGGAGGACCACGCCCATGTTCCCGGCGACCGGCTCGACTATCGCGGCAGCCAGCCGCTTCCCGTGGGCCTTGAACGCGGCCCTCACCGCCTCGAGGTCGTTGTAAGGGATCGTCACGGTGTCGGCCGCGACGGCCGGAGGGACGCCGTCGGAGTACGGCGAGTCGAAGGTCGCCATCCCGGAGCCCGCCTGTGTCAAGAACGGGTCGGCGTGCCCGTGGTAGCAGCCCTCGAACTTCAGGACCTTGTCCCGTTTGGTGTACCCTCTGGCGAGCCTCAACGCCGACATCGTCGCCTCGGTCCCGGAGTTGACGAACCTGACCTTCTCGATGCTTGGGACGAATGAGCACACTTTCTCGGCGAGTCTGAGTTCTGGCTCGGTGGGTGCGCCGAAGGTCACCCCCTTCTCGAGCGCCGCCGTCACGGCCTTCATCACACGTGGCGGGCGGTGCCCCGCGATCAGAGGGCCCCACGAGCAGACGTAGTCTATGAGCTCGTTGCCGTCTACGTCCCAGATCTTCGAGCCCTCGCCGTGGGCGATGAACAACGGGGAGCCGCCGACCGCCTTGAACGCTCGGACCGGGCTGTTCACACCGCCGACCATGACCTCGCGCGCGCGTTCGAAGAGCGCGACAGACTTTTCGCCCATGGTCCCGCCCTATACGATTAGTTCAGCCAGGCTCGCCGCGTCGGTCCTCAGGCAGGTGAAGATGGGAGTCTCGATCAGGGTGTACATGCTGACGTCGGAGCCCCTGAGCTCTTCGACGAGCGCGAGGAACTCCGAAGGGTCGTCGCCCTCGAACGCGAGGACGAACTCCTGGTCGTCGATGCCGTAGGAATAGCCCGTGTTGATCTTGATGCTCGGATACTTGTGCCCGATCTTGAAGTGGTCTGCCATCATCCTCTGCCGCTCCGCGAAGGGCAACTTGTACCACTCCCTCTTCTTCACGAACGGGTAGACGAAGATGTACTTTGACTCGGTCGGCTGTCGGTCGGCGTCGCCGTCCTGCCCCGCGTGGACGTGGGTCCCCAGGTAGCGGGACCGTCGGGTCATCGCCAGGTATGAGTGGGAGACGTCGAGGTACCTACCGAGGGTGGTCGAGAGGATTCCAGAGACCAGAGCCTGGAACGGCTCGAGAGTCTTGGAGTCTGCCAAGACGAGGAAGTCGGTGTCCCCCCGGATCCCAACCAGGGAGAAGAGCTGCAGCCTGAGGCCCTCCATGTCTGAAGCCAGGACGTCGCCGAACTCACTCCTCGCCAGCCTCTTCTCGTCCTCAGGGAGAGACCTCCACTGCCTCGCGACTTTGAAGAA
>Ga0307477_10001706_pt1 | contig 17943 bp, 16 predicted proteins | sample atmos_gasesECM2C_FD_203316 | JGI IMG/M metagenome (GOLD analysis project Ga0307477, IMG submission 203316) | Hardwood forest soil microbial communities from Morgan-Monroe State Forest, Indiana, United States - atmos_gasesECM2C_515 | ecosystem: Environmental > Terrestrial > Soil > Temperate...
CTGGGAAAATCGGTATGCCGTCACTCAGTTGGCACACTCTCAGACGAATCCACGCTACGCTTCTTTCAAACCAGTGGGGGTTCTCTGAAAGATGCACAATCCCAACTCGGCCACAGCAGGATGTCCACAACTTTGGAGGTCTACACCCTACCGATTCCAGCTCACCTACGGTTGGCGGTCGAAAGCCTTTCGCAATTGGTGACCAATGGTGACGAGTCACACCAATCGAGCGACGAGGTACGTACTGCTGCTGAGTAGAATCTGAACAGATGCAGGCGCTGCGAATGCCACGGCGAAGGAGATTATCAAAAGGTTGCAGAAGTTGCGCTCCGCCGGGTAGCGCCGGTTCGTCAGCAGGTTATGATTTCCGATGATGGGCGCCGTATCAGTTCACCGTTTGCGTTACCGTGTTGGAAGCGGAACTGTAATCGGCCGTTCCCGCAAAAGTGGCTGTTACCTGGTCGGAACCTGATGGTAACGCCGTCGTTGAAAATATCGCCGTCTTTCCGCTGATTTTCGCGGTACCGAGTGTCGTGTTGTTGTAAGTGAAACTTACAATCTGACCTTCTGGCAACCCGCCATTGCTCGTCAGCGTGGCAGTGAATTTGACTGGTTTGCCGCTAGTCGAAGGATTCGGCGAAGACGCCAATGACAATGTGAGCTGTGCTTGATCTGTGGTTTGCATCAGTACAGACGACGTACTCTTCGCGTTTTGCGTGTCGCCGCTGTACGAGGCCGTAAGCGATGCGGACCCCAACGGCAGTTTGGTTGTGACGAGGGTGGCCGTGGCAGTCGAATCAAGCTTGCCGGTACCAAGAGTTGTTGTTCCGTTCTTGAACGTCACCGTTCCGGTCGGGCCGCTGGGCGCACTGGAACTCACTTTCGCAGTGAGGGTAACGCTTTGCCCCACAAAAGAAGGGTTCGACGACGAGGTCAAGCCGGTCGCGGTGCTGTTATAGTTGATGACCTGCGACAGGGGAGCTGATGTGCTAGGTTGATCGTTGATATCCCCCACATATTCTGCGGTAATGATGCGTTTTCCAGCAGTTTTGAATGAAATGATTAATACCGCTTGGCCATTCATAATGGTTCGTGAATCAAGGATTACGTTCCCAGACTTAAAGGTCACACTACCGGTAGGCGCGCCTCCGTATTGTCCCGTGACCGCAGCAGTAAAGGTAATAGCCTGGTTCAAGACTCCCGGATTCGAAGATGAGATAAGGCTGGTACTCGTCGTCGCTATGCTGACGGACTGCGACAAAGCAACCGAAGTGCTGCCGCCTATGTTTGAGTCCCCGCTGTAAACCGCGGTGATAGAATGCGAACCAGTTTGTAAAGTATTGAGTACCAGGGACGCGGCGTTGCTTCCCACCACCACCGTCCCCAGCACATTAGTCCCATCTTTAAATGTGACGCTGCCTGTGGCTACACCGCCGAACTTTGGAGTCACTGACGCATTCAACGCAACGGATTGGCCAAAGGTCGAAGGATTGAGGCTGGACGAGGCGGTAGTCGTGCTCCCGGCCGGGTTGACAGTCTGCGGCAACGCCGAAGAGACACTCGAATTGAAGTTCGAGTCTCCGCTATAAGAGGCGGTGATACTATGTGCGCCCGCCGTCAGTGCCGATGTGGTCAGCGTCGCGGTTCCATTCGCCAGCGTTACCGTAGCTAAGGTGGCCGCGCCATCAGTGAACGCTACAGTGCCTGTCGGTGTGCCGGTACGTTTTGGTGTCACCACAACAGTGAACGTCGCAGACTGGTTGAAGCTGGACGGATTGAGCGAGGAGGACAGCGAGGTTGTCGTCGCGGTTCCGATGTTAAGCAGAACAGTAACTCCTCCGGCCGCAGTGCCTCCGATCGCAAGGTCGGGTTTGCCATCACCGTTGAAATCCCCAACCGCTATGCCAAGACCACCACTGACACCCAAAACGATAGGCGTCTGGAAGTTGCCATCCCCGTTTCCGCGCAGTAGGAAGTTGCCGGGCCCTGACGCAACGTCCAGGTAGCCATCGCCGTCGAAATCAGCCAGCGCAAGTGCCCCGAAACCGAACACGGCTGTCGTGGTGGTCACCGCCGAGTTGAGAGTTCCGTCGCCCCTACCCAGCAGCACGCTAATTCTGCTGTTCGAACAGCTGCTGCTACTGACACATTGATTAGCTACCACCACGTCGGGCTTACCATCCCCGTTCACATCTGCTAGCGCGAGCGCATCAGCGACAAACCCACCCGAGTCGTAGGCCGGCAACGGCTGGAAGGTACCATTGCCGTTGCCCAATAGCACACCCACAGTGCCCTTCATACAAAAGGGGTCGTCACACTTGTTAGCCACAACCAGGTCGGGCTTGCCATCGCCGTTAATATCTCCCACCGCCAACGAAAAGGCCCCAATCCCACCTGAACCAGTGACCGTAGCCGCACGGAAAGTCCCATCGCCGTTGCCCAACAGCACGCCCACTACGCCAAATCCTTTATTTTGAGGAGTACAGTTGGAGGACATCTGACAATAGTTTGCCACCAGCAGGTCGGGCTTGCCATCCCCGTTCACGTCTGCCACCACCACCGATTCCGCCTCATAACCGCCCGACCCGTAGGCCACCGCCGCCTGGAAGGTTCCGTCCCCGTTGCCTAGCAGCACGCTCACTACTCCGCCGTTCGCAAGACACTCGCTGCTACTAACACACAGGTTAGCCACGACGAGGTCGGTCTTGCCGTCCCCGTTCACGTCCGCCGCCGCCACTGAAACGGCCGCATAACCGCCCGACCCGTAGGCCACCGCCGCCTGGAAGGTTCCGTCGCCGTTGCCCAACAGCACACCCACCGTGCCGTTCGCACAGTTGCTGTCGGCACACCCGTTAGCCACCACCAGGTCGGGCTTACCATCCCCGTTAACGTCGGCCACGACCACCGAATAGGCGTTCAGCCCGCCCGAACCGAAGACTGCGGCGGCGCTAAAGGTTGGTGAAGCCCCAGGCACAAGTGCAGTCCTCGCAACCCCGTGGGCTGTCTCGCGTAGCGCGAAAGGTAAGCCTTGCGTCGTACGAGAAGAATTCAGGGGCGCACGCGGCTGCACTCCTTGGGCAATCGCGAGACCGGTGGCGAGAGTGAAGGCGAAAAGCGCAACCAGAAACGAACAGCGCAATAGAGCGCGCTTGTGGCACATGTGTCTTCTCCAATCCAACAATTTCTGGACTATTACGGAGCCCATAAGTCACTCCTTTTTCCCCGAGGCATGCCTCCTGATCGGAGCACCCGTCAAGTGCTGATCCGAGAACCCGTACCTTCTCTCGTCTCAGCTAGATAATCAATGGATGGGAGCTTGTTTGTTCCTAGAATTCTTATACCCATCCGGCAGACGAACGAAAGCAACAGGCTGTCGAGGCACTACTCAGGAGTCCCAAAGAGGCTGCACCCGCTACGGAACTGCTAAAATCACATATCGCCCAAATCGCGGAAACGGCAAACGGGAGCAGGTCAACAGGATAGATGGTAGGCCCGTGCGGGCTCGAACCGCAGACCTCCACCGTGTCAAGGTGGCGCTCTAGCCAACTGAGCTACGGGCCTACCGACTTATCTCTATTCTAACACAGCGCTTGGTGGCTTCGCGCACAGGGTGAGCGCTTAATCCGAGGGTTGCTTAACGGAAAACCCCATAAGCAGAAGAGAGCGCTGCGAGAAAGGTAAAAACAACAGCGCAGCGGTTGCAGCAATGGCCAAGCCGAAGCCCAGTCGGTGAGTTATCAAGAATGGTGCGAGTGCCCATAGTTCGTCAAGTGGAAGCAGAAACGGAAAGAGCTTTTGGAATTTTATATTTAGTCCGCGATAGTTGAACGCCGTTGCCGCAAGCAGGTAAAGCCGAATAGGAATGCCCATGGCGGCGGTAACGATTAAGAGTACCAAGATCGGAAGAGCAAGGCCTCTCGAAGCTCCCAGGATCGCCTCGACTTGGGACAATCGCGCTAGTGAAAAGACGTAAAAGATCAGGTACATCACTTGAATCAAAGAAAAGAGAATCCGAACGGCCGTTTTCGAAGCGGATGGTAGCTCATGCGAATCGCTTAAAATTGAAGAGCGAGCTGCCGAATCGAGTATTTCACCAGGACTTGAAGTAGCGATGTTGCCTACCGAGGGGCCCTGCGCCAAAACTCCCGGGCTCAAGCTTGATGTAACCTCGACGGGTGCGATGAAGCGATATCCGCGGCGGGGCACGGTTTGGATATAACGAGGATTCGCTGCTGAATCGCCGAAGGCGCTCCGCAACTGGTTTACCGCCGTGTTTAATCCGTGGTCAAAATCGACGAAGGTGTCGGATGACCAAAGGCGATCCCGCAGGTTCTCCCGGGTAACAAGCTCTCGCGGATGCTCTAAGAGCATTCGCAGTATCTGAAGCGCCTGATCTCGAAGCCGAGGCTGCGCTTTTCCGTCCCGCCACAATTCGCCGGTTGCGGTGTCGAGTTCAAATACACCGAAACGAAGTTTTTTCATTTCGTGCTCAGGCTCGATCAAGGCAAATCTCTCCACTGACATCATTCTAAAGGAGAATCTTCATTAACCGGCTGATTTTAAGCCGTTTATGAAATGAGTTTTCTGTTATGAGAAATGATCTCCAGGTCATTGAATTCTCGGCAGCCCGCAAACCATAGTGTGCATATGTCGTGCCGATTCGAGGGAGATGACCAGATGAACCAAAAACAAGCGGCTGCGGAATCCGCGTTTGCCCGGGAAGCTGCTCGGGAACATTCCAATATGGTGCTAACGGAAGGACCGGAGGCGGAATTCAGGAACGCAACTCGAATTCAGGAAAGTGTCACATCGGTGTTGGAACGCAGAGCATTGGTCTGGCTAGCCGCGCACCTACCTTCTTGGGTTAGTTCTGACCAGCTTACCTGTCTCGGATTTGTTGCCATGTTTCTGGCAGGCTGCAGTTATCTCTTGGCGCGTTGGCATGCCATCGGATTGTTACTGGCGACGATGTTCCTTGCTCTCAACTGGTTTGGAGATAGTCTCGACGGGACTTTGGCGCGTGTAAGAAACCGGCAGCGCCCCCGTTACGGTTTTTATGTTGACCACATGATTGACTCATTCGGAGCGTTGTTCTTGATGGCTGGTCTCGGGCTCTCCGGCTATGTTGACTGGCGGATCGCAATGGGAATGCTTATCGCATTCTTATTGTTGTCGATCGAGACCTACCTCGCTTCTTACACGCTCGGAGTTTTTAGACTCTCTTTCGCCAAGCTTGGTCCCACAGAAATTAGAATCCTCTTGGGCCTCGGTAACTTTGTTTTGTGGCTGCATCCGAGTATGAGATTCCCGGGATCTTCCTGGCGCCTGTTCGATTTCGCCGGTTTAGTCGCAATTCCTATGATGGGGATTATGGTTGTCACTGCGGCGGTGTGGCACACTGCGGAACTCTATGGACAGGAAACGCGGCCGCAATGAGTACCGCAAAAAATCGCGACCCGATCATTCTCCAATGGATGGAAGATGCGCATAAGACCTGGGCCCCAAGGCCCCATTCTTTTTCTAATCGGAGGTTATGAGTAGCTATCTGAGCGTTTTCTTAAGGAATGCAATCGTGCGTGCCCAGGCATCGGCAGCGTCCGCGGGTTTATAACCGGCCTGGTTATTCGGATTTTCGAAGGCGTGACCTGCATCATCATAAATTTTGATATCTACATAGCGCCCCAGGGCGGTTAGCGATTTCTGGAACGCCTTGACGTCCGCGGGAGTGATTCCGTGATCTTGTCCGCCGAAATTTCCAAGCACCGGCGCGCCAATCTGTTGAATATCGTTGGGATCAGTCGGCAGCGCCCCATAATTCACGACGCAGGCAAACAAGCGCGGCTGATGGATTGCCAGCTGCAGAGAATAGCCGCCGCCCATGCACCATCCCACTGAACCGATGCGTCCGTTCACATCTTTCCTGGCGGCCAAGTAATCAAACGCCGCTTGCATGTCGCGGACCGCTCGGTCTTGGGGCAATCCTCGCATCAATTCATGAGCTTCATTCGGATCCGTAGCTGTTTTTCCGCGGTAGAGGTCCACCGCCAGAACTACATAGCCCTGCTCCGCGATTTTTTGCGTCTGCTCCTTCACCCAATCGTTCAATCCCCACCACTCGTGGATGACGATCACGCCGGGATAGCGGCCTGGTTGTTCCGGAACGGCCAGAAAACCGCCAATGGTGTCTTTGCCGCTGGGAAATTTCACCATTTCAGTTTTCGGGTCCGCGGCGCGCGCGGCTAGGATCGCGGCGAACAAGCCGATCAGAAGGACGGCCGAAATAATGCGGTGCATCCGCTTCATCAATGATTCCTCCGATGCCCGACGAACATTATATATGTTGAGCGGTCCGTAGAGGCTTGCGAATTACAGCCGTTTTGGGCCGGGGAGCCGAAGCTTTAGCCTCATAAAATGGCCTCCGAGCCTTTGCCATGCAATTTCAGCACATTGACGCGCCTCTGGGACTTTGCTATGTTCGCGTATGATTTTTTCCGGAGGGTGCCAGTGAAGCGTCGCACGGTCCGCACCTCATCGAACTCTCAGACCAGCCATAAGTTATTGAAAAAGAAGGCGATGAAGGCATCGAAGAAGAAGATTACCGCTCCCCCGGATCCTGATGCGCCAGCCAAGCAAGCGCAGCTAAGGTTCTACGAGGAAGGCCTGAAGCACCTTCAACAGCAAAAGTTCCAGCGCGCCAAGCAGTCCCTAGAACGCGTTTTGGAAGGTCCCACCAAGGAATTAGGCGACCGAGCGCAGGTGCACATACGTATTTGCGAGCAGCGAATCACTCGTCCACCAATTCCGCCGCTGAAGTCCGCCGAAGAGCACTACACCCAGGGTGTTGCGTTGATGAATCTTGGACGCTGGGACGAGGCCCGCGAGCATCTCGACCGCGCACGAAAGGCCGCGCCCAAGGCGGATCACATCGTTTACGCCATGGCAGCGCTCGATTGCCTGACCGGGGAAGCGGAATCCGCCATGCAAAATTTGAAGGTTGCGATTCAGTTGCGTCCGGAAAATCGCTACCACGCTCGCAACGATGAGGATTTTTCTTTCTTGCAGGAAGACCCGCGCTTTACGGAGTTGCTCTACCCAGAGCGAGACGGATCCGCAAATTAATTCTCCGTTAGCCGTGAAAATTCATTGAATCAGCCTAATCGCTCCGTTCGCGTTGTCGCCCTTGGTGGAGGCACCGGCCTTTCTATGGTCCTGCGGGGACTAAAGGAATACGTGGCCTCCTCGAAAAAGGACCAAGTTGGCCGGCCGATCTCGGATCTCGCCGCAATCGTAACCGTAACCGACGATGGTGGCAGCTCCGGACGCTTGCGCCGCGAATACCGCGTCCTGCCTCCCGGCGACATCCGCAACTGCATGGTTGCCCTCTCGAAAGACGAGCACTTGCTCGGAAAACTGTTTCAGTACCGCTTTCCGGCCGGACGCGGTTTGGCCGGACACAGTTTCGGCAATCTCTTCCTCACCGCGCTAACCAATGTCACTGGAGATTTTCCGGAAGCAGTGCGTGTTTCTGCCCGGGTGTTGGCCATTCGCGGGCGGATTTTTCCTTCCACTGCGCAAAACGTAACGCTCGAGGCCGAGCTCCAGGACGGTAAAACCGTTCACGGTGAGACAAACATTTCGCGTTCTCGAAAATCGATTCGCGAGGTCCGTCTGGTACCTCGCCGCGTTCGGCCGCTTGCTGAGGTTCTGGAGGCAATCGCTTCAGCGGACTTGATCCTGGTGGGACCGGGCTCGCTCTACACCAGCATTATTCCGAATCTTCTAATTCGGAAAGTGGCTCAGGCCATCAAACGCTCACGCGCTACATGCGTGTACATTGCCAATCTGATGACCCAGCCCGGAGAAACGCAGCATTACTCAGTGGCCGATCATATCCGTGCAATTTACGAGCACACGGGTAAAGATCTCTTCGATTTTGTAGTGATTAACCGTTCGCGCGTTCCCTCGAGCTTGTTGCGGCGATATCGTGCACAAAACGCGGAACCGGTTGATCCGTCGTTTGATGAGCTGGACCGCATGCGACTTAGGTACGTCACCGGGGACCTTTTGAATCATCGTGGAGTAGTCCGGCATGACCAGCGGCGGCTGGCGCGGCTTTTGCTGGATGAGTTCGTAAAACATCGCCCGCGCCGCTAAACTGTTCACGAGCTGTACGCTACCCGAACCCAAAATGCTTTTCTTGCGCGGATTTGCCTGTATTCGTATACTGGCCGCCGCTGCACCGAGGTGTTTGCATCAGGTCTAGCTTCGCGAAGGGAAGGGCGACGCTCCTTGCAGTCAAATTCATAGCTATCGAGCAATTCTGGAGGTTGGCATGTCGGCGGTTTCGCAGGAAGAACTGAACGTCTATAAATCCGCCGAGGCGCGGTTTGAAATGGCGGCGCAGAAGTTGGGTCTGGAAGACGGACTATATCGTTACCTGAAATATCCCAGTAAAGAGATCACCGTCTATATCCCGGTGCCGCTCGATACTGGGCGCCTGGAAGTTTTCGTCGGCTACCGCGTGCTGCACTCCACGATTCGTGGTCCAGGAAAAGGTGGCATTCGGTTCGCCCCGGATGTCTCCATCGACGAGGTTCGCGCGCTAGCTGCTTGGATGACCTGGAAGTGCGCGGTGGTAAATATTCCTTTTGGAGGCGCAAAGGGCGGGGTCATTTGCGACCCTGGCAAGCTTTCAAAGACCGAACTCGAGCGCATCACCCGGCGCTATACCGCGGAGTTAAGCGAATGGTTTGGACCGGAGCGTGACGTTCCCGCGCCGGATATCGGCACCAACGAACAGACTATGGCTTGGGTGATGGACACCTATGCCATGCACGTACGCCAGGCCACCACGGCGGTGGTCACCGGCAAACCGCTTGAACTGGGCGGCTCGCAGGGACGCAAGGAGGCTACTGGGCGCGGGCTAATGATTTGCTGTAATAACGCGCTCGCAAAACTCAATATGAAACGCGAAGGTTGCCGCGTGATCATTCAAGGTTTCGGCAACGTCGGCTCGCAGGCCGCGCTGCTGATGCACGAAGCGGGCTATAAGATCATCGGAGTTGCGGATATTCACGGCGGACTTTACAACGAAAACGGGTTTGATATTCCGAAGGTAGTGGACTGGGTCTACGGCCAGCGCAAGCCCTTGCCCGAGTTTCCGGGCGGCGGGGCAAAGATGTCGGCGCAGGAGGTTTTGTTTCACCCTTGCGATATTTTGGTGCCGGCCGCCACCGAGAATCAGATTACAACTCAAAATGCCGGCCGTGTGGACTGCAAGATTCTTTGCGAAGGTGCCAATGGCCCCACCACGTCGCACGCGGATTCGATCATCGAGAATAAGGGAATCTTCATTATCCCGGACATTCTCGGAAATGCCGGTGGTGTTACCGTGAGTTATTTCGAATGGGTGCAGGATCGTCAAGGCTTTTTCTGGCGTGAAAATGAGGTAAATGAGCGCTTGCAGGACGTGATGGATCACAGTTTCGAGCAGGTAGTCCGGTATGCGGAGACGCATCACGTTAACAATCGAATCGCTGCGTACATTGTGGCGATTGACCGTGTAGCTCGGGCATTGAGGCTTCGCGGTATTTACGCCTGAGTTTTTTGCCGAAGTTTTGTCTTGGAGGCAGCCGTGTATCCTGATTCTATTTCACCGGGCGCGCTTAAAACCGAAGAGGAGCACCGCCGGGATATTTGTGCTGTCGGCCGGTGGATTCACGACCGCGGCTATGTGGCTTCCACGGATGGAAATATTTCGCTGCGTCTGGATCCTCGCCACGTTCTCACCTCGCCCACGGGGCTTTGCAAGGGCATGATGACGCCTGACGATCTGGTGGTGACGGATCTGGAAGGACACAAAGTCAACGGCCGGCGAAACCCTTCTTCCGAGTTAGGCATGCATCTGTTGGTTTATCGCCGGCGTCCGGATATAAACGCCGTATGCCATGCGCATCCGCCCGTAGCGACCGGGTATGCCGCTGCCGGTATCCCGCTGAATAAGGCGCTGCTTTGTGAGCTTGTGCTTTCGCTCGGATGTGTACCGGTGGCTCGCTACGGTACCCCCGGAACATCGGAGCTGGTCGATGCGATTGAGCCGCTGGTTGAAGGCTATGACGCAATCCTGATGGCAAACCACGGAGTGGTTACCTACGGCCCGGATTTGCTGAAGGCTTTTTTCCGCATGGAAACCACCGAGCATTTCGCGCGCGTGGCCCTGGTTACACAAATGCTGGGCAAACAAGTGCTGCTGTCAGGATGCGACGTCGAAAAATTATTTGCCGCGCGCGCCCGTTACGGTTTGCAAACGGCGTCCAATTTGGGTCCGGAGTCGCCGGTCACTTCAGAAACGGTGGAAACCGAGCGCATCAATTTGACGAGACGCGAACTGGAGTCGCTGGTGGATGAAGCGGTGAGACAGGATCGTTCGCGGCGCTAATACCGGAATCTGAGGGTTTTCTGAAAGCAGATACAAAAAAGCGGACAGGGTATCGGTGATAGCCCTGCCCGCTTCTCGAATCTTCATTTTCATTACTGAGTGACTTCCACGTACTTCATCTTACCGCCGAAATGGATTTCCTTGATTTGACTACCTTCGACAACAACCGTCGTGTATTTCGCTTTGCTGTTCTCGTCTTTCCACTGGACCGAAGCTTCCGCTATTACCTTACCGCCCTTTGAAAACTTAGCGTGTGCGTCGTCGGCGGTCACAAAATAATCCCCGGCTTTAAGATCCGTGCCGGCCAGTTTTGCCGAGCTGAGCAGTTTTACGTCCGACTTCACGATCGGTGTAACAGTTGATTTGGCGTCCTTCGCCGTTGTTGTGTGACTTGCCATGGACAACACCAGCGCCAGAGTCGCAAGGACAGTTAACACTCCATTCATTTTGCTGCGCAACATTTTAGTTCCTCCTTAAATCTGAACTCAGAGTCTCACTCGCCCCTTGCACCCGCTTAGACGTGGCAGCCATCACATCGGAAGCAGCCGAAACACACAATCTGATCTTATTTTCATTTGTGTTGCGCAAAATAACCTCGCATCGAAAACGAACACTGTTCTTCCCTAAAGCGAACAATTCCGATCCGAATATTTCGCGGAAATGCGGCTGTATGAATATTCGTAGAGGACGATATTACGCGATTGTTTCAGACTGAGATTCCAGGAGACCCTGGTTCAGCAAAATCGTTCGGCAAAATCGAACGAGACACAGCCGCACTCAATGGTTTGTGCAGCCACTTAGCTATACGGAGCAGCGCAACGTTTTGTTCCCCCAACGCTTGATTTGTAACAACAATCTGGTTTGCCATCGCCAGATGCCCGCCAGCCACGAGCGGTGTTGCGTTGACACCCCAGCAAGGCTAATCAATAATCGCTCGATATGATTGGTTCACTACGCGGGAAATTGGTTGAGAAGCGGCCCAATGTGGTTCTGATTGAGGTGGGAGGCGTGGGTTACGAAGTGATTATTCCGCTTTCCACATTTTCAAGCCTGGGTGCTCTTCACAGCGAGTCGACACTGCTGATTCACACTCACGTGCGCGAAGACCAGCTTGCGTTGTACGGCTTTTTTACTGCTCGCGAAAAGCAATGTTTCGAGCTGCTAATTTCCGCGTCGGGTGTAGGACCATCACTCGCCCTGAAGATTCTTTCGGGCATGAGCCTCGACGAACTCATCCCGGCGATTCGCAAAGGAGATTTGGCGCATTTGGTCCGTATCCCCGGTGTGGGCCGCAAAACCGCGGAACGCATTGTGGTGGAGTTGCGAGATAAACTCGGTGTCCTGGATGTGTCGCAACCCGGGAAGCCCACAACGAAATCGCAGCTGGAATCCGACGTCGCGTCGGCGCTGGTGAACCTGGGGTATGACGCGCGGTCGGTCGACAGTGCGATCGAAAAGGCCGGAGCGAAGGCGGCGGCGGTTTTCGAGGAACTGTTGCGCGCATCCCTTCAAATCCTTGGCGGGACTTCGATGAAAAAGATGGCTCGCGCCGGAGGCGAGGAATAATTGAAATTCTTTGGGTTGAAGCGCACGCCAGATCAGCGGCCATAGCGAGGATTCGTTGGCAGACAAAATGACGGACGGGCAAGCCCGCATTATTTCGGGGAAAGCGCTGGAAGAAGATGCGCGCATTGAAGCCAGCGTCCGCCCCAAGCGCATGGAAGATTTTATCGGACAGTCGCGCGTAAAAGAAAATCTGAAGATCGCAGTGGATGCAGCGCGAAATCGCGGCGAGGCTTTGGACCACGTTCTACTGTACGGTCCAGCGGGTTTGGGAAAGACAACGCTCGCGCAAATTCTTGCGAACGAAATGGGTTCCGCTATCAAGATCACATCCGGCCCTTTGCTCGAGAAAAAAGGCGATGTTACGGCCGTGCTCACTTCGCTCGATCCGCGCGATTTCTTCTTCTTGGACGAGATTCACAGGTTGCAGCCTGCTCTCGAGGAAATCCTGTATCCGGCGATGGAAGATTTCCGCGTGGATCTGATCATCGGCCAGGGGCCCGGCGCGCGCGTGCATCCCTACCAACTGAATAAGTTCACGCTAGTTGGAGCGACCACTCGCGCTGGCTTGATTATGGCGCCGCTGCGTTCGCGTTTCGGGATTGTGCACCGGTTGGAATTTTATTCGCCGGAAGACGTTCTGCGAATCGTTCAGCGCTCGGCAAAGATCTTGGCTATTAAGATGGATGAACAGGGAGCGCAAGAGATTGCGCGTCGGAGCCGCGGCACGCCTCGGGTGGCAAACCGGCTGTTGCGGCGGGTTCGCGATTTTGCGGAAGTTCGCGCGAAAGGGCACATTGATGTCGCCGTCGCACGCGAAGCGCTCGCAATGCTGGGAATAGACGAGCACGGACTTGACGACGTGGACCGCAATTTGCTGCTTACCATCATCCAGAAATATTCGGGCGGCCCGGTCGGACTCAACACCATCGCGGCTTCGCTCAGTGAGGAGGAGGACGCTATCGAGGAAATTTACGAGCCCTACCTGATGCAACTCGGACTGCTCGATCGCACGCAACGAGGGCGCGTGGCAACCGCGCTCGCCTATAAACATTTCGGCATGGATGAGCCCCGGCGCCAGCCAGGGCTTTTCAGCTGAACGCTAACTCACGGCTCCCGCGCATTCCCGGCTTAACTCGTGGCTATGGCGACCATATATTTATCTTTGGGTTCAAATAAAGGAGACCGGGCGCAATACATCGCCCGTGCTATGGAAGCTCTTGCAGAGCGCGGCGTACGTGTGATTCGACAATCTTCACTCTATGAAACCGAACCTGTGGAAACGACTTCGAAAGCCTGGTTCCTGAATTGCGTGATTGAAGCAGAGACAGAACTTCTTCCCCCGCAATTGATGCACACTTTACTGGATATCGAACATTCATTGGGCCGGCGAAGGCGTGTGCTGCGGGGGCCGCGTTTCATCGATATGGACATTTTATTGTACGGCGACGGCGTGGTGAGTACCGGCCAACTCGAGATTCCCCATCCGCGCATGGCGCAGAGGCGGTTCGTGCTGGTGCCATTCGCCGAGATTGCTCCTGAAGCGCGGCACCCTGTTTTTAAGAAGACCATTGCGGAACTACTGGAGCAAGCACCCGATCGCAGCGAAGTCCGTTCGTACCAGGATAAGTCGACGAAGTAAAACGCAATTCGGACCGTAACACTCGGAACTATCCGAGATGCTGCCGGTCGTGCAATTCTTTCTCGCGCTTCTTGCGGTCTTCCTCGTCCTGTTTTTCAAACTCGACCAACTCTTCTTCTGACATTTGATAGTCCTCGCGCGATGCGAACATCGCGCCTTTGCGGCTATCCCGAGAATTTCGATTTTTGCGCTGGCGTTTTTTGATGGCCGAAAAATCTCCCATGCTGCCGATCGGCTCAGCCAAGGCCCCTGACTCGACCAGGAGCTCGCTTACTTTTTCAAGGAAATCGTGGAGGTGATACGGCTTTAGCGAGTAGGGAAGGCTTTCCCGCTCCAGGATTGGTTGCGCGTGTTTCGCTGCGAGCAGCGGAACCAGAAAAAGCACGCGGATTCGCTTGGGCGGAGCCTCGTTTGCGGCTTGCGGCGCGGGGTAAGACTCCGTTTGCGCCAGTTCTTTCAGTATAGAGAAAAGTTGGCCTCGGACGTCGGTGAGCGCAATATTCACGATCACCAGGTTCCACCGGCCGCTGGCCAGTTCGGCCATGGCTTCTGAAGCCAACGGCGCGACCCGGATCCGCCAGCCTTCGGAATCGAGGACGTTCCTAAGCGCGCGCTGGCTTACCACATCGTCGTCGATGATCAGGATTCCGACTTCTGCCACGCCGCGCTCCGAAGAATACAGATTCAGTATAGCGGGAGCGACTCGCGGCCAGGTTGCGGCCAAGCGCCGGATTTCCAGGCGGCACCTTGGCTCTTCGTACAGGCGAACATAAAGCGAATAATAGTCCTTGACATAGCGAACAAAAGGCGAATAGAATACGATTCGTGACGGCGAGGCTCCAATGGCCACTTCTCCCATATTCCGATCGAGTCCCGCGACGCTCCGGCGTCGGAGGCAAGGTCGGGAACAGACCAGTCTCACCCTTTTCCCCACCGCCGCTCGCCACGGCACCTGTGAGCAACCGAGTGACGCTTCCGCGCCCCCGGAGCCGGTTCCGACCGTGTCGGAATCACCGCTCCGAACGAAGCCCGCTACGGAACTGGTCGGCATTGCGCGCCTCGCCGCTTCCTCTTTACGTGCGGAAGCTAAGCGTGGAACGGAATATTTTCTTCTGCCTGTTCGATCGATCCTGAACCACTGCGATTCCGAGAACGTGCCGTTCCGTTGGACGGTAAATCCCTATCGCGGCTGCGAATTCGGCTGCAAGTATTGCTACGCGCGCTACACGCACGAATACATGGATATCGACGGCGGCGAATTCGAGTCGAAGATTTACGTAAAGAAAGACGCCGGCGCGCTCGTCGACCGCGATCTTTCGACCGAAAAAATCTGGGGAGAGCATATCGCCATCGGAACGGCCACCGATCCCTACCAACCGGCTGAACGTGAGTTTGGCGGCACTCGCGCCATACTGGAAAAAATGGTGCTGCGCGAGGGACTGAGCCTTTCGATCACCACGAAATCGGATCAGGTAGTTCGCGACATCGATTTGTTAAAGCGCATCGCGGAGCGCTCTTCCATCACGGTGAACATGAGCATTACCACCGTGCGTGTGCGGCTTGCACGAATGCTCGAGCCGCGTGCTCCGCGGCCTGATCTGCGGCTGGAAGCAGTTCGTAGGCTGCGGGCCGCAGGAATTTCCGCAGGTGTTTTAGCAATGCCGGTTCTGCCGGGGATAACGGATGCTGAAGAGGATTTGGACTCGTTGGCTCGTGGAGCCAGAGACGCGGGCGCGCAGTGGCTGGCTGGAAGGGTGCTCTTTTTGATGCCCGCCTCGCTGAAACAGTTCATGCCGTTTCTCGACCGCAAATTTCCTAAGCTTTCGAGGCAGTATCGCGAATGGTATGGCCGATATGGAAGGGTGCCCCAGACTTATCGCAAGGAAATCGCAGCGCGAGTGGAAAAAGTGCGCCGCAAATATGATCTTGGCTTGCGCACACCTACGGACGAATCGCGGGCCTGGAAGTCGCCGCAAATGCAGCTCAGCTGGCAAGGGCTAGGAGTGCAATGACTCGAACAAAGCTTCGAAAGCGCACCGGGGGCAATCGGAAACCGGCTCAGCAGCAGGAATTGCAACTTTCCATTTTGCCGAGCGAGCCGAAAACTGTCAGAGGTGTGAAGTTGAAGCACGCATCCGCCTTCACGATGCTTGTATCCGTGCTATGTTTGTGCGCGTTTTTAGCCGGCCGTGTGGGCCAGGCTCCAGCGAAGGCGCAGGGGCACGAACAAAAAGTCAGACGCGGGCAGGCTGCGGAGTGTGGAGTTTTTCTAGCGCGTCAACGTGCCGCAGAATCATCTCGATTACGTACTCGTCTCCGAATTTCGAGTTAATCATCGCGTTGTACAGCGCTCGGCACGGCCATTCCGCACCGAAATAGTGGCGAATGAAGGAAGCGCGCTCGGCGTCCACCTCTGCGACCAGTTGGGCAGCTTCTTTCTCAGTTTTTCCAAGTGTTTTAATGCGGCGAATTTTTTCGTCACGCGGCGCGTAGATGAAAACGTGAAAAGCGTCCGAATGGTTGCGTAGGATGTAAGGTGCGCCGCGGCCGACGATGAGGCAATTTCCGCGTGATGCCACATCCTCGATCACCTCCTGCAACATCGCGACCATTTGATCCGCGTCAAATCGGGACGACACGCCTTCCAGTGGAAGCGCTCTCTCATAGCTTCCCCGCGCGAAAACTCTGAATAATCGGTAAATCAGGGGGTCCACACGTTCATCGCACAGCCTTGCAGCCCTCTGGTCGACCTTCGCAATGCGTGCAATTTCCGCGGTGAGTTCCTCATCCCACAATTTCCAGCCCAAATGTTCGGCGAGCCGCCGTGCGATCAGTGCGCCTCCGCTTCCATATTCACGTTCGACCGTGATGGTTCGGATTTGCATGGCACCCTCCGAAATCCTAGTGTACTGCGATTGGGCCTCCAGGCTTTACTTTCTTCATCAGGAACACGAAAGGAATCATAATCAGGACGGCCACCGCGAGGAGCCAGAAGTTGTCAATGTAGGCGAGCATGGTCGCCTGCTGATCGAGCAGATTGGCGACCATGGCGTAGGCTTGATGCGAAGCCTGATAGGCGCTCGACCCGCGCGAAATAAGCATCTGCGTCGTAGCTGTAATCATTGTTTGAAGACTGGGATTCCCTTTGTGGATGTTCCCGGCAAGGCTCGCTTGGTGAAACTGAGCACGGCGCGCGAGCATGGTTGTTACAAGCGAGATTCCGATGCTGCCGCCGATATTTCGGGCAAGGTTGATCAGACCTGAAGCCGCGTTAGTTTTATTCTTTGGAAGGAAAGCATACGCGGCGGTGTTTATGGGAACGAATAGAAAAGCGAGACCGATGGCTTGGAATACGCGTGCGGTCGCCAGTGTCCGGAAATCGATCGTGGTGTCAAACCGCGTCATGTGAAACAGGGCAAACGAAAGCATGCACATTCCGAAGAGCAGAAGTCTGCGCGCGTCGTAACGGCCGAGAAGAAAACCCACTACCGGCATTGCTATCAGTATGGCGAATCCCCCGGGCATTAATGCCAGGCCGGCTTTTTCCGCCGTGTAGCCCATAATCGTTTGCATAAAAAGCGGCAATAATACGGTGCTGGACATCAGCGCGAAGCCCACCATGAACATCAACAAATTTCCGATCGCAAAAGAGCGGTCTTTGAATAGATGCAGGTCGATAATGGGGTCTTTGTGGTACCACTCCCAGATCAACACGCCTAACAAAGCGGCCGCGCTGATCGTCGTCATAATCACGATGAAATGGGACCCGAACCAATCGTCGCGTTGGCCCTTGTCCAGCACCACTTGCAATGTCCCGAGGCCTAGAGCCAGCAATCCCAGTCCGATATAGTCGATCTTGAAACCGGTGCGCTTTGCTTCCTTCATATAATGCGGATCGGAAATTAAGCGATTGGTCAGCAGCAGGGAAATAATGCCGACCGGAATGTTGATAAAGAAGATCCAGCGCCAGTCGAAATTGTCTGTGATCCATCCGCCAAGGGTGGGACCGATGGCCGGAGCAAGCACTACCGCCATGCCGTAAACGGCGAATGCCATGCCCCGCTTGGCTGGCTCGAATGTGTCGGCCAGAATTGCCTGCTCGCTCGGCTGAAGTCCCCCGCCGCCGGCGCCTTGCAAAACACGAAAGAAAATCAGCATGCCGAGGCTGGGTGCCAATCCGCATAGAAAGGAACTAATGGTGAAGAGTGCCACGCACGACATATAAAACCGTTTGCGCCCGATCATTTGCGCAAACCAACCGCTCATGGGCAGAACGATTGCATTCGAAACGAGGTAGGAC
>Ga0307477_10001708_pt1 | contig 17929 bp, 19 predicted proteins | sample atmos_gasesECM2C_FD_203316 | JGI IMG/M metagenome (GOLD analysis project Ga0307477, IMG submission 203316) | Hardwood forest soil microbial communities from Morgan-Monroe State Forest, Indiana, United States - atmos_gasesECM2C_515 | ecosystem: Environmental > Terrestrial > Soil > Temperate...
ACCGTCGTGCTTCGCAAGGCGTACGGCGCCGGGTACTACGTGATGTGCGGACGCGGATACGAGCCGGACACACTGGTCGCGTGGCCGAGTGCTGAGATCTCGGTGATGGGTCCGGAGGGCGCCGTCGACATCATCTTCAACAAGCAGATCGCCGCAGCCGAGGACCCGACCGCGGTTCGCGCGCAGTACATGGAGGCGGTGCGCCAGACCATCGACCCGTACATCGCCGCATCGTGGGCCTTTGTCGACGACGTCATCGACCCGGCTGACACCCGCCGAGTGATCATCGATGCATTGCACGCGGCGGCGACGAAACGTCAGCGTCGCGCCTGGCGCAAACACGGCGTGCCGCCGGTCTGAAGGAGCGCGACGGTGACCGAAGTCAAGGCTGAGCTGGTGGGCAACCTGTGGAAGATCGTTGTCGAGATCGGCCAGCAGGTCGAGGAGGACGACACGCTGATGATCCTCGAGTCGATGAAGATGGAGATCCCGATCACCGCGCCGGTGTCGGGCGTCGTCAAGGAGATACGCGTGAGTGAGGGCGAGGTCGTGCAGGAAGGACAGACAGTCGCCGTCGTCGAGTAGACGGCGACTGTCTATCCTTGCGATATGTGCCGATCCATCAAAACGCTGCGTGTCGCCGCCACTCCGGCGACCGACGACGAGATCCGTGCGGCTGCTCTCCAATTCGTCCGCAAGGTCAGCGGCTACCGCGCCCCGTCGCCTGCCAACCGCGACGTGTTCGACGCCGCGGTCGACGACGTGAGCACCGCCACGTCACGGCTGCTGCGCGACTTGCGACCGGGGGCGCGCGCCCCGGGCTCGTAGCTCCTAGCTCCCGGCCGTCGCCGAACCGTGCCATGGCGCGCCTCGCGAGACGTGCGACCATGGCCGGACCATGGAGAGCGCGCCTCAGGACACGCTCCGCGTTCGAACGGCCGACAACGTCGCTCTCGGCTTCGCGACGGCGGGGCTGGGCAGCCGGCTTGCCGCACAGCTGGTCGACGGCCTGGCGGTCGGGGTTTTACTGGTGGTGGCATTCGCCGCGATCGCCGCCGTTGCCGCGTCGCTCACCGGTCCGCAGGCACCGGTGCTGACCGCGCTGCTGTTCGCGGGTGCGTTCACCGCGATCGTGATCGGGTACTTCCTCGTCTTCGAGCTCGTCAGCGGGGGCCGAACTCCCGGAAAGAACGTCCTCGGGCTGCGCGTGATGTCGATCGACGGGTCCGCTCCGGATGTGACCTCGATCGTGATCCGCAACGTCGTTCGGGTGATCGACTACGCGTTCGGGATCGGCATCGTCGTCGCGTTCTTCCACCCGCTCTCCCGCCGGCTCGGCGACCTCGCCGCCGGCACGGTGGTGGTACGAGAGCGGTCGAAGCTCAGCCTCGCCGCGGCAGCGGCGCCTCCGCCGATCATTCTGCGCACACCTGACCCGGGTCCGGGCATCGACGGCATCGAGCGGCTCGGAGCACCGGAGTACAACGCGCTGCGCATCTATCTCTCGCGCTCCGGACTTGCACCAGAGCAACGTCAACGCCTTGCCGGTCAGATCACGACACGCCTGCTCGCGCGACTGGACCTGCCACCCTCCGCGCCGGAGCGCATGTGGCCGCCGGAACTCTTCCTCGAAAGGCTCTACCTGCAGCTCGACCAGCGATTGCGATGAGCGTGGACGCGTTTATCGCCGAACGGCAAGCGCGCTGGTGTGAGCTCGAGTCGATGATCAACCGCTCACGTCGCGGCCGGCTGCGCACGACGTCCGCGGCGGACCTCGAGCGATTCGGCATCCTCTTCCGGCACACATCCAGTGACCTGGCCATCGCTCGACGCGACTATCCAGACGCGTCGATCACCGAGTACCTCAATCAGCTCTGTGCGCGCGCGCATCCGTTGCTGTACCGCGGATCGCCGGTGCGACTGTCCACTCTCCCGCGCACCTTCGTGGTGGAGATCCCGCGAAGATGGCGCGCGGCATGGCCGTACATGCTGGCGAGCGTCGGGATGCTCGCGCTCGGCTTCCTCGCCGGTTGGCTCGCGGTGTATCTGCGTCCGGATCTGCGCGCCAGCATCGTGCCGGCGTCACTGTTCGACCAGATGGCGCGTGGCCAGGTCAGCGGCGGCGGGCTCGATTACGCCCCGCTGGCGGCGTTCGACATCATCCAGAACAACATCCGGGTCGCGCTCATCGCCTTCGCCGGCGGCGTGCTGCTCGGGATCCCGACCGGTCTCGCGCTCGTCGCCAACGGGTGGATGCTTGGCAGCGTCGCCGCTGCGGTGAACATCGGCGGCTACAACCTCCAGTTCTGGTCGCTGATCGTGCCGCACGGAGTCATCGAGCTCAGCATCATCGTCATCGCGGGCGGCACAGGGCTCATGCTCGGCGACGCCGTTCTCCGCCCCGGGCAGCTGCGCCGCGGCGACGCGCTCTCGGCTGCAGCTCGACGCGCCGTCTGGCTGGCATGCGGCGCAGCGCTGCTGCTCATCGTTGCGGGGTGCCTCGAGGCATTCGTCTCCCCGAGCGGACTGCCTGCGGCCGCCAAACTCGCGATCGGCGCAGGAACAGGCGCAGGCCTGTATTCGTGGCTGCTGTTCTCGGGCAGGCACCCTCGGGCTGCGGCCCGGCGGGGCGTAGGTCGCGCCGCTGATGCGATGATGCCGGTAGGCTGAATTCCATGGAAGTTGTTCGCATCACGCCGCGCGGGTACTGTCACGGGGTCGTGGAAGCGATCCGCATCGCCAAGCGCGTAGGAGCAGAGCGAGGAGGCTCCGAGCCGGTGACGATGCTCGGCTATCTCGTGCACAACGAGCACGTCACCCGCGAGTTGCAGGGTGCCGGCGTGGCGCTGGTCGAGGAGTCCGACCGTATGAAGGGCCTCGACCAGGTGCGCGAGGGCACAGTGATCTTCACCGCGCACGGCATCTCGCCGCAGGTTGTCGACGCCGCCCGTAGTCGCGGGCTCAACGTGGTCGATGCAACCTGCAGTGACGTGACGCGCACGCACAACTTGGTGCGCGAGCTGGTCGAGAGCGGGCATCACGTCATCTACATCGGCAAGCGCGGCCATCCGGAACCGGCGGGAGTCATGGGCATCGCTCCGCAGCACACGACGCTCATCGAGAGTATCGACGAAGTCGACGCGCTCGACTTCCCCGCAACGACACGGCTCGCGGTCACGTGCCAGACGACCTTGAGCATGTGGGATACCAAGGCGATCATCGACCGCCTCGCCGAGCGCTTTCCGGACATCGCCGTGCACAACGAGATCTGCCTGGCCACGCAGGAACGCCAGGAGGCCGCTGTGCTCGCCGCTGATCATGTCGACTGCGTGGTGGTGGTGGGCAGCGCGCGCAGCAGCAACAGCCAGCGGCTGGTCCAGGTGGTCAAGGAGAAAGCGGGGAAGCCCGCTTTCCTGGTCGACACCGCGGCGGACCTCGACCCCGAGTGGTTCCGCGGGATTCGACGGATCGGTGTCACCGCGGGAGCCTCGACACCGACGCAGATCACTCGGGAGGTCATCGCCGCGCTCGAGGCGTTGCCCGAGCCGGATCCCGTCACCGCTCGCTAACGGTTCGACCACATCTGCGCCACGCGGCCGCCAACCGCAATACGATCCGCGCGTGCAGTTCGCGTTCGCAAAGGGGACCACCCTCCCGTTCACCGTTCGGCTGGCCCGCTCCCTGACGGCCGTCCAGGGAGGCATCCTGCTGCTGCTCGGCTTCTTCGTGCTGGGACTGACCGCGCTGGGCGTACACCTCGAGCTTCCGTTCGCCGGTGTGACGATCGCCGGCGTCGGCGCGGTCTTGATCGGTGTTCTCTACGGAGCGCTCGGCGTTGCCTCGACTGGCTTCGCCGTCATGCTGGGACGCCCGTCGCACCGGATCCGCACCGCGCTGGTCGGGCTCGAAGCCGTGCTCACGGTGCTCTTCCTCGCACGTGGCGATCTTTCGTGGAGCATGTTCGTGAGCGTGGCGCTTTGCGTTGCGGTCGCCGTGCTGCTGGTGACACCCAGCGCTTCGGCGTTGTTCGGCAGCGGTCACGGCGAGCCGGCGTCGCAAACCGGGAAGTAACCGTCGTGGCGTCGCTGCCGCCTCCTCCTCCGCTGCCACCACCACCGCCGGTCGGGCCGTATCTGAGTCAGATGCCGCCGCCCACGCAACCGTTCGCTCCGTACCCGGCGTATCCCGCCCAGTACGCGGCGCCGCTGACTGCTCGACGGCGCACCGGTTGGATGATCACCGCTCAGGTCCTCCTGATCGTGCAGGCGGTCGCAGGCTTGCTGCTCGGCGTGCTCTGTGTGGCGTTCGGCGTCTACATCCTCATCGCCCGGCGAGACCTCGGTTCGATCACGAGCATCTCCGGCGTGCATGTCGTCTTGACGGAGTCGCTCCTCGGCACCGCGGCCGGCGTGATCATCGGGGTCGGCGTGGTCGTCATCGCGCTCTCCGGTCTGTGGCTGTGGGGCGGCATCGCCACCGGCAGGCCGTCGAGCACAGCCCGCTGGGTCATGGCGATATTCACGATCCTCATCACACTGGCCGATGTCGGTTCGCTGCTGAATTCGACCAATCGAGGCCAGGCCCCACCGGCGCCGTGGTGTTTCTCGGGTACGAGCTGGTGATCCTGTACGCGCTGCTCATCGACGGCAACACGCGACGCGCGTACAACGGGCGCTGAGCGTTAGATTCGCGATCGCCGCTTGAGGTCGAGGTAGCGGTTCACCAGTCGCGGCGACAGAGTCCGCGTGTCGGCGTCGATCGTCTCGACGCCGCTGAGTCGCAGCACGCGAAGGGTATCCTCGCGGTCGGCGAGCAGCCCTGAAGCGACTGCGCGGGCGTACGCGTCCTCCTCGGTCAGGGGCACGGCCCGGGCTGCGTCGACAACGGCGGGATCGCGGACGGTGACCACGAGCGGCAGATGGCGCCTGCGCAAGCGCGCACACTGCCGTATCAGTGCCGAGCCTTGATCCGGGTCGAGCACGTCGGTGAAGATCACCACCAGCGACCGCCGCGTCTGCCAGCGGCTGAAGTACGCGAAGGTGGCGTCGTAGTCGGCCTCCGTCTCACCGGGGCGCATCGGGCGCACCGCGTCGAGGAAGCGGCGAAGCTGTGTGGAGCCAGCACGCGGCCCCAGCGCCACGGTCACCGTGTCGGCGAAGCCGAGCAGTCCGGCGCGATCCCCGGTGCGGAGCGCGACGTGCACCAGGAGCAGTGCTGCGTTGATCGCATGGTCGAGCTTGGTCAGCGCACCCGCGCCGACTCCCATCAGGCGGCCGTGGTCGAGGCAGATGATCACCGGCTGCGCGCGCTCGGGAACCAGCTCAGTGGCCATCAGCTTTCCGGTGCGCGCGGTGGCCTTCCAGTTGATGGCTCGGGGCGGATCGTCAGGCACGGCCTCACGGATCCGTTCGAACTCGCTTCCTTCAGTGCTCAGGCGCATCGTCCGGAGCCCGAGCTCTGCCAGCTGACCCCGGCGGGCGAGCGCTTCGAACGCGCGCACCGCGGTCAGGTCGGCATCCACACGCACCGTCTCAGGCTCGCCGACGGCCGTCTGCCGCCAGCCCAACCGCCATGCACCCTCGGTGCGTATGACCGTGCGCCCGAAGCTGAGCTCTCCCCGGCGCGCCGGTGTAACCACGTACTCGATCGCCGCCGGCACGCGGCCGCGCCAGCGCATCGCGGTCGTGGCGCTCGACGCGGGGCTTTCATCACGCACGAGTGCTTCTGCCGCGCGGTCTCTCACGTCGATGCGCACAACGATCTGGTTGGCGGCGCCGGCCGACAGGATCTCGTCGTGCTCTCGCCGCGCGGCGAGGCGCGAGCGGCCTGGGGCTCGCCGGCCGTCGACTATCACCGCGGCGACGGCCAGGGCCAGCAGCCCGAGCCCCGCGCCGTACAGAGAAGGAACCGCGGCCCCGGCGGCGATAACCGGCAACGCCGCGACGAGGAGCGCCGCTCCACGCCAGGTCATCTGGGAACGGCTACGCGTCCCACGGCCCGCTGCACCGCAGCGACTTCGCTGATCCCCTGAATCTCAGCCTCCGGCCGGCGGACCATGCGGTGGCGAAGCGCGGGCACGCAGATGTCCTTGACGTCCTCAGGAACCACGTAGTCGCGTCCCTGAATCGCCGCCATCGCCTTGCCGCCCTGCAGCAGCGCGATCGAGCCACGTGGGCTCGCACCGAGGCTGAGGTCGGGGCTGTTCCGGGTGGCGGCGACGATGGCGGCGATGTACGCGACGAGAGAATCCGAAACGCGCACGCGAGCCACCTCGGCGCGTACCTCGCTCAGCACGTTGCTGTCGATGATGGCTGAAACGCCCGCCCGTTCGAGGTCGTGAGGATCAAATCCGGCATCGACACGGCGCAGCAGGGCGGACTCGTCTGCCGTGTCGGGAACCGGAACCTCGAGCTTGAAGAAGAAACGGTCGAGCTGGGCTTCAGGAAGCGGATACGTCCCCTCGTACTCCACCGGGTTCTGGGTCGCGATCACCAGGAAGCGATCACCCAGCACCATGCGACGGCCATCGGAGGTCACCTGACGCTCCTCCATCGCCTCCAGCAGCGCCGCCTGCGTCTTGGCCGGGGCGCGATTGATCTCGTCAGCCAGCAGCGTGTCGGTGAAGATCGGGCCCGGACGGAACTCGAACATGGCACTGTCGGCGCGATAGACGTTGGTGCCGATGATGTCGGACGGAAGCAGGTCGGGCGTGAACTGGATGCGGTTGAAACGCGCGTCGAGGGCTGCCGCGAGTGAGCGCGCCATGAGCGTCTTGGCTGTACCCGGTACGCCCTCGAGCAGCACGTGACCGCGCACGAGCACCGCGATGAACATGCCGTCGATCACCTGACGCTGACCGACCACGGCCCGGCCGAGCGTCTCGTGCAGCGCCGCGCGAAGGCTTGCGGCGCGAATCGATGCTCCGGCGGCGTCGCTTCCCGGGGCCGCGAGTGTCACGGGCGCAATTGTGCCCGGTCGGCCCAGGCGCGCTCGAACGAATCGACCTCCCGCGCCGCGGTGAGCAGCGAAGACGCGTCCGGTTGCGACGCGCCCATGGTGCGCAGCTTCGACAGCAGCTGCTCCAGTGACCACGCACGGTCATCTCCCGACGCGGCGACGGCCGCGACGAAGTCGCCGTCCATGAGGTGTGCGTCAATCCCGGTGAGCTCGCCGACCCGTCGCTTGAGCTCGTCGGCATACCGGGCAGCGACGGCGCCGCGCTGGCGGGAGCGCGAGAACAGCTGGCCCATGGCACGCAGATAGCTGCCGGCACTCGGCACAACGTTCGGGTCGGACGCCGGGATGGGGCGCCCGACGCGGCGTCCGTTGAGTGCCAGCGAGGCGAGCACGATGACCGCGAGAAGCACCGACGCGACGCCGATCGGGCCGTCGAAGATCGCCGCCACTCCGTTGGATGACGTGCCCTCGCCATGATGGAATTCGTCGAACCCGATGTTGCCGCCACGCGAGCGTTGCAACAGGCTCAGCACGAAATACGCGGAGTCGCCATGGCGAAGCCCGTCGTTGGAGAATGGCTCGGTGTCACCGATCACGTACGCGCGCCCTGCACTGCGCACCTGAACCGCCGCTGCGACCACGTCGCTGTTCGACGTGAGCAGCGGAACCAGAGGGGGCACGGGCGCGAGCGAGTAGCCGGGGCCGACGGGTACTCGATGCACGCGATTCGTGCCATCGAATGGCTGCGCTGGAACAGCCGTGCCTTCGGGCAGCGGCGCACCGACCTGCACGTTGAGCTGTGCAAGAAGGGGCTGCGTCACCGCGATGCTCTGCGCGCCGGTGACGAGGATCACATCGCCTCCACCGCGGAGCAGCGCCGCCAGCGCGTCCATCTCAACCTGGCTGAACGCGACGCTCGGCGCGTACTCGATCAGCACATCGGTCGCGCCGAGATCGAAGCTTCCGCTGACTCGATGCACCGGCAGTCCGAGCCGCTGCAGCCACGTGTAGAGCGCCAGCGTGCCCAGCCTTCCCGCGGATCGCGACGACGGATTGTTCTGATCGCTCCCGGACGAGGCAGCGCTCGCGATCGCGATGACGGCGAGCACGGCCAGCGCCCCGAGAAGGACCACGAGCGGCTGCAGCGTCCGCCTCACCCGACCGCCTCGTGGCGCGGGCGCCGCGACAGCCTGCGTATCGACGCGCAGCGGTCGCGAACGCGCTCCCACTCTGCTGAATCCACCGGATCCCCCGAGTACCAGGCGTGGTCGAACGCGGCGGCAACCGGTGCAAGCAACGCGACCAGATCGGCGTCACCTGCTGCCGACTGCAGCAGCTCACGGGTCGTCCACGCCGAGTCGACGCGCAGCCTGCCCCGCCACGCCACGTCCAGCAGCGCGCTTCGGAATGCGCGTCGCACAGCTTCGCGATACTCCCTCCGGGCAGCCGCGGACAGCGCCAGACGCCACTCCACATCCGGGTCACGGTTCGCGTCGCCCGGTTCCTCGACGCTGCTTGCCACGCGGCCGGCGACGCTCCCGCGAAGCTTCCACCAGGCCGCGGCGATGACCAGGGCGAGGATGGCGGCGATGAGCGCCAGGCTGCCGCCCAATCCGAGGGCGCCCGCCAGGCCGTTGACGAGGTTGTTGAGCAGCTGACCGATCGAATGGAAGAGATTGACCAGGAACTGCCCGATCTGCTGCAGGAAGCCGGACTGCTGATTTTGGTCGAGATTGGCAAAAACAGGCGATCCGTAGACGTCGTGCAGCGTGCTCATCGCCGACCCCGAATCGACCGTGCACGTGGTGCCGGCGGGCAGCGCCAGGGTGCGGGTCAGGATATCGAGACGCGCGTGTGCGTCCTCGAGGGCTGGTGGCACCACATCCAGGTCGTCGACGATCGGTGTCAGGACCGGGCTCAGCTTGAGATCGGTCCCGAGGAGACCTCTGATTCGAGCCCTGGCCAGGCCGGCGTCCGGTGGGTTGCGCGTCAGCGCATCCCGCGCCGTGTCAAGCGACGCGAGATAGCGCTGCGCCGGGCAGGTGGTGGCGGCCGCGACCGTCGTGGCGCCGCCGGCAGCGATGCCCACCGTCCCGAAGAGGACGACGCCGGCGACCAGTGCGCCGCGCCGGGGCGGCCGCGCACGCCTCACAGGGATTGGGCGAGCATCTCGATGTCGAATCCCTCCTTGCGAATGCGCGTGTCGTAGTAGAGGAGGGTGACGGTGATGTAGGTGATGGGATTGATGAACACCGCGACGAACGCGCCGATGACCTGCAGGACGAGAGAGCGGCCGTTGACGTCGAGACCGCTGCCGGCGATGCCGAGCAGGGCGGTGAGAATGCCGCTGATGATGCCGGTGATCAGCCCCACCAGCAACCGGATGCCGAAGATCCGCCAGCTCAGCCCCCTGACGAGACTCCAGCTGCGAACCAACCCTTTCCAACCGGAAAGCCCTTCGAGCACGATCGCCGGCGCCGCGAGCGACGTGCGCACGTACACCATGATCGCGTACACGAAAAGACCGACGTCGACGATGCCGCCCAGCACGACCCCTGCGCCGCCGGCGACAAAGCCGAGCAGCAGAATCAATGCCGTCGCCACCGCGAGAAAGAGCATGAACCCGCCCAGCAGGATCAGGCTCTGCACGACCAGCGACGCGAGCCGGCGAAACGCCGCCTTGTATGAGGAGCCGACCGACGACTCCCTGTCGAGATAACGATCGCTCACCGCACGAGTCGTCGCGGCCACCGCGAGGGGCTGCACCACGAAGATCGCGAGCAGGGCAAGGATGCTGCCTGCGATGAAGATGCGCGCGAACTGTCCCTCGAGAGCGCGGAGCTGGTCCAGCGTGATCGGCTGACCATTGTTCGACAGGTTGTTGATCGCCTGCTGCGCGTCTGCGTATCCGCTGATCTGGTAGACGAGAAGTTGTATCGCCGCGTACGGCACCTGCACCAGTGCACTGATCGCGGCGATGAGCAGAAAGTTGCGTCGATACAGCGAGAACGCCGCGTCGAGCAGCTCGCCGACACTCATCGAGCGGAAGTGCCCGGACCCGACCGGCCCCGAAAGGGGGGGAGCCGTCCATGAGGGGGGCGGAGTCCAGCCCGGGGGGGACGGGGTCCATGGCGGGCCAGGAGGTGGCGGGTAGCCCCCGTGGCCGGCGGGCGGATTCACCGGGGACGGTGGTGGTGGAGGCGGGGGTGGCTGGTCCTCAGGCGGCCCGTCCGGCATGGCCACATTGTGGGAGACCACCCAAGCGGACCGGACGGGCGCTATCCTGCACGCGGCGGCGCCATGCGGATTTTCCCAATGAGATGAACGGTTCTTTCGCGACCGCGTCGCGAACCTGACGATGCGAGCACTCGTAGTCGACCCAGCAGGTGCGCCCTCGAAACCCCGCCGGGGCTTCGGTCGGCCTGGCGCGGCCCCGAGCACCCTTCCGGCCGTCGAGTATCGGGACATCAAGACCCCCCATCCCCAGGCTCGCGGATGGGTTCTCGTCCGTCCCGCTCTCGCCGGGATCTGCGGCCAGGATCTCGCGCTGATCAAGGGCGAGAAGACGCCGTCGGTCCTGACGGCGTATTCGCGCCGCGCGCCCGTGATCCCCGGGCACGAGGTGATCGGCATCGTCGAGAGCGCCGCCCACACCCGCTGGGTACGCGAGGGGCACCGGGTCCTCGTCGAACCCACGCTCCGCTGCGCGCACAAGGGTCTCCCTGACTGTCCGAGGTGCCGCGTCGGCGAAACGCACCTGTGCGAGAACGCGGATCGGGCAGGAGCGCTCTGCTCCGGTCGAGCGCTGGGATCCAGCCAGGACACCGGCGGAGGCTGGAGCGAGGGCTTCCTCGTTCACGAAGACATGCTGGTGCCGGCCGACGGGATCCCCGACCAGCGCGGGGTGCTCGCCGAGCCTGCCGCCACCGCCCTGCACGCGGCGCTGCGCTGGCACCGTTCCGGGGACAGCGCGATCGTGATCGGAGCCGGGACACTGAGCCGCCTCATCGTCGCGACGCTTCGCCGGTTGCACCCTGACCTCGACATCACGCTGGTCCACGAGGTGCAGCGCGGGGCACGGGTCAAGCGACGGCTCCTGCCCGCGGTGGTACCGAGCCCGGCCGAGACTCCGCCCGCCAAGGTTGCGGGGGCCGCGCGGGTCTGGCGGGGAACGCCCGAGGAGCTGCTCTTGCGGACCGCCGAGCTCGTCGGAGCCCGCCTCATGCGTCCTGCGGGCGACGCGCCGCCGGTCCTGGATCGGGGCGTCGACGTCGTCTTCGACTGCCGGGGGAGCGGCCAGAGCCTCGACCTCGCCATCCGCCTGCTCCGGGCGGGCGGCACGCTCGTGCTTGCCGGGCAGAGTGGGCGCCACCACGTGGAATGGCCGCTGGTGTGGTCGAGAGAGCTGACCGTCTGCGGCTCGGCTGCCTACGGCCGCGAGCCCAGTGGGCACCGCACGTACGCCGTGATCCGGGAATGGCTGACAGACCCCTTCTTCCCGATCGACAACATGGTCACCCACCGCTTCCCGCTCGAGGAGTTCGACACCGCGCTCCAGACCGCAGCCGCCGGCACGTCGGTCGGCGCGGTGAAGGTCGTCTTCGAAGGACCGATCGCAAGCCTGCGACGCCTGTCTCGGGAGGCCGACGAGGGTGCTCCGAGCGAGGCGCCGGTGCTGCTGCAGGCGACCGCGGCCCGGGTGCGCGCAGAACACGTGTGACCGATCGGCGCCAGAAGGTCAGACGACGAAGACCTCGACGCTGTCGCCGTTGACCCGGCTCTTCAGGTTCGGCAGCGGAGCCAGCGTGTAATCGCCGGGGAGGGGGTTGCCGTCGAGCGAGAACGACTGGTTGTGACAGGGGCAGTCCAGGCGGCTGAAGTCGCCGGCTGCGGTGAGGATGCATCCCTGGTGCGTGCACACGGCGCTCATGGCCATGACCTCGCCGTTGCGATGAATGACGAACCCGGTGATCGACCCGGTGGTGAAGCGCACGACCGGGGTGGTCTGCAGTGCGGTCAGCGTCGTGACCGCCATCCACTTCCCCCCGTTCCAAAGCACGAGGTCCTGCTTCTTTGTGGTCGGATGGTCATTCTCCTGAAGCGTGTTCACGATCCGGTCCCCGGCAACGCCGACCACGGCTGCGGCCGCAGCCAACCCCGCACCGCGCAGGAAGTACCTCCGGCTGGTGGCGGCGGCCGGTTGGCGCAGGCGGCGAGCCAGGTCGTCGACGAACTCGGGGGTGGGAGCGCTGTTGGCCGGGTGCTCAGCACGAAGCTGAGCGGCGGCGCGCAGCGTGCGCGCCTCGTCCTCCGTGAGCCGCCCACGCCGCGGACGCTTGTCCGAGAGCAGCGCCTCGATGGCGCGCTGCAGCCGCGTTTCGGTCACAGCGGAAAGGCCTGTGCGGCCCGGCGCAGGGCCCGCAGCTGCATCACTTTCACGTTGCCGATCGTCGTTCCCATCTTCAGTGCTGTCTCTTTCAACGAATACCCGCGAAGAAACCGAAGCTCGAGAACCTCGCGATAATTTGCGGAGAGTCCTTCCAGTATTCGCTCGACATCTGATTGGTGTGCGTCGTCGCTCTCCTGTGGCGGCCGGTTGGGGATCTCGTCGGGGAGTTCGCCGACCCCGAAGCGGTCACGCCAGTGATCCGCGAGCACGGTCTTGGCTGTCGCGATGAGGTAGCTGCGCAGCTGACCCACGGTGGCGCCCGTTCGTAGACGCGGCAGCGCGCGTTCGAACACCACCGACGTGACGTCTTCTGCGTCGGGCCTGTTGCCCACGCGGGCGTAGACGAACCTGTAGACGGGGACGACATGGTCGCGGTAGACCGCTTCCCAATCCTCGACCGGTAGGATCCCGCCCGGGACGACCTGGAACATCTCCTTGGGACTCGCATCAGACACCACGGGACTAGCATCAGGCACCACCTGCTTGCTACGACTGGGAGTTACACCCCGTGGGAACAGTCTGGGTCTTGGCACAGCCGCCTCCGGGCTCTCGCTCAGATCAGAGACTGTACCCCGTTCGAGAATCCCCAGATCGAGGGGTCGAGTTGCGGAGGATCGGGTTGCGGTGCGGTCGCGGCGAGGTGCAGTAGGGACGCGACCAGCGGGTGGGCTCTGATGGCGGCGGCGGCAAGACCGGCGTCGGTGAGTGCCGAGTGAAGCCGATCCAGCTCTCGATCGATGAGCATGACGGCTCTCGACTCGAGGTCTGCGGCGCCGGCGTCGCTGCCGGGGCCACCGGCCAGGTCATCAGCGCCGGACCACTCGTCGAAGAATCCTGCTGCTTTGATCTGGGATTCGCCGGGAGCCCGTCGCAAACGCGCCGGCACGCCATAGGCGTACGCGGTCAGCCACACGTCACGCGCCTCGACCTCGGCAGCTCGCAGTGCGCCGGTCACCTCACTTATCAGCCCGCCGGCACCGGAGCCGTGCAGGCAGCCGAACGCCCGCATCAGCCGCAGCCGGTGGCGGAGTGTCCAGAAGCGGTCCAGCGCGTCGCTGTCGCTGATCGACAGGCGAAGCTGGCCGATCTCGACACGCGCGACTGCAACACCGTCATCGATCGGGACCAGCACGTCAGCATGCGTTCGCGGTCCAACGAGCGTTTCGACGCCCCTCACCACAGCGGTAGGACGCCAGGTGTCGGCCGGCGCATCCCAGCAGTCGACGGGGACATCCTGAAAGCGCAGCGGATCAGTGGACGCCGCCAGCGCGGCTTGGAAGCGCGCAGCGCCGATGCCGGAGCCGGACAGCGGTCCAGCGAGAGCCACAGCCATGAACGAGCCTCTGCGGTGACGTGGAGAAGACGTGTGGTGAATCGGCTGCTCCCAGGCAGCGCGGGGCACAGTATGCGGCCGATCCGCTGAGAGCGCTACCCCTGGGGCGGCGTCGCGTGTTCTGCGCGCGGGTGCCACCAAGGGTCGGGTTCGCCCGACCAGCCTCGGCCACGATGGGTCGCGCGCACGACCGTCTTGATGTTGCCGCGCACGTTGAAGTCGCCGACCACCTCGCAATAGCGAGGCTCCAAGAGGGTCACCAACTCTCCGAGAATCTGGTTCACCACGTCCTCGTGGAACACCCCACGATCGCGGAATCCGTTGATGTACAGCTTCAACGATTTGAGCTCGACACAGCGGGGACCCGGAACGTAGCGGACGTGGAGCGTCGCGAAGTCGGGAAACCCCGACCGCGGGCAGAGGCAGGTGAACTCCGGAATGGTGAATTGAATCGTGTAATCGCGCTCTGGCGTGCGGTTGTCGAAAGCCTCCAGCTGCGCCTCGCGAATCGCCCTGGTCCCGTGCAGCTCGCTCATCGAGCCACTCCCCTCACGGCGGCGCGCAGGTGCCCCAACCGTATGGGGGCGAACTTGGTGTCGCGGTCGAAGGTGTCGATGCCCTCGACTCGCTTGAGCACCGTCACGATCGCGTACGTCAGCGGCGTGGCGACGATTTCGTACGCGACCTTGAGCAGCCAGAGGTCGCGAATGATCACCAGCAGCAGCGACCAGGGTTGCACGCCGCCGAATGCAAGGGAGATGAAGATCGCGCTGTCCACGCCTTGTCCCACCACCGTCGAGCCGATCGTGCGCGTCCACAAGAAGCGCCCACGGGTCAGCAACTTCAAGCGCGCGAGCACGAACGCGTTCAGGAACTCACCGGCGAGATACGCGGTCAGCGACGCGAGGACGAGACGGGGAGTCTGCCCGAGGATGCGCGCGTACGCGGCCTGGTCGGTGTAGTGGCTGTCCGCGGGAATGGCGATCGCCGCCGCGATGAACAGCACGACGATGATGTTGGCGAGGAACCCGGTCCAGATCACGGCACGAGCGACCGAGTAGCCCCACACTTCGGTGAGCACGTCCCCGAACAGGTACGCGAGCGGAAAGATCACGATGGCGGCCGGCACCGTGAACGGTCCGACACTCGCGACCTTCACCGCGATGATGTTCGACGCGACCAGCGTCGCCACGAACAGCGCGGCGACGGTCAGCAGCAGCGGGCTCGGCGCGCGAGACCGCGAGGGGAGAGCCATCGGCGCCAGAGGTTAGACGACGAGACGGGGACGACGGGTTCTCCCGGTGGAGAGAAACCGCCCCCGGTTCACCCGAGCGTTCAACCCAAGCGAGTACACTGCGGGCCGGTCGCCGCAACGGATCGCGGCGCTGAAACACGCGTGGGGGATCGGCTGTGCTGTCCCGCGAGGTCATGCCGGCTCCGGCCAAGCCGCAACTGCGGCGGCTCCGGCTGGTGCTCTGCGGCTTGGCAGCCGCGCTGTCGCTCCCGGCGCTGGCCACGCCAGCGGCAGCCTCTTCGGGTGTCTTCAGCTACTACGGCGGCCGCGTCCTGGGCAGTCCCCAGGTCGTGCAGGTGCTGTACGGCAGTGGCACGTACTCCTCGACCGTTGCTGGCACCGTGTCGCCGAACATCGCGACCTTTTATACAGGGATCCTCAAGTCGCCATACGTCGACTGGCTGAGCGAGTACAACACGCCGGCGGCGCCGAATGGAACGGGTCAGAGCATCGGGCGCGGCGCGTTCGCGGGCCGCTATCAGATCACTCCCGCGGTTAGCGGGGGCACGGTCGATGATACCCAGGTGCAGACAGAGCTGAAGAGCCAGATCGCACAGGGCCACCTGCCCAGTCCGGCTCTCGATGCTGCCGGAAACCCCCGCACGATGTATGCGGTCCAGTTTCCACATGGACTCCAGGTGACACAGGGAGGGGTCGGCCAAGCGCTCGCCTGCGCCTTCCACGGCGCGGTGGCTGCCGGCCAGACGCAGGAGTTCTACTACACGCTCATCCCCGACCTGGAACCGCAGACGCCGGGCGGCGACGGCCAGTGCGGAGGCAGCAGCACGTTCGAAACGGAGACGATCGTCTCATCGCAGCAGCTGCTCGATGTCATGACGAATCCTGAGGGTCCGCTATCGTCGAGCGCCACTGCGCCCCCGACTGGGTGGTACGACTTTAACGACGGCTACGACGTAGCCGACTACTGTGCCGCGCAGGCCGCGGCTGTCTATGGATCCGACGGGATCGCCTACATGGTCACCCGCGGATACAGCGACCAGGCATCGAACTGCGTCATCGAGGGACCGTCCGTCGGGGACTTCTCCCTGACGCTGCAGCCGGTCGCCCAGACGCTCGCAACCGGATCGGAGATCACGTACACCGTGCATACGGCAACGACCGCCGGCTCGCCGCAAGCGCTGAGCCTCTCAGTGTCCGGCGTCCCTGCCGGTGTGTCGGCATCCCTCACGCCGAACACCGTGACCGGCGGGGGCAGCTCGACCCTGACGCTGGCAGCGGCGCCAGGTGCCACGACCGGCACGACGACCATCACCGTGACAGGTACGGCTGCATCCGGATCCCACAACGCGACGGCATCTCTGACCGTGACAGCCAGGGGCGCATCGCCCTCGAGCATCCGCAACGGCGGTTTCGAGAGCGGTTCACTGAGTGGATGGACGGTGCACGGAACTGCCACGGCGGTGAACAGCGGGGCGGCATCCGGCACATGGGCGGCGCAGCTGGGCAGCAGCACAACGGCCACCGGCTCTTCCAGCATCGCGCAGAGCTTCACGGCACCTGCTTCCACAACAGGCATCACGTACCAATACCGAATGACGTGTCACGACACCGTCGCCCACGATTGGACTACCGCGACGCTGCGGGACAACACCAGCCGGGCCACCCTGACGATGCTCCGACCCCGGTGCATCACCGACTCGAGCTACGTGACCGTTGCGGCTCCTGTAATCAGCGGCCACGGCTATACGCTCACGATCATCAACCGCGACGATGGGAATAGTTCGAATCCTTCCTGGACGCTGGTGGACAACGTGCAGCTGATAAGCACCGCGCCGCGCGGGATTGTCAACGGCGGCTTCGAAACCGCGAATCTGTTTGGGTGGGTGACGGCGGGGCCCAGTGCCGCCGTGGTTCGAGGTGGCGCCCAGGCTGGCTTGTACGCGCTGCGCCTCGGCAGCACCGTGCCCTCCAGCGGAGAGTCCACGGCGACCCAGGTGTTCATCACCCCGACAGGGACGAGCACGCTGAGCTACTGGTACAGGATGTCATGCCCGGACGGCGTCCTGTACGACTGGTCCTCCGCGAGCCTGACCGATTACACGTCAGGCACGACGAGCGCTGTCCAGGCGAACACGTGCTCAAAAGATGCAGCGTGGGTGAATGTGTCTGCGCCGTTGACCGCCGGGCACACGTACTCACTCACGCTGCTGAGCCGCGACGACGGCTATCCATCGGACGGCAGCTACACCCTGTTCGACTCCGTGACGGTGCACTGACGGCGCGTCAGACCTGGATAGTCTCGTTCTCGGGCACGCGCACCGGGGTGCCTGAGCCCCCGCTGATCGTGAGCTGATCGCCGTCGACCTTGACCTCGATGGTGTCGCCTTCAGCGAAGCGGCCCTCCAGGATCGCCATCGCGATCGGGTCCTGCAGCCTGCGCTGTATGAGGCGCTTCAGCGGGCGTGCGCCGTAGGTCGGGTCGTAGCCCTCGCGCGCAAGCAGATCGACCGCGGCGTCGCTGACCTGCAGTTGGAGCTTGCGAGCCGCGAGCCGCTCGTGGAGGCCGCGCAACTGGATCCGCACGATCTGCCGCAGCTGCTGCTGGTCCAGCCGAGAGAACAGGATGATGTCGTCCACGCGGTTGAGAAACTCCGGACGGAACTGCGCGCGCAACTCGTTCATCACCTGCTCGCGCACGTCACCCCACTGAACCGGTGACGCATCGTGCGGCAGCGCCGCGATGTATTGCGAGCCGATGTTGCTGGTCATGATGACGACGCAGTTGCGGAAGTCGACCGTGCGGCCCTGCCCGTCGGTGAGCCGTCCGTCTTCCAGCAGCTGCAGGAGGATGTTGAACACGTCGGTGTGCGCCTTCTCGATCTCGTCGAGCAGCAGCACGGAATAGGGCCGGCGACGCACCGCCTCGGTGAGCTGG
>Ga0307477_10001709_pt1 | contig 17927 bp, 14 predicted proteins | sample atmos_gasesECM2C_FD_203316 | JGI IMG/M metagenome (GOLD analysis project Ga0307477, IMG submission 203316) | Hardwood forest soil microbial communities from Morgan-Monroe State Forest, Indiana, United States - atmos_gasesECM2C_515 | ecosystem: Environmental > Terrestrial > Soil > Temperate...
GAGGCGGCGCTGTGCATCCACCGTGGATTCCACGAAACCGGCCTCGCGCAGCACTCGCAGGTGCTTTGACACGGTCGGCTGCGGCATACGCAGTTGACGCTCGATCTCTCCCACCGACTGTTGTGACGAGACCAGGAGGCTCAATATCGCGCGGCGGTTCGGCTCCGCAATGATTTCAAACACAGATTCCACTCCGTTTATATACTCCACAGAGCATATACGTGTCAAGGTATATTAAGCGGTGACGATTCATGCTCTAACGGAAGACGTGCAATGCCGTCTCTATCCTCGATTGCGGATACATCTTAAGGAGGAATTTGCCCGTGGTTCAGCGCTCACTTGAGGAGCTTACGCTGCTCTTCGACGAGGGTGGGGGTCAGAGGGAGATAGTCGCCTTCGCGACTGATTGCCTGCTGCCCTTCGCGGCTGAGGATAAAGGCGAGGAACTCACGCACCCGGGGTTCGATCCGCTTGCCGGGCGCGCGGTCGATGTAAATGGGAATGTCCCGGAGCAGCGGGTAAGTGCGATTGATCACGTTTTCGCGAGTAGGTTCAACATAAGGAGTGCCCTCGCGAACCGCTATGGAAATCGGTCTGACGTCGGGCGTAGCGTAGCGAATGCCGGAATAGGCCAAACCATATTTATCCGCTGCCAGAGCATCTACGATCTGCCGGCCGGCCGGGGTGATGGTCTTTCCCTTTGCATCGGTGATGTTGTCGAACTGATGGATCTCGCAATTCCACCGCGTGCTGCCGCCCATGGTTGCGGCCGAGAAAAAAACACCAAAACCACTGTCATTGGCATAGGCATAGAGGTGAATTGGCTGGTTTGCCCATTCCGCGGCAAGCCCGAGATCTCCCCAGGTCCGAATGTTCTTAGCTGCACCCAGCTTGCGCTCAGTACCGAAGATGGCATCAAGCTGAGGCAGGCTCAGTTGTTTCAGCGGATTGTCCTTGTTGACGAAGACGACCATGGGGAACGTCTTACCTTCCACGTCGTAGGCTCCTGTGGCGGCGACCAAACGCGTAGGGTCGTAGCCGAAGGTCTTGGTAAAACCGAGAGCTTCGACGGGCCAGATGTCGCGTCCCATGTAGGCCAGGTCAGCATGGCCTGCGTAAAGCCCGCCGATAGCGGTCGCGGTGCTGTATAAGTGATCGTCGAATCGGATCTGCGGCTGGTACTTTTGAAAACCTTCTTCCCATAGCCTCTCGAGATTCGCCATTCCATCGTTGCCCCAGACCGTAAGCGTGCCTTTCACCTGCTCTTCAGGGACGTATGGCGGAAAGGAGGCGAAATCCTGAGCGAACAATCGTGATGCGCCAAGTATGAATAAGACGGTCAGTAGCGCGGTGAGCTTCATGGATCTTCTTTCTGTGCGAGCCTCAGTTGCAGCGAATTCCCAAATCAGATCTTCGAATAGCTCATTGGAGCTTCTTGAGTTCCTCTCTAGCGACCTCCGGAGTGAGCGGAAGGTAGCCGCCATCCTGAAGAACTCCCTCCTGTCCCTGGCGGCTAAGAATGTAAGTGAGGAACGCCTTCAGCTTTGGTTCGACTGGTTTGCCGGGCGCCCGATTGATGTACACATAAATGGATTCGACGAGGGGATACGTCCGGTTGGCCATATTTTCCTTGGTCGGTTCAACGTAGGGAGCACCTGCATTGGCGGCCAAGGCGAGAGGTTTTACGTCGCTACTCTTGCGCGCGCACTGCGGAGCCGTGTAAGCGATGCCATAAGGATCCTTTGCCAATGCGGCGATGATGGTCTCGCATCCTTGAGGCGGACGCGGCCCCGGTCTAAACAGCATTCCAACCTCATTCAGGGCAAATTCATTGAGCGTCGGGTTCCACAGATCTCCGCCTTGAAAGGCCATGCGCTGCATGGACAGACAAAAACTATTCGCGCTGAGGTCGTAGCCGTAAAGATGAATCGGACGATTGGCCCATTCGCCCTGCAGACCAAGTTGGCCCCAGGTGCGGATGTTTTTATCGGCGCCGCGAGCGCTCTCAGTTGACCACTGCGTAGCCTGCCAGCCTCCCGTTCGCTGCGAGCTGAAGATTCCGTCGAGCTGCGGCAGCGTCAGTTTCGAAATGGGATTCTGCTTGTTGACGTAGATTACGTTGGCCGGCATCTTTGCCGGCACGTCGTAGGCTCCGGTGGCAACGATGATCTCGAGCGGATCGTATCCATACACTTCATGGAAGGCGAGTGTTTCCATCGGCCAACTGTGGTGCCCCATCAGGCCCAGGTCAGCAACGCCGGTGTAGAGCGCACCGATAGCAGCGGCGCCACTCGGCAACACGTCAGAGAAGCGCAAGCCGCGTTGGTGCTCGTGAATGCCCAGCTCCCAGGCGGTGAGCATCTGCAGCATGGTTTCGTTGCCCCAGATGCGGATTTCACCAAACTGGTCGTTATTCCCCTGGTAGAGCGGAAGGCCGTCGAGACTCTGCGCCCAACACGCGGCGTCTGCGAGGGCCGCAAGCATGAGAGCGATCACATGTACTCGTCGCATTACCCTTCTCCTCGAAACCGCTCTCCTCTGGCGATGGTTACTGGATCTTCTGCAACTGTTCATGTGCTAGCTCTGGCGTAAGCGGCAGATATCCATCTGAGCGGGCGACCGCATCCTGACCCTCGCGGCTCAGCACATAAGTAAGAAACTGCTTCAACTTCGGATCGACGGGTTCTCCCGGCGTGCGATCGATGTAGATGTAGATCGACCGACTCAGCGGATATAGGCGGTCGGCGACGCTGGTCTTCGTCAGATTTACCGGAACGGAACCGTCCGCTGCCGCGACAGCAAGGACCTTTGAAACGGCCGATTGAAAGCAGAGGCAGGTATAGCCAATCGCGTAGCGATCTTTGCCCACCGCCTCGGCAATCTTGCTGCCTTCGGGGATCTCCTGCAGATCGGGGTTCCAGATATCGGCGCCCTGCATCACCGCCTTGCGAAACGAAAGCATCGGTCCGGACTCGGGCGAGTAGATAGTCACTGGATATCCGTAAACGTGAATGGGCTTGTCAGCCCAGTCGCCGGTGAGGCCAAGTTGGCCCCACGTCCGCAGGTTGCGGTCTGCTTCTCGCCCCGCTTCCGGGTGCCAGATGAACTGCTCATCCCACGCGCCGGTTCGCTGATCTCCGAAGATGCCGTCGAGTTGACTGACGCTGAGTCCCGAGACAGGATTCTCTTTGTTCACGAGTATGGCGAGAGCAAACGTCTTGTCCTCAGCATCAAGGCTCCCGGTGGCGACCGTGATTTCAAGCGGAAGGTGATGCTCGCGCCGGAACATGACATGACGCTCCAGTGCCAGAATCGGACGGCTCATCAGGGCCATGTCGGCTACATGCGTGAACAGTGCGGCTTGCGCGGTTTCAGTTCCCTTGAGAGTGTCGGCGAACCGAATGTTGGGCTGGTAACGCTCGAAGTCTGCTTCCCACAGACGCATCAAACCAGCCATCTCTTTGCTGCCCCAGCTGCGCAGGATCTCGGGACTACTAAGTTGCGTTTCAGGTTTGTAGGGCGCAAGCTGCGGAATCGACTGAGCCTCGACCGCTACAGCTATGAGGACGTAAGTCGGAAGCAGCAGCGCGACCAGGAAGCAAACACAAAGATGTGGAGGTTTTTTCATCGTGTTATTGTTCGCCCGCTTCAGCCGGCTTGCCGGGGTTCTGAGCTTCCAGTTTGCGAATTTGCTCGGCGGCGATTGCTGGAGTAAGCGGAAGGTAGTCCCCTTCGCGTACTACGTCCTCCTGTCCCTCGCGGCTCAGGATATAGAGAAGAAACTCTTTTATCTTCGCGTCAACCTTCGCGGGTGAGCCATCCGGATGGTCCGGAGCAAAGTATATGTAGGCGGTGCGCACCAGAGGATAACTGCGGTCAGTCGCGCTCGCTCGGCTAAGTTCGACGAAAGGCCCTCCATCGTTTTGGGCTATGGCGACAGGTTTAGTCTGCCGCGTCCGGTAGTTTAGCGATGTATAGGCGATCCCATAAGGATCGTTGCTGAGCGCGTCCATCATCTTGGCGCGATCGTCGTATTCCCGGAGGGTCTCGTTCCAGCTATCGGCTCCTCCCATCACTCTGCTTTGAAAAAAAGAAATACCTCCAGGGTAGATACCCGGCGGACCATAGACGTGAATCGGCTTGTCGGCCCACTCGCCTTTCAATCCGAGTTGGCCCCAGGTGCGAATGTCCTGGTCGGCGTTTCGAGCGATCTCAGTGCGCCAGTTCAGGTCTTGCCATCCTCCGGTTCGATGTGCTCCGTAGATTCCATCCAACTGCTTCATCGTTAGGCTAGCAAGTGGGTTGGCGCGATTGACGAAAATGGCGAGCGCCGCCGATTTGTGCGGGACGTTATAGCTGCCGCTGGCTACAGCGATCTCTACCGGATAAAGAAGCGACCGGCGATAAACGCCATAAAATTCGTATGGATAAATTTTGCGTGTCGATACCGCAAGATCGGCAACCCACTCATGCAGTCCGAATTGGGCCGTGGCCGTACCCTTGAGCGTATCGGAGAAATAGACGTCGGGCTGATATTTGTGAAAGCCGGTTTCCCAAAGCTTCATTAGCGGGCCCATCTGATCGCTTCCCCAACTTCGAATCACACCGGACAGCTTCGGTCCAGGCTGGTACTCGCGAAATGCTGAAGTGGTCTGCGACTTCATCGACAACGTCAAGACGAAGATGACCAGGACAACGGCGAGCGTCTGACTCGATTGCCGATACTTGTGAATGATGTCTCGCACTATCATGAGTGTCTGCATCGTACTTGGCGGAACTACTCGAGCTTTTGCCGTTGCTCAATAGCTGCGCCGGGATTGAGCGGTATAAACATGCCGTCGTCCACGACGATCTGTTGTCCATCGCGGCTCAGGACGAACTTAAGAAACTCCAGGAGCCGCGGGTCAAGGGCCTTGCCGGGAGGCCGATTGAGATATAAATAAACGGCGTTCACCAACGGGTAGGTGCGGTCATAACAGCTTTGCGAGCTGGGTGCGATAGCGAGTTTGCCATCTTTACTTGAGATCGCGAGCGCCTTCACTCCCGGATTCTTTTCGACAACGCGCATCAGATTGAAGCCGATCCCATATGGATTGTTGGCTACGCTGGAGACGATCTGCGCATCCGCAGGCACCTCGACTCCGCCGCGCACAATCTCGTTCAATGCCGGGTTCCACTTGTCGCCGCCCTTGAAAACAACTCGCTGGATGAGTTCGGACCAGTTGCTGAGGGTGGCATCGATGCCATAAAGATGGATCGGCTTGTCTTTCCACTCGCCGGTGAGACCAAGTTGACCCCATTTGCGAATGTCTTGCTCTGGGCCGCGAGCACTTGCCGTTGACCAGTGTGTTCCATTCCAGCCGCCGGTGCGCTGCGCGCCGAAGACGCCGTCGAGCTGCGCCAACGATAGTTGCGTGATCGGGTTGCTCTTGTTGACGAAGATGATTGCAGCGGGTGTGTTTCCCTTTCTCAGGTTGAAGCCGCCGGTCGCGAACATCACTTCAAAAGGGTCATAGCCAAAAGATTCCTCAAAGGCTTTGAGGTCGGAACGCCAAGCAGTGTGTCCCATGACATTGATGTCGGCGGTGCCGGCGACCAGACCGCTGAAACCACTTGGAAGCATGTAGTCGCCGAATCTGACAATAGGATGAAGCTTAAGAAAGGCGTCCTCCCACTGGTGAATCAAGTGTTGCGTGAGTTCAGTGCCGTGGATCCGGATCACGCCGTGAAGCTGCTGCGAGTTGGAATACTGATAGTGAGGCAATCCGCTAAGGTCATATTCCTGTGCGATTCCTGTGCCGGAAAAGCTTGCAAGCATCAGAAGCAATATCCCCACCCGGCTTCCCCAGTGGTTGGACCGTCTCCGGCAGATAGCCTCGATCGACACTTACTCCACCTTCTTTAATTCGGCAGGAATCTGCTGTGGATCAAGCGCAATAAAGCCGTCGCTTGCCGTCATCGAGGAGATGATCTCCTGTCCCTCTTTGGACAAAGCCAGCCGCACGTACTCGCGAATCCAAGGTTCCAGTGGCTTTCCTGGGGCGCGGTTCACCATCAGATGAATGCCGCCCGCGAGCGGATAAAGATCCCCCGGTCCGCCGCGCGAGATTTTTCCGTCCGGCGTTTCGGAAAGCGGCAGCAAGCGAACCTTCTGGCTCAGATCGACGGAGCGGTCCCAGCCTTCGTCAATCGGAAACCATCCGATGAAGCCGATTCCGAACGGATCGTTCGCGACTGCATTTATCACATCCTCGATCGACGGGAGGTACTCAGCTCGGCTAGTCCAGGGATAACCCCCGAAGCGGAAGCGGGTCGTCGAAACGATAGGCAGGCCGCGCAGCGTTGGAAGATAGACGTGAATCTGGCGTTTAGCATAGTCGCCGCCGTTGTTTCCCAAATTGGCCTCGTGAAATGCAATCTGACCCCAGCGGGTAATGTCTCCCCTGGGCGATCCCTGGGTGAAGATGGAAGCGACCTGATCGAGGTCGAGTGCCGAGATGGGATTACGAACGTTGACCCACACGGCGGGAGGGAACTTGCCAGGCGGATAGTGGTCCGCATCGGGCGTGTTGTCCCAACCGATCTGAATGTCTGTTGGCGGATAGCCATACACCGAGGAGAATGCCTCCTTATCCCAGAAGGTAGCGTCGCGCGCGATTGGTCCGATTGCCGACTTTCCCGAAGTGATACCGCTGATCGCCTCCGCCGATGACATCATGTGCAGGGAAAATCGGAATCCCGGATGTGTCTTGACGAAGAGATCGTTTAGTTTTTCGATCAGGGGCTGAACCAGGTCATTCCCGGTGAGATAAATGCTGCCGTCCGGCCGGAGATACATTGCGCCCGTGGGGAACGGCACGGCGTGCGGCAAATAAGGCTTGGCCTCAGCGCTCTTCTCCTGACCGCTGCTGTCGATAGCTGACGACGCGAAAAGCAGTGCCACGCATGTCACGATGAAGCCAATCCGGCGCGAGCAGTTAATCAATGCATGGCGACAATTCATCGCAGCGTGGCCAGGTCGTCGGCAGCCTCGAGTCCGCTCAATGGAATGTATCCGTGAGAGTCGCCGGCAACGATTTGCTGTCCCTCTCTGGACAGGACCATCCTCATGTACTCCTTTACGAAGGGATCGAAGGATTTTCCGGATACAACGCGTCCGTAGAGGTACAGATAGCGATCGAGCGGGTAACGCCCCCCACGAAGGTCGGCGGCGTCCGGACGTGAAGGTTCGCTTAGATCGTTGCCGGTCAGACTCACGACCTTTACATCAGGGGTAACTTCGTTTGTCGCGACGAGTCCGATGGCCAGTGGGTCGGAGGCAACGTTTCGGGCGACTGCAGCATAGGTTGTGAACATCGTGTAATTCACAACTGGCTGACCACCTCCGAGTTTGCGGCTAAACAGGTACTCTCCAAAGGTCGGATCCTGCGAGGGAAAATGATCGCTCCATGGCAGACCGCACGGGTGGATCGCCGCAACAGCGAGTTCTCCCCGCACGCCAAGCTGACCCCAATGGCTATAAACGTGTCTTCGCACAGGTTCCGTGAAGATCGACGTCAGTTGCGCGAGCGACAACGTTTCGATCGGGCTGCTTTTGTTGACCACAACAGCGATGGGGCTGAGCTTTGCGCCGGCGGTCAGCGAGGCATGTGCGACACGAATAGAGAACGATGGGCCGTGCACAATGTCGGTGTAGATCAAGTTGCTCTGATAATCGATTGCCATAGGGGCGAAGGCGGTAGAATCCCACATCAGCGAGTAGAGGGCGCCATAGCTGTTGCTCTTCACGTAAGTGAACTTCGTTCCGGGATGAGTCTGTGTGAACAGCGCGTTTAGCCGAGAGATCATTCCTTCCATGTCGTCGAAGCCAACGAGGCGGATGGTCCCGTCCGGCAAGACGTAACCAGCGTCCTTTGGCGGCGAGGCCGGCTGTGGATTATATGCAGAAAGAGTCAACTCACTCTGAGAAGTGTTTCCTTTTTCGGGAACGACAGAAGCAACCTGAGCGCTCGCGGTTGCATTTAGTGTCGCGAGCGCCAGAAGGCAGCAGAGAACAAGTCCAGAACTAGCCGTTGCCTTCATCCGAATTATCAATGCTCCTTCTCCTTTCCCGCATTTCCCGGAGTGCCGGTCGCCCGCTAAAAGATGAGTTTCAGCGCAAATTGAAGCTGGCGGCCGGGAGTGGCAACCGCCGTCAAGGTTCCCGCCGTGCCGGAGAGTTGTCCGCTGCTGTTGAAAATTTGCGTCTGGGCACTCGCCGGATTCGCGAAGTTGGTGTGGTTGGTTACATTGAATGCTTGGGCCTGGAACTGTAGCCGAAAGCGCTCAGTGATGGGCTGATCTTTCATCAATCCTGTTGTCCAGAAGAAGAAGCCGGGGCCGTTGAGCGCATTGCGCCGGCTCGTTCCCAGGCGAGGTCCATTCAAACCATTGCCATAGGGAACGGTTCCCGGGAAGGCAAAGCAAGATGTGTCGATGTAGTTGATGCTGCCCGGATTTACGCAACTGCGGTTGGTAACGATGCGGTCGGGAAACTGGAAAGTCTGCGATCCAAGCAGGCCGAGAGCGTCTCCGCCAACGATCGGAGTGAACGGAATTCCGGAGCGAGCGGTAAAAATATTGTTAAAGCTCCAGTGGTTGAGAATCGCACCAATGACACCACCTCGCTGGACGCCAGGGAGTGGGGCGACCGCGTTCGCCGAGAAGACGTGACGGATGTCAAAATCGGAATTGGCACGGTCGAGTCGCAGATCGAACGCCGGCAGACCCGAAACCGAGTTGCCAAAGCTGGCGCCCGAGAGCGCCGATGAGCTGTCATCGATCGAGTGCGACCAGGTATAAGCCACCCTGCCCACAATTCCTTTCGGTGCGTTATAGCTGATTGAGGTCTGCAGCGAGTGATAGATCGAGCTTCCTCCGAAGAAAGTATCCGATATGGTGCCCACGGCGGGGTTCAACTGCAAGGCTGCGCGCGCAGCGCCGGTCACCGCCTTGAGATCCGGCCAAAAGTAATTGCCAAAGCTATCCTGCCCCTGAAAGGGAACATTATTGATGTCGTTGGTGGTAAAGACCTGATGAACTCCGTGGGAGCCGATATATCCCGCTTGCGCAATCGTGTTCTTGGTGAGCTGCTGCTGGATGTTGAGACTGTTCTGGATCACGTAGCTGCGCTGGGCGTTGCGGGGCGTGAAGATAGCCCGCAGTTTGGGAGTGGTAGTGTTGAACGGATTCGTCGGGAAAAGGCCTTGTCCCCCATTTCCGGAGAAAGTAAGCCGCCCTTCGTCATAGGAGGGTGCACTCGAAATGAGCTGAATCTCGTACAAGTAGTTGAGGGGCAAAACGTCGTAAATGCCCGACCCGGCGGTCACAACGGTCTTCCCATTATGGAACGGATCCCAGGTAATGCCTACGCGCGGCTCGAAGTTCAGAGTAGTGGGATTGTTGCTGAAGAAATTGTTCACGGGCACGGCGCTCGGCGAAGTAGGTGTCAGTAGGGCGCCGAGGCGGCCGCGTATCTCTGAGGTGTCAGTCGCCATCTCATAACGAAGCCCGAAGTTAACGGTGAGATTGTTGCGCAGCTTCCAGCTATCCTGCCCGTAGATCGCATAGATCGTCTGGCGAAGGTCATGTGGCGCGACCGGCGTATTAGGGAGCCCGCCTTCGAAGAAGGTCGGCACGTTGGTGAGAAAACCGTTGATCGATCCGAAATTCCATTCGCCGTTTGGAAGCACGCCGCCGAGGATGTTGTCCTGGTCGTACTCGATGGCGCCCCCGAAGACCAGGGAGTGCTTTCCTAAGATGTAAGTCGCGTCATCGTAGAGCTGAAAGGAATTGAAGTGGAATGAGTTTGTGCCCACGGCTCCCGAGCCTCCCTGAACCGTCGTAAGACTGGACACCAGAATCTGGCCCACCGTCTTGCCAGGATAAAAAGCGAGTGCGGGGTTATTTACCGCAGGATTGATCACCGCCTTTTGATTCGGAGCGATGGCAACGGACCGGTTGTAACCAATACGGAAGGAGTTGTTCAGTCTGGGCGAGAAGCTGTGCGCTTCCTCGATTGCCGCTGTGGTTCGCCGGGAGATCGCCTCATCGTACAAGGTGTTGGTCTGGTCCGCGGAATCGAGCGCCGCTGTGTCGTAAAGCAGCGTGCCGTGCAGTGAGTCTTTCTCAGAGAAATTGTGGTCCAGGTGAACGGTGGCCAGGTCTTCGTTCGTCTGCTGCGTGGTCAGAAAGTTGAAGAGGCCGGTATTCCCGGTAATGGTTGAGTTGGGAAGCGGATAGAGCGCGAGATAAGGGATCACCGCAGGACTAACCGTCAACTGCTGTACGCCGCTGCCCCCCGGCGGAGCCTGTGCGCCACCCGCAGCAGTGAGGCAGGTCTTCATTTGCGCGCCAGTTGCCGGCTGGGTACAGGTGACAAGCCCTTTACGTGCATTTGGCGAGAGCACGGTCGATTGTATCGAGACTCCCTGCGCCTGCCGAAACCCTTCGTAGTTGAAGAAGAAAAAGGTCTTGTCTTTAACGATTGGCCCGCCGATGGTGGCGCCGAACTGGTTGCGCCGAAAAGAGGGTTCGCCACTGCCTACCGGATCGATGAAGCTGCGCGAGTCGAATTCGCTGTTACGAACGAAGTCATAGAGGGATCCGTGATACTGATCTGTGCCCTGACGTGTGATCGAATTGATCACTCCGCCTGACATGCGGCCGTACTGCGCGGGGGCATTCGAACTGATGACGCTGAACTCCTGCACCGCGTCCACGCCAAGGGTGAAGCCAGTCACCGAACCTGGTCCGCCATTGGCGTAGTCGTTGATGCTGATGCCGTCCAGCCGGTAACCGTTTTGCTGCGGCCGGTTGCCGCCGATGGTAAGCTGCGACCCGAGGCCGCGCGACAACTTGGTTGTGGCCGTAGCTGCGCCGGCGAATTGCGTCAGCACCGCGGAAACGCCTGTATTAAGCGTGGCCAGCGTCGTCCAATCGCGGCCGTTCAGGGGAAGGTCGCGGGTTTGCTTTCCATCGATCACGGCCTCTACGGAAGAATCAGCGGTGTTGATCTGATTGCTGGAGGCTTCGACGGTGATCGTTTGCGTGGTGGCGGAGACCGATAAAGCAATCTCGAAATCCCGCACCGCCCCAACGGAAAGCACCACGTCGTTATCGACTCGTGTACTAAAGCCTGCCGCCGCGGTAGTGACTGTGTACCCTCCAGCGCTTAGATTCGGCGCAGAGTAAAAGCCACTCGCGTTCGTGACCACATTTCGGGAGACCCCTGTCAGCGGGGCCGTTATAGTGAGTTGGGCATTTGGCACCACAGCTCCGTTCGGATCGACTACTGTTCCCTGGAGCGTACCGCTGCCACTCTGTCCGTACACTGCCAACTGCAATAAGCACAAAAGAATCGCAAGGGCAGCGCTCTGAAAAAATTGACGCTTGCAAGACATACGACCTCCACCACATGAGTTACCGTGGATGCTTGTTAGTCTCCAGCAAAATGGTCATTTTGAGACAGAAGCATTTAGAACTTCTAAAGTGAAGAGGCTCTGAATCAAAAGTGAAAAAGCCTTCATTTCATGCGGGGTCCGAGTCGTCCCGGGACCGAAGGAACGCAGCTTACAGGCGTTTCAGCGACTAACTGGGAAGGCGGGCATCAGCGCTAAGTCGGCATTCGCGAATGGCGGATTCCGTGCGTCGTCTGACCTGGGCTCTGTTGTGCCAGAGCCCTAACCAAAAGCTTCAACTCGGAGGTTGAATAGCAGCTCTGGATTCTGCGACACTCAGTCATGGAGCCTCAATCCATCGTCGTTCTCGACTTTGGTTCGCAGTACACGCAGCTTATCGCCCGACGCATCCGCGAACAGGGCGTCTTCTCTGTCGTGGTCCCCTGTACCGCTTCTCTCGACGAAATCAAGAGCTATCATCCGGCGGGAATCATTCTTTCCGGCGGACCTTGCTCAGTGTATGACGCGGACGCTCCCCCGGCCGATGAACGCGTGCTTTCGCTGGGAATTCCCGTATTGGGCATCTGTTATGGCTTGCACTTCATCACCCACAAGCTCGGCGGCAAAATAGTTCCCGGCCCTAAACGCGAATACGGACATGCGCAGGTAGAGGTGATCGAGACCTCGTCCTCGCTGTTCCACAATTTACCTTCGAGCCTTTCGGTCTGGATGTCACATGGAGATGAGGCCCGCGAGCTCCCTCCCGGATTTCGTGTAGTCGCGAAGTCTGCCAGCGCCCTGGCTGCGATTGAAAATCCGGAGCGCAAAACTTGGGCGGTGCAGTTTCATCCTGAAGTGCATCACACCAAGCTCGGCACGGAGCTACTGCGGAATTTTATCTTCGATATCTGTCGTGCCCAACCTAGTTGGACGCCGCGACGCTTTATCGACGAGACGGTTGCCTCGATCAATGAAACTGTTGGCGAAGGCAGCGCGATTTGCGCGCTGTCCGGCGGAGTGGACTCGTCGGTTGCCGCTGTTCTGGTGAATCGGGCCATCGGCGAGCGGCTTACCTGCGTGTTCGTCAACAATGGCGTACTGCGAAAGAATGAGTTTGAGAAGGTCCAAACCAATCTTCGCGACCGGCTTGGATTGAACCTCGTTGCCGTCGACGCGGGAGAGCGGTTTTTGTCGAAACTCGCAGGCGTTACCGAGCCTGAAAAGAAACGAAAGATCATCGGCAACGAATTTATTTCCGTCTTCGACGATGAAGCCGAGAAGCTGATCCAGCGGCATCGTCAGAGCTCGAACGGCAATCGCGCGCTCAAAGCCGAATTTTTGGTGCAGGGCACACTCTATCCCGATGTGATCGAGTCGCGCTCGGTCCGCGGACCGTCGCAGACAATCAAGACTCACCACAACGTCGGCGGATTGCCGGAAAAGATGAACCTCAGGCTCATCGAGCCGCTCAAGGATCTCTTTAAAGATGAGGTGAGGCGCATTGGACGTGATTTAGGCATGCCAGAGGAGATCCTCCAGCGCCAGCCCTTTCCCGGACCGGGACTGGCGGTGCGTATCCTCGGCGAGGTTACTCCGGAACGGATTGAGCTGCTTCAGAATGCCGACGATATCGTGGTCTCCGAAATCAAAGCTGCCGGGCTGTACAACCAGATTTGGCAATCTTTTGCGGTGCTGTTGCCGGTGATGTCGGTGGGCGTGATGGGTGATTACCGCACTTACGCCTACACCTGCGCCATTCGCGCTGTCCACTCCGAAGACGGCATGACTGCCGACTGGGTGCCGCTACCTTATGAAGTCCTCAGAACCATCTCCAGCCGGATCGTGAACGAAGTTCGCGGCATTAACCGCGTTGTCTATGACATCACGTCAAAACCGCCGGGTACGATTGAATGGGAGTAACAGTCGCAACAATTTATCGCTCCGCCTAGTGAAAAGTGTTAAGCTACAGGCTACACTCATGCTCGCATGAAGATACGCAGCTTTGCCCACAATGGCTTGCAAAGGCTTTATGCAGATGACAGCGCAAAAGGAGTGCCGCCTCAAAGCGTCGATAAATTGCGCAAGATGCCGGCCTTTCTCGAGGAAATGGAAGACTCCAAGGAGCTGGGAGCACTCCCGCAATGGCGAGCGCATACATTAACCGGGGACCGAAAGGGAACATGGAGCCTGAGTGTGACGCGAAACCTGCGGCTTACGTTTTGCATTGACGTAACTCAAGGCGAGATCTTCGAAATGAATCTCGAAGATTACCACTAGGACTTTAAGGAGCAACTTATGAGTATGAAGAACCCGCCGCATCCCGGAGACTTCATTCGCACCGAGATCATTGAGCCTACTGGGCTGTCGGTTACCGCTGCTGCTATCGCGTTGCGAGTCTCGCGCCCGGCGTTATCCAGTTTGCTGAACGGGAAGTCGGATCTTACCGGCAACATGGCGCTGCGCATCGAAAAGGCTTTTGGCGTGAAAATGGATACTCTGATGAGGATGCAATCTTCCTACGACATAGCGCAGGCACGCAGACGTGAAAAGGAAATCAGAGTGCGTCCGCTTCATGGGTTGGCTCACGTTCACTCCTGATTTTCGTCCTGAATCTCGCAGTCAGTCTCCCGAGCAATTCTGAGTCAGCTTCCCCGGGTCATTTTAACGGGCATAAGTCGATAGGGATTCTTCTCTCTCCATGCCAACGGGTAGGGACACTACGCTCAGAATGACACGATGGAAACTTTGCTACCATTCTTCCACCGATGTCCTCCACCGGAGAAAACGTAGTTCGCATTGAGGCAGAAGCGCTCAGTGCTCTGGCCGAACGCCTCTCCGGCGCAATGAAGCTCCACTTCGAACGGGCGTTGGAGCTGCTTCATCGCTGCACTGCGCGCGTAGTGGTCACAGGCATGGGCAAAAGCGGCATCATTGCTCAGAAAATCGCGGCCACGCTTAGCTCTACCGGGACGCCATCACTGTTCATGCATCCAGCGGAGGCTCTGCATGGCGACCTGGGAATGGTGGCAGCCGGCGACGTAGTGATCGCGCTTTCCTCTAGCGGCGAGACTGAAGAACTCCTCAAACTTCTGGCCAAGATCAAACGCGTGGGCGATGCGCTCATCTGCTTTACTTGCGACCTAAACTCCACTCTTGCCCAGGCTTCCGACGTGGCGCTTGACTGCTCTGTGCCGCGCGAAGGTTGCAATCTGGGACTTGCTCCCACCGCCAGCACTACCGCGATGCTTGCTCTCGGCGACGCGCTCGCGGTAGCGCTCTCGGAGAAGCGCGGATTTAAGGAGGAAGATTTCGCCGATCTTCATCCTGGCGGCAAGCTCGGCAAGAAACTTATGCGCGTTTCGGAAATCATGCACACCAATGACGCACTGCCGCGCGTGGCTCCGGAGACATCCATGCATGAGGTGATCTATGAGATGTCGCGCAAGAAGCTGGGCATGACGACGGTGACACAAAACGGGAAGCTGCTGGGAGTCATCAGCGACGGAGACTTGCGGCGTCTGCTCGAGCATCGCGGAAAAGACGCAATGGATCTGAAGGCAGGCGAATGCATGACTAAAACACCGATTACGGTGCATCCCTCTACTTTCGCCATGACCGCTCTGAATTTGATGGAGTCGCGCAAGATTACGTCGTTGGTGGTGGTGGAGAACGATTCGCGGCTGCTCGGCGTCGTCCACCTGCATGATCTGTGGGGAACCGAGTCGATTTGAGATTTCCGCGGAACCGGGCGCCCGGCAGGTCTTGATCAGATTTCGTGATTTGAAATCGCAAAATCACAAATGAGGAAGGCGGCTAGTTTGACGTGATCGTAGCTATAATGGCCCAACCATGCCAACCGTTGATCCGCGAGAAGCGCTTCAGGACCTTAACGACGAGGCTTTGCTTCCCAATCCGGTAAAAGTTCGCGACATGCTCTTCCACGCCAGACTTGCGCCTGACCAATCACTCGAACTCAACCGGCAGTTCACCGAATATCAGAAGCACTTCGGTGAAGCGCTGAAGCTGGCAAAGCAGATTTTGGGCAAGCTGGCCAGATAGCTTTGGCAATTGCAATTGTGAATCGCGCAAAGAAACCGCCGCGATTGCAAGCTACAAGAATAGCCCCGCATGATTCGTTGGCGTAGATCGTCCGGATTGGGGCTTGAAAGAATTGTCTCCCTAAGCGAAGGCAAACGCCCGAGTCGAAGGATCCCTCCCTGCTTAGGACTCTCGCGGTTTGGACCGCATTTCTCCTTCACTGCAAACCGAAACCGTTACGCAGCTTTGGGCATCGGCGCCACTTCTCCGGGTGCCAGCCGCTGCTGTCCTTGCAGCTTCTTGCCTTCAGCCTTCAACAGCTCCGAATTCAATTCCGCGCCCACCAGAATCGCGATGCTGCTTACGTACAACCAGAACATCAGGGCGATCACCGCTCCGATAGTGCCATAGGTCTTGTTGTAATTTGCGAAATGCGAGATGTAAACGCTGACGGCCTCAGAGATCAGAATCCATAACACCGTGCCCACCAAAGCTCCGGGCAAGGTGTGCTTGAATCGCTGCTTCACGTTCGGACCGAAGAAGTACAGGATTTCCATGGAGAGCACGATGCAGCTCACGATAATGCCCCAGCGGATGAACGGCCAGGCCACATCAAAGGCATAAGAGAGGTGAAACAGGTTGCCGAGAAAGTGGCCGGCACGATTGCCGACCAGCGTCAGCAACATAGCGAGCGCCATCAGTCCGCCGGTCATAAAGGTCAGCGCGACTGCCAGCAGACGCTGCTTGAGCATCGGGCGGCTCGTTTTCGAATCGTAGGCGATATCGAGGGCGTCGATCATGGACGAGAAGCCGCCTGATGCTGCCCACAATGTTCCCAGAACCCCTAAAGACAGAAGACCCTTGCGACTCGGAGCGAGCACGCTTTCGAGAATCTTGCGGACCAACCCCATAGCCTCAGAAGGCACAAAGCGGCTGGCAAGATCCATTGCCTGATTGAAGAGGTTGGGAATCGGCAGATCTCCAAGCAGAGTAGCCAGCAGGATGAGCAGTGGAAATAGCGAAAGCAGGAAGTAATAAGACAGCCCTGCCGCCACGTTGAAAACACGAGTGCGCTTTACCTCGCGATACACCGCAAGGGTGACTTCCTTGGCTCCGCGTAGTCCAATCCCCATGGTTAGCCGTATTAAGACTTAAGCTGTAGCTGGCAGCTTTAGATGACGGCTGCCTTTTGCCGAGATGTCGCTGAACCGGAAGCCACTTCCGGGGCATCTGATTAGCAGCCGTTGAATCCGCGGGGGCGGTGGTTGCAGCTCTGATTCTGGCCGCGTGCTTTTGTCGTCCGATATACTTTAGGTTAGTTCTTGCATGGCAGAATCCCGCAGACAGAACGGAAACGGCAAACACGTTTGGCGCGTGATCATCGTCGCCATTCTCGCCGTAATCGGACTGGCTGCCTTCATCTCGCGCCATAAGGGCGAGGTTCCCATCCGCTATGACCGGGCGACCAAGCAGGATCTCGTTACCTCAATCTCCACCAACGGTAAGGTGGAACCCATTGAAAACTTTGAACCGCATGCGCCCGCTCCGACGACGGTAAGAAAGATTTATGTGCGTGAGGGACAAAAGGTTCGCGCCGGCGATCTGCTGATGCAGCTCGACGACGCCGACGTGCGCGCTGCGGCGGCCAAGGCGATGGCGCAGATGAAAGCTGCCGAAGCCGACCAGAGCGCGGTTCAATCCGGAGGAACCCACGAAGAGGTGCTCACCACCCGCTCTGATCTCGTGAAGGCAGAAGTCGATCGGGATGCCGCGCAAAAGAATTACGACGCGCTGCAACAGTTGGCTAAGACGGGAGCGGCAGCCCCTTCTGAAGTCCGCGAAGCGGCTACTCGGCTGGCAAACGCCGAAACTCAACTGAAGCTTGTGCAGCAAAGGCAGCACGACCGCTACTCGCGTCCTGAGGTCAATCGAGTTGAAGCCCAGATAGAGCAAGCTCGCGCCAACTATGCTGCAGCTCAGGATCAGTTAAAGCACACCGAGATTCGCGCTCCCTTCGACGGCACGGTCTATTCGATTCCCATTAAGCAAGGAGAATACGTTAAAGAGGGCGAATTGCTCATCGAGCTTGCCAATCTGCGGCGAGTGCAGGTGCGCGCCTTTGTAGATGAACCAGAGCTGGGAAAACTCGCGGTTGATCAGCCTGTAGCAATCACGTGGGATGCGTTACCCGGCAAGAGTTGGCATGGCGAAATCACGCAAATGCCTTATACGGTCACGACCTATGGAACCCGCAACGTGGGCCAGGTTCTTTGCGGGGTGGACAACGACGATGGTCGGCTCCTGCCGAACATCAACGTCACCGTGACGGTGAGCATCGCCAATAAGAGGGACATTGTCACGGTCGCCCGCGAGGCGCTGCACGACGACGAGAACGGCCGCTTCGTCTATGTCATTAAAGACGGCCATTTAGATCGCCAACCGGTCGAGGCC
>Ga0307477_10001710_pt1 | contig 17915 bp, 15 predicted proteins | sample atmos_gasesECM2C_FD_203316 | JGI IMG/M metagenome (GOLD analysis project Ga0307477, IMG submission 203316) | Hardwood forest soil microbial communities from Morgan-Monroe State Forest, Indiana, United States - atmos_gasesECM2C_515 | ecosystem: Environmental > Terrestrial > Soil > Temperate...
CTTGCGAGCATGCCGAAGCTGTAAGCCAGTGCCCCTGGATGAGCATGAAAAGCGTGACACTCGGAAGACTATCCACGACAAGTGCCCGAAAAGCGAGGGCATCGCGCGCGATATTCGTCCACAAGACGCTTTCATCCATTCGCTTGCTTGTCCACCTGTAGGAGCACGAGTAGACATCGAGATGGTTCTGTCTTTCCTATTGGGGATTGGTACGGACCTGCGGACCAGAGGCGGGCCTGGCGTGATTCGCGTCGCCCGTCATTCGTGAGCTTCGGGACTCATTATTGCCACTTAAGCGACCAGCAACGTCAGCCAGCCGTGTGATGGAGCTCTTCCTGCTTTGTGAGGAAGAGAACAAGTTCAACTCTGCTCGAGATGCCCAGTTTGTTATAAATCCGGAAAAGATTGTTGCTGACCGTGTGTTCTGTGATGCTTAGCCTCGCGGCGATTTCCTTGGTCGTTAAGCCCTCCGCCGCGAGAGTTGCGACTTGGGTCTCGCGCAGCGTGAGCAAGTTCGTTCCCGGTGAGGGAACCACGCGGACCGGCGTCACTTTTCTGAGAGCTTTCAACAATAGTTGCAATTGGACGCTATTCGCCCATACCTGTCCTTTGTGAACCGCCTGGATGCACTTCCACAGCAGATCCAGCTTGGTCTCTGTTCGACAAAAGACTCCCATGGCCCCCGCGCGAAAGGCGTGGAGGATTAGATCGTCGTTCCAGGAATTAAAGAGAGTGACGACGGGAATCCCACGGTAGGACTTCTGGATCTGAGAAAGAACATCCAAACCGGCCAAGGGGCCGTCTTCCAAGTCGGCATCGATCAGCGCAACGTCGACGTTCCCACGCGACAAACACTCGATGATTTCGGGTCTCGATACAGCACACCCTGCTGAGTCGAGTTGCTGGCGGGATCGCTTTAAGGCGGTGAGCAGCAACTGGCACTCCATTGGAGAGCCAAGGGCAATCAGTACACGAGTGGGATTTCGACCGGCCGCTAACTGGGGCTCGGCCAGCATCCTCGGCTGGGACGGGGACACCATTTCTGCGCTCCCAAGAAAGCCGCAAAGAGCTATAACTTTTTCGACAACATTTTTCGGGTCTTACAGGATGTGCTTTTCAGCACGTACTATCAGTAATAGGACCAAACCCGCAGGAGAGATATCACGGGAATAGAGATAACGCAACGTTTTTTTGTCATAAATCAGGCCATCTCTGACTTTTCCACATTTCCACAATATGGAAGGCTGTGCTTCACTTATTTTGGAAGAGCACTTGCTCCCGTCAAAAAATCACACAGCGACAGAAAGAGCCCGGTCGGTGCGAACTACCCTTCCGTGGAGTAGTTTTTCCCGCTCACTCCCGCTTATATGGAGTCGAAGTGCTCCACTCCTGCACGTCTCCCAGAGTGGTAAGGTCCGCTTCTTGCTCGTGATCACCCGCTGGAATACTCTCCGCGTGCCCAGCGGAAATGGATCGTTCGTGACAGGAGTGCAACGCCAGAAGGCACGGGCCCTGACAACTACGCGGCAGGGAGAGGCCTGTTTGGAGCAAGACCGGAGACAGCAGACTCGTTATGGTGTCCGTGCGCTCGTGAATTTCGAGTGGATGGATGAGGATGTCCCTCGACGGGGGCAGGGCATCACGAGGGACATAAGCCCAAAGGGCATGTTCATCTATTCCGAGGCCAAGCCTCCGGCGAAGGCTGACGTTCATGTTGATGTTTCTTTTCAAGACTTCCCATCCACGGCGAAGGATCTCCAGATGAGCGCGAGGGGAGTGGTAATTCGCGTGGAGCCAGCGACTGGCCCTGGGTCAATGGAAGGTTTTGCGATTCTCAATAGGAGTTACGACCTGCAAGAAGGGGCTGGCACTGTCAAGCACTGAGGGCACGATTCAGATCGAAACAAGTCTTGTTGGAGGTGCTGATCGTCAGCAGCCCAACCGGTTCGAATAGATGCCTGTTGGAAGTCGAACCTGTGACCATATCCAGTGATTCGGATCTCCGGGTGTTTGTCGGCATTTCGTAGGACACTGCAATGACTTGTACCGCAACACCAATGTCAAGACTCCTCGAGCCAATTCCAGGTCTACCCCCTGATGACGTGATCTTTGGAAAGTCCGCGCTCATGGGCAAGATCCGTCAGAAACTCGAAAAGGCCGCAGGTGCAAACATTGCAGTTTTGCTCCGAGGACAGAGTGGTACCGGAAAGGAAGTGTTTGCAAAACTGATTCATTCTCAATCTCCCTGGCGAGACGGATCTTTTGTGAAAGTGAGTTGTCCAGCGATTCCGGGCACTTTGATTGAGAGTGAACTTTTCGGGTACGAAAAGGGTGCCTTCACTGGTGCTTACGGTTCGAAGCCGGGCCGGATAGAACTGGCTCACCGCGGGACCCTGTTTTTGGACGAGATTGGTGAGCTCGAGCCTTCCATACAAGCGAAGCTACTGCAGCTCCTTCAGGATGGCGAGTTCAATCGGATCGGCGCCGCCGGGGACAGAAGAATCGAAGTCCGCTTTGTCTGCGCCACGAATCGCTCACTCGAACGGGAAATGAAGTCTGGCAATTTTCGTGAAGATCTCTTCTATCGGATCAGCGTCTTGACGATTCAGCTGCCGCCTCTCCGAGACCGGAGAGACGATATTCCGGTCTTGGTCGACTACTTCCTGCGCATCCACAGCATGCGGCTCGGGCATTCTGTTCGCCCCCTGTCCGAGCCATTGGTGGCGGACCTAAAGAAATATTCGTGGCCCGGAAACATCCGGGAGCTCGAAAATTTGATCAAGAGCTACATCGTCTTCGGGTCGGAAGAAGATATTCGTGCGGCAATGAGGAACGGGCAGGAGGACTTCCTGTGCCCCGACATCTCGCCCAATGGGACGAGTTCGTTGAAACAGGCTGTCCGCGCGGCAACCAAACACATCGAGCGAACGTTCATTCTGAAAGCCCTTGAAACTCACCAATGGAACCGGCGGAAGGCTGCCGAAGCGCTAGATATCAGTTACGCAGGGCTACTCTGCAAGATGCGTGAAGCGGGCATGCCCCCGACCCGGGGTCCGAGGGCTTTGCTCGTGAGCGTAAGCGGATCGGAGCAGGAGTTGAATGTTGGATGAGGTACTTTTTATGAAGACGCCATCGCACCGCCATTTGCCCTGGAGGGTTGCCGCGATCGTTGTCGGTTGTTCTGTCGTCCTTCCTTCGGTTAGAGCTGATGAAAAAAGTGGAACGAGGTCGGCGCCTCGCCAAGTGGCGGCCAATCTATCTCTGGGAGAACCTGAAATCGCGAAGACAGCAAGCGCACCCGCTGTCGCCTCGATCGAGCAAATACAAACGACCACCCTTGGTGACAAGGTTCAGCTGCGCGTCATCGGTAGTGGTGAACTCTCATGCAGTCCGTTCAGCCTGGCCGATCCTATTCGCTTCGTGCTGGATTGCGCGGCGCATGCACGTGCCCGATCCACAGCGGCCGGCGCCGATCAATCTCCAGTGCGTTCCATTCGCGTTAGGCAGTTCAAGACGGATGTGGCCAGAGTGGTCGTGGATCTCGAAGCCCGGTCTCCCTACAGTATTCGGCGCGACGGGAACTCGGTCGTAGTTACCTTTGGCCCGAATCCTGCAAAACCTTCGGCAGCGGAAGCCGTCAGCAAAGAGCCCGAGCCCTCCCTTCAAGCCGCCGCCGTGCAGCGTGATCCTGTGCCAACGACGAGCGCGCCGACGGTCGTCGACAAGGCGCCACTCGCCGCGCAGGAGCAGGCGAACTCGCCGAGCCAAGCCGAGCTTGGTCGCGCCCCAAAGCCGTCCCAAGAAAAAGACAATGTCTCGGCCGTACCAGAGGCACAGCCTGCTGACGGAGGGACAAACGATCTCAGCCCCACCGATGCATCCGCAACTGAACCGGATAGCCCAATTGAAAACTTTGACTCAGGTTCCGCGGATCAAGATTACGTCATCGGTGTCCAGGACGTGCTGGCCATCAATGTGTGGCGGGACCCGGAACTGTCGCGGACGGTCCCAGTGCGCCCTGACGGGAAAATTTCGCTGCCGCTCGTTGGAGACCTTCACGTAAGTGGTCTTACCCCTCGGATGCTGCAGGACCGCCTGACTAAGGAACTCGACGCGTACATTCGCAAACCTAAAGTCACGGTGATCGTCCAGGAAATGAACAGCCGCAAGTTCTACATCATGGGTATGGTCGACCGTCCTGGAGCATTTCCGCTGGCCTCCCACGTGACGGTGCTCGACGCCCTGGCAATGTCCGGGGGGTTCCGAGACTTTGCCAGAGTAAATCAGATCTATTTGCTGCATGTGCTGCCCGACGGGTCCCGAAAACGAATTCCATTCGATTTCAAAGCGGCCGTCCTCGGCAACAATCCGTACCGAGACATCGAGATTCAGCCTGGCGACACTTTGGTTGTGCCTTAGTTGAGAGAGACAGTGAACGGCAGATTTTTCCAAATCGCAATCCCCGAAGCCGCGAAATCGGTCCGCTACCTCTTGATGTCGAGTCGGCGTTTTCGTTCTCTCAGCTGTCCGCTGCTCCTTTCAGCTCTCGTTTCGCTATCGACTCTGAAGGCGGCGGAGGGTCCCACCGCACCGATGCCATCGGCGCAAACAGCATCAGCTCAACTTCAAGGAGTCCGCTTTTTTTCGCAATCAAGCCACACCCGTGTGGTCATCGATCTTTCAGCGGACGTCCGATACAAGGTTGGGCACCTGTCGAATCCAGAACGCCTCTACTTTGATCTCCTCCAGACCGCGATCAGTCACGACCTAACGACTCGCCAGATCGCCGTTCGCGACGCGGTCGTCGACCAGATTCGAATAGGGGTGGGCCAAAGTTCCGTGACCCGGGTTGTCCTCGACCTGCGCTCCGCGGCTCACTATCAGATCTCCCAGCTGAACGACCCCGCTCGGATGCTTGTGGAACTCGATCGAGCCGTTGATGAGGGCAGACTCGTAGAATCAACAAAGGGTCTAACGGATGAGCGAGGCGCGCCTGCGAATCTATCGACCCTCAAAACGAATCCGGCCTACTTCTCCGTTGATCAGGCAGCCAATCCGCAGAGCGCTGCTCCGCGTTCCGATCGAGAACCGGGTCCGCAAACGTACGGGACCGGAGAAAAAGCCGGTCTCAACTACGCGGGGGCGGCTTCGCCGCGGAACGTCCTGCTTTTCGGACTCGACTTTGGAACGAGCTACGACGACAACATCTTTGGCAACAACCAGCAGAGAGTTGGCGACGCCGAATTCTCGATTGGCCCAAGCCTTAGCCTCCGCCGGGAAGGAAATCGCGTCGGTCTGGCGCTAACCTACCAGCCGCATTTCCGGATTTATCGAAACGCGTCCGAGTTAAACACGCTCGATCAGAGCGCGGGATTGGATGCGAGCTACCGCGCGACTTCGCGCCTCTCATTTCGTGGTCGCACGAGCGCAACATATTCGAATGGACTTTTCCGGCCGAGCCAAAACGAAGAGTTTCTTCCCGGTCTAGGTTCGCCGTCCGGCTTGAATCAAACCATATATACGCCAACCTTGCATCAGCTCTCGTTCAGCGCTCGAGCCGATGCTGCGTATCAGGTGGACCCGCACGACTCGATTGACCTCTACGCTGCGGAATCTCTATTGAATTTTGATCAGCAAGTTTCGAATGCAGGGGGTCTTGGAAACACCCGAGAGACAGACGCCGGCCTCCTGTATCAACATCGAATCAGCCCACACGCGACTCTGGGGCTCGACTACCTCTTCCAAAACATCGATTTTGGTCCCAGCTCGCAAACTGAAGTCCACAGCGGCTTTGTCTCTTATGCACAGCAGTTCTCACGTAGTGTGACCGTGAGCCTTTTCGGGGGGCCGCAGCATTCGCTTTCGAATTACATCTTTTCACTCGCCCTCGGCCCCTTCTTAATCCAAGCGCCGGTCTCCAGTCCAAGTTGGAATTGGGCGCTTGGAGGCACGCTGACAAAACGACTGGACAACACGGTTCTCGAGCTGACCGCGCAGCACCAGGTTTCGAACGGCGGAGGATTGATCGGAGCGGTCGTGGGAACCTCGGCAGGAGCGAGTGTGAGACATCGACTGCCGGGGCACTGGGACGCCGTTTGGAGCGGTAGCTATGCGAAGAACAACAACCTCGTTCCGAGTGGGCCCACAAGCGACTATCAAAGCGAAACTGCCGGATTTAGTCTGGTGCGCCCGTTCACAGACAGATTGAGTCTGCGTTTTGGGTATGACTTTCTTCATCAACGGGGGACGGGACAATCACCGCTCCTCGGGGAAGTTGATCGCAACCTTTTTTCGGTTCAGTTCTCTTATCGGTTTCGGCAGATTGCTCTCAATCAGTGACGACGATGGACGACGCATTCGAACAGAACCCAGTGCGCTGGCAAGATTACTGGGCCATGGCCGTGAGAAGGCGGTGGTGGCTGATGGCACCACTGTTCTTCTGCGGCTTTGCGGCATTCGGAGTGGCTCACTTCTGGCCCGCGAAATACCGCTCCGAAGCATTGATTCTGGTTGAGCAGCAGAAGGTACCGGAACTCTACGTCACCCCGAATGTGGTAACGGACCTACAAGACCGCTTGCAAAGCATGACCCAGCAAATTCTCAGCCGCACGCGGCTGCAAAAACTAATCGAGCAGTTCGGTCTGTATGCGGACCTGCGACAGCGTATGACCGACGACGAAATCGTCGACAAGATGCGAACCGACATTCGCATCGAACTTGTGCAAGCTCCTAGGCGACAGGACGAATTGACTGCCTTCCGGATCTCCTTCTTATACGGAAATGCCAGGGTCGCTCAGCAAATCACGAACGAACTGACGTCGTTGTTCATTGATGAGAACCTGCAGGACCGCGGGCAACAATCGGTCGGCACGACGAAGTTTCTGGAAAACCAGCTGGAGCAGGCGCGCCAAGATTTGGCCCAGCAGGAGCAAAGCCTCCGCGAATACAAACTCCGCTTCATTGGCCAGCTGCCCGAGCAACAACAGAGCATGTTGCAAATGCTCGGGAGTCTCCAGTCCCAGCTGGAAGCCAACTCAGCCGCACTCGAGCGGTCGGAGCACGAGAGGATCTATTTGGAGTCGATGCGCAGCGAATACCAGGCACTCCAAGACAGTGTCCAGAGTGCGGATGGAAGCACTGCCGCCTCTCCAATTGCTGCAGCGGATGCGACGCTTCGCGACCTTCGGAAACAATTGACGGAACTCGAGGCGAAATATACACCGCGGCATCCGGACGTCGAGAAACTCCAAGATGAGATCACCGACTGGGAGCGAAAACGTAAGCAGTTAGACGCAAACCAAGACGATACAAAAACGAAGGACGCGTCAACCAATCCCCCGACAACGCCTCGATCGGTTTCGTTGGCGGAAGTGGAGAGTCGGCTCAAGGTTACAAAAGCGGAAATCGCAGATAACCAAGAATCGGCGAGGAAGTTACGCACGCGTATGGACGATCTCGAGTCGCGACTAAATCTCGTCCCGATGCGAGAACAGCAGCTCGCCGAAGTCAATCGCAACTACGAAAATTCCCGGCAGAACTATCAATCTTTGTTGCAAAAGAAAATGCAATCCGAGCTGGCGACGAATTTGGAGAAAAGGCAACAAGGGGAGCAGTTCCGGATCATCGATCCTCCGAACCTTCCGCTCAAACCTTCAGAGCCCAATCGACTTGAAATTATCGCCATTGGTTGGGTTCTGGGGATTGCGATTGGCCTCGGGCTGACCGCTTTACAAGAGATGCTGGATGACCGGTTTCACTCGGAGCATGCGCTTCACCAGTCTATACCAATCAACATTCTGGTCCACGTTCCGTTGCTGCGATCCCGTGGTGAGCGTATCCGCACTCTTCTCGTGCGTTCGTGCGAAGTCATGGCCACGACAGTTCTCTTGCTCTCGTCGATTGGGATGGGGGTCTACACGTATCTCGCGGGCTAACCATGTACAAAACCTATTTCCATTTGAAGCGCTGCCCCTTCGAGATCAGTCCTGATCCCTCGATGTTCTACGCGACGGCTCAGCATCAGGAAGCACTCGCGGGCCTCTTTCACGGGATCAAGGCCGGCAAAGGGTTCATGCTTTTGACCGGAGAGGTAGGAACCGGGAAAACTCTGGTCGTTCGTTGTTTGCAAGAACTTCTTGACCAAAAGCGGGTTAGTTACGCGTTCGTATTCAATCCGCGTCTCTCGAGTCGCGAGTTCCTTTCCTATGTGGCACAAGACCTGGGGTTGTCCCCATGTCCTACTGCGAAGAGTGACCTTCTGCTTGGCCTCAGTCGGTTTCTCATCGAGCGCCATCGCCATGGAATAACGACCCTGTTGGTTGTTGAGGAAGCCCAGCACCTCACGTCGATTGTCCTCGAAGAGATCCGTCTCCTTACGAACCTGGACACACCGCAAGGCAAGCTCCTCCAGATTCTGCTCATCGGGCAGCCTGAGCTCGCAAGAAAAATCGCTGCACCCCGAATAACGCAACTGAGGCAACGAATCACGCTTTGGTTTCGCTTGTCCGTGCTTTCAGAGGAGGAGACTTCGAATTATGTGCAGTATCGCCTGAAACTTGCCGGCGACGAAAGCGGCAAGATCTTTGCACCGGATGCGCTCGAACGAGTCTACCTCAACTCGCAAGGGACTCCTCGGCTGATCAACACTCTGTGCGACAACGCCATGATGTTAGCCGCGACACTGCGCCAGGAAAGCGTCACTCCCGAACTGGTTGAGCGGGCCGCATCGGACTTGGGCATCATTCGAGCGCACCGCAGAGAAGACGAGACAGCACCACAACTGCAGTCGCGAGCGGGCGAAGCAGGCGACGCAGAAATGGGCGGCTTCCCCGTGATGTCGGAGGCGATAGGCTCAGAAACGGATCTACCACCGAAAGAGGGCGGTCTGTGAGCTCACTATTCGAAACGCTGCGGTTATCCGAGAGGCCGAACGGTCAAGGTGGCTCCGTTGCTAAGAGCGGCAGCGGCGAAAACGGAGCCGGCGTGAGCGTTGCTCGCGGATCGGCAAGCGACGACCTCAATCGCGGGGGGTTCACCTCTGCTCCGAGATCGGGTACACCGGTCGCTCCTAATTCCGGAATCCTCAGCGCTCTCGGCCAACTGGACAATCTTCAAGCCCGAAAGAATCTTAGAGATTTGGTCGACTCCGGTGAAGAGTGGCGAGATCTGGCCGCGGGCAACGATTCACGGCCGGACATCGTTGCGCACACGGAGCAGGTAACGTGCCAACCCCAGCTACACGAACGTGTTCTAACTTCGGGTCGGTTCCAGGCGTCAGCACAGGAAAGCTTCAGAGTTTTATGCCAACGACTCCTGCAAATTCGGCAAGAGCGGCGCTTGCAGGCAGTGCTGGTCACGAGCCCAGTCCCCCTCGAGGGCAAAACTGTGGTTTCGATCAATCTCGCTGCGACGCTAGCGCGAAATGGATCGGCCGTGTTGCTCATTGATGCCGACCTTCGCCACCCCCAGCGTTCCGCCCTTGGGATTGCCCCGGGTCCGGGACTCTCCGACTACCTCGCCGGGCAGGCCGACCTTGCGAAGATCATCCGGAAGGTGAAGCCGCTTGGTTTCTATTATTTGCAGGCGGGGCTTTCGTCGACCGACCCAACAGAGCTACTTCAGAGGCCCGCGTTGCTGGTTTTTCTGAGCCAAGCCGTGGCAGCTTTTGATTGGGTGATTATCGATTCTTCTTCGATCAATCTTTTTGCGGATCCGCGTTACCTGGCGACGATGGTCGACGGAGTCTTGCTCGTCGTTCGCGAGGGTGTGACACCGAAGGAGCTGGCGACAAAAAGTTTGGCAGTCCTCGACAAGGCGTTTGTCATAGGAGCAGTTTTCAATGCCAGTACGGGCTCTCCGTACGCTCATTACGATGAGGCTGACTAGTTTCAAGTGCCGCACCGCGTGGCAGAGTTTTTGAAGGTGTCTTGACTTAAGGGATTCCTAGGTGATTGGGACTCTCATGGCGGTAGCTTGCTCGATTTGTAACCAGAGCTGAGGAGCGATGTAAATGAAATTACCGTGGTTCGCGCTACAGGTCAGAAACCGCTACGAGAATATCGTCAGCGCTTATTTGAAAGGCAAGGGTTTCGAGTGGTTCTTGCCCCTCTACAAGAGCCGCCACCGATGGTCTGACCGCTTCAAGGAAATGGAGCTGCCACTTTTTCCGGGGTATGTCTTTTGCCGGCTAAACGCGGTGGACCGACTCCCCATTCTGACGATTCCGGGAGTCCATCAGATCGTCGGATTGGGCAGAACACCAACACCTATCGATGAATCAGAAATTGCAGCGATTCAAGCGGCAGTCAAGTCCGGGCTTCCAACCGAACCTTGGCAATTCTTGCAAATCGGCCAACGAGTGAGAATCGAGCAGGGTCCCCTCTGCGGGCTGGAGGGAATCTTATTGGGATTTAGACGGCACCATTGCCTCGTATTGTCAGTCACGCTTCTCCAGAGCTCCATTGCAGTCCAACTCGAAGATGCTTGGGTAACACCAATTCCCCAACAGGTCCGGCCTTACACAGGTCCAACGAGTACTCCTGCGGTCGCCATTTGATCCGACTTCTACACGCCTATTTTCCGACGCGCACAGTCTTCCTGGGGATTTCGGAAGCCTGCCTGGTGGCGCTTGCCTTCGTGGTTGCCACGATTGCGCGTCTGGGCCCGAACGACGCCACCTTGATGCTCGGCTACGAGCAGGGAGCCGTCAAGATTCTCCTGGTGTCCGCTGCTTTCATGATTTGCATGTACTACTTCGACCTTTACGATTCTTCGATCTTGAGCAATCGGCGCGAGGTGCTTAGCCGGCTGGTCGGGGTACTAGGAACTGTGTGCGTGGTCTTGGCCGTCCTCTACTACCTATATCCCCCGCTGGAATTGGGCCGTGGAATTTTCGCGATTGGTTTCACACTCGTCGCAGGCGTGCTCCTGCTCTGGCGGAAAATGTTCTCCGCCATTAATAGTCAGCCTCAGTTTGCAGAACGCGCGCTGATATTTGGCGATGGCCCATTGGCCACAGCCCTCCTGCGCGAGCTGGAATCGCGCCCTGAGCTGGGCGTCCGCGTCGTAGGTCATGGATTTGTACAGCGCGTTGAATCTGCAGGTGGTCCCATCGAGTCGGCTGCGTGCGAGGAACTTGCGCACGTTGTCAAAGTCGATCGCGTGAACCGGATTGTCGTGGCGATGGGCGACCGTCGAGGAAGGCTTCCCGTCGAGCTTTTGCTCTCGCTCAAGAGCCGCGGTGTGCTCATCCAAGATGGAACTGACGTCTATGAAGCCATCACAGGCAAAGTCCCCATCGAATCACTTCGCCTGGGCTGGCTTCTGTTTTCTCCGGGCTTTCACCTGTCCCATTTCCTTCTGGTTTACAAGCGGCTCGCCTCGTTGCTCGTTTCGCTTGTCGGCTTACTTCTCAGCCTACCCTTCCTTCCGTTTGTCGCGTTGGCGATCAAGATAACTTCTCCTGGGCCCGTCTTGTACAGGCAAAAGCGTGTTGGGCGAGACGGCATAGTCTTCGATTGCTACAAGTTTCGCACCATGCGAGCGGACGCCGAGGCAGACAGCGGCCCTACGTGGGTGGGCGATGACGACCCGAGAATCACGCGCGTTGGACACTTCCTACGCGCTTCGCGGCTTGACGAGGTCCCACAGCTCTGGAACGTGCTCAAGGGCGATATGAGCTTAATCGGGCCGCGCCCCGAACGGCCAGAATTTGTGGAGTGGCTCAGTCGAGAAATTCCGTTTTATCACTTGCGGCAGAGCGTACGGCCGGGAATTACAGGATGGGCCCAGGTCCGCTATAAATACGGAAGCTCGGTCGAAGATGCCAAGGAAAAGCTCCGATACGACCTCTTCTACATCAAGAACATGTCTCCGGGACTTGATCTCATGGTCCTGTTCGAGACGACCAAGACCATCCTTTTGGGACGGGGCGCAAAATGAAGGTGTTATTTTGGGTGTCGCTGTCTCTGATCTTCTTTACCTATGCTGGGTACCCGATTTGGCTCTACTTTCGGGCTCGGTTCCGGCCCCATCCCGCTCGGCCAGCAAGAATTTGTCCGAGCGTCACGGTTGTGCTCGCTGTCTGGAACGAAGAGAAATATCTGTCGGCGAAATTGCAAAATCTTGACGCACTGGATTATCCCGCGGATCGCCTCCAAATCGTTGTTGTCTCGGATGGATCAACGGACGAGACGAACACCTACCTTGCTGCGTGGGAAAAGCGTGGGCGTCAGGCCGTTGTCTTACCGCGCCACTTCGGCAAAGCGACGGCACTCAATCATGGTGTGGCTAAAGCAACAGGTGAGATCGTTGTTTTTACCGATGCGAGGCAATCCATCGCCACGGATTCCCTGATGAACCTCGTCGCAAACTTTGCCGACCCAACGGTGGGCTGCGTCAGCGGCGAACTCATCATCAGCCAAGAGTCGAGCTCTTCCTCCGCCAATGGCTTCGGATTGTACTGGAGAGTTGAGAAGAAAATACGGCATTGGGAATCGCTGGCGGGATCGGTGGTAGGCGCGACCGGAAGTTTCTATGCGGTGCGCAGAAATCTGTTGTCGCCCCTTCCTGCGGAAACAATCTTGGACGATATGTTTATTCCCTTTCAGGTCGTGCGGCAAGGCCAGCGAGTCATCTTCGAGCCCTGCGCGGTGGCGTTGGATAGACTGAGCAACGGTCCGAGGCGTGAATTTCGCCGGAAGGTGAGGACCTTGGCGGGAAACTATCAGCTGCTGCGCCTCGCCCCCTGGATTCTTACGCGCTCGAATCCCCTCCAACTCCAATTTATTTGTCACAAATTGTTGCGTCTGTTGGTGCCATTCGCTCTTGCAGGCCTCCTCGTCTCCTCGATTTGGCTTCGGCCTGACCTCTACCGGTTTATCTTCGGACTTCAAATTGTTTTTTACGGGCTCGCCACGTTGAGCATCTTTCGCTCCAAGTTTGGAATTGTGTCGCGGCTGGCGGACATTTCCCTTGCCTTCGTCGTCCTGAACCTTGCGGCCGCAGTGGCATTCCTCTATTTCATCACTGGCAAGAAGGCGGTTTGGGCGCGGTAATGAACTCGGGCAACAGTTTTGCGACGTTTGGAGCTAGCGAAACTCCCGCGGAAGCGGGTTTGCCGCGCCAAGGTATTTCACGGCGTGAGCCTCTTGCCGGAGCGTACGCGCTGCTCCTGCTGTTTATGGTGGTCTACTGCGCTCGGCCGGGGGATTGGATTCCAGGACTGGCCGCAGTGCCGCTAGCAAAGATCACAGCCATTCTGGCGCTGCTGGCGTTGGCCTTCTCGCTCTTGCACGGCGGACGGCGATTGCCTCGCGAAGTTTCTTACCTAGCGGTGCTCGTTGGGCAAATGTTCCTCGCGGCGGCATTTTCTCCAGTTTGGAGGGGTGGCGCGACCCAGGCCTCGCTCGATTTTTCGAAGGTTTTGATTGTCGTTGTAATCATGGCGGTGGTGGTGACGACCGGAACGCGGCTGCGACGTCTAATTTTCGTACAGGCGGGTTCCGTGGCTCTGATCGCACTAGTCACAGTATGGAAAGGCAAACTGGAGCTCGGGCGACTCGAGGGATCTTTGAGTGGCAATTATGCCGATCCCAACGACCTCGCGCTTGCCATCATTATTTCACTCCCCTTGTGTCTCGCCTTACTGTTTATGAGCAGAAGCTTTGTGCGAAAGGCCCTTTGGGCCATCGCGATGCTGGTGATGCTTTATGCTGTCTTCTTGACGGGATCAAGAGGCGGGTTTGTGGCTCTCGTTGCTGCCGCGGCAGCGCTGCTTTGGGAGTTCGCCGTCCGAGGACGTCGGCGCTATCTCGTGGTAGTCGCCGCGATCGTGGCGTGTTTGCTTTGGCAGTTTTCCGGGCAGGTGCTAAGGGGCCGCCTCAAGGGCACGTTCAATCCCAATGAAGATACAGCGGCTTCGTATGGATCAGCCGAAGCGCGGCAGCAACTCTTCTGGCGCAGTATAGAAGTTACAATGAAGCATCCTCTTTTTGGCGTAGGTCCCGGCAATTTTGCCGAAATCTCCGGCAGTTGGCATGTGACGCATAACGCGTTTACGGAGATGAGCGCAGAAGCCGGTTTGCCGGCGTTGATGCTTTATGGGCTCATTCTATGGAGTGGTTTCAAGAACGTTGGCCTCGTCAAGCGCTGGGCAAAAAGGCAGAAAGACTCCAACGTCTTGGCGAAAGGCCTAATGGCTAGTCTTGTTGGATACGTAGTCGGATCCTGCTTTTTGAGCGTTGGCTACAATTTTTTGCCATATTTCCTGGTGGCTTACACGACTGCTCTCTTTTTGATCATCAAAAAATCGAGTGGTCGAAACAACGTGTCCACGCTTGAAGGGCAGGAAAAAGCTGGCCAGGAGGCCCTCGGCGTAGCGGAAGAGGGAAGAACCGCAGCCTTCGCGTCGTGACGTTGCGAGCTGACCGAGACCAGCATGAATTCATACCTGCGGAAAATCAATTCCATTTTGCCATGGCTTCCTGCGTACGTCTGGCAACGTTGCGTTCGGAGGCAGCCGGATATCCAGCCCGTTCATTTGATAATCGGACTAGCCGACCACTTTGAGCCTTCGAATCACCCCGGCGCGTCTGCAGTCCCGGACCGGCGCGAGCAACTGCGGCGCATTGAAGGATGGTGCCGTGAATATCCCGCGGCTGTGGGCAAGTGGCGTGACGAAGAGGGAAAACCCTTCCGCCATACTTACTTCTATCCCGCCGAAGAATTTGACGCCGACATGATGGACCTGTTGGCTGAGCACTGTCATTCTGGGTGGGGCGAAATCGAGATCCACCTGCATCACGGAGTCGATTCTCCCGATACTGCTGAAAATACCCGGCGAAGCCTTCTCGAGTTCAGGTCAGCCCTCGCCTCTCGAGGGTGCCTTTCGCTCCTCGACGGCGATGGCCCGCCCCGATACGCCTTCGTCCATGGCAACTGGGCTCTCGCGAATTCTGCGCAAGGGCGCTTCTGCGGTGTCGACGAGGAAATGCAAATTCTCTCGGACACCGGGTGCTACGCGGACTTTACGTTGCCCGCGGCGCCTTCCGCACAGGTCAGCAAAATCAATGCTCTTTACGAATGCTCGTTGCCCCTGAACCAGCGGGCGCCTCATCGCCGAGGCCTGGACCTTCAATGTGGTAGGCCGCCGAAAATTTTTCCATTGATCGTTCAGGGACCTTTGCTCATTAACTTTGGTCGTCGGAAGCAAGGATGGCTATTTCCCGGCATCGAGAATGGAGAACTCTCAGGAAGCAATCCCGCCACAATGCAGCGTCTGGAGCTTTGGCGAGATGCGGCCATTACCGTTCGAGGCCGCCTGGACTGGCTTTTCATCAAACTGCATTGCCACGGCTTGGCGCCGCAAGACAGACAGGCCATGCTTGGACCACAGTTGCAGCGTTTTCTTCGCGATTTGGTGGAGGGACCGGGGAACCGAGCGGAGTACCGGCTGCACTTCGTTACCATGCGCGAGATGGCCAACATCATTCTCGCCGCCTGCGACGGGCGTGACGGAAACCCCGGTCAGTACCGTGACTACCGCCTCCGGCTGATCCAGCCTCGGAACTGGAATTGATATCTTCGATTGGAAACTCAACATCTTCGGCATCTTCCTGGAAATCAGTGAAGATAAATTCGGAAATAAGCACGCCGCCAGGCAGATTACCCCGCGTGCTCTACGCGGTTGTCCTAGATCCAACGCAGAAGTTCGGCTCCCTCGAAGAGCAGATCATTTGCATGGCGCGAGCGTTTCAAGCTCATAGCAGCCTTTTTTATCCGCTTTTCATTTGCCCGGGGGGAAACAATCGATTCTCTGTCCTCGATGCGGCTGGTGTGGAAGGTGAGTGTCTTGATTTACGAACGTTTCGATGGTCGCGCCTCGCTAGGCTGTCGCGCATTGTCACGCAGCGTGGAATCACTCTAGTGCACTGGAATTTTACGGAGATGCTGCGCAACAGCTACATGTGGTGGCTCACACTCCTGCATCCGACTGTCAGCCACTGTTACACCGACCACATCTCGCGCGAATCACAGGCCCAGCAGACTGCCGGGGGGCTGAAGAGCGTTCTAAAGCGACTGTTTCTGCAACGCTACACTAAAGTGTTCTGTGTGAGCCAGTTTGTTCTGGACGACCTCCTACACCGAGACGTTCGTGCTGACTTGATGCTCTCGCGACATTTCATCAACACCGATCGGTTCTGTCCGGATCCAGCCGTGCGCATAAACCTTCGCAAAAAACTTCAAGTGGAAGACCGCTTTGTAGTTCTGACCGTCGCGCATCTCGTCAGAGAAAAAGGAGTCGATACCCTCATCCGCGCTTTAGCGGAGTTGCCCCCTCAAGTCATCCTGTGGATCGTGGGAGAGGGTGATGAATTGGCAGGGCTGAAGCAATTGTGTTCTGAGCTGGGCGTGACATCACGCGTCTGTTTCCACGGGCTGCAAAAGAATGTCGCACCGTTCATGCAGGCAGCAGACTGTTTTGTCTGCCCGTCCCTGTGGGCGGAAGCCGCGGGCCTGGTGAGTCTCGAAGCAAGCTCTGCTGGTCTGCCGGTGATCGCCAGCCGCATTGGTGGCTTGCCTGAATACGTCGAGCAGGGACATACCGGCTATTTGTTCCCTCCTGGCGACCATCGTGAGCTAGCGCGCTGCATACAAGTGCTGGTTGAAAATTCGGCCCTACTTTCGAGAATGAGCGCAGAAGCAAGGGCTGTGGCCGTTGAAAGATTTGGCATGGACGTAGGCATTCGCCGATACCTCGACTCGTACCGTCATGTCGCACAAGCAATCTCCTGAGATCTATCAATTCGCATTCGCGGAGCCGATCATGGCAAATCCATGGGCGAATGAACTCGAAAAAAACGGCATTGTCATTCTTCACGATTTGCTTGCGGCGGAGCAGCTTCAAGGTATGCAAGTGGCGTTCAACGGCCGACTGCGGCGCATGCGCTGGAACAACTTCGATGGCTACGAAAAAACCGAACGCTTCCGTCACATGGTCGAGGACGTTTTGACGCTGGATCAGGGATTTGTGGATGCCGCTGTCGATCCGTGCATTGTTCGCGCCCTGCGTGGATATCTCGGTGATTCCTTCGCACTAGTCGAAGCCAAGGGCTGGAAGTCATTGCCGACGAGGCGCGACTTCCATGGTTGGCATGGAGATGCCTGGTACGACCAGAAACAAGTCGGAGACCGAATCCCGCGCGAGGTCAAGCTGGGGATTTATCTCACCGATGTGAAGAGTGGAGGCTTTGTCTACGTCAAGGGTACCCACGGCCGGCAGCACCCAAAGCCGCTGAGCCGCGACGAGGTGAGCGCCATTCCGCGCGAGCGCCTCGTGGACGTCACCGGGCCTGCGGGCATGGCTTTCCTTTTTGACACGTCGGGATTTCACCGGCAAAGTACCCCGATTTTGGAGCCGCGACAGGCGGTTTTCTTTGCCTACCACGATCCGGCGCTTCCCCTCCAGCAAGAGGATGTGGAGTACAACCGTTATCACCCTCTGCAGCTCAACGCGGCGTTTCTGGGCAACCTGACGGAAGAAGACCAGCGCATTTTGGGCTTCGGCAACAAGGCCAATTACCAGCCCGGCTATCAGAGACCCCCCCGACACGCCTACTATCAGGCTTTTCTGGGTGGGTGCTATGACGCCAAGCTATTTCTTGGGGAATATCAGAAGCGAGTGGCAGCAAAGTTCAAGCGCTTAGCAAGACTGGGCGGATGATCTATCTCTTGGCCACCAGGCACTAGCTAGCAATGTCTTTTGCGCAAATGCTTGGGTATCCGCTGCGCGAAGTTTCTCAGCGGTTGCCAGAAGTCGGTACGAAGGTCATTGTTCATCTCCATAGACCGTTCATTGGGGACAGATACATACCCGTACGCTGTGGGCCGTTCGAAATAATGGTTAACCCTCAAGA
>Ga0307477_10001712_pt1 | contig 17900 bp, 18 predicted proteins | sample atmos_gasesECM2C_FD_203316 | JGI IMG/M metagenome (GOLD analysis project Ga0307477, IMG submission 203316) | Hardwood forest soil microbial communities from Morgan-Monroe State Forest, Indiana, United States - atmos_gasesECM2C_515 | ecosystem: Environmental > Terrestrial > Soil > Temperate...
CGAGCCGTCCCGACGCCGGAGCACCACTGACCAGACCGCGCTGACGGCCAGCCCGAGTGCGAACGCCATGGCCCCGGCCCGCAGACCGATGAGAAACGTGTGGCGATGCAGGAGTCGGTCAATACTGGGCGGGATCACCCGGTGCTGGCGCTGCTCACCGCCCGAACTTCGTCGCCTCGTCCGGTGAGCCCGCCGATGAGGTCGACAACGGCGTCGACACTGGACAAGGGGAGGTCGCGCCAGATGGGAAGGCTGATGACGCTCGCGGCCGTGCGGTCGGTCACTGGCAGGTCGACCCGCTGGCGCCGGTACGCGTCGTGCTGGTGCACGGGTGGGAAGAAGTAGCACCGCGTGTCGACGCCCTCCGCCCGCAGTCCCTGCACGAGGAGATCGCGCTCGATGCCTGCTCGCTCGGCGTCGACTCTGACGGTGAAGTCCTTCCAGGTGGAGCGGTCGGCCGTGGGCACGGCTTGAGGATCGACGCCGGCGATATGCCCCAGGCCGTCCCGATAGCGGTTGGCAATGGCCTCACGCTGGTCGAGGTGGGCGCCGAGAGCGTCGAGCGACTCGAGGGCGATGGCGGCGTGGAGCTCGGACATGCGGGCGTTGAGGCCGGCGAACTCGGTGTTGTAGTCGCCCGGGTTGCCGTAGTCGCGGCCCAACCGTACGTGGCGGGCGAGGTCGTCGTGGCGGGTGGCGACCACGCCTCCTTCGCCGGCAACGACGACCTTGGTCGGGCTCAAGCTGAAGATCTCCGCGTCGCCGAACCCGCCCACGGGGCGACCAGCGAGGCGGGCGCCGAATGCGTGGGCGGCATCGAAGATCAACGGGATGCCCGCCCCGAGTGCCAGTGCCTCGGCCTGGCCGGCCGGCGCCGGCGCCCCGAAGATATGCGTGGCCAGCAGCCCCCCGGCACCGTCGAGACGGGCGGCGGCGTCGGTCAGGTCGAGCTGGAACGAGGCGGGATCGCATTCGGCGAATCGCACGTCGAGCCCGTTCCATGCCAGAGCGTGGGCCGACGCCGAGAAGGTGAAGCTGGGCAGCACGACCGGGCCGGCCGGGCGCAGCGCTTGGCAGGCCAGCATGAGCCCGGCTGTGCAGTTCGACACGGCCACGGCATGGGGAACGCCCAGCCACTCGGCGGCCTGTTGTTCGAACTCGCGCACCAGAGGACCGTTGGTGAGCACGCCGCGCTCATAGGAAGGCGCCAGCCGGGCGACCACCCTCTCGAGCGGAGGAGCCGGCGGGCGGACAAACGGCAGGCCGTCGGGGAAGGCGGGAGGGCCGCCAAGAATGGCGGGATGAGCCGTGGTCACGATGGAGCGCCGACGTAGCGGATCCGGTTGACCTGGCGGCGCAGCGACTCCTCCAGCCCCATCCCTCCGCCCACCTTGTGGCCGAACCAGCGCATGCCGTCGAGGCGCTGGATGGCCGAGCGCCGCAGACGGTAGGGGTCGCAACCGTACGGGTTGGGGCGGCCGCCGCCCAGGGCGGCCGAGGCGAAGCGGCGCCGCACCGCGTCTTCGGCGCCGGCGGATCCCAGCACCGCCTTCGGGTAGGCGAAGTGCCGGGCCGTGACCCCGAGGCGGTCGCCGATGAGCTCGACCGAACGCACGAGCTCGTCCTCGGCTCGCTCGCCGTCGAGGCGATCGAGGAGGGCATGGGTGTGGGTGTGCGACCCGACCGTGACCAGCCCGGTCGACAGGGTGTCGCCGAGGGCCGCCCAGGACAGAGGACGGCCGTCGTCGGGGAAAGATCGCCCCTGCTCGATGAAGTCGGTGGCCACGTACAAGGTGGCCGGGATCTGGTGCTGGGCGAGGATCGGGACCGCCACCTCGGCGAAATCCTGAGTGCCGTCGTCGAACGTGACCGCTACCGGGTCGGGCACGGTGGACGGCGCCGAGCGCAGCCGCTCGAGCGCGTCATCGAGCGTCGCGACTCGGCCCGAGTCGGCGAGCATCGCCATCTGCTCCTCGAAGAGTCCGGCCGGTAGGTCGACCTCGACCGGGGTTCGGGCCCCGACCCGGTGGTAGATCAGCACGACCACCCCCGGACCGGGTGGCCGTAAACGGTCGGCGGCCGCGGCCGCCACCTTCACCGCCTGGCGGAGCGCGGCTCGGGCGGGCATCCGCCGATCTTACGGGCTGGCACCATGGCTGAGGCCCGGACTACAGAGCGTGAGGGGCGGGTGGCGCAGGTGCAGTATTTTTCCACCACGTCTCCTCTCGAAGTCCGGCCCTACGACGACGCCGACGAGGCGGACGTGCTCCGCCTGTTGGCTGCGTCCATGGGCTGGGTGCCCGACGAGCAGTCGACGGCCTTCTTCCGGTGGAAGCACCGAGACAACCCCTTCGGCCCCTCGCCGGCCTGGGTGGCCGTAGATGGCGAAGCCGTGGTCGGGTACCGCGTCTTCCTGCGCTGGGAGTTCGTGCGAGCGGGCGAGGTGGTGAGGGCCGTCCGTGCCGTGGACACGGCGACTCACCCCGACTACCAAGGCCAGGGCATCTTCTCCCGTCTGACGCTCCACGCCCTCGAGCATCTGGCCGAGGACGGCGTGGCCTTCGTGTTCAACACCCCCAACGACAAGAGCCGCCCGGGCTATCTCAAGATGGGCTGGCAGCCGGTCGGCAAGCTCCCGGTCTGGGCCCGACCCCGTTCGTTGCTGGCGTTGCCCCGTGTGGCCCGGGCCCGGGTGCCGGCCGAGAAGTGGTCGCTTCCTGGCGGCGCGGGCCAGGCGGCGCCTGACGTGCTGGCCGACGGTGACGCCGTCGGTCGCCTGCTGGCCCGTTCCGGGGCCTCACGGGGGCTGAGTACCCACCGCACGCTCGACTATCTGCGCTGGCGCTTCGGGTTCGGCCCGCTCGCCTACCGGGCCGCTGTGGGCCCCGGCGGCGTCGCCGAAGGCGTGGCCCTCTACCGGCGGCGCCGTCGCGGCTCGGCGGTCGAGGCGGCCATCACCGAGGTCCTGGTGCCCGACGGCGATCGGCGTCGACGCTCAGAGCTTTTGCGTAGCGTGCTGCGGGGCAGCGGAGCCGACTACGCCGTACGTATCGGCCGGCGAGGCGCCGGGTTCGTGCCCGTCTCGCGACCGAGGCCGTTGCTGGTCTGGCGGTCGGTGACTGCAGCCCACGCCCCGCCCCTGCCCGAGTGGGACCTGACCCTGGGTGACATCGAGCTCTTCTGAAGCGGCTACAGCTTCACGGCGGCGAGCACGGCCGACGTGAGGGTGAACATCACCCCGATCATGGCGAACAACATGGTTCGCGTCTGACCTGCCAGCTCCCCGCGCAGCGTGGCGAGCGTCCGTTGCTCGAAGAGCTCAAAGCGTTGGTCGACGAGCTCGAACCGTTGGTCGACGAGCTCAAAGCGTTGGTCGAGGCGGGCCTCGAGCTGTTGGAGGTCGTGCTTGGTGGCGACGTCGGCCCAGCCCACGGGCGGGAGATGGGTCATGAGCGTCTCCGCGGCGTCGGGGCCCAGGACCGACTCCAGACGTGAAAAGAGTTCATGGCGGGCGCGCTCATCGATGGCCATCTTGTCACTCCTCAGACGATTGCGAACGAGGAGCCATTGACGCCCGGATCCGAGGCTGGGAGCCACGGTACAGGGAGGGGCGGACAAGAACGTTAGGGCTCGGACAGGGTGCAGAAGCGCTCGATGGCCGAGCGGTGACGTTCGCGATGCAGGAAGAAGACGTTCTGACCGGCCCAGGTTGGACGGTCGATCTCCCTTAAGCGCTCGTCGAGAACCGCGTAGCCACGTTCCTGCAGCCACTCGACGGTCTCTTCCCGCTGCCGGGTCAGCTCGATCATTAGCGCTGGATGGTGCTCGTCGATCAGTCCGGTCGCCCCTTGCACGACCTCCCACTCGAAGCCTTCGACGTCGACCTTGATGAAGTCCGGCACGACGCGCCCAGTCGCGGCGTACGCATCGAGGGCAACCACCTCGACGGACACGACGCTCGTGTGCGGTCGCACGTTGGTGCTGCGGCTGGTGCGGTCGAGGGCGGCTTCGTCGGGCACGAGGGAGTTGTTCTGCCCGGAGAGGTCCTCGACCTGGAGGTCAGCCCGACCTGGCGTGGCGCCCACGGCCGCGGCGACGACGGTCACGTTCCCCAAGGTGGCAACGTTGCGGCGGAGGTAGCGGAGGTTGTCGGGCCCGGGCTCGAACACGTGGACGCGCCCGTCCGGAGCGAGAACCGAGAACAGCATGGTCGTGAAGCCGATGTGGCCGCCGACGTCAAAAACGGTGTCGCCTCGCCCAGTGAGACGCACGAAGTCGAGCATCACGTGGTGCTCGCGTTCGCTGCCGTAGAACCAGTAGCCGCGGTGGCGAAAGGAGTGCACGACGACCGCGTCTCCGGTCCACGGGTGGCGCACCGTGATGTCGCCCGGGTTGATGCGTGACACGATGGGCAACACGACCCGCCGAACGCTGCGCCGGCGGGCCCATCGCCGCAGCCGTCCAGCCATGAAAAGCGACTCTAGAGCCGGCCGGCCTGGTCAACTGTTGCACGTGGTTAGCCTCGTTCCGGTGCGGCGGCCCTCCGATCCGGTCAAGCGGCTCCTCGACCTCACGGTGGGTGTGACCGGGCTGGTCGTCTTGTCGCCCGTTCTTGTCGTGGTGGCCATCAGTGTTCGGCTGACCATGGGCCGCCCGGTGCTGTTCCGCCAAGCCCGAGCCGGTCGCAACGGCCAGGCGTTCCGGCTGGCCAAGTTCCGCACCATGCGGGCAGCTGGCCCGGGCGAGGACGGGCCCGAGTTCGACGAGCGACGCCTGACCCGGCTCGGTCGCCTGCTGCGGGCGACGAGCGTCGACGAGCTTCCGTCGCTGGTCAACGTCGTGCGCGGCGAGCTCAGCCTGGTCGGGCCGCGCCCGTTGCCGGTGCGCTACTTGCCCCGGTACAGCCCGGATCAGGCTCGCCGCCACGAGGTGCGGCCCGGGATCACCGGATGGGCCCAGATCAACGGCCGCAACACGCTCAGCTGGGACGACAAGTTCGCTCTTGACGTCTGGTACGTCGAGCACCGCTCGCTCATGCTCGACCTGCGCATCCTGGCGCGCACCGCGGGCCAGGTTCTCAAGCGCGAGGGCATCAGCCAGACTGGGCACGCGACCATGCCGGAGTTCGACGGGTCGTGAACGTCCTCATCTCATCGGCCGGTCGGCGGGTGGCGCTGCTGCGTCTGTTCCGGCGGACACTGGCCGACCTGGGTCTGACCGGCCGGGTGCTGGCTGCCGACATGTCGGCGCTGTCGGCTGCGTTCCACGAGGCGGACGAAGGGTTCGTCGTGCCCCGATGCACGAGCGAGGAGTTCGTGCCCGAGATGCTCGAGCTGTGCCGTCGGCATCGGGTCGGGCTGGTGATCCCGACCATCGATCCCGAGCTGGCCGTCTACGCCGCCCATCGCGACGAATTCGCCGAGATCGGTACGACCGTGGCGGTGTCGACCCCCGAGGTGGTCGCCATCGGAGGGGACAAACAGGCGACGCATCAATGGCTGACGGCCAACGGGCTTCCGGCCGTCGCCCAGGGCTCGGTTGAAGAGGCGCGCTCCTGGCCCTTGCCCGTCGTCGTCAAGCCCCGCTTTGGGAGCGCGTCGATCGGGCTGTCCGTGGTGCGAACCGACGCGCAATGGGCGGCGGTCGGAGACGAGGAGATGATCGTCCAGAAGATGGCGCCAGGGGTGGAGCACACCCTCGATGTGCTGGCCGACCGTGACGGCCGGTGCTGCTGTGTCGTGCCCCGCCGCCGGCTGGAGGTGCGCGCCGGCGAGGTGAGCAAGGCGGTCACCGTTCGATCGCAACCGCTCATCGACCTTGGGCGCGCGCTGTGCGAGGCGCTGCCCGGGGCCTACGGCGCCCTGAACGTGCAGGTGTTCGTGGCCGGCGACGAGGTGCGGGTCATCGAGCTCAACGCCCGCTTCGGCGGTGGGTTCCCCCTGGCCTGGGAAGCCGGGGCGCCGTTCCCTCGCTGGATCATCGAGGAGCTGCTGGGCGAGCCCGTCAGCGGTGATCCGGCCGGATGGCGGGACGGGCTGGTGATGCTGCGCTACGACGACGCGGTATTTCGCCAAGCTCCGCACGTCGGGCTCGCGCCGGGCAGGTAAGTTCGCGTGATGCGACGGCCGGGGATTCTCGTCGTGCTGGCGCTCGTAGCCGTGGCCTCTGCTTGCTCGTCCGGCAAGGGCGGCGTCGTGACCGCCCGCTCGTCGTGTAAGACCTACCTGGCTCTGAATCAGCCAAGTCGTGACGCCGTGTTCCGGCAGCTCAGCCAGCAAGTCGGCAACAAGGCCACCGACGCGCGGACGGAGGCGAGCCTGCACGACCTGTGCAGTCTCAACGGGTCGCTGGCGCTGGGGACGGCTGTCCAGAAGGTGTCAGGGGAAGTGAGCGCGAGGCCGCCGACGGTGAACCTGACTTCCCCGACGACGGTCGCGGTCATTGCGGTGCTTCCTGCCATCGCCGCGGCGTCGCTGCCGGCGGGCCAGCTCCCGCACGAAACTCTTGGCGATCAAGTCAAGACGATCCTGGCCAACAAGCTGGCCCTTTTCCATGCCGCAGCCTGCACGAAGAACGCCGGACTTCTGGTCCACGTGCTCGCCGACACCACTATGAGGTCTGAGTACGCGTCCGCCATCACCTCCGGACGCCTGGGGTGCCCTAGTTCGGTTATCAAGAGTGCGAACGTCCAAGCCCAGTCGAGCGGTCACATCGTGGTCGGGATCGACGGCACCGGATTCATCTCCGGAATCTTCGATCTCCAGTGGACTGGGACTGAGTGGCTGGTGGCCGGACCCCCTCAGTAGTCAACGCTCCACGGTGGCCATCCCCGTGGCTACCAACTGGCTGGCAAATTCCGGTCGCAGATCCTCGTCGCCGCCGCTTCCGACGTGGGGCAGGTCGCTCACCGACATGGGCTCGGCGTCGGCGAGAGCCAAGAAGGCCTCGAGTGCCTCGGTGAGGACCTGCACGGCCCGATTGTTGAACGCGAAAACGGCCGCCTCGTCCGTCTCGCTGTGCAGCATGATCCCTGCGGGCGAGACGAGGCGAACCTTGAGGCCCGCCCAGTTCCGGAGGGCAACGCCTCTGAACACGTCGCCGAATGACGGGTAAGGACGCCTCACGATCCGCGCCCGATGAGACGCGATGGCCCGTTCGACCAGTTCCGGAGTCGCGACCTCGGCGATGGTTCGGGCAAAGCCCTGGGGCTGGTCGTAGACGGAGCCGCCGTAGGAGGTAGCCGGCTCACGGACGTCGTACGGCGTGTCGGCCCGGAGCATGGGCCAGAACCCGGCCTCGAAGGCCACTCGCTCCAGCATCTCGTGCGTCTCCAATCGGGCCAGCCCGATAGTGCAATGGATAGACAGGTCGTCGGATCCGTCGACCCGATGCCCCCAGCCGCGGGGGATGACGAGCGCCATCCCTGGCTCGATGACCCCCTCCCAGAGGGGTCGGTCGGAGGTGTCCGGGTCGATCCAGGGTCGCTCGGCTGACAACACATGGGGTTCGAGTAGCGCCCATCGCTTGCTTCCGCGTACCGGCACGATGATGGTGTCGTGGTTGTCCCAGTGGGCACCAAATCCCTTCGAGGGCCCATACGAGATGTAGATGTTGGTGTTGACAGGGCATCCGATAGCCCGGCCCAGGTTCAGAACCACTTCACCAAGGGCGGGGTCGTACTGGTCGGCGCCGTTGACGATGGCCGTCCAGCGCTCGTCGAGCGCCTTGGCCAAGCCGCCCGGTACCACGTAGCCCAAGTTGTTGTTGGGCGCGGAGATGCGGGCATAGGGCGGCGGAGGTTGGTGACCCTTGACGTCGCCGTGCGAGAAGCTGATGCCGCCGAGGCCCCACAGGTGCCCATGTTCGAACAGCAGGCGATCGACCATCTGCTCGCCGTTGAGATGGTCGACGAGTTGCTGACCCAGCGAGATGACGGCGAACCGCCTGGCGTCGACGTTCTGGGCCGCGTCTTCGAAGTCGTATCCCGGGAACCAGCCGGCCAGGCGTTTGAGCGAGGCCGCTCGAGCGGCGGCGTTGGCCCGAGCTAGGCGATCCTCGAGGGGGGATGCCCCGGGGTAGGGGATGGTCAGTCCAACCCCGACCGGGAGCTCGCCGGTGGCCACCAGTGGCCGCTCCTTCGCCTCGTCGTCCTCCTCGAACGAAAGCGGCGGCTCCGTTTGATCGGGCGTCGTTTGCGCCGCAGCCGTCTCGGTGAGGGGGGTCTCCGCCATGTCCTCTCCTTGCTTAGCTCTGTCTCATCGACGTCTCAGTACGCTCAGCCAGCGTATCGGGTAGGTCTCCCACGACATCCAAGACCCGCTCGAGCGCATCCGGCGACAATGGAGCGCGAGCATGTCGCTCTTCGGGGTCAAACGGCTCGGAGGGATCCAGCGACTTGGCGTAGTACCGAAGCTCGGTCGTTGCCGTCCCGTTGCTCCATGACTCGGTGAGCCCGATGTGCTGGGCGACAGCGGCGAGCGTCTCTGCCGGCTGACCGACCAGGTCGGCGTAGGAAACGAACAAGGTGCGTGACGTCAAGCCAAGAACGGCGGCGACTGACGACGCCCAAAGCGCGGCAAAAAACTCCTCAGTCGGCGCATCCGCGCTCAATTGAGCGACGTGAGCCGCGTGGTCGCGCAACCCGGGCGTTTCGGGGGTCAGCCATTTGGCCCAGGCGGGGAGGCCGCTCACGAGTGAGGCCACGACTTCGGCGACCGGCCGATGGACGAAGATGAGAGGTACGTCTGGAGCAAGGGCCACGACCGAGGCACAGTCCGGCGTCTCCCAACTGGACAGCTTGAAGACCGGCCGCTGCCGACGGCCGGCCGCGAAGCGATCGAAGAGGACCATCAGGTCGGCGATGGCCTGGCGATCGGCGTCGGCTCGGGCCGCGTCGGCGATGGCGTCGCGGTGGATGGTTGAAACCGACCCCGGCTCAGAGACCGACAGGACCGCTCGGTCATGGGCGAGCATCCGCGTCAGCAACGTCGAGCCGCACCGCCCGGTGTGGAATACAAGCGCTCGGGGCGACGGCACGTCTAGGCCGACGGCCTCCCTGAGCTCGGGGAACGTCAGCTTCGCCGTCTGGCTCTGGCCGATCGGGGCCAGCAGGTCCAGTGAGTTGTCAAAGAAGGGCTCGGTGAAGCGCGACCCACCGACCCGGCACAAATAGACGACCTCGCCTTCGGGATCGGACTCCCAGGGAACCATGCCCATGAGTGCGCTGGCGGTGTCCATGGTCAGGTCTCGGTCGTCGGAAGGGCGATCTCGACCAGCCCGGCCGAAGCGAGCTCACCAACAAGACCGATGGCCGCATCGTCGAACTCGGCAAGGGGCTGACGGCCGTCGAGCCGCTGCCACACGTCGGCGCCGGTCGGATCGAGCCGGGCCAACACACCTCGCTCATGGTCGTAGATGACCGCTCCGTCCGACAGCATCCAGCCAGTCGCGTGGGCGGCCCGCCTGGGGCAATCGTCGCGATCTTGTCTCGGCGGCCGTGTTGCGGCCGCCGAGACCTCGATGGCCCGTACCGAGGGGACGACCGCTTCCTCTGCGAGCTTCCTCAGGAATGCTTCAGCGGCACCCAAGGAGCGGGTCTGTAGGCGGAAGGATCCGACGCGCGTTGCGAGCTCGACGAGGGAACCGAATCCGGCCGGGCCGGCACGCTCCAGGTCGAGAGTGTCGGCCACCAGCCGCTCGATGGCCTCGCTCGGCCCGATCGTAACCAGCCCCTCCCGCGTTAGTTCATCCGCGGAGACGAAGACGATGGCCCGTACCTCGGCCCCGTCCACGGCGCGGACGGGGCCGAGCTCGGCAGGCGGGACATTCACTCGCTCGTAGAAGGCTGGTGCGGCTTGAGCTAGCTGCACCGAGGGGAGTTCGGCGAACAATCCCCACGATCCCTCCTTGAGGCTGACCGGGCGAGGAAAGGAGTGAGCCAGCAGCGGGCGATGGACGTCGAAGCCGACCATCTCGTCGGTGTGGTAGGTCCACCCGGCACGGACGAGGTGCGCCGTGAGCGTCGACTTGCCGGAGCCGCTGGGGCCAACGAGGAGGATCCCGGCGCCGTTGTGCTCGACAAGACCCGCGTGAAGATGGAGCCGCTCCGCCTCGTCATCGAGGGCCCAGCGGTTGACCTCGCTGAGCAACACGTCCTCGCACCCGGACAGCCAACCGTAATGACTGGCTTGATGTCGACCCTGAATCAAGAGCTCGTAGCTGGCGTTTGGCTGCCCGTAGCGCTCCCGGTCGTAGGGCGCCAGGCGGACTATGACCGCGACCTCCTCGCCGCCCGCGGGCATGGCGGCGAGGAGAGCGTCGAGGCGCCCCACGATCTCGGCCGTGGGTGACTCGATGCAAACGGTCATCGACCCCGCTCGGATGGACCGACAGGCCGACTCGACCGACTCCATGCGATGAGCACGGTACGGCAAGTGTCAACCCCGGCCCAAGCCCACGATGCGGTGGGCAGCGGAAGGTGCGTCAGCGTGAAGCGGCGAGTATCAGGTGCACTGGATGTGGATGTGAGCCTTACCGCCACACCCGTTCGGTCGTCCCAGATCGCCCCGGTAGTTGGGATCGTTCTGGAAGAGGACCTGCAGCTGATCGCCGGTCTCGCTGGCACCGGTGCCATGGTTGCCCGTCTTGGGGTTGGTGGCGAAGACGCCGCCTATCCGGGACAGCTTGCCATCGAACTTGACGTCGTGGAACAGGCAGTTGGCATTGCCGGCCGCCCGCTTGATGGTGACGAGCCGATTCTGACCGTTGGCGTCGGCGACGGTCACATCGGCCGCGTCGCAGGAGAAGTCGGCGCCGCCAGCGCCACCGTTGGGCGTGCCGTTCTGCGGGTTGCAACCAAGGTTGGTCTGTCGGCGCTGATGCCCGATATTGGCCCAGTGCTGGTCGATGGTGATGTGAAGGGCCCCGCAGTTGCCGGGGATAATGGCGTCCTGATGGCCGGTGGAGGCTGGGTGGGTATCCGAGCCGACGTTGCCGTCCGTCCCGGCACCCTCCTTCACGCAGCCCAGCACCTGGTCGGACTTGTAGTCCGCCGTGCAGTGCGGGTTGCCCTGGCGGCCGCTGGCCGCCGCCGCATAGTCCGGCCGCAGGGAAAGGCCCTCGATTACGGGCGAAGCCCAGACCACGCCCATGACGCCGGCGCCGATGGCGCCCCGCTTGAGGACATCTCGCCGCCCGAGGCCGCTCTCGGGAGTGTCCTGGGCGTTCATTTCCTCGTCCATTGCCCTGTTTCCCTTCCTCGGCGGCGCACGACGCCGCAATCGCCGTTCCTCTACCGAGCAAGGTAAAGAAGGGGGCCGGGCGGCGCATCACCCCTTCTGCCGTATTTTTTCTACTGCAGGCGCCGACGGACGGCCGCTCAGCGTGGCCGGGAATTCACTTGACCCGGCCGGCCATGGCCTGCAGCTCGGCTTTCAACAGGTTCTGGTCAGGCGTGGTGGGCGCCTCCATCACGGCCCCCACCACCACCCGCCCGACCTGGGCCCAGGCCAGCTGCAGGAGCATCGAGGAGGGCTTGTCGGCGACCCTGCCGGCCACGGTGACGGTGTACGAGTCGCTTTTGGTTCCGACGGGCGGGAAGGGCACAGCGGCCACGGTCGTCTTGGCCCCGTTGATGGGCGTCGTCAGGCTCTTGCTGAGCGCGGCCTGGGCGCACGCCTCGAAGGCGGGCTGGTTGAAGGCGGCGAAGACCTGCGCCGCGACCGTCGGCGAGGAGGTCACCACCGCCACGCCCCACGTCGTCCCCGATGCGTTGGCGAAGCCCGAGCTCAGCACCGGCTCGCCCGAGCTCTTCATGGCCTTGGCGCCGCATACCTCGAAGATCGCCACTCGGGCGCTGAGGGGACCCTTGGGATCGGCCGCCGCTTGCCAGCCGGCGGGAAGGTCGGTCGCCTGCATCCGGATGTTGCGCGCCAGCGTGGCATCGTCGACCGAGAGCGTGGTCGCGGTCGAGGCCGGCACCGAGGTCGTGCCGGACCGGCCAGCGGAAGTGGTGGCCGGGCCATGGGCAGTGCCGGACCCGCTGCAGCCGACCAACACCGCAGCAGCGGCCAGGGCTCCGAACCAGCGAAGCTCGGTCATGCGGCGGGCTCGACGGTCGCGAGCCCACAGGCCACCAGCTGTCGCGCGAACTCTGCCCGAAGATCCGCCTCGCCGGAGCCGATCGCGGGCAGGTCGCCCAGCCTTCGCGGAAGGGTGTCGGCCAGCGCGGCAAACGCGTCCCTTGCCTCGGCCGCCACCCGCACCGCTTGGCCCTTGAAGGCCAGGACGGAGTCCTGGTCGGTCTCAGTGTTGACCATGATCCCGGCCGGGGCGATGAGACGGAGCGCAAGACCCGACCAATCGCCGAACGCGACGGCCCGGAACGTGTCCCTGAACGACGGAAACGTGGGCCGGGTGATCCGGGCCCGGTGAGCCGCGATGGCGCGGTCGACCAGTTCGGGCGTGGCCACCGCGGCGATGGCCCGGGCGAAGCCTTGCGGCGAGTCGAACACCGACCCCATGTACGACATCACCGGCTCGTCGGGGTCGAACGGCATGTCGGCCCGAAGGGCGGGCCAGTAGCCGGCCTCGAAGCTCACCCGCTCGAGCACGTTGTGGACCTCGAGTCGGCTGACCCCGAGCGTGCAGTGCACCGACAGGTCATCGGAGCCGTCCACCCGATGCCCCCACCCGCGGGGGATGACCAGGGCCATGCCCCGTTCGAGGATCCCATCCCACAGAGGCTTCTCCGACACGTTGGGTTCGACCCACGGCCGTTGCGCCGATAGGACGCTCGGCTCGAACAGCGCCCATCGCTTGGCCCCGCACAACGGAACGATGATCGTGTCGTGAGTGTCCCAATGCGCCCCAAATCCCTTGGATGGCCCGTACGAGATGTAGATGTTGGTGTTAGTGGGGCTCGAGTAGGCGCGGGTCAGGTGAAGGCAGATCTCGGCGAGGGCACGGTGTCTCTTGTCGGCGCTGTTGATGATCGCGGTCCAACGATCGTCGAGGGCCTTGGCCATGCCACCGGCATTGACCATGCCCCGCTCGCCGCCGCGACCCGGTTTGACCGCGGCGTTGCCCGGCGGACCCTGGTGACCTTTGACCTCGCCATGGGAGAACGAGATGCCACCCAGACCCCATGCGTGCTCGTGCTCGAGCATGAGCTCGAGGACTGACTCTTCGTCGCCGAGAAAGTCGGGTAGGGCGTCACCCAGGGAGATCACGGAGAAGCGCCGGCCATCGACGTTCTGGGCGGCTTGGTCGAAGTCGTAGCCCGGGAACCAGGTGGCGAGCATCTTGAGCGAGTCGGCGCGAGCCGCCGAGTTGGCGGCGACGAGCTGATCCTGGAATACCGACGCTCCCCGCCGGGGCCTCGACAGGGCAATCCCGATCGGGAGCTCGGCCGTCTCCACGAGTGGCCGCGCTCGCCCCTCCTCGGTCTGGGCGAACTCCGGGGTCGGTGCTTCCGGGGTCGCCACGTCCGGCTGGACAGCTGCGGCGGCGGGGGCCGCCTCGCCGCTCAGCCCACCCGCGGCCTCGCCCGTCAAGGTCTCTTCCATCAGTCCCCCATCGGGTCGTTCATGACCGCTGCGCGAGTCGGTCGGGGAGGTCGCCGACGACCTCAGCCACGCGCGCTCTGAGGTCAGCCGGCAGCGCCGGTCGGGCGTGAACGCCCTCGGGATCGTACTGCTCGGTCGGATCGTTTGATTTCGCGTAGTAGAGGGTCTCGGAGACGGCTGCCGCCCGGTTCCAGGCCCCGTCAAGACCGAACTGCCGGGCGACAGTGTCGAGGACCTGCACCGGACGCTTCATGAGGTCGTCGTAAGCCACGAACAACATCCGCGAGGCCGGCACCGCGAGGGCGGCGTCGGCGACGGTGGCCCAAAGGGCGGCGTACTGCTCCGCCCGGGACGCAGAGGGCGACAGGTCAGCCAGCCTGGGACACCAGGGCGCCGCCGATGTGGGCCGATCGAGTAGCGCCTCCGACCAGGCGGGTTCGCCGTCGAGTTGCGACGCCACGACTTCATCCGGAGCCCGATGGACGAAAACCATCGGGGCCTCAGGCAGCAGGCCCGCGAGCCAGGCGACGTCGGCGGCCTCGAAGCTGGTGAGCTTGAACACGGACTCCCGGCCGCGGCCGCGTGCGAACGCATCGAAGACGGCGAGCAGGTCGACGAACGTCTCCACGTCTGCGTCCCGCCGCTCCGGGTGCACCAGGGCGTCCTGATGGACGGTGGACAGCGAGCTGGGCTCGGCCACGACCATGATGGCGCGGTCGTACATCAACATGCGCATGAGCAGTGTCGACCCGCAACGGCCGGTGTGAAGGATCACCCCCTTGGGTGTCGGCACCTGGCCCGCGACGGCACCGTGAAGATCGGCGAAGCTGAGTTGGGTCCCATGCACAGGGCCGAGCAACGGGAGCCGGGCGAGGGACTCGTCAAAGAGCGATTCGGTGAACTGGGCCGTGCCAGCCTGGACGAGGCGGACCTGGGCGCTCTCGACGTCCACGTCGAGCGGCACCATGCCCTGGAGGGGGTTCACGAATCCTGCTCGGCGACGTCGATCAGATGGGCCTCCGAAAGCCCTCGGACATAGGCGATGACCCCGTCCGTGGCCTCCGCCAAGGTGTCGGGGGCGAGGTCGCCAGCGATCTCCGCCAGCGTGCTCGTGCCGTCGAGGCGCTGCCAGACCTCCACGCCAGTGCGGTCGATGCGGGCCACCAAACCCTGTTCGGCGTCATAGATCACCCCGCTGTCGCCGAACGACCAGGCGCTGACGTGCTGGCCCCGTTGTACCCGTGAGCCGCCTGCGATGGCGCTCGGTTCGGTTGGGAATGTGTGCGCAGGTGACGGGGGAATGGCAACGGTGTGGTGATGGGCGACTGGCGTCAGTTTCAACACGCCTTCGAGTTGCTCGGCGGCGGCGTCGAGGTCATCGAACGTCAGGCGGAGGAGATGGGTGCTGGTCGCCAGATCGACCAGCGCCTGCATGCCCGCCTCTCGCGCTCGCGGCAGGTCGAGGGTGTCCGCGGTAAGGCCCTCGATGGCTTCGGCCGGTCCCACCGGTCGGATGGCGGTCGGCTCATCTCCGTAGGAGACGAACACGATGGCTCCGATGTTCGCGGTGGATACCTGGCGGACCGGGGCCAGCTCAGCTGGCGGAAGGTGCACGGCCTCCCGATCGCCGTGGGCCCGGTCGGGATCGGGTACCGACGGCAGGTCCGAGAAGATCGGCCATGACCCCCGCTTGAGGCTGATCGGGCGGGGATAGGAGTGGGCCTCGAAGGGGTGAGCGGGATCGATGGCAACCATCTCGTCGCTGTGATACGTCCAGCCCGCACGAACGAGGTGTGCGGTCAAGGTCGACTTTCCGGACCCGGACGGTCCGACGAGGAGCACGCCCACGCCATCTCGTTCCACGAGACCGGTGTGCAGATGAAGCAGTTCCGGCGTGAGGTCGAGCGCCCAGCGGTTGAGGTGGACGAGGAACTCGTCCTCACTGCGCCAAAGGCGGCGGCTGTGGACCGCACGCCGGCTCCCGATCCACAGCTCGAAGGGGGTGTCGTCCGGGGTGGCCCCTTGGGCCAGCGAAACGCGCACGTCGATCGCCGGCGCGGTTCCCGGATTGCGGTAGATGTCGGCGGGTCGCGCCACCACGTCGGCGTCGCCGTCGGGCATGGCGGCCAACAGGGCGTCGAAGTGTCTCACGACCGCCTCGGTGGGCGATTCGATGATGATCGTGGTCGTCCCAACTCGCACCGGCCGGCAGGTCAGCCATCCGTCGGCGTTGGGCTCGATCTCGGCCCGCATCGAGAACGCGGTGGGTTCGGTGGTCACGAAGAAGACAGCTTAGGGAGCGCGGTTTCGAGGCAATTCGCCGCCTCGAGGGACGGACGAAACCTACAGGCAGGTCACCGTGATATGGGCGGTTCCGGTGTCGCCGTCGGCCGTGTTGGCAGCGTCCCCCGGCGTGGCGTTGGCGGCGTCGCCGTTGGTGCCATCGCCTGTGGCATTCGAGTCCCCATCGATCCCGTCGTTGACGTTTCCCTGGTCCCCGTCGGTCCCGTTCCTCCCATGGCCGTCGCCGTTGGTGCCGTCACCCGGCGGGTCAGCCTTGTTGTTTCCGTCAGCGTTGAAGTTGCCGTCACCCCACACTGGGGGACCCAGGTCCCCATTGGCATTGCCCTGGTCGGAGATGAACTGGGCACTAATCGTGGTCCCGCCCGGCGTTGGGCTCGTTACCTCGAACGCCCCGAAAAACGCTTGGCCAAAATGCTTCCCGTCAAAGTTCATGTTCGTGAAGCTGCAGCCGGGGCCGCCGCCGACGAGCGTCGACGTCACCGTCTGGCGCTGGCCGTTCCAGTCGGAGTTGGTGACGGCGCCGACGCAGCCGCTCTGCTTAGGGACCGAGGCATGTTGAGTCGAGGGTCTGGGCAGCTTGACGTCGAACAGGAACGTCCCATGGCATCCGCCGCTGGCGGCCACGCCGTAGGCCGGGCTGAGGGTCAGGCCCTCGATGGCGGGGGCGGCCCACACCACGCCGACTACGCCGGCGCCCATGGCGCCCTTCTTGAGGAGGTCCCGGCGTCCGATCTGGCGCGCACCCGTGTCCTGGGTCGTCATATCCTGGTCCATTACCCACCTCCGCCGCCGGTGGCGGGTCAGCCACCAAAAAATGACATTAAGCCTGGCTCACTCGGAGTGCATCGCCCCGCCCAGCGTATTTTTCCTACTGCGCGGGGGGCGTTATAGGCAGGTAACGGTCAGGTGCGCGGTGCCGAGGTCGTTGTTGTCGCCGACGTTGGCCTGGTTGTTGCCGTCGGCCGTGTCGGCAAAGTTGAAGCCGTCAGCGGCGTTCGCGTGGTTGATGCCGTCGGCCACGTCGGCCACGTCGGTCCCGTCACCATTGGGCCCATCGGAGGCGTTGGTCCCGTCAGTGACATTGGTGACGTCGTTGCCATCCGTGACGTCCGCCTTGTTGTTGCCGTCGGCGACATTGGCACGGTCGAAGCCGTCGGCGTGGTTGCCCCACTGCGGCGGCCCGAGGTCGGCGTTGATGTTGCCGGCATCAGACACGAACTGGGCCGAGATGGTCTGGCTGCCGGGAACCGGGTTGGTGACGGCGTAGGCGCCGACGAACTGGTTGCGGCCCTTGCCGTCGAAGTTCATGGCGTTGAAGGTGCAGCCGGGGCCGCCCGCGATCAGCGTCGAGGTCACGGTTTCGTGCTTGCCGTTCCAGTCGGAGTTGGTGATGGCCGCCACGCAGCCGGTCCGGGTGGGGGTCGAGGCGTGCTGGGTGGTGTCCCTCGGCAACTTGACGTCGAAGAGGAATGTGCCGTGACAGCCGCCGCTGGCGGCCACGCCGTAGGCCGGGCTGAGGGTCAGGCCCTCGATGGCGGGGGCGGCCCACACCACGCCGACCACGCCGGCGCCCATGGCGCCCTTCTTGAGGAGATCCCGGCGCCCGATATGGCGCTCGCCCGTCTCTGGGGCCGTCGTCTCGTCGTCCATCGTCTGCCTCCCTCATTGGTGAACCGCCGATAGCAGTCACCGAGAGTCACCCTAAGGGCAGACCTGATCCGAGAACATCACCCCAATCAGCGTATTTTTTATACTGCGAGCCCGCACCTACAGGCAGGTCACGGTGAAGTGGGCGACTCCGACATCAGTGTCCTTCTGCCCGATATCCCCGTCGTTGCCGTTGGCCACGTTGCCCGGGCTCTGGTCACCGTCCGCGCCGAAATCGTCGCCATTGCTCGCGTTGTTGCCGTCGGCGACGTTGGCGTTCTTTCCGTCGTTGGGGTTGTCGTTGAACACCGGACTCCCGAGGTCACCGTGGAAGTTGCCGTTGTCCGATTGGAACTGAGCACTGATCGTCGACCCGCCAGGCAC
>Ga0307477_10001716_pt1 | contig 17847 bp, 17 predicted proteins | sample atmos_gasesECM2C_FD_203316 | JGI IMG/M metagenome (GOLD analysis project Ga0307477, IMG submission 203316) | Hardwood forest soil microbial communities from Morgan-Monroe State Forest, Indiana, United States - atmos_gasesECM2C_515 | ecosystem: Environmental > Terrestrial > Soil > Temperate...
GACGATCCCGAGGTCGCTGCCATCGTAAACGAGCACTTCATCGCGGTGAAGGTGGATCGGGACGAGCGCCCTGATATTGACAGCCGGTATCAAGTGGCGGTGCAGGCGGTCAGCGGGCAGGGCGGGTGGCCGCTCACGGCTTTTCTTACGCCGGACGGGAAGCCATTCTACGGTGGGACGTATTTTCCGCCCAGCGATGGGTACGGGCGTCCAAGCTTTCGGCGTGTGCTGCTCAGTATTGCCAACGCTTACAAAGAGAAGCACGGCGATGTAGTCGAGCAGGCGAAGATGGTCGAGAACGCGATCGTTCAGTCGGAATCGTTTGCCGGGCGGAGTGGGCGGGTGTCGGCAGGAGTGATCGAGGCGATCCGGGAATCGGCGTTCAAAATGTTCGATGCGCAGCATGGGGGGTTTGGGCAGGCACCGAAGTTTCCGCATCCGTCGGCTCTGGATTTGCTGATTGAACGATATGCGCGCAGCGCGGGCGGAGCTTTGCTCCGCCGGACGGCCGAAGGCGGCCGTCCCCACATGGACCTTGCCGACGACAAGTTGCGGAACTTGATCGTGACCACGCTGGAGCACATGGCCCGGGGGGGCGTTTACGACCAATTGGCGGGAGGGTTTCATCGGTATTCCGTTGATGAGCGCTGGGTCGTACCTCACTTCGAAAAGATGTGTTACGACAACTCCGAATTGCTGAAGAACTACGTGCACGGCTACCAGGCCACCGGGTCGGAATTCTTTGCGGACGTGGCACGCGACATCATCCGGTGGATGGAGGAGTGGCTCAGCGATCGCGAGCGTGGAGGATTTTATGCTTCGCAGGATGCCGATATTAACATGGACGACGACGGCGACTACTTCACCTGGACGCTGGACGAAGCCCGCGCTGTGCTGACCGAAGAAGAAGCCCAGGTCGCGGCGCTGCATTATGACATCAACGAAGTTGGGGAGATGCATCACAATCCGGCGAAAAATGTGCTTTACGAGCGGGCCCCGATTGAGGAAATTGCGCGCCGGATGAACCTGCAGCCTGAGAGGGTCAAGGATCTGCTGGCGTCGGCGAAGAAGAAGCTGTACGCGGCGCGGCTCGAGCGGCCTACACCGTATGTCGACAAAACGGTGTATGTCGGGTGGAACAGCCTGTGTGTCTCGGCGTATCTGGAGGCGGCAAAGGTGCTCGACCTGACCGAGGCGCGGCGCTTTGCGCTCCGGTCGCTGGATCGCGCGCTGGCCGAGGCTTGGAGACACCCATCCGAAGAGCGCGCGGGCGAGGCGCCTGCGGCCACACGGGCACTTCTGCTGCATGTGGTTGCTTACTCGGATCCCTCGGCGGAGCACCGGGAAGTTCCCGGCATGCTCGATGATTATGCGTTTACGGTGTTGGCCTGCCTGGACGCCTACGAGACTACGGCCGATCTCAGTTACTTCAAGTTTGCCCAATCCATTGCCGACGCGATGATTGCGCGCTTTTTCGACGCGACGTCTGGGGGCTTTTTCGATGCCGAACCGGCCGAGAACGGCAAGAACCTTGGCGTGCTCGCGACCCGCCGCAAACCGCTGCAGGACTCGCCGACACCGGCGGGCAATCCCATGGCGGCGATTGCGTTGACTCGGTTGCATCACTACACGGGAGATTCCAGCTACCGCGACAAGGCGGAGCAGACGCTCGAGACCTTCGCGGGCGTGGCGGAACAGTTCGGAATTTTTGCCGCGAGCTACGGCATTGCTGTCATCCACTTACTGGAAAGTCCCGTGCAGGTTGTAGTGATTGCAAAGGATGGGACGGCTGGGGAGTTGTATGAGGCAGCGGTCGCGCCATTCGCTTTCAACAAGACCACCCTGCGCCTGACTGCCCACCAGGCGGTCGCCGGGAACCTCCCGCCCGTGTTGGCGGCAACTATTCCGGCCCTTCCGCAGCTTGGTTTGGGGAAATCTTTCGCGGTGCTCTGTTCCGGAACCGCCTGTCAGCCGCCGATCTCCGATGCTGGGGAATTAAGGCGGGAACTGGAAACGGCGCTAAGCAAGCCTGAGTAAAAGCGAACAAAAAAACGGGGCTGGCGGGTTGGTATGAGTCCCGACAGCCCGAAGATTGCAAGCCCTTTTGTTCGGCCCAATTACCACAGGTTACTTTACAGGTTACCTTGGTGACCTTGCGGTCAGGCTCGGCCTCCGATTAACTAGCTGACGATCGGTGGCAGGTTGGCTTGACAGTGGTGGCCCGGGGGGCAGACAAAAATCGGGCCTCCGTCCGCGGCGGGAACCGTGGGGGCGGCGGCGACGATAAATGTCCCCACGAGTCCTACGATCAGGATCGCAATCCTGATTGCACGTTTCATGGGTTCGTCTCCTATACCGCGTGGAGTTGTCTCGTGAGGGCAACTTCGCGCGGTGCCGCATTATAGGGCAATTGTCAAGCCCCTATGCAAAGATTTTCACCTGTTGGACAGGTGGACCAAGTAGTCGCCTCCGGGACCTAGAAGCAAAGGGCGTCCAATCAGACATCGAATCAATTGCTTTTCAGGATTTAATCAAGTAACACCTCATCTTAATCGGAAGGCCTACGAGGACGTTTTTCCTCCCAAGACTCCTTCCAGTTCCCGAACAGAGAGTGGTATGGCTGGCAACTCGAGCAGGACTGGGCTGGGTAGCGAAAAGAGTTCAACAAGCGGAAGAGCTTAGGTCTTGGAAGTTGCCCGGACCGGGGACGGAAGTCCGGATACGGCCGCCGCGGCTGCCCTCTTGCTCTCGGGGGCTTGCAAGGGTGCCTCTGATTGCGTCCGTGACAACGCGCGGTCGACCATACCCTCAAACATCGGGATCAATGAGTCCGCCGGAAGCGGATGATGAATGTCGGAGAGACTCTGCTCCCAGCGTTGGGTCTGCAGTGACGTGTTCGCGTCGCGCACCGGACTCTTTAAGGCTACATAGCCAAGCCACACGATGAGGCTGCCGTTGTAGGCGGCCATGTTGACGATGCTCATCCAAGGGTTGGCCAAGTGGTTGCCCACCCAGGACGCGATCAATGCGAGTTCAACCACGGCAAACGCTCCGAAGCCCAACGCGATCCCGAAGCTTTGCTGCCGCCGGCTGACTCCCATGTAGCGGGCAAAGAAAAGCAGGAAGAGCACCATCCCAACTTGGACCATGCGGACGCAACGTTGCGAGGTGATGATCGCCTGCATCCAGGGCGGCATCTCGGACGAGTTCGTGGATACCGAGACCACGCCCGCAACCAGCAACATCACTAGGCCCGCCCATTTAAACAGCACCGTGCCCAGATCGCGCAAGGTGTGGAATGAGCGGAACACATCCACAAAGACTTCGTGAATCACGCCAAAACCGAAAGCCGCGCCAAACGCAACGGAGACCCAGTAGAGATAGAAGCAGGCGTCATCATGCCCATACTCGTGGGCGGTAAATATCACAACAGAGAAGACCGCCTGGGTAAGGAGATAGCCGAAGAAGAACCTGAATTTACGATACAGCCCGCGCTGAAACAAGAGCGCCGCGATCCCCAACTGAAGCAGGGGATGCGCCATCCAGAGACCGTAATACAGAATCTTGACTCTCTCGCTCATGGTGAGGGCTGCGCTGGACCTGACGACCGGCAAGCTACGACCGCCAGATCTCGATCCAGTTAATGGTGCTTGGGCTCGGTTTAGTTACCTTAACGTGTCCCAACCTGGCGTTCAATGTACCCCGGTAATCCAAAGTAACGTTACGACGTAGGTACTCATTGCACAATGTTACCTTCGTGCCATTCCGATCTTTGATGAAGAATCCCGGGCTCGTTAGCGGCCTTCGGACGGTGAAAAGCCTGGAGCACGCGGGGGAGGCGCGGGATGAACTGCTACTGCCTAGGGCCGAGGCCCTTGCAAACCGAAGAGATCCCCGGCTGGCTCAGGCGGCCCGAGAAGCTCGACGTCAAGATCAGCGCAGAAGAGGCGGGCGAGGCGTTTCCTTACGAATGGCCACCCGTGGAATGAGGTGGCGGAGTCTTGCTGGCCATCGCTCGGTCACCGACGAAGACGAAGTATGATGAATTCCACAAGGCCGTCGGCAGACTGCCGGGCGGCCGGGCGGTGACGACGATGTTGTAGTCGTCAGCTGCAGTCAAGTTCATGCCGTGCAGCGGATGCCACTCGGAAGAAGCCGCTCCCGGTGCAGGTTCCAGCAGATTGCTGGTTCCCGGCTCGATGACTGCCAGCCCTCCAAGAAATTCGTGCAGATCGCGGGTACGAGGCTGTCCGGGAACGACGAAGGACACCTCGGCATCCTGGGTTGAGAAATGCCAGGCCAGCGAGGCGGTCAATTCGACCGCCCTCTCGTAGGCGTTCTCCGGAATCATCCCTGGTTCGGGATTGTCGAAGACCACGCACAATTTGCGCTCGTCTTCGCGCGCGAACTCACGGACTTTCAGCGAGCCCGACTTGGCGGTCGCCTTCCAGTCAACGTGGCGGGCGCTGTCCTCGGGCATATATTCACGAATACGGTACAGGTCGGAGCCGCGTCCACGCACAAAGCTTTCCCATTCGCCTCGCACCAGCGGGAGGATATCGAATAGTTCATCGGCAGGCCCGACGCGCGGGTACACCAGCACCTCGCGCGGCAGAGACACATGGCGGGTCTTGGTCAGGAAGGCAAAAGGAAAACGCGTGGCCAGACCGAAGCTGTCTTCGCGATAACGACCGCGCCGTTCGAATTTCAATTCCAGGTCGGCCGACAGCTCGGCCTTCGGGGGAATGTAGGGGAAGTACGCCATCCCCTGAAAGATTCCTGCGGGCGGCGGGGCCACCGTCACGCGGCGCAGACGCCGATCCGGCAGGTGCAACCACTGCTGCTCCGGCGGCCGGTTGAAGGGAAAGGTGAACGTGGTCGCCTCCCATTGCCACTGTCTGACGGCCTTGGTCTTCTTCTTGAGGGTCGACACAACCCGGATCGAAAATGACGGTAGAAACCGGCGCGGGTTGTAGAGCACGAAGCGGCCCAGCACCGCCCGGCCAGCGAAAACGTGCTCCGGCAGGCGAACGTCGAGTTCCAGCCAACGCAGCACCCGGGCCGAGGCTACGCCGGAAACCAGAATGGCTGCCAGCATCGCCGCAACCACGATGTAGAGCAGGTTGTTACCGGTGTTGAGTGCGGCGATGCCGATCACCAGCGTCACCAGCACATACACGATGCCTGCGCGCGTGACCTCATAGTCGAACGACTCGCGCAGCCGTTCGACTGCCACCCGGCGCGCCAGATAAGGCACGGTGACCAGTCCGACCAGCGTTGCGAGCACTAACGACACGGAGGCCAGAATTACCGTAGCCCAGACGTTGCCTGCGTCGCGCGACACCGTAGAGAACAGCGCTGCAACAAAAGCCAATCCCAAGCCCACCAACGCAAGCAGAAACTTGACCCACACGTCGACCGACGCCGATTGTCGCCACTTGACGACTCGGGCGGGCAAGGAAGCAGTCGAATGCAACCGATGGACTCGAGTAGAACTCACCGATTCGAGCCTAGCATTCCCCTCGAGAACGAACAATCCGGATCGGCTTGCGGAACAAGCGTTCGTAACCGGGAGCCCGCCCCCATCACCTAACTTAAGCAGAAATTCCTTCTGGATTGGCGACATTCGGGAGTTAGACGAATTACTCTGCCCTTCGCCGTCAGACAGGGGCAATGCCCTGTAGTCTTGTTCCACATCGTATCAGTCGCGAGCTTTGGTTGCCGCGAATCGTAGTCGTACGTAGTCGGCCACCCAGTATCCATCGGCATCGCGAAGTTGCGGTTCCAAGACCATCCGAACCTCCTCGAGATAGTCGTTGCGAGCTTCGTCGGAGAAGCCGTGAAAAAAATTGAGAGCAAAAGTTTCCAGGTAACCAATGATGTCGCCAGGCAAGCGAGTTGGACGGGGGATCAGTGCCATGCTATCGACGCGAAACCCTGCGCGTTCCAGCCTGGTGGCGTAGTCGCCGGGCGTGGGGAAATACCAGGGAACGCGAGCCTCGCCATCAAACCCACGGCGGTCTAGAGCTTGAACCAGAGCAGTCCGGATCTTGTGAACGCAACCGTGGCCTCCGCATTCAGCAACAAATCGGCCGCCTGGTTTCAAAGAACGATACACTCCAGCAAGCATCACATCTGCACACCTAATCCAGTGCAACACGGCGTTACTAAACACGGCATCGAATTCCTCCTTGTACGGCAGGTTTTCGCCGCTGATCGCGGATGCGTTCAAGCCGAGCTTCCTCGCGGCTTCGACCTGCGGAAGGCTAGAATCGACCGCAACCACTTCACAACCCAGATCCGCTAGCTTTTTCGTTAGTACGCCGTCTCCGCAACCAAGATCGAGAATCCTTTCGCCGGGCTTAGGTGCAAGCAAATCCACGACGGGCGATCCTAAATCGGATACGAATCTCGCGTTTCGCGCATAAGACGCCGGGTCCCAACTTTGTGCTGTGGACATGGCCGCAATGATAGCAGCTTAAAGTTTGACGGCGCGAAACGTCCCGCATGGTCACGCAGCGTCGAGCGATCTAAGGGTGGGTCCTGGTTTGCAGGCTTACTCGGAAACAATGGCTCCTTAAGTTACCTCTGAGGGGCGCCCGCCCCCGCCGTCCGGCCCCGTCCGGCCGGTTCGTCCTTCTCAAGGCGATGCTTTTGTGCTACCCCTTGGCCGCACATTACCCGGTTCAAATCGATCGATCCCATCCCAAACCCCAGGAGATCTCAATGCCCATCGGAAAACGTGCAGCTGCGGAATTCTTTGGAACGTTCTGGCTGGTTTTCGGCGGATGCGGCGCTGCCGTGCTGGCCGCAGGCTTCCCCTCGGTCGGCATCGGATTTGCGGGCGTCGCCCTGGCTTTCGGTCTCACGGTCCTGACGATGGCTTTCGCCATCGGGCACATCTCGGGCTGTCATTTGAATCCGGCGGTGAGCGTCGGACTGGTGGTGGGCAAGCGCTTCCCTGCTTCTGAGTTGCCGCATTACATTATTGCCCAGGTGCTGGGCGCGATTGCCGCGGCTGGCGTGCTCTACTTCATCGCCAGCGGGACGGCCAGCTTCGACGTGCATGCCGGCTTCGCCTCCAACGGCTACGGAGTCAACTCTCCGGGCGGCTAGTCGATGGCGGCGGGCTTCGCCGCGGAAGTGGTGCTGACCGCATTTTTCCTCATCGTAATCATGGGCGCCACCGATGGCCGCGCGCCCAAGGGATTTGCTCCTATCGCGATTGGTCTTTGCCTGACCCTGATACACCTCGTCTGCATTCCGTGACCAACACTTCCGTGAACCCTGCCCGCAGCACAGGCCCCGCAATCTTTGCCGGCGGCTGGGCGCTGCAGGAGTTGTGGATGTTCTGGGTTGCGCCACTGATCGGCGGCGCGCTGGGCGGAGCGATTTACAAGAACTTGTTCGGCGAATAGCGCAGAAGAACCAAAAGAACTGCGAGAAGCCGACTCTTCCGGAAGACAGGAGCAGTCTGCAGGGGGTGGTAGTGGGTCAGTTTGAGATCCATCCAGCTTTGATCAGCACCTCCAGGGCAACATCGGTCAATGAACGCTTCTCGTTTGTGACGGTAAAATCCTCGAGTCGCGCACGGTCAAGAATGACATTCAATTTCGCGACGCGAGCAACATACTCTGCCTGAGATATGCCCGTTTCACGGATCTTCACGCGCTGCTTCATCGCTGCGATGCTAGCGGTGAGACGGCAGACGATCGTATTTGTGCTCCGAACCATGACGCGACAGCTCTCCAGTTGAGCCCGGTCTTCTATCGCGCGCGCCAGCAACAATCTCTGCACTCCGACAGCAGCATAGTTCTTGCAGACAGCCAGAAGATTGCGGTACATGACGGCATCGTTGCCAACTCGGGACGGTAGATGGGCAAGGCCGAGCGCATCCATGTCGATTGCCGCGTGGTCAATCTGGCGCAGGGCCAGAATGGCGGACGCTTCGCCCAGAACACTTGTCTTACCAGCCCCCATCGTACCGGTAATGATTAGCAACGATTCCGTGTTTCCTCCATCGCTGTTCATTGTTACTGTTACTCAATCATTTCATGGTTTCAGAACCCGGGCGATGGAGTGACCGGAAACAGACCCATTACGACGGGTTAGAACGGGTTACAACGGGCAATGATTCCGTAAGGTGGGGGTAAAGTCCGAGGCCAGTCCGTATATTGGCAAGGGTTTCACCTGCGCTCGCGGGGTGACGTCATTCTTGCGAAACTCGGAAGGTACTTGATTTCCTTCAGTTCTGACACTATCATGCCTGTCATATGAAACCATCCGGCGAACCCGACCTGGAATTGCGCGGCAAACTCGTCCGCAGCCTTGGTTTGTTCCGCGAAATGTTGCCCGGCTCTTTTGTCGAACGCCAACGGGCCTGTGGCCGGCCCACCTGTCATTGCGCCGACGGCAAACGCCTGCACGTGCAATATCAAATCTCCCTGCTGGTGGACGGCCAGCCGAAGACCCTCAACGTTCCGGCGCAGTGGGGGGAGAGGGTGCGGGAAAAGATCGAGATGCGCCGACGCTTTGAGGCTGCCGCCGCGACCATCTGCAGCGTGAACCTGAAACGGTTTCTTAAGGAAAAGCTCAGGGAAAAGGAAGATCGGCCAATTTGAGCCGACCCCGGCATCGGTTCGAGGCTTATCTCGACAAGGTGTTTGGCTTTTCGGATTTGGTGAGCGCTCTGCCCGAAGGACGGCAGTTTCCCCAGCACGCGTGGAAAAAAGTGTTTGACGCAGTCTTGTTGGGAGCGGCGATGCAGATCTCCAGTCTGCTGCAGATCGAGGCCGAGTGTCACCATGGGGCGCTGGCCAAACGCATCGGAACCGATCAGCGATGACACCCTGGGTTATTCGAAAGACAGTCTCCCGAACCTGTGTTCGGGTTCAGCTGTGAAATTGCTCGCCGCCTGAAACGCAACGGCGTGCTGCACTCCGATTGGTCCCGCGGGTTGGTAGTGGGGGCGGTCGATGGCATTGAAATCTGCAGTTCGTTTGCCCGCTGTTGCTCTGCCTGTATGGAGCGGGAGGTGCAGCACAAGGTGAACGGCGAGATGCAAACCGATATTCAGTATTATCACCGCATCGTCGTCGTAGTCTTGGTGAGCACAGAGTTCCCCATTCCCTTGGGTGTCCGCTTTCAGAAGAACGGCGAAGGCGAGGTCGCCTGCGCCCTGGCTCTGTTGCAAGACCTGGTCGGGCAGTTGGGCCGCCGCTTCCTGGATGTGTTGGTGGGGGACGCTCTGTATCTGCAAGCCCCTTCGTTCAAGAAGTGGAACGTCTGGGTCTGGTTTGGGCCTTCACCTTGAAAGAGAACCAGCCCGACTTATTGCGCGAGGCGGAGCGTCTCACCCAGGAATCTCCCACCGGCGTTCAGGAGGAACCGGACCGGGAGATTCGATACTGGCACTTGCGGGAGGTCGATTGGCCGGTCGCTGATCGCCAGATACGGGTGGTCAAAACGGTTCGCATCGAACAGCAGTGTCGGGTCACGGTCCGCGGAAAAGACGCTGCTCGAATGAAAGGCAAGACCGCGATCTTGCTCCCCAGCACTAACTTCTACGCTACCAATTTCGAACTGGGCTCGATCTCGCCCCTGTTCATTCATCAGCTCAGTCGCAGCCGTTGGCGAATCGATACCGAAGTCTTTCAGACCATCACCACCGATTGTTATCTCAAACACCCCGCGGTCCACCAAACCACCGCCCTGGTGGTGCTGACCATGATCCGGTTTCTGGCCTATACCCTGTCCCTGGTCTTCTACCACCGCCAAGTCCGCAGCCATGCCCGCCGAAAATGCGACACCTTTCATGCACTGGCCAAGCGCTTCGCCTACTGGTTCCTCGTTGTTTCGCCCAACACCAGCTGATCGAGCCGCCGTGCCTGGCCTTGGTCGTGTCCGGCAATCTTTCCGGGTGTCCGTCCTGACGCCCTGACGCCGTATTCCTTCCGACTCCAAAAATCAAGCGCATTCTCCATCCCGCGAGCATTCCAACTCGCTCCAGCTCCCTTGCCTGCCACAACCGGAGTCAAATCAGCGGCGTACTCGATGGGAACATGGCACTTTACGGAATCGCTGTTAGAACGGGGGCCACCATTGACCCGCGTCGCCCGGCCCTGCTACCGTCAAATGTTTGCCTTCTGGATGCAGCCCATTTGGGGGCGGCAAACCTGCCTTAGCAGCTCGTGGCGGAAGTCGGAAATTCAAAACCGGCGCCTAAGGCGTACTGATTTCTCGGCTTTTGCGGCACGCATGAATGCGTGCCCTGATAACGATTCGCACTTGCACCACGGGCCATTAGCGGATCGTCCAGGCCCACTTCACGGTTACGGAGACTTGCATGCCGGCCATCAAATTTCGTGGCGTCGATTTCATCCAGTACGATTCCCTGCTCACCGACGACGAGCGGCTCGTCCGCGATACCACGCGTAAGTTCATCGAAGAAAATCTTATCCCCATCATCGAAGAGTGCAACCGCGCCGGGCGCTTCCCGCGCGAACTGGTCAAGCCCATGGCCGACCTCGGTTTCTTCGGCGCATCGCTGAAGGGCTACGGCTGCGCAGGCATGGGCAATGTCGAGTACGGACTGATGACGCAGGAACTGGAGCGCGGCGACTCGGGCGTGCGCAGCTTTGTCAGCGTGCAGTCGGGGCTGGTTATGTATCCCATCTACGAATTCGGCAGCGACGAGCAAAAACAGACCTGGCTCCCGGCCATGCAGAAAGGTGAGAAACTTGGCTGCTTCGGTTTGACCGAACCCGATTTCGGCTCGAACCCCGGTGGCATGCGCACCCGCGCGCGTAAAGTCGGCAACGAGTACGTGATCAACGGCGAGAAGATGTGGATTACCTCGGGCAGCATCGCCGATGTCGCTGTCATCTGGGCGAAAGTCGAGAACGAGAATGACCTGATCCGCGGTTTTCTGGTCGAAACCAATCGTCCCGGCTTCAAAGCCGCCGACATTCACGGCAAATGGTCGCTGCGCGCGTCGGTGACTTCGGGTCTGTCGCTGCAGGATGTGCGCGTGCCGGAGGCGAACCTGTTGCCCAAGAGCGGCGGCCTGAAATCTCCGCTGATGTGCCTGAACCAGGCCCGCTACGGCATCGCCTGGGGAGCCATCGGCGCGGCCATGTCGTGCTACGACTGTGCCCTGCAGTACGCACTGCTGCGCAAGCAGTGGCGCGACCAACCCATCGCCTCCCATCAACTCGTACAGGACAAACTCACCTGGATGATCAGCGAGATCACGAAGGCGCAACTGCTGGTGTTGCAGGTCGGGCGCCTGAAAGATGCCGGCAATGTGAAGCCGCACCACATTTCGATGGCGAAGCGCAATAACGTGTGGATGGCTCTGGAGTGCGCCCGCCTGTCGCGCGACATTCTGGGCGCCAACGGCGTCGCCGACGACTATCCCATCATGCGCCACCTGATGAACCTGGAGTCGGTCAAGACGTACGAAGGCACGCATGACGTGCATTCGTTGATCATCGGGCAGAGCGTGACGGGGATCGATGCGTTCTAGGCCAAGCCAAGCGTAGGCACGTCCCCAGACATTGCTAATGACTCCAGAGAAAACGCGGCGAGTGGCGACTGCAGTCGGATTCCTTTCCGGTGTGCTCGCCTGTCTGGATGCACTGCGCGACGCCAGGATCTTGTGGCCTCCCGACGCGGTCTGGGAAGCTTTGCGCAATCCGCAGCGCGTGGAACTCGGTGGCGGCATCGCGTTGATGGTGGTTACTCTGGCGCTGACCATAGGGCGTAACTGGTTCGCTGGACCATCATGATTATTCCGCACACATCCTCTAACGCGGAATATGTTCTGTTTTCGTAACAATGCGAAACAAGCGACGGGCAGGCGGTTGAAGCGATTCGCTGCCTCATTTGTGTCGCACAAGGAACCAGGACGTTGTGAAGCCATATGTGCGGAATGCCCGTAACAAAGGGCCTCCTTGCTAATCCGTAACAACCCTTAACTTCCGCTGGACATTCGTTATCCGCAGGATTATCTTTCTGCCCAGCGAGGGTGACGAGCCTTTCCCCCATAGCGCCATCCCATGTCGCTCGTATCGTCCTCGGGGCGTGGTACCAACAAAAGTAGATTCAGCGGCCCTGCGCCGAAGTTTCGTCGCCCACTGTCGTGTGCTGACGGCAGAATTTACGTCCGCTCTCTGCCGGATCCCGGCGTGACCAGCCTCGGGCAGGGAGCGCCTCTGACGAAGAGAGCGGCGGAAAGGCGCGGATTCCGCAATGCAAACGAAAAATCCGAAAGAGACGATCCGGGTTCCAACAGAACCCTGATTGTCCTACCCGGAGGATTCAATGGCAGTCACTCGAACTCCAGCTACTGACAATCCTGGTGTAGTCAAGGTCGCACCGAGCAAAGGTCAATTTCTGCATTTCACTGTTTCCGTTGGTGGACCCGTCCCGATCTTCACGTTCGCCAGTAGCGCCAAGGGCGTGCTGTACGAAGCTAATGACCTTCCCGGCTTTCCAACGCCAAAAAGTATGAGTGGGACCACCTGAAGAATCCGTCCGACATTCAGCAATTGGAAGAACTGGAGTCACGCCTCTCTTTCTTCACCAATGCCAGCTATACCTACGTGGTTGAGTTGCGGGACGACTCAGGAGGCAGTTCGACTGTCCTTCAGATCGACTACAGCGGCGCGGCGATGGACACCGCGCCGGAATCATTCACGGTGGTGATCGTCTGATGAACACTCTCATCGCAGCGCTCACTCTGCTTCTGCTGTGTGTATCTTTGGTGTCGTGGGGCCAGTCCGAACCCGGCGTGAACGGGTGGATCGACAAACAGATCGACGCAACTCTCGACAACCAAAACGTTGGCCAGAACGGACAAGGATCAGACCGGCAAAAGGAATCTCCTTCCGCCGATCCCAGATCAACCTCACTGGTTGACCAAAGTTCTGCGACTGATTTCTTCAGCGTTGCGGCTGATGTTATTCCAGTTACTCCTGGCCTATCGCAATTCGTATCTTCTACCGGGTCGACGACGAGCGGCAATGGCACGGCGGGCTCGACGACCGCCACCGCGAGCCTCTATGCCCTGCTAGCCGGGCTGAACAAAACAGGCCCAATCGATCCCCAGTTCTGCGCAGCGCATGTGCCGTCCCGCCGGTTTTCCTTTACGATCGGAACAGCGGCGTCGACGCAGGCTACCGACAATACCACCACCCCCGCTACCGTGTATGGAGCGAAGGTTCTTTTGATCAACGGACGCGAGTTGTTCAAGAAAGCGAATCTCGAGAGGCTAAAAGCAGTTCAGGACGCAAATGCTAGGGCTGCCAAGGCTTCTGCAGCCCTGAAACTACAAATCAAAGAGCTGATCTTCGCATCACTGAACCCGGGCATTGTGAACGAGCGAGGTCAGCCGGCCAACAACAGAGATTTCGGATCGTTTATCAGCGACCACCTGGCGACCGACGCAGAATTCCAAGCTACGCTCAACACCCTCAGCCCTGATACCAAGAAGCGGATTCGAACCCTGATTGAGAACTCCATTGCGGCGTTTTCTCAAGAGCGGGCCATCCTTCAAGAAAAATATGACGAAATCAGCAAGGCGCAGCAGCTGTCGCTCTCCTACACCGCCGACATCCGCGATGCCAGAGGCAACAACGACCATCGCACCGAAATGATCTTCGATTACGGACTCAGTCCGCGAATCAACTGGACGGTCAATGCGAGTGGTGACTATACAGACCGCAAATCGGCGCCTGATGCAAAAGGAGGGAGATTGGCAACCTGCTTCCAGGGAAACCTTACGCAGCCCGACTCAGCTTGGGGAAAGACCCCGATAACACTGAGCTTCAGTGGCGAAGGCAAATGGGAAACCAGCCAGAAGCCGCAATACACTTTCGAAACCAAGCTGAACGTTCCTCTGGTTCCCGGCGTAGACCTACCCATCGTGTACAGGTATGCGAATCGAATTGCTCAAATCAATCAGACCGATTCGGAAGCCCGACTAGGGCTATCCGTCGACATTTCCCGCTTGGCACATACGTTCAAGTAAAGACCTTCTACGCGCAGAGCGGAAGCGGGTCACCCGTACAACTCCTCCAACAACTCGTACGCTCGCCGCAAATGCGGGATCACGATGCTGCCTCCCACGACCAGTGCCACGTTAAGCGACTCCTCCTGCTCGGCACGCGTCACACCCAGGCGGTAGGCCTGAACCGCGTGATAAATGATGCAGTCGTCACAACGCAGGCAGGCCGAGGCAACCAGTCCCATCAACTCTTTGGTCTTGGCCGGCAGCGCGCCTTCCAGGTACGTGTTGTGGTCGATATTGTAGAAACGCTTTACCAGGAAATTATTGGCCTTGTCGACGTTGGCGTTCAGTCGGGCTCGAGTTTCGATGAACCGGCGAGCGATCTCGCTCTTGTCGGCCACATATTTCTCGGTGAAGAGGTAGGTGGGTTCTTTTCGTTCCGGAGCCGGGCGCTCCGGAGCCGAGCGCTCTTCTGTCGCGAGACGTTCGTTGGGGGTCATGGGCAAATGGTAGCAGAGAGATAGCGGAAGAACGACCTCCTGTCATGAGTTGACACTCCGGCGTAGCGGCATGATGATGCTTGCAGAACCGTCTGGAAAAATAATCTGACGCAGCCGGACTGTCTCTCTGCCGCAAACTTTGCGCAGAATGACGGACGGCGAGGTTAGGAGCTCTATTGATGAAGCAGGCTCTGGCTTCGATTTTTCTTTTCCCGGTTTCTCCTCTTACATCTCTCGTCACCCAGCAGTGGTTGTTCATTCGTCGGCTGCTATTGCCGCTGCTGGGGATTTTCCTAGCAGCGACGGCTTTCGCCAGTGGCCCTACCGGCACGATCACGGGAACGGTAACCGATCCTTCCGGAGCAGTGGTTCCGAAAGCGCGGATCAGCGTGCGCAATGAAGCGACCAACGCCGTCCGTAGTGCGGAAACCAACGACGATGGCGACTTTACGGTCGCTCTGCTGCCGCCGGGCCGGTATCAAGTGACGGCCGAGGGGGCGGGCTTCCGCAAGAGCATATTCAACGATGTCACCGTCGATGTGGACCAGACGGTACGTGCTGATTTCGGGCTTGAGGTCGGCGCCGCCACGGAGGAGGTGCGAGTCAAAGACACGCCTCCGGCCATCCAGACCGACACCTCGACGCTAGGCCAGGTGGTCAACGATCGCCTGGTGCAACAGCTGCCGCTCAACGAGCGCAACTTCCTGAACTTCGCGTTGCTGGTTCCGGGAAGCCAACTGCCGGCGGAAGGTTCCCAGAACTCGACGCAGGGCGGTGCGCTCAGCGTCAATGGCGCGCGGGAGCAATCGAACAATTTCCTGCTCGACGGCGTCGACAACAACGATCCCTACATCAACCAATACGTCGCTCTGCCGTCGGTGGACGCGATTCAAGAGTTCAAGGTTCAATCCAGCGATTATTCAGCCGAGTATGGCCGCGGCGGCGGCGCCCAGATCAACGTGGTGTTGAAGAGTGGCGCCAACACTTTCCACGGCACCCTATTCGAATACTTCCGCAACCGGAGCATCGACGCCAAGAACTATTTCGACTTCCCCGATTGCACGCCCGCGTCGGTGCCGGGCGAGTGCGGAGGCATCCCAGCCCTGCAGCGCAACCAGTTCGGCGGCACGCTGGGCGGGCCGATTCGTAAGGACAAAACTTTCTTTTTTGTTTCGTATGAGGGACTGCGCCGGCGGCAGGCGAGCACGCGGCAAGCTACCGTGCCGAGCCAGGTGCAATGGGCAACGGCTCAGGCCCTGGCGCAACAATTCTTCGGGTGCCCCGTGAATCCGTCGTGCCGGGCGGGGACGAACGTATTGAATTTGTATCCGCAGGCTAACGTGGGTTCGGACTTGCTGAATTCAAATACGTTCCTGTCCGCTCCGGCCATTCGCGAGTCGGAGAATCTTTACTCGGCAAAGCTTGACCAGCACTTCAGCGCGACCGACACGGTTTCGGCCCACTACTCTCTGATCGATGGAAACACCTTCAATCCCTTCGATCCGGTCAATGCTTTTACTGCGCTGCCGGGTTACGGCAGCTTCACGCTGAATCACGGCCAAAATGCGGGTCTGGAATGGACCCGTATATTCCATTCCAGGCTGCTCAACGAATTTCGCCTGGGCTTCATCCGCATGAGGGCGACCGTGCTGCAGCAGAACCATGGCACGGACCGCAGCGCGCAACTGGGCTTTCCTGATGTTCTGACCAGCCCGGTGGATTTGGGATACCCAGACATCTCCCTTACGGGTTTTGACGGCATCGGCGAACCCGTCAACTACCCGCAAGATCGCCACGACACCACGCTGCAACTCGCCGACAACGTCGCCTGGACGGTTGGCCGTAATCAGTTCAAGATCGGAGTTGACGTTCACCGCATTCGAATCGACAACTATCTCGATTTTCTGGCACGGGGCGAGTGGCTCTTCCTGGGGTGCGTTCTTACGCAATCTGCTACCTGTACTCCGCCTCCGGGCCTAGATCTGCCAACTTTAGCTTTGGCCGAGTTGCTCTCTGGGATTGCGGACGCCGCCATTGGAGTGAGCGGCAACACGTATAACAGCCTGCGCAGCCACGGTGTCAGCACGTATGTTCAAGACGACATCCACGTAGTCCCGCGCTTCCTGCTCAACGTGGGCCTGCGCTATGAATACAACAGCCCGCCGGTCGAGGCACTGAACCGATTCAGCGTGCCCGACCTTAGCTCCAACTCCGCCACCTGCATGCCGGTTCCCGACTGCCAGTTCATTCGAGCGGGCACTAATGGAATTCCACGCGCGACCTACTCGCCGACCCGCACCGATTTTGGCCCACGCCTCGGTTTTGCGTGGCGGCCGCTGAAGACCGAACGATGGGTGGTTCGCTCCGCCTACGGCATGTTCTTTGATTCTTCGATCGCGAATATCAACATCTTTCCTCGGATCAATCCGCCGTTTTACCACCTGTCGTTCGTGCAGCAAAACCCGCTGGCATGTCCGGGTGGAGTGTGTACCGTGCAGGACATTCTGAGTCTGCCGGGAGGGCTGGTCCAGGACAACATGATTTCTCCCAAGTTTCGGGATGGGTACATGCAGCAGTGGAACACCGACCTGCAGTACGAGGTGCTGCCGAACTGGATGGTGGACGTGGCCTATGTCGGTTCCAAAGGAACGCATCTGAGCGATGTACTCGATCTGAACCAGGTGGACCCGAACACGGGGCCGCCGTATCCGCAGTTTGCTTCGATCCTCTTTGTGGAGTCCAACGCGAACAGCAATTACAACTCCCTGCAACTGCGATCCGAGAAGCGCACCAGCTACGGGCTGTCCTTGCTACTTTCCTATACCTACTCCAAGTCGTTGGATGACATCTCGTCGGTGTTCGGCGGCAGCGTCGGCTCGGGCTTGCCGCAGGACTCGCGGGATCTGGCAGCCGACCGCGGGCCGTCGGACTTCAACGCGGTCCACCGTTTTTCCGGCAGCTTCGTCTATGACCTGCCGCTGCACCGCATGTGGACTCACGGCCCAAGGCGGCTTCTGGACAACTGGCAGGCAGGGGGAATCGTGACCGCGCAGACGGGATCGCCTTTTACCGTGGTACTGGCCGGCGCGGCAACCTCAGCCGGGGCCGCATTCGGAAATCCTGCGCGACCGGATCTGGTCGCCAGCCCATTTCAACCCAGCACCGGTGCAGGCTGCACCAGCCAAGTCAGAACTCCGCAAGACTGGTTCAATCCGTGTGCCTTTGCGAGTCCTGCGGTGGGTGCTACCGGTCTTCCCCTGTTCGGGACTGAGGGCAGGAATGTTCTCACCGGGCCCGGATTCACGAATCTCGATTTCAGTTTGTCCAAAAGTATGG
>Ga0307477_10001718_pt1 | contig 17827 bp, 16 predicted proteins | sample atmos_gasesECM2C_FD_203316 | JGI IMG/M metagenome (GOLD analysis project Ga0307477, IMG submission 203316) | Hardwood forest soil microbial communities from Morgan-Monroe State Forest, Indiana, United States - atmos_gasesECM2C_515 | ecosystem: Environmental > Terrestrial > Soil > Temperate...
CGCTGACCGCAAGGAGGCAGGCGCCCAAGGTATGACCCATGATTGGGGTGAAGTCGTAACAAGGTAGCCGTAGGAGAACCTGCGGCTGGATCACCTCCTTTCTAAAGTAGTCGTGGCTCAACCCGCTATGGTGTGCGGGTCATGCCACGCAATGTAAGTCGCAGCCCTCACGAGCTAGTGACTTACACGCTCCGATTTATTTTTACCCCGAGGGCCACGCCCAAGGGGCCGGGCGGATTCTGGCAGATCGTATCGAGTTTATCCTGAGCGTTTTTCAGCGAAGGGTCAAAAGCGAAAATCATTCTTATGAGTGCAGGGCCGCTGAGAAATCAGCGGCCCTTTTTCTTTTTGGAAATGACCCGTGGATCTGACAGGACTGTCCCGCTTCGTCTGGGTCGGACTTACTTAATGAAATAGATGAGGGCGTCTTCTATGAAAACATCTTGGATTCTGGTGAATGTAATTTTTTTCGGCACTCTCACCGTTGGCGTCGGCCTTGGACCCGGAGGAAGTTCCTGAATCTCGAAATGACCGAGCGAACGAAGAGCTTTGACGAAGGAATGATTCGACCGCAGAACGGATATCGAGTATAGGTGCATATCGAGGTGCGCAGGCCAGTCCTCCCCTATGATCCCTTGAATCATTTGGTAGACATGGATTGGTCCAGAGTTCTCCGCGATCGGAGTGGAGACCACAAGCTTCCAGTTGTTGGATTCGGAACTGTAGAGCCAGAGCGAGCAAACCAGGTCAAAGTTTGGATCTTGAAGCAATCGCTTCGTTAGTTCATCGCCCGCAGCGATCATATCGGGCGTCAATTGTTCCTTTACCACCACGTCTTCAGCCACTGAAGTACCCCATTCACCGGATCAGAGATTGCATCACAAAGATTCCTGGCTTCCTCCTGTGTAACACCGAGTTCATATCGTCTGTCCTCTTCCCAGTTTACTACGATCGCCCAAAAGGTATCTAAATCCTTGTTTGATTTCATGTCTTTCTCAAGTCTGTCCTTCAATTCCGCCAAATTCAGGAGTTCCTTCAGGTTGTGAGTCCAGCTCTTCTTCACGAAGTGGAAGTTTGGGAAATCGTATTCTTTGATCTGCTTGGCGATGCACGCTTTAAGTGCACACTCAACGGCATAACCGGCCAAGTAATAGGCGCCAGGAAAGGAGCCAGCATCAAGGAGGATTCGCGCTTCCTTGCTTCGGAGTTCTGCGAGTTGCTGAAGGTCGGCCCTGTTCATTTGTTTTTTAGAGAGGCAAACCTATCCTACTCTATTATTACACACTTTATATCCATTAAGTACTCAAATAAATACCCAGACGTCGGCTTTGCGTCTAGGTCTTCGCGTTTGCCGCGTATGCAAATCGTGCGGATTTCCAAATCAGCCATAATATGGCAAAATCTACTTGTGCGTACCACAGTGAACGTTCCGGACGCGTTGTACCAACAACTTAAAATGAAAGCTGCGCGCGAAGGCGGTCGGTCAAGGAACTGATCCTCCGCGCGGTCGAGGAGGATCTGCGCGCTCGACCGAACAGGCGCTCCACGCGGGTTGTTTTCCCCCCTCGTTGCTTCAAAAGCGCCGGGAACACTCGACATCGACAATGCCAAGATCTTCGAGCTTATTCCTTTTCCCTGATATCAATGCTTTGGCCGGGCGCTCGAGACGTCGATTTTACGTCTGGGTCTTTCTTCTCTCATGCCGTTCGCAAAACGTGCGGTTTGCTGGCTCCGGCAACGGCGAATTACATTTCGTGCTAGGCCAACTTCCTTGTTTGTAGTTACTTACAAAATTATCTTGACAGCAATCTACCTTGTGCGGTATTATCTTCCTGCAAGATTTTGCGCCCAGTCGCAAGAGCACGCCTCAACAGCATCCCTGTAGCAAAGTTCCTTCGTTAGCTGTCTCTGTGCTCTCTGTGTCTCTGTGGCAAATCCATTCTTTCTAGAGGCTCCCAATGAAATCAGATTCCCTCGATCCAAACAGCAACAAGTGTCTTCGCCAATTCTCCGACGGCCGCTCCTGTCGCATGCTCCGCAAAAATGGCCATCCTACGCTCTGCGTCTTCCACGCCCGCGAAGAGCAGCAGCTTCTCGAATCCGACAAGCTCGCTGCGGAGTTTGCCTCCCTTTCCGGCAAGCTCAACACCGTCACAGACATAAACCACGTCCTCGGCAAAGTCTTCACCGCTCTAGCCGAAAAACGCATCTCCCAACAGGCCGCTGCCACCTTCGGCTACCTCGGCCAGCTCCTCCTCCAGACCATCCCCGGTGTGAAAAGCGAACTCAACGCAGCCGTGCAACATCCCGGCGCCTACGACGCCATGCTCCGCCACAACATCCCGTTTTTCAGTCGTATCCGCAAGCAATGACGCCAGGTCCGCCGCTAACTCTTTCAGAATGCGCAGATCCAAGATCCATCAGACTTAAGCTATTTGGAATGAACAGATCCGGAGAACCCGGGGGGAGGGGCAGAGGGCGAGCCTCTCTATTTGACCATTTTCGCGGAAAGAAACTCTACTGGGCTGCATCGATGATGCAATCGTGGCCCCGCTACTGATTGATTCCGGGCCCACCCGGGGCCTTCGGACCGTTACTCGGATCCCCCGAAGAGCCGAATCACAATCCCGGCGGATGCCCAATAGTTGTTTTGATGAACATTAGTGCCGAAGGAGGTCCGGTAATAGTCGACATCGAACAATCGGATCTCGAAGTGTCGCGATGGCTTGAGATCCAGGCCGCCGCCCACCTTATACGAAATGCTGTTCTGCGAAGTCGCGTAACCGCCGGTCCCACTGACGGTAACGTCCGCGCGGGATCCTCCCACCAGGCCTTCCACAAACGGGGTTATCCCCCATCTGTTTCGCGTATGGCCGAAGAGGCGGGGCCCATAATGATTTCCCCAAAGCACGGTCTTGGTCCCACTAACCGTTACGAAGTCGTAGCTAGAGTCCGCGACGATTTGCAGCCACGGCTTTACATTCCATCCAAAGGACCCCATTGCGCCGTTTAAATTGCTCCAGGTTCCGCCGCCATCCAACCGTGCAAATGCGTAACCGCCAAACAGTTCGATCAAAGGCATCCTGCGAGGACCGATGGTGCGAATACCCGCGTTGGGTTTCTCCCAGCTTTCCCTCGCGCTTGCGGGCCGGACCGTTGGTGCCGGTTCCGCTGGCGTGGCCTCAGGCTGTGGAGCCGCAGCAGCGTCAGGCTGCGTAGCAGTGGTCGTGGCAGGCTGCGCGGCCGCACTCACTTCCGGGAGGCTGGCAGTGGGTGCAGTAGCTTCTGTTGCAGAAAATTGAGCTGGCGCGGCCTGCGGCTGCGTAGGCGCCGTCGGCGTGCGCTGGATGGGCGTCGCAGCAGTTTCCGGCACACCGGGAGCGGCGGGCGCTTGCGCGGGCGCTGGCTTAGCCGGCGCCTGAGTCTGTGTAGGCGTAGCCGGATTAGCCTGTATGTCGGTAACAGGCGTACTCGGGGAATTCGATGTGGTTGCGGCCGCTGGCGCTGGGGCTGGCTGAGCCGGTGTAGCTCGAGGCGGTGCAGGCGCAGTGGGCGGCGGTACCGATGCCCCGGAACGATCAACCGAGATCGCATTCGAGTAAACGTAACCTACCTTACCGTCCCTGGTTTGAATCCGGGAGAAAATAAACCCGTACTGTAAGATCGTGAAGCGCTCCCCGCAAGGCAAGGAAGCCACTACCTCGTGAGACTGTCTGGCCTTTGCGAAGACTTGCGTCGGGTCTGGATGGCCACCGCAATCTATATACCCAACACCGTCAGCCCAAGCGGCGGACGCGGCAAGAAGATATCCACCCAGCAGAATAAGCAAACGATTGCGCAACATCGCTCCCCCTCGGCCCGGGGACACGCCGAGCCCATAAGACCGTTATCGGGCCTGGAAACGTGTTCGTCAAATGGCACGAGGGCCAGCATTTCCCGATGCAGTACTGGCCGAAAGGCCGGGTACCCTGCCATTCGGGTACACGCGCGAAAGCGCTCTCGAAGCCGCCTAACTCCTTTGCAATCCGCGGTTCCGCAAAATAGCTGGATAAGTAATTTAGAATGAGCAGATCCAAATTCGCTGGACCTAAAGTCCTTTGGAATGAACAGATCCAAAAAGGTGGGTAGGGCCTAGTTTGGCAACCGGAAGCGGATAGAACCGAAACCGCACGAGTCCAATAATGACTTGTCTCGGGCACACCCCCCGAAACACATTGCGAGGACAAATCCATGCACAACATTCGCATCGTCGCTATCGAGACTGAAATCGCGGAGCAAGTTCGAGCAACGCGGAAGGCGCCGGTCTACGGCTTCCCTGTTCACCTGGAAGTTGCTGAGGACAGCGCACCTTGCCGGCACTGCCTGCGCACGATCACGCCAAAAGACCGGAGGATTCTTTTCACCTACGATCGTTTCACGGGCAAAGAGTCGCTGCCCCAGCCCGGCCCGGTTTACATTCACGCCGATGGCTGCCCGCGCTATCCGGAAAATGGCGGCTTCCCCGAAGAGTTGCGCAGCAGCCCGCGCACCGTGGAGGCGTACGCGCGCGGCCGCAAACTGAAGGCGCAAGAGTACGTAAGCGATGGCCGGTTCGAGCCGGTTATTGAAAGACTACTTGCCGATCGCGACGTGGACTACCTGCAGATCAACAGCACTACTGCCGGCTGCTTCACCTTCCGCATCGAACGCACAGCGAACGGACAATAATTGCACAGAGGTCAGTGTTTCGGCGGAACGATATCGGCTGCAAGCTCGGGCCGCTGTATGCCTGGGACACCGGGATCGCGGCTCTTTTCCATGGCCTTCTGCGCGGCCGCCGCTTTTTGCGGGTCGATCCACGCGTCGCGCGTGACCATCGTAGTTTGCGTAGGCAGCGCCACCGCGGCTCCGGAACTTTCCAACACGTCCATCGCTTGCAAGATCAGCTCTTCCTGAACGGCAAGAAATTCGCGGTACTCGCGCACCAGGATGTACGCGTAAATCTCCACTTCAATGGCGTACTCTCCCAGCTTCAACAAGCGCACGCGCGCGCTAACCTCCTCTACTTTGGCGTGTCGCAATAAAACCTGCCGCAGTTGCTCCAGCACGTACCGAACATGATCCGGCGCCAGGTCGTATCGCAAACGCAGCGTCTGCCGGAACAAGATTTTGTCGCGCAGGCGGAAATTTTCCAGAATTGTGGTCGCCACCGCCCCATTTGGAATGGAAACCAGCGTGCGTTCTTCCGTGCGGAGCTTTGTGGAACGCAATCCAATATCTTCGACAATGCCGCGCTGATCCCCGATGCGGCATGCGTCGCCCACCAGAACCGCGCGGTCGACCAGAATCGAAATGCCGCCCATCATATTTTCAAGAGTTTTCTGCGCGCCTAGTCCAATTGCCAAACCGCCGATACCCAGACCAGCAAGGGCAGCCGTCAGGTTCCAGTTCAGGACATTGTTGAAAACCAACAACGCGATCAGGAAAAAAATTGCGACGTCCAAAACTCTGCGGATCAGCGACACGAGCGATCGCTCCGCATACCTGCCTCGGCTGGTCAACTGGTTCCACATGCGCAGGGAAATCCAATAGGTGATGTGCGTGATCGCCCAGTAAAAGGCGAAGGCCAGCAAGATCAACAGCAGGGTGCGGTAATACTGCCGGTAAAGAATCGACGCGCCGATCAGATAGACAAAGTAATAGTGGATAATGACGGCGCCCAGCACTACGCCGGGACCCCAGCGCCGCAATGGTTCGCTTGACTGCGCTCCCAGTCCGAGCGCGCCTCTTATCGTCCGAGAACACAACCGGAGGAGCAACGCCGCCAGCCAACCAAGTAGCAGAGCTACCGGCACGAACAATACGATTGAGATCCACTGCCACAGCGGCATTTCCAGAGGGCGCGTCTTCACCAGGAACTTGGGGAGACGCTTTTCTAGCTGCGGGAATCGCAACGAGTCATATACTTCCGGGATCTGATCAAGCGTTTCCCGCGAAATCAGCCAGACCTTCGCCCTGAGCTGGTCTTCCTTGCGAACCAAAAACAGCGGGAACGATTCGCTAAATCCGCGTGTACCGCCCACGACAACCCGGTCTACCGGCGGTCCACCGTCCTGCCGGCCCGTCGGATCGTTGGTGATGGAATCCAGCGAACCCACGAATCGAGCGTTGAGAATTGCAAGGAGCTGTTGCGCGAGTTCCTGCTCGCGCTCGACGCTGGCGCGACGCCCCTCAAAATATTGCACAGCGACGCCGTAGTTTTCAGACTGTGCCGCACGAATGAACCCAATCACGGTTCCGCGCGGGGTCTCGCGGCCCAGGTCCAGCGGATCGGCGGGTGCCGCTGCCGGCATAGCCGGCGGTGGGCTTGCAACCGCGGGCGCGGGCGGCGCGGTTTGAGCGTTCACAATTGTGTTGCCGGCAACGCCAAGCACCAACAACAGACCGCATATTTTTGGAAACGCGAGAATTGAGTTGGCTGCGAATCTTTGCATTTCTACCTGCGTGAAAAGGCTCAGGTTGGCATTGTATCCAGCCGGAGCCAAGTGGGGAAATCGGTCCTGCCTGGGTCGGCCCTTGAAACCGTTAGCTTGCCGCGGCGGAATTCCGGAAATGTTCGCGGTGCTGGCGCAGCAAGAATTGGTCCGTCATCCCCGCAATGTAGTCGCAGACCGCGACGTGCCGCGGTTCCGTGCGCACCAATTCCTCATGTGCTGCGGGCATGGAATCCGGCGCATGCAAGTAATATTGAAATAGCTCTTCCAAAGCGCATACGGAGCGATTGCGATCTTCGGTAATGACTGCCCGCTCGTAGACATGTGCAAAGAGGAACCGCTTGAGCTGCGCATTGCTGGCGGCAGCCTCGCCGCTGAAGGCCGCGAGCCGATGGGGCGCTTTGCGAATATCGTCAACACTAGCGACGCGCAAACCTTCCACGCGCCGCTGCGTTGTCTCAATCAAATCGGTCGCCAGAATATCCAACACTTTCTTCAGCGCTTCGTTGAATTTCAGCTTCTCGCGAGCGGAGGGATGCGTTGCGTGCACCTGCGCATACGCTTCGCCAAAGATCGGAGCTTCGCCACACAGCGTTGCGATGTCCAGAAGCTCCGCCTCGCGAGCATCATCGAGGTCGGCGGTGTTGTAGGCGATTTCGTCCACGCAGTCGATCAGTTGCGCTTCCAATGGCGGCTGCAAATCCAAAAGGTATTCGGATAGCTGGGGAAACTCCATCGCCGAATACTGGCGTGAATGCTTGATGATGCCTTCGCGCACCTCAAACGTAAGATTCAAGCCCGGAAAATCCAGATAACGCTGCTCGAATTGTTCGACAATCCGCAGCGCGTGCAGGTTGTGATTGAACGAACCGCCGTAGGGACGCATGAGCGCGTCCAGCTTCCTCTCTCCGGCGTGACCGAAGGGCGGATGGCCAATGTCGTGCACCAGCGCGAGTGCCTCGGCGAGCTCGGAATTGAGGCCCAGCGCGGCGGCCACCGTGCGGGCAATCTGCGCAACTTCCAGCGTGTGCGTCAGGCGATTCCTGAAGTGGTCGGAGAACCGCGTGGTGAATACTTGTGTCTTGGCTTCCAGGCGGCGGAACGCGCGGGAATGAATGATGCGGTCGCGATCTCGCGCGTATTCACTGCGATATGGATGTGCCGGCTGCGGATAACGCCGCCCGCGCGAATGCTCCGCGCGCATAGCCCAGGGCGCCAATGCCGGAGATTTTTCGATGGGCTGCTCCGTCTTTCTGGGGTTGGGAGCTAGGATTTCGGCGCAAGCAGGTCCAAGCCGCGGTCGGCCTGCTCGGAAATAGCGGTATCCGGAAATTCCTTCTTGATTTGCTGGTACACGTTCGCGGCTTCCTTCGGATTGGTCTGCCGCAGGACATTCGCCAGCTCCAGCAGCGCCAGCGGGCGGGGAACGAAAACGGAGCGCTTGTCCGCAAGTTCGCGGAAAGTCTTCGCGGCGTCCTCGGGCTTGCCGGTGCGCGAATAAATCACGCCTATCTGATATTGCGCCATGTTGGCGAGCTCTTTGTCGCGGCCGGACGCCAGCTTCTTCAAATCTTCGAGGGCCTGGTTGTGGCGGTCCAGATCTTCCAGGCAAAGTGCCGCGTAGTAGAGCGCCTGCCTTCCCGGAATCGTGTTGGGATACTTGTTCGCGACGACGTTGAACTTGTTCAACGCGTCGCTGGAGCGCGCGGCCTCATCCTTATAGGAGATGTCGCTCGGATCTTGCGGATCAGGACTCCCGCCGATGCGGCCATTGTAGGCTTTCATGGCCGTGTCCAGCATCACCGAGGCCGCGGCGGTCTGCCGGTCGTGATAGATGGTCCAAGAGCCGTAGGCAATTGCGCCGGCGAGAATCACAAGCAAAACAATCAGGGTAAATAATTTATGAATGTAAAAGGCTTCGGCGCCGTGCTCAATGGCGTCGTGAATCTTGTCCTGCTTCAGTTCTTTGCGCGAAATATGCTCAGACACTGCTTGCTCTCCCGCTCAGTTTGTAAACTGCAATCGTAGCACAACCGGCCAGGGAGCGCCGCGAATGCGGATCGCCAGTAGTGCAGTTTCCGAAAAGCCGACCATCCAACCACCAGCGCATGGGTGTCCTGTTTGTGGTCGCCTTTCGATAACGCCACTCGCCAGACGCCTTGCTTTCCCCTTGTCAAACTAGGAGAGGTCGGACATACTCCTAGTTAGACTAGGAGGCCATTACACTGTGGGAAAAACCGCGGAACTACTCCCGGGCACATTGGATATGCTCATCCTTAAAGCGGTTTCCTTGAAACCGCTGCACGGATACGGTGTCTTGCTGCGCATCCGGCAGATCTCAAGAGATGCGCTGGAGATTCCACAAGGATCGTTGTATCCGGCCCTCTACCGGTTGGAGCATCACGATCTCATCGCCGCTGAATGGGGTCAGAGCGAGAACAACCGTCGGGCGAAGTACTACACCTTGACCGCCGCCGGGCGTCGCCGCCTACGGGACGAAACCGCCGGCTGGAACCGGCTAGCGTCCGCGATTGCCGCTGCCTTGAATACGACGTCGGAGGAGGTGTGACATGTTAAAGCGCTTGCGTTCTGTGTTTCGTGCGCTTACTCGGCGGCGCGATTTCGAAGATGGTATGACCGAAGAACTGCGTTTTCACATCGAGCGATACGCCGATGACCTTGTGCGTTCCGGTATGTCACCGGAAAAAGCCGCCCGTCACGCACGCATGGAGTTTGGCAGCCTTGACAGTGTCAAGGGGGACTGCCGCGAGGAACGTGGCCTTCACCTGTTTGATGAGTTTCGTAGAGAGCTAAGCTATGCCGCCCGATTGCTGCGAAAGACGCCCGGTTTCACCGCGACTGCTCTTTTGACCCTTGCCGTTTGTCTCGGTGCCAATCTGACGATTTTTGCCGTGATAGACTCCGTCCTGCTCCGTCCGTTGCCATTTCCCGAGCCCGACCGGCTCATGACGATATTCAATACGTATCCGAAAGCCGGCGTCGAGCGCGACGGCTCCTCGCTGACCAACTACTACGAACGACGTGGTCATATTCCCGCCTTCGCCTCGCTCGCGATCTATCGCTATGGCACGGAGATTATCGGTGAGGCTGGCTCAACGGAACGCGAGCAGACCATGCGAGTATCTCCGGATTTTTTCTCTACTCTTGGGCTCGGCCCGGTGATCGGACGCACTTTCACAGACGAGGAGACCACTTCTGAAACCGACCATGTTGCCATTCTTTCCGACACATTTTGGCGGCAACGATACAACGCCGATCTCAATGTGATCGGAAGGCAGGTTCGTGTAAACAGTGTTCCCAGAACCGTGATCGGCGTCTTGCCTCCCGCCTTCCGCTTTCTCTCTTCCGATGCCCGGTTGTTCCTCCCCCTTGCGTCGCGCGCAGAAGATCGCACGCCCTTGCAGCGGCATTCCGGCGGGAACGTCACTCAAATGATCGCGCGGCTTAAACCGGACGCCACTCTCACGCAGGCCCAGTCTCAGATCGATGCGCAGAATGCCGAGTTGGAAGCAGACGACCCCCAGGCCAAAATGATCGCCGATGCGGGCTTCCGTTCCATAGTGGTGTCATTGCATGCCGACCACGTCGCAGCAATCCGTCCCACTCTACTGCTGTTGCAAGCAGGCGCGATTGGCCTTCTCTTAATCGGCGCGGTCAACCTTGTAAACCTGCTTCTCGTCCGTGCCAGCGGCCGAGTTAAAGAATTAGCCGTTCGCCAGGCGCTTGGCGCAAGTCGGGGATACGTCGTGAGCGAAGTGGTAGTCGAGACCACCCTGCTTACGTTAGTCGGAGGACTACTCGGACTCGCCATCGGCGCTGGCGGAATCCACCTTCTGCGCGTATTGGGTGCTGATCGCCTACCCTTGGGAGGTCGCATTGCCTTCGATGCGCGATTGGCATTGGTCGCCCTGGTCGCAGCCATCATCATGGGCATCGTGTTCGCAGTGCCCATCGCTTGGTTCAATCTTCGACGGCATCTCGGTAATGCGCTTCAATCGGAGAGCCGGGGTGGAACGAGGGGCCGCGCCGCTCAAATCCTGCGCCATAGCTTCATCGTCTGTCAGATTGCCTTGGCATTCATGTTGTTGGCCGGAGCGGGTTTGCTCGGCCTCAGTCTTCAGCGTGCGATGGCCGTTTCTCCGGGCTTCCAGTCCGACCACATCCTCACTGGGCACATCTTGCTTCCATGGGCAGACTACCCGGACGCGGCAGCCCGTCTGAAATTTGTTGAAAGCTTGATGGACAAAATCGGCCACCTACCGGGAGTGTTGTCCGCAGGCGTGGTCAACAATGTGCCCTTCAGTGGCAACAGCGGCAAAAGCGCCGCTACCGTAAAGGGTCATGTTCTCCGCCCAGGCGAATCACCGAGAGGGCACTACTCTTACGGCGTCGGGGGTGACTACTTTCGCGCCATGGGTTTCTCCCTGCGGGCAGGACGATTCCTCACGGCCGCCGATTCACATCGCTCCGAGCGGGTCTGCGTTGTGGATGAAGACTTCGCGCGGTACTACTGGCCGAAAGCCGGCGCTATTGGCCAACGTCTGTGGGAAGGCTCCGAAGCGGGGAAAGATGCCGAAGCTTTCACTGTCGTCGGTGTTGTTGGCGGGGCGAAACAAGCAGGGCTCACCGAAGACGAAGCCCAGGGCGCGATTTATTATCCCTATGTCTTTCGTATCTCTGACAGCGTCTTCGTCGCCGTCCGCACGAGCCTTCCACCGGAATCGCTCGGGTTGGCGCTGCAAAAGGTGGCTCGGCAAATCGACCCCGACATACCCGTCAACGACCTCCGGTCGATGGAAACCCGCATTGCCGATAGTCTTGTCGCGCGTCGTTCGCCGGCGCTGCTGGCTGGTCTCTTCTCTGGCATAGCTCTGTTGCTCACTGCCATCGGCACTTACGGTGTGTTGAGCTACGCTGTAGCACAACGTCGCCGCGAAATCGGCCTGCGCATGGCCTTGGGGGCGCAACCGGGGCAGATCCGCAGCCAGTTTTTTTATCTCTCCTTACGCTTTCTCGCCGGCGGAATCATATTGGGCGTCATAGGAGCTTGGCTGACAGGCCAAGCCATGCAGGCCGTACTTTTCCACGTGCCGGCTCTTAACCTGGCGATTCTCGTGGGCGCTGCCTGCGTGATGGGGTTGGTGTCCCTCGCCGCTTGCCTGTTGCCATCTCAACGCGCCGCGCGAATATCCCCGATGGAGACTCTCGCCGAGGAGTAGAGAGTCTGCTCAATCCGTCGGGCTAACGTCAGGGTCAGCGGTCGCTGTGTGGGATTCAGCCCGAGTGGGCTACGCGGAGTTGACCATCGCCGGATCTTCATTGCGGGGAGGCGGGATCCAGTAACCCTTGCGGCAAGCCTGTACCGCCGCCCAGCTAGTATTGGCCGCATAAAGCTATACGTTTGGAGCATGAAAGCAGCCTGCGGCCACTGCGGCATGGAGCACGTCCTGAAGGACGCCGAAGTCGCCGCGCACAAACAGGTCCAATTTCAGTGCTCGAAATGCCGGCAGTTGACGGTCGTCGAAATCACGCTGCGTCCCGACCAAACCATGGTGATTTCTCCGCTGCCCTCTTTCGCGCGCAGCAATGCCAACCGTTCCAACCTGAATTTGGTTCCGGAGGACGATGGCCTGAAACTTCCCGCTGCAAAGAGAGCGATGCTTACCGTTGTGTCCGGGCCATCGAAGGGTGCGGTGCACAACTTGAAAAAGCCTCGCGTGATTCTGGGGCGCGAAGACGCAAACATCGTCTTGGACGACAAGGAGATTTCGCGCCACCACTGCCTGCTGGAAGTGCGCGAAAATTACGCCAACCTGAAGGACCTGGATTCCACCAACGGCACCTTCTTCGAAGAAGAACGCGTGCGCGCCGCCATGCTGCAAGATGGCGCCGAGTTTCGCATTGGCAACAGCGTCATTCGCTTCTCGCTCGTCCCTAAATAGCATCAGCGCCTTAGCCTGCGCCACAACTCGTGAGATACTGGCGCGGACTCCCTTTTGTTCTGTTCTTCCAATGAACCGCCTCTCCGTCTGCATCATCACGCTGAATGAAGAAGGAAACCTGTCGCGCGCGCTGGCTTCGCTGAAGGAAATTGCGGACGAAATCGTGGTTGTGGATTGCGGAAGCACGGACCGCACCGCGGAAATCGCGCGCGAACACGGCGCGGCCTGGTTCGAGCGCTCATGGACCAACTTCGCCGACCAGAAAAATTACGCCGCGGAATGCGCCTCCGGTGATTGGATCTTTTCCATGGACGCGGACGAGGAGCTGAGCAGCCCGCTGCAAACGTCCCTGCTCGCGTGGAAAAAACACACACCGGAGTATTGTGTTTACGAAGCCTCCCGCAAAGCTTTTTATCTGGGCGCGTGGATTGAACATTCCGGCTGGTATCCGGATTTTCAGCGCCGCTTGTACCGCCGCAACGAAGCGGAATTTTCCGGCATCGTGCATGAGTCCCTGCGCTATGCCGGCAAGGTCGGGCGGCTGAGCGGCGATTTGCTGCATTACACGGTGCGCTCGTTTGAAGAGCACGAAGCCAAGGTCGAGCGCTACACAACCCTGGCGGCACAGCAGATGTTCGCGGAAGGCAAGCGCAAATGGAAAGGCGCCATGTGGTGCGCCACGCCGTGGAGCTGGTTCCAGAATTTCGTCCTGCGCGGCGGCTTCATGGATGGGTACCGCGGTGCGCTGATCGCGAAAATGGCCGCGCGCGCGGTACGCCTCAAGTACGCCAAGCTGGGAAAGCTGGTGCGGGCTACGCGCGACGACGGTGACGAGGCCGCTTCGTGAAGGTGCTGCTCGTCGATCTGGAGACCGAATGGCGCGGCGGGCAAAACCAGGCATTGTTGCTGCTGAAAGGGCTGCGCGAACGCGGACATGAAGCGGAGTTAGTCGCGGCAGTCGGTTCCGCGCTCGGTGAGCGCGCAGGGTCGGCTGGGGTGCGCGTGCATTTTGTATCGCGCGGCCTTTTTCGGCTGCCTGCAGCGCAGAAAGTGCGCGCGCTGCTGCGTACCCGAGAATTCGATCTAGTCCACGCCAATGAAGCGCATGCGGTAACCGCCGCGTGGCTCGCGCGGTGGCCAAGAGACACCTCTGCACTTCCGTTTGTGATCTCGCGCCGCGTGGGTTATCCCATCGGCCAGAGCCCATTGGCGCAGGCGCGCTACCGAGCTGCGGCGAGAATCGTCGCCAATTCCAAATGGGTCGCCGAACAAGCGGCCACGTCCGGCGCGCCTCGCGAAAAAATTAGCGTAGTGTACGAAGGCGCAGACGTTCCCCCGCGATTTACAACCGAGCAACGCCAACGTGCCCGTGCGCGATGGGGAATCTCGCAGTCGACTCCATTGTTAGGCTGCGTGGGCGTACTGCTTCCTGACAAAGGGCAGGAGTGGTTGATTCGCGCGCTAGCGGAAGTGAAGAAGGAGTTTTCCGGCGCCAAGCTCTTACTGGCTGGCGACGGGCTGCTTCGCGGACAGCTCGAATCGCTCGCACGGGAACTTCACCTGGAAGACGATGTGATTTTTGCGGGGTTCGTCAAGGACGTCGAAAGCGTTTACGCTGCGATGAGTGTCTTCCTGCTGCCATCATTCTTTGAGGCACTCAACAATTCCCTGCTGGCCGCGATGGCTTACGAAATTCCGTCAATCGCATTCAATAAAGGTGCACTCGGAGAAATCATCGAGGACGGCAAGAGTGGCTTACTGGTGTCCGGACCGAATGTGCGAGAAATTTCGGAAGCGGCGATCAAACTTTTGAGTGAGCCCGATCTAGCTCAACAACTCGGCCGGGCCGGCCGCCTCCGAGTGGAGCAAAACTTTTCAGCCGAGAAAATGGTGGAGGACATGATTCGCGTGTATGAGGCGTGTGTGAACGATGCCCTATAGAGAAGTGAAAGTTTACGACGACCCTTTTCCCACTTTTGACCAGATCATTTCAGGAGATCCGGCAGCGCCCCCGTTTCCAAGGGAAGCCTGGCTGCAGAAGGTTAACCCAGGCGAATTCGCCGTCCGGTACAAGGACTTCAAGACTGGACTAGCGCGCAACCCGCTGGGCGAGCATGTCCAAGCGTCAGAGATTTGCCGCATCTTCGATGACTTGGACGAAGCGCGCAGCAATTCCGTGCAAGTCAGCCAAGAACATTGGACCGTCCAATGTTTTATCTATGACCACGCGGGAGCGAATATTGACTCGGTATCGAACACCAGGGAAACAGGCAAGTTCGCCGCTAGGATGTATTCAGCAATTTTGTTCTGGGGAGGCCTCCTCACAATCGCGGGTATGGCCTTTATTTGGGGTACCTATCGAGTCACTCTCTTCCTGCTGGCGCCGGGGAGTGAGCCCATCGGCCCTTTGAACTGGCTCGGCTGGTCTGTATTTTCCGCCGCGGGCCTGGCAATCGCGGTTCTCGCTTGGTGGATGAAGCTGCGGCGAATAGCGGGCCGGAGGATAAATAAAATTCGGGGGAGTTTCACCAAAGGGGAGATGAAAAAGTTTGAAGAGATCAATACGCTTTTCGGAACCGCTGATCCTGCCGAACGGAAACGCTTCCTCGAATTGACGCGGGAATACCAGCAGAAAATCAAGGAGGCCCTGAAGAAATAGCTGTCGAAGGCCGCCTAAAAAAGGACGAAGCGCCGAACGGCCTTCTCTCCGTGCGGCGCTTCAGATCCTTTGTAACTTGTTTGCGCTAGTTATCTGACTTCTGTTCCGAACGTTTCTCTCCTTCCGCCCAGCCGTTGGGCCGAGCTATCTCTGGGATTCAAACAACCCATCGCCCTTTGGTCTCGAGGAACTCCACGCCAACCGCATAGCCTTCGCCATGCAGTGGCTGGCAGTAGGCCACTCGAGCCGAGGAGCGAAACTCTCCGGTGCGCGAGACAAGCGTCAACTTGTCGCCTTTTTCCCAATTGCGCACACTGACCACGCGCGCGCCGCGCGCACTCACATTTTCCGTAAACGTCGATTCCGTGCCGGGCGTCCGCCGATGGCCGGCGAGCACCACAGGTATCTCCATCGGGATGCGCTTCTCGGCGCGAAAAAACGTATATGTCGTTTTTGGCGGCATGGCGTGGGCCGATCATCCTCACAAACACGCCGCGATGCGCGCGAGATTTTGCACGCTGGTGCCGCGATTTTTCATGCGATACAAAGCGCGGTCCGCAGCAGCAAGAAGCTTTTCGGGGGTGTCGCCATCTTCCGGAAACGCGGCAACGCCGGCGCTCACGGAGAGTGCCGGCGGTTCGGCCTCGGCGGCCAATCGTTCGCGAACGCGTCCAACAACGCGCGCGGCAATATCGCGGCCGGCCTCCGGCAACACCAGAGCAAATTCGTCTCCGCCGTAGCGCGCGGCAGTATCAATGGCGCGCGAATGACTACGCAAAATCTTGCCGAGGCGCACCAGCGCGCGGCTCCCGGTCAAATGTCCGAATTGATCGTTGATGGCCTTGAGACCATCCATATCAAGCAGCACGACACTGAAGGCCCGCTGCGTGCGCCGCGAGCGATCCAGCTCCGCTTCCAGCACGCTCAGGAGACGCCGGTAGTTGGCGAGCCCGGTCAGCGGATCGCTGACCGCCATTGAGCGGACCTGCTCAAAAAGCCGCGCCTGATCCAGCAGCGCGCCGGAGAGCATCACCACGTAGCTGATGGTCTTGCTGATCTCAGCGAGGAAGAAAGGGCCGTCGAAAAGTTGACGTGAGAAAGTGGCCGCCAAGTGGCAAACAAAGTTCAGCGCCGCTACGGCGAAAAGCGAGTAGTCGTACAAGCTGGGCGCGCCCTTGCTGCCGTTGGACAACAGGCGCTGCCGAAAATAAATCGCAGCCGCAAGAAACAGGCTCGCGGGCAGCAAATCCCAGGGACGCGAGAAAACATGCGAGGCGTGCGCGACGGGCGCCGCTGGAGCCGCAAGAAAGGCCGCGCTGGTGAGATACGCCGCCGTGGCCACCACTAACAGTGCGCCCGCAGTTTCGCGGCTTGGCTGACGCGCGGTAGGAATGTAGCGCTCGATCAAAATCGCGGCCAGCAGCATGATCCCGAGCAGCGTGCGGCTGACCATCCAGCCCATCGGAATGCTGGTCATGGGCACGTTCCCGGACTGCAACTGGTCGTTCAGCCCAAAGTAGCTGACCGTCTCAATAATTCCGGAGAGCACGAAGCCGAAGGAAAGAATCAGCGCGGTGCGATCGTGCGTGCCGCGGAAGCGCACCAAAGCGTTGGCCGCGTAGCAAAAGCTGATCAGCGTACCGCCAATTTCCAGGTACAGATACGTTTGCGGATTGCCGGAAAGCTGCGCGGCACGCAGATAGAAGATGGAGCCGAGGAAGAGGACGCCGACGCCTATGGTGGAAGCCAGCAGAATTCGCGAATGCTCCTTCTTCCAGAACGCAGCGAGACCCTCCGCAGCGTCAGCGGCGCTCCACTGGCCGTCTCGCAAAAACCCGGTGATTGTCCCCCAACCGCCCACGAAATCCCCCAAATGCCGATAAAAGACCGACAACTGGCGGAAGATTGCAAGTTCGTGTCCGTTCTGGGCAGAATTTGGCTCCTTCTAAACTACTGAATGTAAGGGACTTATAATGTCGCCCGGACAGCGGCGAGGATTTCGTCACAGGGGCGAGACAAGGGAGCGCGGCGGTGTCTAAGGTATATCTAATTAAAAATAAAAGAGTTAGAAGGTGATTTGAACGTTTAGCGCGGGAAATGCCGCGTGTCTCATACTTGAGACTGTCTCAATCTTGAAGCGAAAGGCAGCTACGGTTTCGGTTTGGGCGGCGGCAGCTCGCGCGCAACGACCGTGTCTGCGAAGCCGCAAGTCTTGTGGGAGCCGTCGCAAAAGGGCTTATTTGCGGAGTGTCCACAGCGGCAGAGCGCTAAGGTCGTCCGCCCCGCCAGGCCGAATAGCCGGCCTTCCGGGTCGACCAGCTCGAAATCGCCCTCGATGCGAAGCGAACCATTGTGGTTTACGGTGATCTTGGTTGCCGCCATTTTCTCTCCTGAGAATCTCGTCTCATCATACCGCATCGACACACGCGTCCGTGCGCTGCGTGAAATTCAGATCGCGGAGATTTGCGTTATGCCGGTCAGTATTTCGGGACCGAGGGATCGACCTCGTCCGACCACGCCAGGATGCCGCCCTTGAGATTCAGGATTTTGCGGAATCCGGCCTTGCGCAGAAAATCCACGGCCTCGGCGGAGCGTTTGCCGCTGCGGCAGTGCGCCACGATTTCGCGCGAAGAATCCAGCTCGTGCACGCGGCGCGGGAGCTCGCCAAGCGGAATCAAGTGTCCTTTGAGATTGCAGATCTGGAATTCGTGCGGCTCGCGCACATCCAGAAT
>Ga0307477_10001721_pt1 | contig 17805 bp, 18 predicted proteins | sample atmos_gasesECM2C_FD_203316 | JGI IMG/M metagenome (GOLD analysis project Ga0307477, IMG submission 203316) | Hardwood forest soil microbial communities from Morgan-Monroe State Forest, Indiana, United States - atmos_gasesECM2C_515 | ecosystem: Environmental > Terrestrial > Soil > Temperate...
ATCTGACCTTCTGCAAGAATCTCATGAGGCAGCGCACCCGGCCGTTTCGACCGCCTATGTTACCCCTTTTTAGGAACGGAGACGCCGGACATCGGGCACACGCGCCTATCTGGTCCAGAATTAGGGTGACGTTGGGGGAAATCGTAACTGCTAGCCGTCTTGGTAGTGATCCCGTATCCCGATCTGGATTACTTCCTGTTTCCCAACGATTTTGGAGCAGATCGCTTCGTCCGTCGGATTAGTATCAATACGCGCTTGTGATGAGCAACGTCGTAAAAGAAGCCGACCCCTATATACTGTTCCGCGGAGTTGACCAAAGCTGGAATTGCAGCGCTCGCAGCTCCCGCGCGCCAGCCAAAAGGGGGACCTATATCATTCAGCCGAGTGCGCTCGCGCCTTGGGGTCATCTTGCGGTGAAGATTCCTCTCTGCCGGGTGAGTCGGTAACGTCGATCGTTACCGGTTGCTTCGACCGTTCATCCACGTGGAGTCGAAAGATGTCGGGCCGCGCATAATGTCCCACAACATCAAGGTCGAATTTGCCGCGGATAATCTGCGCTCGATCAATTTCGGCGATGAGAACCGACTCGCCTTCCGTGTTAGGTCCAGCGAGGAAATTTCCGAACGGATCAACGATGCAGCTGCCGCCTCGACAAAGGACAACATCGGGATCGGCGCCATAAGTGGGATGATAGTCGGACGGAAAGTCGCGGCGGCGATTGAACTGGTTGCAGGAAAGCACAAAACAGCGGCCCTCCACGGCGATGTGGCGCATCGACGCAATCCAGGAGTCGCGCGCGTCCGCCGTAGGTGCGCAATAAATTTCAATGCCCTTTGCGTACATCGCGGCGCGCATCAGGGGCAAGTAGTTCTCCCAGCAGATCACGGCACCGAGTTTCCCCAGGCGCGTATCGAAGACCGGCATGGTCGAACCGTCACCAAAGCCCCAAACCAGCCGCTCCGAACCCGTTGGCATAACCTTGCGGTGCTTGCCTAAGAAAGTGCCGTCCGGCGCGAAAAACAAAACGGAACAATAGAGTGTCCCTCCGCCGCGCTCGACGACCCCAATCACGAGATAGATCCTGTTGTTCCGGGCGACTCGGCCCATTTCATCAACTGCGGGGCCCGGAACATCCACGCTGCTTTCCCAATAGCGGCGAAACTCCTCGCGGCCTTCGTCCGAGCGCGAACCGACCACGGCGCCGAAGTCGAGACCTCTTGGATAAGCAGAGACAAAAGCTTCGGGAAAGAGCGCCAACTGCGCGCCTTCGCGGGCCGCTTTGGCCGTAAGCAGGTGGATTTTTTCGAGCGTTTGCTCGCGATTGAACGCCACCGGAGCAGCCTGCACGACGGCCACTTTGAATCTCTGATCCGGAATTTCCATTTTGCCGACCGAGTTGGCGAGGAGTATATACGTAACTGACTCGTTTGCAACTGAAATCTCAATACTGAAGTCGAGCGTGATGCGGCACTCGAACGTGATCCATATGTTGGTTGGTTTTCTATGCTTATTTGCAGTGCGGCACGGAGAAGGCGAGGAAGCCGAGCCGACCAAGGTCCAGAGCGACCGCATTGTTTACCAGGTCGCTTCGTTGGCGTGTGTTCTGATTTCTCGGACAACTTGTTGGGAGATGGCTAGAGCGAGGCGGAAACTCCATTGGTTTTTGGCTGTGCTCGGGGAGCGCGGCAATGGTGGTTTTGTTTGGGATTCTCGCCCTGGTTGCACAGTTCTTCTATTGGGCCGACATAGTAAAGAAGCTCAACGACCCGCTAGGCCGAGGGATGCTTCAGAATGTCTGCGAGGGCACGCAGCCGTGATGCGTCAGCGGGGTCTTTCGCCGCGGCCGCGCTCTGATCCACGGAGGCTGCCATTTGCTTTAATTGGGCGACTTTGCCCCTGTTCATGCGCGAAGTCTCCGCGTTTTCGATGGCCTTACGCAGAGCGACGATTTGGTCCGGCGGCAGAGCTTCTGAGCGGGATAGCTGGTCCAGATAAGCCTTCGCGACGACCAACTGGGCAGGCCACTCGAGCTTCCGCTGATTCTGTACATTGAGCTCAGTGACGCGAACCGTTTTAGCTGCGTCGATTTCATTTTGAGTGAGAAACCTGGTTGGGGTCAGTTCGAAGACATCGAGGCCACGGGCTATCTCCGAACCGTAAATGAAGCCGTTGTACCAATACGCGGACCATTCACCGCCAAGCACGAGAGTATTCGGATCGAGCGGGCCGCGGTCGAAATAGGCAATTTCGAAGGGATGCGCCGGGTCAGTGAAGTCCATGACCGAGATGCCGCCCTGGTACCACGCCTGCACTTCGATATCGCGGCCGGGTACTGGAAGCAACGAGCCGTTGTGCGCCACACAGTTCTCGGTATCCGCCTGTGCCGCCGGCATTTTGTAGTAGCCCGCGAGGCTCAGCTTGTCATCTTTCACGCGGAAGATTGCGTCGGCGCCCCACCGGTTCGGGTCGTTCCGACGGCACCGCGCGCCGAGGCCCCCGCCCCACTCGTCGGTGAACACAACTTTCGAGCCGTCATTCGAGAACGAAGCGGAGTGCCAGTAGGAATAGTTGGGATCGTTGACCGCATCGACGCGCTTCGGATGCACGGGGTCCTTGATGTCGAGCAAGATTCCATTTCCCGAGCAGGCGCCGGCCGCAAGGCCGATCGCGGAATACACCGTGATGTCGTGGCACTGGTCGGTGTCCGCTGGCTTGTCGGTGGCCTTGCCATGGCTGCCGCCGCCACTATTGAGCCCGTTCAGCGCGCCGGTTCGCGCATCAATAAATACGCGCGGGCTCGACACGATCTTCGCATCTTGCGGCGAAGCGAGGGGAACCTGGATCACGTCGATGCGAAAAAGCGCGGTGTTCGGATCCTTATCCGGTTTTTCACCGGAGCATCCAGCCAATTCCTCGGACTGGCGTACAAACGATGTGCCGGACACATAGATATACGCATTATTTTTGTCGTTCGGGTCGATCACCAGGGTATGCGTATGCGATCCGCGGCACGTCTGCACGGCTGCGACCTGTTTCGGGTTCTTGATGTCGGAAATGTCGAAGATCCGCACGCCGCGAAAACGGTCTTTTTGCGCCGCGGGCAAACGGCGTTCTTTTTCATGTCCCGGCGCCGGCGGCGGTTCCGGAGCAAAGCCTTGCGTGCCGCAGTCGAGACGCCCATTGGGCATTTCGACCGACATGAAGAGGAGGTTTTTGTAGACCGAAACATCGCCCTGGCCGCCCGGGCACACCATCGAGGTCAGCAAGGCCGTCTTGGCCGGATTGGAAATGTCATAGATCGAGACGCCGTAAAAATTTCCCTGGAAAAGGTGGTTGCCCTGGAAGGCGAGGTCGGAATTCGCGAAAGCAAGCTGCGCGATCACCAACTGGATCGGTTTCGGAATTTTCGCGGTGTCACCGAAGCCGAGTTTGTCGAGCGTCTGCTTGACCCTCGGATCGTCGGGCTCAGTGGTGCCGAGCTGAAACGCGTCCGGCTTCTTGAACAGCATGACGTGCTTGATGCCCATCGCCGCTTCTCCGGCGTCATACAATCCCGAAGTTAATGAGGCGCGCGGATCGGTGGCATCCGACCCGGTCATGCCCGGCGGAAGTGTGGGAGCAGGCTCAGGGGCGAATGGATTGTCGTCCGAGTCGCCAGACTGCTCTGACGGCGAGGCTGGCCGCGGCCCGGTTAAGGGCCTCTGCGCGCACACTTGCGGACTGCCGACACCGGAACACAAGATCATGGCTAACCCGGCCGCGCGAAAAGCAACACGAAGCATTCGGTTCATCGTTTCTCCTCTGACGGAGTCTTCTCCAACATAGTTTCCATAATCCTGATTTCGGCGCGCTGGGTATTGTCCACATCGGTGGCGAAGTCGAACAGTTCGGCATCTTGCCCCGCGCCCGGTGTCTCAAACAGATCTTTGACCATGGTCAACGCCCCGCCGTGGTGCTGAATCATCCCTTTCAGAAACAGGCGGTCGAACTCGACCCCCTTCGCCTTGCGCAGGGCATCCATCCGCTCGGGCGTCAGCATACCGGGCATGAGAGCCATCGAGTGGCGCGACTTGTCCATGCCGGGCGTATCCGGCATCGGCATGGAAAGGGGCTCTCCGCGGGCCGCGAGCCACCGCTTCATAAACTTTATTTCGTCGGATTGCGAACTGCTGATGCGCGCGCCGAGCGACCGCAAATCCCCGTTGTCGGTATGCGAGGGAATCAGCGCGGTCATCTCGACGGCCTGCGCATGATGCATGATCATGCCCTGCATGAACTCGACATCCGCTTGCGAGCGCGACGGCAACGTGGCTTTCGTTGAATGCGGGAGCGTCTTGCTTGGCTTACCCGGCGCGCCCGGCTGGACCACAACCGGCGCCGCTGGATCGCTTTGCTGAGCGCGGGCAGGAGGAGGGAGGTGAGCGGCCAGAGCGGTGGCGGCAAGCAGAATAACACCCCGCACCGCAGACTGCCTTGTCTTCTGGTGATGACGTTCGATCCGATCTGGTCGCGAAGTAAGCGTCAATTCGCAGGTGGGAGAGCTTAAACCATCGTGCCGACAATAGCAACGCTGAGCAGGCGCTGAGCAGGTTTCTGAAAAACAACTTAGGACGGGCAATCCTTGGCTACAGTCGATTCTGCTTACAAGAGGGTATGCTTACGCTGATGACGTGAAGAGACCTGAGAAAAAAGGGACTCGGCTCCTCCGACCGAGCAACTTGAGCGCTTTCAAATGACGAAGGCTCTCTCGAAAATATTCCGTTAGCTATTGAGCCGGAGTTTGGCGAGATGTAAGCGTAGCTTTGCATTCCATCTTCAAGTTCTGGACACACAAGATTGGTGTCGGTGTAATTCGAATCAAATCCGCATGGAAGGGAGGCAGGCTAGGTCTTCCTGCTCCCCTTATCGCGCTTTCGGGGGTTTGGAGCAACTTTGGAGCAGCACAGGATGACCCGGAACTCGTAAGCACAACCGGAGCAATGACTTAGATTTGATTTGCGTCCCCTTAGAAGGCAGACGCTCTATCCAACTGAGCTACGGGCATTGCATGAAACTGATCCGGGGGAGAGTGTGCATAGTTTCCCTTGCGGCGTTGCCCTCCTCAATTTCCACGCTCTTGTTGAACCGTGAATCGTGAATCCACCGTCGACGTGAACAAGGCACCTCATGAGCAACACGAAATGAAATGGCCCGGAATTTCGAGCGTCCGGGCCGCCGTGTCTTAAGCTGTATCGACTCGAGTCGAGCCCATTCTTTGGAGTGTTTGTCGAAACTTGGAAAACGTATCCTTAATCTTCTGTAGCCCATTGAGTAGCCCAACTAGCAGAGGGGTTTGCACTATCAAGAGACGCCGATTCAACGACTTGGGTGAGATGAAGGCATGCTTGCAAAGCAGATGCTCTCCCAGCTGAGCTACACACCCGTATAACCCCATGATTTTAAGAGATTTTTGGAAGAACGACCACCTTTTGTTTCAGAAGGTGCTCTCCCCCAACTGGGCTACGCATTCGTGCGAGAAGATATTGGCGCTCGTTTTGTTTTTTTTGTTTTCGGGGACGAACCGCGATCGCCGGCATACTTGCGAAATGAACCAACTCCGGTTTGTCGACACGGAAGTTATCCGTTCAAACTCGCTTCGGGCAGATCATAGAGCGACCGATACGCGTTCAGATCACACTTCCCCAAATCGGGACTTCGTTGTGCCGGAAGCAGGGGCGGCGTATGATCCGCGAGCCACAAGTCTAAATCGGAAATTCCGGCCCAACCTTCGGGCGATTCGCCAGCCGGCAGTCGGAGGTCTCATGGAAGTCCATGGAAAAGTCGCGGTCATAACTGGCGCAGGTGGAGGAGGTCAAGGTAGGCTGTCGCAAGGCGGCTTGCGCGCGAGGGTGCGTCGGTGGTCGTCTCTGACATCAACGAGGGCGGTGGACGCGAAACCGTGCGCTTGATCAGCGAGCAAGGTGGGTCCGCAGCATTTTTTCGCGCCGATGTGGGTGTTGAACGTGACGTCGGTGCAGTAATTACGTTCAGCGAGGAAAATTATGGCGGCGTGGATATCCTGGTGAACAACGCTGGCCCGTACTTTCACGCAGTTCCGCTCGAAAAGTGGTTTGAAACGATTCAGGCGAATCTCATGGGCACCGCGTATGGCACACTCCGCGGCATCGAAGCCATGCGTAAGCGAGGAGGCGGGGCGTTCGTTAACTTCAGCTCGACATCCGCTATCGGTCACGATTTCAAGCCCTCAAGTTCACCCGCATATGATGCTGCCAAAGCTGGAATCACCCGCCTCACGACAATGCTCGCGTGGCTCCAAAAAGGAACGGATTCGCGTGAACTGTATCGCCCCAGACTGGGTTGCGACCGACGAACTGCGGACGTACGTGGCTTCGCTGACCCCGCAACAATGCCAAGAACAAGGCGTTCCACTGCCTCTCACAACCCTGGATGAAATCACCGACGCCGTGATGGAGCTGATCACCGACGAAAAACTCGCGGGGCCGGTCATGGTTTGTTGGACAGGCGAAAAGCGTGGGCTGATTCCTATTTCGCGAAGAGCCCAGTGTTTCCGACTTCCACCGTGGCCACGGCCGGCGAAATCCCGTGGGCGGCGTGAAGCTGTTCAGTTACCCGACACCGGCCGATCGTTGCATCCTCGTTCGAACGGGCGAAGACGAGTTCAACGCCTTCAGCCAGAAATGCACGCATCTTTCCTGCGCCGTCTATTACGACCGGGAAACCAACCGGCTCGCTTGCCCCTGCCATCACGGCTATTTCTCGGCGAAGGATGGTTCCGTGTTGCAGGGTCCTCCGCCGCGGCCTCTGCCGCGCATCGTTTTGCAGCGCCAGGAGCAGGAACTCGTCGCCATCGGCGTGAAGGTGGGTTGATATGCCGGACGGGGATTTCTCAAAACAAAAAAAGGGCCTGGTGGCCATTGACGGTGCGATGGCCCTGATCGTTCTGCTTGTGGTCGTGCAAATCTGGCTCCTCAGCGGCGCTTGGGAGTCTTTCCTCGCCGGCCATTCGGAAACGGCTCTTCCCGCCGCCATTGTTTCCGGCGCCCTTTTCCTGAGCTGCGTGGCGCTGACGGCGTTTGCCTCAAGAATCGACCGCAGCACGCGGGACTAACCGCCTCCTGGGCGAAATCGTCCCTACTTCGCCCGCACATACCCTCACTTTTTTCGATTCGGCTGATAAGAACGTTGCGTTTGCCGCGAGTCACCCCAAGGCCCAAAATCTCTCCACTTGTAACGTCGGTGTAGGTGCAGTCTCCCCGCGACGTGGCTAGCGGAGGTGTGCATTGGATTACGTTCAACCCTCGGACCTTCAGAACGAAGCGGTGAAAGCGGCTTCCAGAAAAGTTTCGCTCTCCGTGCGCGACCTGCTTATTCGCAGTTTCCTCGCGGGCGGGCTGCTAGCTTATGCTACGTCGCTCGTCTTCATCGTTCTTTCGCAGAATATTGCCCCGATTGTTGGTGCGATTCTCTACCCCGTGGGTTTCGTGATCCTAGTGTTGCTCGGCCTTGAGTTGGCCACGGGGAATTTTGCAATATTGCCCGCAGGCTGGGCTGCCGGCGAGGTAACGCTCCCTGCGACGTTCCGCAATCTAGCTTGGGTCTATTTGGGAAATCTGGCCGGAAGTCTCTTCTACGGTGTGCTGTTCTACCTGGCCGTGACGAACTGCGGCACAACAAACAGCGGCGCGATCGGCGAATTGATCAAAACAGCGGCGCAAAAAAAGACCATCGGGTACATGGCCCTGGGTCTGCGTGGATGGGAAACCGCCTTCATCAAGGGAATTCTCTGCAACTGGATGGTAACGCTGGGGGCTGTGCTGGCCATGGCTTCGCGTTCCACCTTCGGCAAAGTCGTGGCCATGTGGCTGCCCATCATGACGTTCTTTGCGCATGGCTACGAACACTCCATCGTAAACATGTTCCTGATTCCGACCGGAATGTTGTTCGGTGGCCAGGTTTCGCTGCGGCAGTGGTGGCTCTGGAATCAGATTCCGTCACGCTGGGCAATTTGGTCTCTGGTGCTTTGCTTACCGGACTCGCGCTGTATCTCACGAACTCGCCCAAGAAAACCGCAACCCTGGAAATCCCGTTGGTGGCGGAGGAACCTGCGTGCGTCACGGTCGCAAAACCCGCTGAGGCCAACTGAGAATCGCTCGTAAAGGAGAGGGGAATGGGGAATCCGACAGGTAACGCCGTCGAAGGCTATAAGGCCGCTCTCGATGGCGACGGGCTGCGCATCCGAGAATATCTCCCGGAGATTATCGAGCGAGGCGCGGACTCACTCACTCCCGCGGAAAAAGAACTGTTGAAATGGGTCGGCGTGTTCTTCCGCAGGCCGACGCCGGGTAAGTTCATGATGCGCATTCGAATGCCCAACGGGTTCGTAAAGGCGGAGCAATTGCGCACCATCGCCGAGCTTTCCCGAAGACTGGGAAACGGCGTCCTGGACATCACCACGCGCCAGCAGATTGAGCTGCGTGGATTCACTCTCGACAGCCTGCCCGCTATCTGGGAAAGACTTCGAGGCGTGGACCTCCGCTCCCTTCAGACAGGAATTGACAACGTCCGCAATATCAATGGCTGTGCCTTAGCCGGTTTGACGCCGCACGAGCTGTTTGATGCCTCTCCTGTAGTGCATGAACTCGACCGCATCATCGTTGGCGCTCGGGGCAACTCGGAATTCACCAACTTGCCGCGCAAGTTCAACATCAGCGTGACGGGTTGCCTGGACAACTGCACGCACGACGAATCACAGGATATCGCGCTCGTTCCCGCAAAAAAGGGTGGGCGTGTTGGGTTCAACGTGCTCGTGGGTGGAAAGATGGGTTCCGGTGGGTTCACCATCGCTTCACACCTGAATGTCTTTGTCGAGATTTACCAGGCGGCGGCCGTCGTCGTCGACTTGATCAAAATCTTCCGGGACCATGGCCCGCGCGAAGCCCGCTCCAAATGTCGATTCGCCTTCCTCGTCGAAAAATGGGGAATTACCAGATTGCGGGAGGAGCTTACTTCACGTATGGGCTATGAACTCGCGCTTCAGGGCCGGGATATGCGGAGTTCCCACCATGCCGACCACATCGGGCGGATCTCGCAAAAGCAGGCCGGGCTTGTGGCCGTGGGCCTCTGCGTGCCGACCGGCAGAGTCAATCCAGATCAGATGGATGAACTAGCGCGCCTCTCGGATGCCTATGGCCAGGGCGAAGTCCGCCTGACTACGGGACAGAATGCAATCATTCCTCATGTCCCTTCCGAGCGCGTAATGAAGCTCTCCAACGAACCCCTGCTCAAACAATTTTCGCCCAGCCCGTCTCCCTTTAAGCGCGGGCTCGTTGCCTGCGTCGGCACCGACTACTGCAATCTCGCCCTCATCGAAACGAAGAGCCGGGCTCTCGCGCTTTCCGAGGCTCTTCACGAAAAAATGGGAGCAAGAGCGAATCCCCTCACGATTCACTGGTCCGGCTGTCCGGCTGGTTGCGGCAACCATGAAGTTGCGGACCTTGGTCTTCGCGGGTTCAAAACCAAAATCGACGGCAAGCTTGTCGATGCCGTGGCCGTGTATGTTGGCGGGCGGACGGGTCCGCACGCGGTTGCCGGCAAGGAGGTTCTTGCAACCGTGCCCTGCGACGAAGTGTTTCCAGAAGTGATCAGGAATTTGATCCAGTCGTGGCGCGCCGAAAACGAACATCGCCCCCAGCCGGCCTTCCGCGATCTCGATTTCATAGCCGCTTCGACCGTGGGACTCGCCTCGTGGCGGCCGTCGAGCTCTGTAGCGTCTTCGCTCGGAACGGATTGAAGGGCTTTGTCGCTCGCGGCACTTCCCTCTCTACCTGACCCGAGGTATCGTAGCCTCCGGACCCCCCCGAAATGCCTATGAGAAACTTTCAAGGATTGGCGGTCTTGACCTTGGAAAGCCGGCGTGGTCAGGAAATGATCAAGCTGATCGAGTCGTATGGTGGCAGGGCGGTTCATGCTCCGGCGATGCGCGAAGTCCCCCTCTCCTCAAATCCTGAAGCGTTGAATTTTGCAGACGGCTTATTCGCAGGACGATTCGATATAGTGATTTTCCTGACGGGGGTCGGCGCGCGCGCGCTTTTACATGTTCTGGAAGACGCGCACCCCAAGGAAAGAGTATTGGAAGATTTGAGAAAAGTCTCGATCATCGCTCGCGGACCCAAGCCGGTAGTAGTCCTGCGGGAATGGAAGGTGCCCATCGCGTTAACCGCGCCCGAACCGAATACATGGCACGAACTACTCCAGGCAATCGATGCTTCCCAACCGGATTTGCGCGGCAAACGCATTGCCGTGCAGGAATACGGTGTTTCCAATCCGGGGCTTATCGAAGGGTTGGGCCAGAGGGGAGCGGACGTTACAAGCGTGCCAGTCTACCGGTGGGAACTGCCCGAGGACACCGGACCTCTCCGGGCGGCGGTGACCGAGGTCATCGCGAGCCGAATCGATGTAGCGCTCTTCACGACCGGAGTGCAGATCGATCACTTCTTCCAGATCGCGGAGCAAGAGCGAAAGAAGGACGAGCTGAAAGCAGCGATGGAGCGCCTTGTGAAGGCCTCGATTGGACCGATGACCTCCGACACTTTGCGCGGTCACGGGCTATTGGTCGATCTGGAAGCTTCTCATCCGAAGATGGGCTTTCTCGTGAAAGAGGCAGCGGAACAGGCCCAGGCGTTGCTTCAACAGATCAGACCGCGTCCCCGATGAATCTCTCTGTGCTAGCGATGAAGGCACCGCATGCGCCGCCAGACTCCTCCCTCACCACTTGCCTCTTCGAGTTTCGCCCTTAGGAAGGCAGGGATATTCTTACCGCAATTGAAGAATATCATCGACAGCTGGTCATCCTTCGGTAATGAACCTCTGACGGATGAGTCATGCCGCTTGCTTGTTAGTTTTGCTGCTGCGAGCACCGGGAGAGCAGGATCATGAGTGACGCTGTGGAATCTGTGCTGCGAAAGACCCCTCTCTTTGCCAGTCTCACGGACGACGAACGCAGGCATTGCGGCGTCGGGTCAGCAGTAAACACTACGACCGCGGCGAGCTGCTCTTCAGTGAGGGCGACGCCTGCAGGGGGCTTTTCATTGTTGGCAAAGGAAAAATCCGCATCTTCAAACTCTCGCCCAGCGGGCGGGAGCAAACGCTTGCCATGGAGGGACCTGGAAGTTCGTTTGCGGAACTGCCGGTTTTCGACGGTGGAAATTATCCGGCTTCGGCTGCAGCCTCGGAAGACGCGGAAGTGCTGTTTATCTCGAGGAAGGATTTCCAGGATTTCTGCCGAGAGCATCCGGAAGTTGGGTTAAAAGTGATCGCGGTGGTTGGCTCCCGTCTGCGCCGCCTGGTGGGGATCATCGAGGACCTGTCGTTCACTACGGTCCGGCAAAGACTCATCGCCCTGATCTTAAGATTGGCGAACACAAGTACGACTCGCTCGAGCCAGGGGGTACACGTTGAGTTGACCAAGAGCCAGCAGGATCTCGCGGCGGGACTAGGTACCGTTCGCGAGTTGATCTCCCGAAACCTGGGCCGCCTTCAGGCCGAGGGCTATGTCAACGTCAATGGACGCAGCATTGTCGTCAAAGATCTTGCTGGCCTGAAGCGCGAACAGGAATCTCCCGAATAACCGACATTCTTGCTCGTCGGAACCAGCTGAAAGCGGGACAGGGGACACAGGTAGCCGGCCTACTTGGCTTGTGTGTTCCCGCCTCATTTGCGCCGAGGGCCGGATATAGCTTGTGCCATCAGATGGTCCGCGTTCCTGATCATCTCGTCTCCGTGCTGGAGCTGCTCCTTGCCAAAGTTCACGGAGTGGCATTGCTTGCAGGTCTTGACCATTTTGCCGCGTTGTGTCTGCCACGAAGCCTGGTCCAGCCGGGCCAGGTCAGCCGCTTTTACGACATCCGGCAAGCTTTGCGGGCTCTCCATCCGGGTCCAACACACCGGGAGCCTGCAAAATGGCGGCCCGGTCTTGCCGACAATTCGATTCATAATCCCCGGTTTCATCAAAAAGTCATGTACCAACCGTAAGAGCACTCACATCGAATCGCGCTAGGAGGAAGTTTCATGAAAGCTGCGGTCGTGCCTGCTGTCAGCAGTACCTGGCAGATTAAAGATGTTCCCCAGCCTCAACCCGGAGCCGGTCAAGTCCTGGTGAAAATGCGCGCAAGCGGCATATGCTATACCGATGTGCACCAGACACTCGGACACCTTCCCGGCCCGTTTCCTCGAATCCTGGGACACGAGCCGGTCGGCGAAATCGTCGCTGTCGCTCCCGACGTCACCACGCGAAAAGTAGGCGATCGCGTGGGCAGTGCGTGGATTCAATCTACGTGCGGACGCTGTGAATGGTGTCAGCGAGGCCGCAGGATGTTCTGTCCTTACATGAAGGGTACCGGGGGCGAAGCGCAAGGCGGTCACGCCGAGTACATGCCCATGCAGGCCGACGCGACCTATCTGATTCCCGACAAGGTTTCCTTCGAGCAGGCAGCCCCGATCTTCTGCGCCGGCTACACGGTCTATAGCGGGCTGCGCTGGGCCGATCCCCAGCCGCATGAACGCGTGGCCGTTCTTGGAATCGGCGGGCTTGGACACCTGGCGGTGCAGTACGCCAAGGCGGCAGGCTTCGAGACCATCGCTATTTCGCACTCGCCCGATAAAGACAAGCTGATTCGCGAACTCGGCGCTGATGGGATTGTCCGCGATGGAAAGGGCCTTGCCGCAGCGGGCGGCGCCGATGTGATCCTCAGTACTTCCAATTCGACCAAAGCGATGAATGATAGCATTCAGGGACTGCGGCCGGATGGGCGGCTGGTCACGATGGGCGCCGATGTGGAGCCGATCTCGGTCTCTCTGATTGACCTTATCACAAAGCGCATTCAGATCATCGGGAGCCAGCAGAACGGCCCCGAATATCTTTATGAAGCTCTGGATTACGTGGCGCAAGGTAAAGTCAAACCGATCATTGAGACCTACCCATTGGCCGAGGCTCCCAAGGCCTATCAGCGCGTTGCCGAAGGCAAACCTCGGTTCCGCGCCGTCCTCACAATGTAATTGCTGATCCCAGCCGAGCAGTCATCCACGATTCGAGCTGTGATTACGGAGAATTCCGTCCGCATCCTTGTGGCACGCTGATCGCAGATCTCGTCGATGAGCTCGCGGCCGTGCCGACAATCGCTGTCCCTCTCCAAAATTAGGAACGCATGTGAAATGAAGGGCATGTGGAAGTGCCCGTAACATTGCTACACGGCCGGAGATGGCCGGAGATTTGGAGCCTCACGCGGTTTTGGCGTTTTGGCGATTTACAGCCCGAAGACCCCCCGGTCCGCCGTTAAACCAAAACGCTCACTTTCTACTTCGCCTGGACTTCCACGGCCTCCGGCAAATGCACTGTTCCCCTCGTGTTGTCACCAATGATGACCTGTTGGCCGTGCTGCGCGTACCTCGCCAGCACCCCCGTTTTCAGCCATTCGAATCCCCAGGCATCTTCCACGGCCACGATGGTGTACGTTCCCGGTGCCACTGCGCGCAGCAAAAACGTCCCATCGAAATCGCTCTGATCTCTCCGGAACAACTCCAGGTTCCTGTCCGGGTCCTTCGGCACCAGCGCCACCATCACCCCGGCCATGGGCTTGCCGTTCTTTTCCACCGCTCCCTCGATCCCAACCACGCCCTCCACCAGCCGTGCTGTCACCTCCATCGACGCACCGGACAGAACATTCACCTCATGCCCTGCCGTCGCTCCCGCCCCGGAAGTCGTGCGCGTCACCGCGTAATTCTTCCCGGGCGCCATTACCACAATGACGTACTTCCCGGGCTCCACTGCCGGAAAAGAAACCTGCTTACTCGCGTTCCCTTGCACAAGTTCCACGATTCGCTGCCGTTCGTTGCGCAGTGCCACGGCATACTGCTTCGGCAACGCTTCCTCTCCTTCCAACCTCACCGTCAGCTTCGCGAGCGTCTCGCCCTGGGCCGCGTTTAAGTCCTGCCCGTCACGCTCCAGGTCGATTTCACTGAAATGCGGCACCTCCTCCGGATTCGAGCTCTGAATTCTCACGTCGTAACGCCCGGCGGCCACTCCCGTCAATTCCACCACTCCCGGCGCCAGCGTTTGAACCTGCCCCGGGTTCACTGGTTCCACAGAATCAAAAACGCGCTTCCGCAGCACCGGAAATCGAAAAACATTGGCCTGGTCCGGGCTCTCACCGGATGCATCCACCGGAACGCGCACAATCAAACGCAACGCCGGCACCGGCCTCAAGCGAATCTCGATCTCCTGTTTCTCCCCGCCTTCGAGGTCGATCGGCACAGCGCTATCCGATTCCGTTCCACCGCCGTAATACGTCGTGGGATATGCCACATCGAGCGCCGGCGAAACACCTCGCGCGCTTCCGTCTCCGTCCTGCGCTCTCACTGGATGCACGGAATACCACGGCGTGGCATTCACTGAAACGAAGTACCTCCCGGGCTCCAAAACCGCAAAATCAAAGGACCCGCGGTCATCCGTGCTCGAACCCCGTGTCACTGCCATGACCCGGCTCATGCCCGCGCTGTGGTTCTCCAGGAAGAGTTGCACCTGCGCGTTCCTCGCTGGTTCGCCGGACTCGTCCAGCACATGTCCTGAAATCACGCCCATGGGCATCAGGCGCAGCACCAGCTTGTCGGTCGCGAACTCTGGCCCGGTTACGATCGCCGTGGAATACTGTTCGTGTTGTTCGTAGAACGACGTCAGATAGCCACGCCGCGTTCCCTCTAACGAATACTTTCCGTCGGGCACTCCGGTGAACTCGAAATGTCCGCCCGCGCCCGTCACCATCTCGGTCCTTTGGTTCGGCGCTCGGGTATTGGCGATCGACACTCTCACCCGCTCGAGCAGCGCCCCCGTGACCGCGTTCACTACCGTCCCAGCAATTTTGAATTCTTGCGTTTGCACGAAATCATTTTGTGAGCGGGGCGGAACCGGGGCATTCTGCCCAGCAGTCCCGGCGGTGTTCATCATCGACCACAGCCCGCACACCCTAATCCACGCTCTCAATCGCCGCGCCGCCATCTTTATTCCCTGTCGTCCCCAATCACTTTTACTTTTACGCTCACCTTTTGTCCGGGCTCCAAATGGATCATCTTCCCGCCCTTGTTCAACAGTCGCTGTCTCGCTTCTTCGGTTCCGTACGCCAAATCATCTTGTCGCTGGGCAAACGCTAGCGCCACATAGTCTCCCGGCGGAACCTGTTGCATGGTGACCTGGCCCTGCCACGCCTGCATGCTCCTTGGCGGCCCGCCGGTTTCTCCCGCCGGCACCAGGTACAACGTCCGCGACTCCTCGGGAGTGCCGCCACCACTGCCTTCTTCAAGGTCCCCGTCGACTTCCGCTCCGTCGTCCCGGAGCACCACTTCTATGAGCGCCACTGCTCCTCCTAATCCCACCACCAGTGGCTCGTGCGTCAGATCTTTGCCGCCACACTGCAGCGACGCAGCGTATCCGACTCCACTCGTCACCTCGACCTCATACCGGCCTGGCCGCACATTCGGAATCGTCAACTCTTGCCCTGCCGAGCCCTCGGCTAATTGGGAAGTCGCGTTGCGCCGCGAGGGGTTGAGTTCATCGATGGCCATCAAATTCACATGAACATTGGCAAAACGTCTTGCATCCGGCGGCGGATTCTCCGGAATCGTTTGCGCTGCCGCAAAATTACTCAGCCCCGATTGAAACTCCTCCCGCACTCTCACGCTCACTGTCGCATCGGGCACCAGAGTCAGTGTTGGCCCTTCCATCGGCTCGCCCTTCACTGAAAAATTCAGCATGCCGGTCATCTCCCCTTCTCCCTGCGTACTGGCCTCGACCGTGTAGTTCCCGTCTGGCAAACTCCCCTGGATCGTGTCTTCTGCCGTGTTGTATCCGAGCGACCATCCTGGGCTGCGATGCCCCATCGGGTAAACCATTAAACTCACTCCGCGTCCCACCGGCATATTCGCCAAGGCAATTTTAACCGGGTAGTATTTCTGCCGCGCCACCGTTAGATTCACTCGCGCAGTCTCCCCGGCTTTCACCACAATGGGGCTCGCCAATGAAAAATCCGTGGCGTTCGGGTAGTACAGAGGGGGATAAGCATACAATTGCGCCGGGGTCGAATCCGGATCGGTTTGCTCGCGCGTAATCAATTTGTACGTCCCCGCCTGCAGTTCGCTGAATCGAAACTCTCCATCCACAAACGTCATAAACGTGCGCAGTGGCGACCAGGACTCTCTTCCTCCATTCATGACCCGCCGGTACAACTCACATTGAATCCGCAGATCTCCTTCTGATCCCGGCACCTCCACGTGCCCCACAATCTTCGCCTCCGGCACCAAATAAATCGTTGCCCCCGTTTGTTCGTCTGTTCTCGACGCCGGCACGGACAGTCTCGTCGGGCTTTGCCTTTGCTGAAGAAATCCCGGCTTGCGTGCCTCGACTAATCCTGTGCCAGCGTTCGCGAGCACTATCCCCTCCCCCGTGTGGTGCTTTTCCGGAATCTTCAACTCAAATTGCCCGCGGTCGTCTGTGAACGTAGCGGCATTATCGTCCTGTAGAACCACCAACGCCCTCGATATCGGCTCCTTCGTTACCGAGTTCAACACTCGCCCCCGTATCGTTGTGGCCTGCTCTTCCTGCCCGTCGTTCCCGCGTGCACGTGCCGCCCCGCCACACAGTACAAGGGCGACGGCCATCGCCCATCCCAGAACCCACGCGCGCCAGGTCACTTTCACACCATTCTTTGCTATTCCGCCACGTATCTCGACCGTTGACAGCCGCTGATTCTACCACCTGCCTGCCAAGGTTCGCCAAGTCCGTGAAGGCGGCTCGCAGGACCGTGGCAAGTATCTGGACCGTGGATTGCGCCACCGCGATCCCCAATTTGAGCGCTTCCCCGTGAATGCGCGGTGCACCCCCCCAAGGGGCTTGGTGCATGCGCCGAATTAAATCACGAAGGTTGGCCGCAACTTCTGGCCTTCCGGGAAGCCGGCACGATTTTCTGATTCAATGCCAGGCGAAAGCTCGGTGGTGCCAGCGGAGGACTATGTCGGGCTGAACCAATCTCAAGACATCGCCACCAAACCGGACCAGAATCGGTAGAACAAAACCCACAAGAGCCGGTCGCGGCGGTCGAGGCGCAAGTGACGCGGCGCGTTGTTTTGGAAAGCCGCAAGTTGGTGACGAAGGGCGAGGATCTCCGCCTGCAGCACGGGTTCGAAAACTGGAGGCCACCAAAGCGAAAAGGCCGACGAAAAGAGAGCTTATCGTGGTAGCCACTATGATCTCACGAATGCCCTCCACTCGTTGTTCTACACGGAGGAGATCGGTTTCAGTTGAGCTGGTTCTTCGAGAATGTCTAGCAATTCTTGCGCACAGTAGACGCGGTTGCGGCGAGCGTCCGTGGTCCTCCTTACTACCCGCTTTTGTTCAAGCCGCTGGATCGCCCGTTGCGCCGTCGTAAACGCGATGCTCAATCGGCGCGCAGCGCCTGTAGCAGTGATAAACGGATTGGCCGATAGCAGCTCAATGATTTGCAAGGCGTTCGGTTCACCGGCCAACTTCTTACGCCATTGGGCAACAACGTCATTGATCCGCGTCGCGCGGCTGAGAGCGTCTTCTGACATCCGCGCAACGCCCAGCAGAAAATATTCGATCCATTCGTGCCAAGCCGTTCTCTCGCTCACTGCGCGCAGACTGTCGTAATAGTCTCGACGGGACGCCTCGAAGAACGCCGACAGATACAGCAGAGGAGTCGGCAGGATCTTTCGCTCGAT
>Ga0307477_10001723_pt1 | contig 17795 bp, 17 predicted proteins | sample atmos_gasesECM2C_FD_203316 | JGI IMG/M metagenome (GOLD analysis project Ga0307477, IMG submission 203316) | Hardwood forest soil microbial communities from Morgan-Monroe State Forest, Indiana, United States - atmos_gasesECM2C_515 | ecosystem: Environmental > Terrestrial > Soil > Temperate...
ATATTTTCTAGCCAATACCATTCCGATTGCCGCGGTGATCTCTCTTACCGAGCACAAGCCGGTACAGAAGATCTGGAAAGAATGCTATTTCTGGTGCTTCCCGTACTACCTGTTTGGCGCTGCACTCACGGGATTGGCTCACCTGATCAACCAGCACGCTGGATGGGAGACGTCACTGTTGGCGTTCCCGGCGGTGTACTGGATTTATCGTTCGTATCGCCTCTACCTTGAACGGCTCGAGCACGAAAAAAGCCACGTTGAGAACATGGCCGCTCTGCACTTGCGCACTATTGAGGCGCTGGCGCTGGCCATTGAAGCCAAAGACCACACCACGCATGAGCATCTGAAGCGGGTGCGCGTCTACGCCGTGGAAATCGCCAAGCAGTTGAAGGTGTCGGAGGAAGAATTAGAAGCTCTGCGCGCCGCATCGCTATTACACGACATCGGCAAGCTGGCCGTTCCCGAACACATCATCTCCAAGCCGGGCAAGCTCACGCCGGAAGAATTCGAGAAGATGAAGATTCACCCCATTGTAGGCGCCGAGATTCTTGAGCGCGTGCAGTTCCCGTATCCAGTAGTGCCCATCGTTCGCGCCCACCACGAGAAGTGGGACGGCAGCGGATATCCCTTCGGTCTGCGCGGCGAGGAGATTCCCATGGGTGCCCGCATTCTGGCCGCTGTGGATTGCCTCGATGCGTTGGCGTCGGATCGCCAGTATCGTCGCGCCCTGCCGCTTGACGACGCCATGCGTCATGTCGAGATGGAGTCCGGCACAAGCTTCGATCCTGCCGTTGTTTCAGTGCTCAAGAAGCATTATCAGGAGTTGGAGCGAAAGGCCCAGGATCAGGACCATCCGCTGGTGAGACTCTCGACCGATGTGAAGGTGGTAAAGGGAACTCCGGCGGCGGGCCTGGAGCACAACGAAGCCAACAAAGACGAAGGCACCGTTGCCCGAGGACAGCAAGTCGAATTTCTCACCTCGATTGCCAGCGCGCGGCAGGAAGCGCAGATGCTCTTCGAGCTCAGCCAGACCATCGGCAATTCGCTTTCGCTCGATGAAACGCTTTCTGTCTTGTCAGTGCGCCTGAAGCGCATAATCCCTTACGACTCCATCGCCATTTACTGCAAGAAGGAAGATCGCCTGGTTCCGGAGTTCGTCACGGGCGACAACTTCCGCCTGTTCTCGTCATTGCAGATTCCAATGGGCCAGGGTTTGTCCGGTTGGGTAGCGCAGAACCGCAAGGCTATCGTCAACGGCAACCCGTCGGTTGAGCCGGGATATCTTGCCGATGACACTAAGTTCAGCACTCTGCGCTCGGCGCTGGCCGTTCCGCTGGAAGGCTTGCAGGGCGTGCTCGGCGTGCTATCGCTGTATCACTCGGAAAAAGACGCGTTCACGAACGATCACTTGCGCATTCTGTTGGCCATTGCCTCCAAACTTGGCTTGTCCATCGAGAATGCTCTGAAGTACCGCTTGGCAGAGACCTCGGCGACTACCGACTACCTTACCGGGTTGCCGAACGCGCGTTCGCTGTTCCTGCATCTGGATCGCGAGATGTCGCGCTGCCGCCGCCATGAAGAGGCCCTCACTGTACTGGTTTGCGACCTCGATGGCTTTAAGCAGGTCAACGACCGCTTCGGACACCTCGAAGGCAATCGTCTGCTGCGCGTCTTTTCGCAGAAGCTCAAAGAATCCTGCCGCGAATACGATTACGTCGCGCGCATGGGCGGCGATGAGTTTGTGATCGTTGCGCCTGGCTTGGCAGCCGACGCCAGCCTGGAGAAGACCTATTACTTCAACCAGCTTGCAGTCGATGCCGGCAAACAAGTAACAGGGGAAGAAATCGTCTCACTGAGTGTGGGTGCGGCCTACTATCCCAAGGACGGTCGCGACGCCGAGCAACTGCTCGCCGAAGCCGACCGCCGCATGTACGTAGTCAAGCAGCAGCACCACGCTGGACTAGATATTTCCCAAGAAGTTCCTCGAGCCGCAAAGGTGAACTGAGCACCCTAAGCACGAGGCCCTCGCAGAAAACCCCGGTCCGATGTTGGGCCGGGGTTTTCGTTTTTGAAGAGATGGAAAATTCCCTGCAGCTGCGAATTTTGCAGCGAATTTCTTAGCTGCGAACGACGAATTCTGCAGATTCTGCGCAAAACCAGCAGATTTCTACTGCCGAGCAGGGAACGTTGCAGGGATTCCAGGGAATTGCGTGGCTAACCTCTTCTCACAACAGGACTTACCAGGCGTTTTTGGGTTCTCGGACCAACCGCAGAGTGCTCGGGTTCGAGGTGCGACCGCGAGAGCCCTTCGAGTCGGGGGATTCAGCGCCTCTCTCGCGCTTTAACGCCGGGCCTTTGCCTTTAACTCGAAACTTGAAACCCGAAACTCGAAACGCCTTTTGCCTATGTTTCGGAGCTGCGCGGCTTCGCAGCTTTTGTTTTCGCCGGAAGCCGGTAGCCTCTTCCCTATCCCCTGTTCCCTGTCCCCTGCTTCTTCGTATTACCATCAACTTCCATGTTCCGCTCTCGCATCGTGACGTTGATCCTCGTCCTCCTGCTCGGAACCTGCGCCCTCGCGGACGACGCCTACGTCGCTTCCATCCTTAAATGGCGGCAGGAGAAGGAAGCCAAACTGCGCGCCGACGACGGATGGCTCACGCTCGCCGGACTCTTCTGGCTCAAGCCGGGCAAGAACGTCTTTGGTTCCGATTCGGGAAATCCGGTCGTCCTGCCCGCGCCCGCGCCCGCGCATCTCGGCGACCTGGTTCTCGAGAGCGGCAAGATCACCGTCGAGCCCGGCGGCGATCCCGGACTTCTTCTAAACGGCAAACCGGCCCGGCCCGTCGAGCTTAAGTTCGCAGAAGGCAAGCCGGACATCCTCGCCTATCGCAACCTGGACTTCTTCGTCATCCATCGCGGCGACCGTTTCGCCGTCCGCGTGCGCGATAAGGACAATCCTGCGCGCATGCACTTCGCCGGAATGAAGTTCTATCCCATCGACCCGCGGTACCGGGTAGTGGCCACCTGGCTGCCGACCGATCCGCCGCGCAAAATCGCGATCCCGACCATTTTGGGAACCAGCGTCGATATGGCCAACCCAGGGACGATCGAGTTCTCCCTGCTGGGCAAGACATACCGGCTCATTCCCGTTGTGGAATCGCCGCAGAGCAAAGAACTCTTCATCATCTTCGCCGACCAGACTAACCGGCACGGGACCTACGGCAGCGGCCGCTTCCTCTATACCGTCCTTCCCAAAGACGGAAAGGTCGTGCTCGACTTCAACAAAGCCGAGAACCCACCCTGCGCCGTAACCCCATACGCCACCTGCCCGCTCCCGCCAAAAGAAAACAAGCTACCGATAGCGATCGCGGCGGGCGAAACCTTCAGCGGACATCATTGAGGCGGGGGAACAGGTTACAGGGACAGGTTACAGGGAACAGGGGCGGAAGCGTCAGAACCGTTTGCGGTAGCGAACGGGTTGAGGTTTACATTCCGATGCTGCAGAACTAACCCGTTCCCTACTGGGAACGGTTCTGACTGTGCCGGGGGCAGGCAGCCGCTAACCGTTGCCCGCGCAGGCCGTCTCTGGTGTAACAGTTTCTTCGCGATGAGCCCTGTAACCTCGGCGCCGTTGCTCAGTATTCACTGGTCGGGAACCGGCCCCAATACGGCTCCGTAATTCCACTCAGAGGCGCAATGCATAACCTGCTCGGCAATCTTCGCTACACCTTGCGGCAGTTTCGGCAGTCGCCGGTTTTTGCTTCGGCGGCGGTGCTTACGCTGGCGCTGGGGATTGGCGGAACGACGGCGATCTTTACGCTGGTACATGCGGTGATGCTGCAGTCGCTGCCTGTTTCCGATCCGGCGCGGCTCTATCGCGTGGGCGAAGGCGATGATTGCTGTGTCGAAGGTGGGCCGCAGGATCGATGGGGTTTCTATCCATATTCGTTCTATCAGCAAATGCTGACGGCGATGCCGGAGTTCGAAGAAGTCACCGCCTTTGAGGCCGGCCTGGGACGCATGGCGGTTCGTCGCGAGCACCTTGAGACGGCGGCGCGACCGCTCCGCTCGGAGTATGTGAGCGGAAGTTATTTTTCCACTTTGGGAGTGCAGTCCCTGGGCGGTCGCTTGTTTACTCCAGCCGACGACAGCCGTTCGGCTCCGCCCGTTGCGGTGCTGAGCCATCACGTATGGCAGACCGTCTATGGCTCGGACCCGTCTGTCGTTGGCGCAACTTTCATCATTGAAGGTCATCCGTTCACTGTCATTGGAGTTGCGCCTCCGGGATTCTTCGGAGAGACGCTGCGCAGCGATCCGCCGGAAATCTGGATTCCGCTGCAGCAGGAGCTGCTGATGAGCGGCAACGGCGGTCTGCTGAACTCGCCTTTCTCGGCGTGGCTGCGCGTGATCGGACGCGCGCGTCCCGGAGCTTCGATTGCCCCTATGGGCCCGCGTCTCACCGGGATGCTGCGTCAATGGATGGTGAATGACTCGCAGTATCCGGTGGACTGGATGCCCGACATCAAGCGCAAGCTGCCCAACCAGGTAATCAATGTCGTTCCCGCCGGCGCCGGCGTTGCCGAGATGAAAGAAGAGTACGGACGAAGCCTGCAGATTCTCTTCGCCGTCTGCGGCGTTGTGTTGCTAATCGCGTGCGCGAACGTGGCCAATCTGCTGCTGGCACGAGCCGTAGCACGGCGCGCCCAGACCGCCGTGCGATTGGCAATCGGCGCGACGCGCAGCCAGATCATTGGGCAGGCGCTTACAGAAAGCATTCTGTTGGCCATGCTCGGCGGGGTCATCGGACTCGCGGTTTCCGTGGGAGCGGCGCGGCTTCTGCTGTCGCTGGCCTTTCACAGCGCGCATTTTCTGCCGATCAGCACGGCGCCGTCCCCCATCGTTCTGGGCTTCGCCTATCTCGTAGCGTTGCTGACGGGAATCATCTTCGGCGCGGCCCCGGCATGGTTTGCCACGCGCACCGATCCGGCCGATGCGCTACGGGGATCGGGGCGCAGCACCGGCGACCATTCGTCGTTCGCGCGCAAAGCGTTGCTCATCCTGCAGGCCGCGCTGTCGGTCGTTCTCGTCGCCGGCGCCACCATGCTGGCGCGCAGCCTGAACAGACTCGAGAACCAGGACTTCGGATATCAGGTACCCGGACGCGTCCTTGTGTCGCTCGGGTCCCTCTCGCCTGACTACGGTCCGGAGAAGCTGGCGTCGCTCTACCGCGAAATGGAGCAACGATTCCTTCGCATTCCCGGAGTCCGTGGCGGAGGATTGGCGATCTACAACCCGCTCACGGATAACTGGGGCGAGCTCATCATGGTGGAAGGACACGAGGCTCCGAAATTCAACGAGAACGCAGGCTCGTCGTGGAACCGCGTGAGCGCAAACTATATGCAGAGCCTCGGAATGAGAGTGGTGCGAGGACGCATGTTCAGCGAGGCTGACAATGAAACCAGCGAGAACGTCGCCGTCGTCAACGAAGCCTTTGTGAAGCGCTTCTTCAAGAGCAGCGAGGAACCTCTGGATCATCACTTCGGCCTCGATTTGCCGCAGAATGCCTCCACCTATCGAATCGTGGGCATTGTGCACGATGCGAAGTTTGCCGGATGGGGCCTGCACCGACCCGCGCCGCCGATGTTCTACGTTCCGCTGGCGCAGTACGTTCACTATCCCGACACAATGATGGCAAGGCTTGAAAAGTCTTCGCACCACATGCACGCGGCCGTGCTCGCCACCGACGCTGCGCCGGGCGCTCTGGAGCCACAGCTTACGCGAATTCTTGCCGACATCGATCCCAATTTGACACTGGTGAGCGTGAGAACTTTGCAGCAACAGGTGGACATGTCGTTCGAAGAGGAGCGCGCCGTCGCCAGTCTCGCAGGATTGTTCGGGATCGCAGCTCTGGTGCTCGCCGCAGTCGGTCTGTACGGCGTGACGGCCTACACCGTCGCGCAGCGCACCAACGAGATTGGAGTGCGCATGGCGCTGGGCGCGGACCGGACGAACGTCGTCAAGCTGGTGTTGCGCGGAGCCTTCACTCGCGTCGGTCTTGGATTGATTCTGGGAGTCCCATTGGCAGTCGCGGCCGGCCGTCTGATTTCGGCGCAGCTCTACGGCGTTTCGTTTTGGGATCCAATGGCACTAAGCGTGGCGGCAGGAGCGCTCGCCGCGTGCGCATTCTTCGCGGCAGTCATTCCAGCCGGACGCGCAGCATCGATTTCGCCAATGAGCGCATTGAGGACAGAATAGGGCCTCTCAGGATGGCCGGGTGGCGCACTCTGTCCTTCCATCATGCTTTTGATCCAGCTCGGAGAAGATCTGCCGAAAAGCTTCCTGAAGGCTCATCGCAATTGCGAGGGTAATGGCTGCGGCCAAAGCGCGCGTCGAAGAAGCTCAAGGTTTACTGTCTCTCAGTCCAATCGGGATGATCGCGGCGAATTCCTGCCTTCGCAATCTCGCGGACAAATTCTGTCATCTCGAGCGCCAGCAGTGAGCGCTGCGCGTCCGACATTGCCCGGTAAATGCGGAACTGCATCTCTCGGATTTCCGGGCTTGTGTCGCTAATGGGCACGGGAGGAATGTCGCACGTCTGTCAGGCGGCACATGATGGCTTTCCTCCAGGTTTCCGACCTCGCTGTATATCTTTATTGATTCTCCAAAAATGGATATAATTAGATACCATAATGGAGTAAGAAGCGGTATGACGGTTTTATCAAAACCATTCGCAGCTCTTTGGCCCGAAAGTCCTCCCGATTTGGCAAAGAAAGACGTGCAGGAACGTTTAAGCCGTTCTGCCATTCCGGCTTTTTTCAAACTCGTCGAGGCCTGGAAGATTCGTGACGAACCGGCCCGGCACCTTTTAGGCGGGGTCTCGAACGGCGTCTACTATCAATTGAAACGGGGCCGAAAGAAGACCCTCGATCAGGACAAACTCACTCGAATCTCACTGTTGCTGGGAATCTTCAAAGCTCTAAACATCCTCTACAGCCGCAAATTAGCCGATGCCTGGATCATTCTGGCTAACTCGAACCCGATGTTTGCCGGGGAACCTCCCCTTACCTACATGGTTCGAGGTGGAGTGCCGGCGCTCATGCGCGTGCGCCAAATGCTGGACGCCCGCCGAGTTGGCCATTGATTCCAAGAGTCTCTCACCTTCGACAAGATGATACTCACCGGCTAATTCCTGCGCACTACAGCGACGACAACGCATTGGCTCGGCTTGCGGAAAGCCGGAAAGAACTGCAGGACGTTCTCGAACTTGACGCTGCAACCGACGATCGATTGCTAGGAGAGGCAAATCTTCTTCCCGGAATCAGCGTGCGCGAATTGCTCTTCGGTGTAGCCTATGCACACATCGTGAACGCAGCATTCACCCATGCTCATCCGGCCGGCAGCCGTTTTAGCGGCAATGATCGCGGGGCCTGGTACGCGGCGTTCCAAATCGAAACTGCTAAAGCGGAAGTCGCGTTTCACAAAATGCGGGAATTGGAGGAAATTAAGTGGACGGAAGCGGAAAGCTTCACGTTTGTGGACTATCTGGCAGACTTTCGCTCGGAGTTTCACGATATTCGACGCGACGCGTCGCATGCCGACTGCCTGGATCCCGCTACTTACGAAAAATCGCAGGCGCTAGCCGTGGAACTCCTAGCTCTGGGTTCCGCGGGTATTGTGTACCCGAGCGTGCGTCACAGACGTGGGACTTGGCTTGTCTGCTTCCGTCCGGCGCTGGTCGCGAATGTTCGTGAGGGCGCGAAAGTCACTATCACGTTACCCAATCCATAAGGGCCGAGTTTTAAAAAACAGGCATTTGCCGGCGCAATTTGGGTTACTCTCGTGCCACTACATCAAGGCACGCCGGAGAGGAATCTATGGATTCAAGCCTGATTGGCCCGATTATTCTTGCCGTTATCGTTATCGCCACGATCCTGAGTGGGCTTTTCACTGTCGATACCGCCGAAGCCGCCGTTATCCAGCGCTTTGGCAAATTCGTGCGGATTGCCGGACCAGGCCTGAACTTCAAAATGCCGTGGTTTGAGACCGTCGCCGGACGCGTCAACCTGCGGGTGCAGCAGTTCAAGGTGGAAGTCGAAACCAAGACCAGGGACAACGTGTTCGTGAAGGTGATGGTTTCGGTGCAGTACCAGGTACTTCAAGATAAGGTCTATCAGGCGTATTACCGGCTGCAATCTCCGGGCGACCAGATTACCTCATACGTGTTCGATTCGGTGCGCTCCCAAGTTCCCAAAATGGTTATCGACGATGTTTTCGAAAAGAAAGATGATGTCGCCGACGCTGTAAAGCAGGAGCTCTCGAGCGTGATGAATGAATTTGGCTATGTGATCATCAAAGCGCTCGTCACCGACGTGGACCCCGACCCCAAAGTCAAGTCGGCCATGAACGACATCAATGCCGCACAGCGCGAGCAAGTGGCAGCCCAGGCAAGAGGTGAGGCCGAGAAGATCCTCAAAGTTAAACAGGCAGAGGCTGAAGCGGAAAGCAAGGCCTTGCAAGGAAAGGGTATCGCCGACCAGCGTAAGGCCATTATTAATGGCTTGCGCGAATCAGTGGAAGCCTTTAAGGAGACTATCGAGGGTACCTCGGCTAAAGATGTAATCGCGCTGGTATTGATGACGCAGTATTTCGACACGCTGAAAGAAATTGGCGCTTCGGACCGAAGCAATACCATACTGATCCCGAATTCGCCCGGAGCTATGAGCGAGTTCTATCAGCAAATCCAGAATGCGACGTTGATTGGTAGCGAGGCCGCAGCCAAAGTCCAGGCAGCGTCGGTTGGAGCTAAAAGCTGAGGGCGAAGATAGAGAGAATAATTGCGACGAGACGATAGGCCTGAACGCCCGTCAAACTCGATTAAAAACGACCAATGAACTGCTGAGTTTACCTAGGTAACCAGCCGGATAGCCGCTGGTAACCTCCCCTGCCTTCCATTCTTTCTTCCTGGCCCGCCCAACAGGCTAAGGTTAGGCAAGTACACCCATCGCCATGAGCAGCGGTCCTACCCTCGTCCCGCGCAAGGAGACTGTCTATGACGGTCCCGATGTGGAGCTATTTAAGCCGCGGCATCTCAAGGACGAGGCTCCTTCACCCAATGCAGGACAGGAGACGGTGCACGATGGCGATGTTCCCGAATTCATCACTCGGCGTTTTTCCGCGGCACAAATAAGTCAACTGGAAAAGCCACAAACTGAGACCGTTCATCACGGTCCTATTCCGGACATGTTTGCCAAGCTAGGTCGCATCGCACAAGACCTGGTAATGCCGGACAGGGAAACCATTTATAGCGGACCAGATGTCAAGGTGCGCCACGTGACCGACGTGAGCTTCCGGAACGCAAGCGGTGCGCCCGGCGAAGATACGCCAAAGCAGGAAACCGTCTTCGACGAAACGACTTTCATAGCAAAACGGATCGATACTACCGCGTCTCGCGGGTTGGTAACGCGTCTGGTGCAAAAGGCGTCGGTGCGCTTCTTCGCCGTGGCCGCGCTGTCGTTGATCGAACTCTATGTCTGCCGCGACAAGCTGCCGATCGCGATCAGCTCCGGCATCATGTTCATCGCGTTTTCGGTGGTGGGTTTTTACACCTTCAAGATGAATTTGAAGGCTCTGCTGTTCGCGATTGGACTGTACACCTGCAGCACGCTGTTTATGGCCATCAATGGCATTATGGGCGACGGAATCTTCCTGATGATCGTGCCCCTGTTATCGCGCTGCTTCATGATATATAACCTACTTAGGACTTACGGGCTGCTCGTCGATCTGCATCTGCTGGAAGCTGAAATTTACTAAGACGGGTGGCGGCTCCTCCGCCCATGATGCATGCACTCATTCGCTGGGTTTTGATGTCCCTCAGCCTGCTGATCGTGTCTTATGTTGTCCCTGGCTTCTTCGTCACAGGATTAGGACCCGCTCTGGTGGCTGCTCTCGTCTTCGGTTTTCTCAACGCCACCTTAGGGCTGATCCTGAAGATCCTTACATTCCCATTCACGATTTTGACCTTCGGGCTCTTCTGGTTCGTGATCAACGCCATCATCCTTGAGATCACATCTATGTTCGTGCGCGGATTCCTTATCCGCTCATTCTTCTCTGCACTCTTCGGCGCGATCGTTCTCACGCTGGTGAATATGCTGCTGAAGAGCCTGGTGGGCGAGGTGGAGCGCGCGTAGCTGTCCTTTCGCCCAGACAGAGGGGCTACGAGCAGTCATTACCTGACCTTAGTCGCCGTGACCTCGATCTGCAGCCGCCGCGTTCCGTCGACTTCGTCGGCGCTACTGAGCAGCACTTGTTTCCCCAAAGGAACGATGTTTTCATTCTGAAACTTTGTTTGCCGGACGATGGGATTGCCAGTGCGGTTTTCTCCTGATTGCTCCGGCGCAAGATTGCTGATGTCGATGTTGGTAAAAAGATCGACGCCTGAGTTGGCGTCAGGCAGGTCGGATTCATCGACGCGGCTATCGATGTATACGCCAACATCCACGTACTGCCACTGCGTGCCGCCATCCTTTGCTTCCGTGGTTACCGGAATCCGGTTTCCCAGCCTGATGCTGCCGCGCTCGCGCGAGCGAACCAGGATGCTGTAGCTGCGGGCATTGATCCTCTTTTCGTTTTGCAGTTCGGAAAAGAGGTAGTCGATCTTATAAACCGAGCTTGATCGCGGCGCTTTAGGTTCTTGTGCGCGCAACAGAATCGGCGCACACAGGACGACCATGAAAATTGCGAATCGATTTATCGTTTTGCAAGTCATCTTTCCTCCCAATTCACTCCTGCGGAGTCTTGTCCGGCGGAGTTCCTTCCATCGGATCGATCTCCAGTTTTGGAATCGATAACTCTTCCAGTGGGGAAGAAGCGTTCGACACCCGAGCCACATCAAAAGACCCCCGCCGCGCCGCTAATCGCGCCAAAATGCGCTCCTCTGCCGTCTGTGGCTGGGGAGCTGGGAATGTAGCGAGCTTAGGCAATTGCTCACGTCTGGAATTGCCATTAGCCGCCATCACTGTTTTGGTAGAGACGCAGCATGCTGCTTCTGCGCGGGTGGAGGATTGACTATGCCTCTGCTTGTTAACCGTCATTACAGCCGGACTGCGCCTTGAGGGCGCTTCACCAACCGCCTGCGCAGGCTTCGCCGGCTCTGGAACTCCATTCGCGAGATTTTGCCTTTGCTCGCTGGGGCGCAGCACAATCGGCGCGATTGCGATCGCAGCTACTGCGGCTGCCGCACTCAGTATCGGCCACCACGCAAAAGCCTGGCGCCGAGGTTCTCTCGCCAGCCGCGTCAGCACACGCTCTTCAAGTCCCATGCGCGGCTCGGCATCTACCCGCGCTCGCAATGCGCGGTCGAGCCATCGCTCGATCTCTTTCTGATGAGGGCTTCCGTCTTTTGCGTCCATAACCTTTACCTCTGCCTTGCACCCGCCCGCTACCGCAGGCGGTTCCGACCTAATCTCGACTCATCGCCTTCTGCAACCTTTCCATAAGTCTCTGACGCGCCCGGAAAACTCGCGCTCGAATCGACGTTTCGGTCGTGCCCAGCACCTTGGCAGCCTCCGCGCTCGTCATCTCTTCTACCGAAGTGAGCAGCAGCGCGTCGCGCTCCTTGCGTGGAAGCGCGGCAATCATGCGATCGAGCAATGCCAGCGTCTCGCGGGAGATCGCTCCTTGTTCTGTACTCGCTACGAATGTTCCCGGTGCGTGAATGCGTTCATCGAACTCTTCGTGCTGAGCTCGCGTTGCATGCCGGTAACGATCGACCGAAACTCGCCACGCTATGCGCGCAATCCAGGCCTTTGGATCCTCGATGCCCCGAGTTCCATGTTTTGCAATTCGCAGGAACACTTCCTGCACCACATCCTCGGCGTCGCTGTGATTGCGCATCACGGAATACGCGATACGGAAAACCAAACGAGAGTGCTCCCGCACTAACGACTCGATCTCCCAAGCAACGGCCCCCTGACTCACGCGGAGCGGCTCCGTTTGCGACGGATCCAACGCCATGGCACCGGAAATGGATGGCTCAAAGGCACCCATGCTGCGTCTCATGGAGTAAAGAACGGGAGGACGGGAAAACGTTCGAGAAAATTTTCGCCAGCGAGACCCGGAGTGGTTAGCTTTTTCGCTTTGGCTGTCTCCGTGGACTCCCCGTCTCCGTGGTGAAAAAGGTTCTTAGGGCTCCAGTTTGCGCGAGAGGATCTCGTTCACCAGCGCCGGATTGGCTTGGCCCTTGGAAGCCTTCATCACTTGACCGACAAAGAAACCGGCCACGGTCTTCTTGCCGGCGCGATACTGCTCCACCTGCTTGGGATTGGCGGCGATGACTTCCTCGATCAATTTCTCAATAGCGGCTGTGTCAGTGATCTGCTGCGGCTTTTCCTGTTCATAGACCACAATGAAATCCTGGTTGCGTTCGAAGGCGAGATCGTAGAGATCCTTGAGTATTTTTCCAGAAATCGCTCCCGCCTCTACCAGGTCGGCCGAGGTGGCAATGCCTTTCATGCTGATCGGCGACTTCTCGATCTCAAGCCCTCGGGCCGTGAGGCGTCCCATGATTTCACTCTGAAGCAGATTGGCCACGCGCTTCGGATTCTTCGCCGAACGGGCGGCCTGTTCGAACTGGTCGGCCAATGTTCGCGTTGCGGTCAGCACGCCGGCGTCGTACGCGGTAATGCCGTATTCGGCGATCATGCGCGTACGACGCGCTTCCGGGAGCTCCGGCAATGATGCGCGAATCTCCTGCTGCCATTTCGCGCTGACCACCAGCGGCAAGAGATCGGGTTCGGGAAAATAACGATAATCGTGCGCCTCCTCTTTCGAACGCATGCTATAGGTCTTGCCCTCATTCGAGTTGTATAGACGCGTCTCCTGAATCACTTTGCCGCCCGACTCGACGATTTCGATCTGGCGTTCGATTTCATACTCCAGAGCCTCGCGGATGAAGCGGAAGGAGTTAACGTTCTTCACTTCGGCTTTGGTGCCGAAATTCGGCTCACCCCGCGAGCGAACGCTCACGTTGGCGTCGCAGCGCAGAGAGCCCTCCTCCATATTGCAGTCACTGACGCCGGTATAAAGGATGATCTCCTTGAGGCGAGTCAGGTATTCGTAAGCCTCGACGGGCGAACGCATATCCGGATCACTCACGATCTCGATCAGCGGCACGCCCGAACGGTTCAGGTCGATGTACGTGTAATGTGCCGAATCGGGAAATCCCTCGTGCATGCTCTTGCCCGCATCCTCTTCAAGATGCAGGCGGGTGATGCCGATTCGCTTGCTGGTTCCGTTTTCCCCGCCGACATCGATGTGTCCATGCTCTGCCAAAGGTTTGTCATATTGGGAAATCTGGTAGCCCTTGGGCAGGTCGGGATAAAAATAATTCTTGCGCGCAAAGATGGAAGTCTCGCGAATCGCGCAATCGAGCGCCATCGCCGCGCGCACTGCGTACTCCACAGCTGTGCGATTCAGGACGGGAAGTGCGCCCGGCAGCCCGAGGCATACCGGACAAACATTTGTGTTCGGCGGCGCTCCAAAGCTGGTCGAACATCCGCAGAAGGCCTTGGTCACGGTGAGAAGCTGAACGTGAACCTCAAGGCCGATTACCGCCTCGTAGCGCGTATGCACCTTGGAAGAAACCGCGGTTGCCATTGTTGGGATTATAAAAGTCGGGACTTCCCAGAGCCGAATAAGTCAGTCGCTGGCTAGCCACCCGGGCCCAGGCATGGTGTGTGGGACGAAGCGACCTTGACAACATCAATACCGCCATTTCAGCATCAAGACATCGATCAAGGAGAGCTCTATGTCCGCAAGCGCAGTCCGCCCAGTTAAGAGCGAATACGATCCCTATTACCACCGGTACATTTCTCTCGTGCTTGAAGAGGACGTCCTGATTGCTCTGGATCAGCAACTCTCAGAGACGCTGATTCTCCTACGCAGCCTCTCTGAGCAGCATGGCACCTTTCGGTACGGGCCGGGAAAGTGGAGCGTGAAGGAGGTTCTCGGACACTTAATCGATACCGAGCGCATCATGTCCTATCGCGCCCTGTGCATTGCCCGCGAGGATCGCACTCCGCTGCCCGGCTTTGAACAGGACGATTACGTCACAAACGGCGGCTTTGATAATCGCGGCGTCCCTAACCTGGCGCGGGAGTTCGAGCAAGTGCGCCGCGCTACGATCTCGCTCTTCCGCAATCTTGAACCGGAGGCGTGGGAGCGCCGAGGAAAGGCCAATAACGTGGAAATCAGCGTGCGAGCGCTCGCCTATGTGATTGCCGGCCACGAGCTGCACCACAAAGCCATACTCAAGGACCGTTATGGTTTAGGAATTTAACAGATTCCTGATTCAGGCCAATCTGATCCTCCGGCGTGCCGGAGTCACCTTAGTAACTTTTCTCAAGAACAAAACTGCGGATAATGTTTTCGTGGAACGCCAACACATACTACTGCTTATCTCTCTACCCATTATTGCTTTTGCCGGCTGGCTGCTTTGGAAAGAGTACGATGAATTCTACGGCAAGCCTCCCGTGGACCTTCCCAAGGTATCGCAAACCGCTCCGGCGACATCAACCAATGCGCCCGCGGCGACGAGTCCGGTATCGAGCGAGCGCGGCAAGGCTGTGGAAGAGGTCCCCACCGGACGCACGGCTGAGCAGGCGGCTATAATCGCTCGCGCAAAGAAAACGCCAGTATCCTTCCTGGACTCATCGCTGCCTCATCAATCCGCCTCCGAGTGGATGGAACGCACAGCAGGCGCACCGGCACGAATCGCTTGGGAAGTGAACGACTGCGGAGATGTAGCCAAGCAGCCGGGAACGATCCCAGTATGCGCTCAGGCTAATATCGATTTCTCTGATGGAACTAAGTTTCAGGCGCTGCTGCTGATGGGCACGCGCGCGCCGAGGTCCCACGGCGTAGAATTCGCCGACCCGTCATTGATGTGGGCTGCGTACTCGAAGAGTGATGGCGACGCTCTTACGCCCGCGCCATTGAGCGCTTTGACCCGCATCGCCCAATCGGCAAATTGAAATTTGCAACTCACCAAAATAAAAAACGGCCCCGCCACTTCGGCAGGGCCAAGTGAAGCAGTAAGCATCTACTGTTGGGGTGGAAGTGGGCCGTTTGCGCTCGGTCCGTGTTCGGACCTGCGCATCTTGAAATCCATCATTCTCTGTCGAGCCAAAGCTCGAAGTTGTTTCCATTGGTCAGGGTGCAGAACGCCGCGGAATGCGAGTGACATGACGGTAAACTCCGTCTCCAACGCATTGCGGTCAGCCTGAAGCTTTCCCAGTTGTCCCAGAATGACCGCTTGTTGTGGCGCGTCCTGCTCGAGCAGTGCTCGCAGCTTGCTTTCGTCAGTCTCCACGCTTTCACGCAGTTGAACCAGATTGCCACGATGGCTTGAGAATATCTCGCTGAGTTGCTGCTTCTGTGACTCGTCAAGGTTGATCTGTTGCGCGATCTCCGAGTTTCGCCACCAGTCGCGGCCTAAGCCGGGGATTCCAGGCATTCCCGGGAAGCCGCCCATTCCCATGTGGGGATGAGGTTGTCCCTGGGGAGCCGTTGATGGATCATTTTGATTCTGTGCTGCGGCCAGGCTCACAGCAAACGACAGCAGCAGAGAGAGAAAAAACAACTTCTTCATTGTGCGCTCCTCACACGTACGTGCACGCTATGAGTCCTCGAAGACCATTGGATACCTCCCATCTCATCGACCAGCAAACTCGCCGGCTGCAGCGCGTCGGGAAGATCCTCGTTGATGCGCGATTCAACATCATCGAGCAGGGCAGCGTCGGAGATGGTTGCGGTCGGAGTGTGCGAAGGAGGAGGCGAGGTGTTGCGGAATCCGATAAAAACCACCAGCACCAACGCGAACGCCAGGGTGGCGCATACGACGGCGAATCCGGCATTTCTTCCCTGGGTCTTTTCGATCTGGGCAGCAAGAATGCGCTGCTGGATACCCCGCGACTGTCTTCCCCAATCGATGGCGGAACGGCCGGCGCTGTAGCAAATGTCCTGGCGCAGCTCGGCAAGGCTGTCGCGATACATCTGCACCTGCCCCTGGCACTCGGAACAGATCTGCAAATGATGAGCGGTGCGCGGAACTCGTTCTCCTGCGGCCGCAGCCGTAATCTCTTCGTCACTTAAATGGATTGAAATCAATTTCTTTGTCCTTCCTGCCGGTTCCAGGTGCGCAGGTTCATCATCGCGCGATGCAGATGCGATTTCACCGTTCCCGGCCTGCGATTCGTGGCTCGCGCTATTTCTTCAATCGACATTCCTTCCACTGCGCTGAGCAGCAGGGCCTCTCGCTGCGGTGCAGTCAGGTGCCGAATGCGGGCGGAAGCGCGCTCCAGCCTTTCGCGCCGTAAAAGATGTTCTTCCGGAGTCGCCGCCGGATCTCGAACCTCCTCCGCGCGTTCCTGTTCCGGTTCGGAACGCTCGAAGCGCACCAGCCTGCGCCAGAGCGCCAGCTTGCGGTTGCGATAGTGGTCGCGCACCAGGTTGATGGCGATGCGCGCCAGCCAGGTGAACACCTGACAGTCGCCGCGAAAGCTGCTCCGCTTTTGGAAAGCGCGGATGAAGCAGTCCTGGGTCAACTCTTCCGCCAGATCGGCGTCCGCGGTTTGCGCCAGCACGACTCGATAGACACGCTGCTGATAGAGGCGGATGAATTCGTCGAAGTCGGCGAACGGCGAATCAGTCTCGCTTCTGGCCGCGGTTGCCGCCTGCACCATGTTCATCGTCCCGGTGAGCTCCCGTTATGTCTATTGGACGAAATTCCGCCCCGCGAGTTTACGTGAACAGAGAGAAATCTTCGTAACGTAAAGAAGTCAAAAGCCAGAACACGGATTGAACGGATTCAATGGATTTGACGGATCTGAAGAATTTAGTGATTTCGCGATTTATGATTTCATGATTTCAAAGCCTTACTTTCGGTTTTGTCGCCAAACCATGCCATTTATCAATCCGTGAGATCCGCCACATCCGCGGAATTCGTGGCGGTTTTTTGGCTGAATGCTGACGGCCGAATGCCGACGGCCGCTCTTTGTTCTACACTTGAAACATAAGGAGAAGCTGAATCAGTGGCGATTTACCTCCCTGGGACCCAGGAAGAGCAGGAACTCGCGCTTGACGAGCTCACGCCGCGTGAGATCGTTTCAGAACTCGACAAGTACGTCGTCGGCCAGAATGCTGCCAAGCGTGCTGTAGCCATTGCTCTGCGCAACCGCATGCGCCGCCAGAAGCTTGCCCCCGAACTGGCGGAAGAGATCATGCCCAAGAACATCATCATGATCGGTCCCACGGGTGTAGGCAAAACCGAGATTGCCCGGCGTCTTGCGCGGCTGGCGAATTCGCCATTCCTGAAGGTGGAGGCTTCTAAATTCACCGAAGTCGGCTATGTGGGGCGCGATGTCGAATCGATGATCCGCGATCTGGTCGAAATCGCCATCGACATGGTTCGCGAGGAGCGCCTGGAAGAAGTCGAGGACAAGGCGGAACTGAACGCGGAAGAGCGCTTGCTCGATCTGCTGTTCCCCCCGACGCCTCCTTCCCAACAGTCAGCGCTGCAGTTGGGCGATGGAGAGCATTCCGTCGATTCGCAGACGCGCACGCGCGAGAAGCTCCGCCAGCAATTGCGCGAAGGCAAACTCGACGAACGCACGGTGGAACTCGACGTCCGCGAGCGCGCCATGCCTGCCTTCGAGATCATCTCCAACCAGGGTGTGGAGGAGATGGACATCAACATCAAGGACATGCTGCCCAACATCTTCGGCCAGCGCACCAAGAAG
>Ga0307477_10001724_pt1 | contig 17775 bp, 11 predicted proteins | sample atmos_gasesECM2C_FD_203316 | JGI IMG/M metagenome (GOLD analysis project Ga0307477, IMG submission 203316) | Hardwood forest soil microbial communities from Morgan-Monroe State Forest, Indiana, United States - atmos_gasesECM2C_515 | ecosystem: Environmental > Terrestrial > Soil > Temperate...
TCGGACTGGGATGCGATGCGCTCGTATTCACCGGCGGCGTGCGACAACTGGCCGCTCTGCCGGTAGGCGTAGGCGATCTGCTTGGTGGCCTCGAGCTGCAGTTTGTTCTTCGGGAAGGTAGTGCGAAACGCCTCAAGCACGTCCACCGCGGCCTTCCAGTCCTGCATCCGGATTAGCGCGGCTCCCGCGTCGTACTCAGCCGTTTCACGAATGGATGATGTAGGCGCGGCGGTGCGAATCCTAAGGAAGTGGTCGGCGGCCGCGCGATAATCCTTCGCCTCGTTTGCGAGTTCACCCTGTTTGTAAATCGAGGCGGCAAGGTTGTCGACGAGCGCGGCGCGCGACTGGTCGCCCTGCGGCGTGACCGCCAGCACCTGGGTGTAGGCGTGCTCGGCCTGCGGGTACTCGGCGAGCTCGAACGAGCCATGCGCAACCACAATCCACGCGGAACGGCTGATTGACGCCTCTGCGCGCGGATACTTATCGATGAGGCGCTGGTCGGCCTCGATGGCGGCCTTGTAGTCCTTCATCTCGTACATGTCATCGGCGGCCGCTCCAAGGACCGCTGCGGCGTGTTCGTCCTGGGGGAATGCGTCGGCAAATTTGAGCGAGCTTGCGACGGTATCGCGCTTGACAGCGTCCTGCTGCTTCTTGTCGGCAACCTTCAGCTGCTCGCGGTATGCATAGATCGCGGCGTATCCTGCAGCTGCCGACTGCGGGTGCGGCGCGTATCCATAAGCCGTGCGCTCATACTGTTTGGCCGCATCGCCGAAATCCTTGTTCTCCAAAAGCAGGTCCGCAAGCTGATAGTTGACGGATGCCGAATCAGCCTCCTTCGGAAAGGACTCGAGGTAGGCGCCGTACCACTGGCTTGCCTCGCGATAATTCGTGAGCTTCTCGTTCGGTTCGTTTGCGTTCTGATACTGGGCGTGATAGTGCGTCGCGAGGTCTTTCAGATTCGTCTTCAGGTAGGCCAGTACTTCCGGCGACTCTTGCGGTTTGAAATGTCGCCAATATTCTGACTTCAGGCCATACTTGGAAGCGAACTCCCGCTTCGACTCCAATACGAGCTTGGGGAACCCGCCCTGGGTGAAAGTATCCACGATGCGCATGCTGAATCGCGGCGCGGAACGGTGGAACGGATAAAGCGCTACGAAAGCTTTGTACGTCTTCGCCGCATCGTCGTAGCGCAGCTTGCCGAGATAATGCTCGCCAAGACCGGAGTAAATGCGGTCCTCATAGGAGCGATTCCCAAACTTGGAGAAGTGCTCCGGCACGGTCTCCGGCCCGCCGAGGTTGCTGAAGCTCAGGCTGATCACTCGGAACGTATCGGCGACACGGCGATCGTTGTCCTCATCATGGGTCTGATCGAAGTCGTAACCGATCGATATCTTGTGGTCGAGCAGGGCAATATACTTTTGCAGAGCCTCTTCGTAAAATTCCTGCTTATACAGCGTCCATCCGAGCTTATAGAGAGCGAGCTCGTAGAACTCGGAGGCGGCTCCCAGTTTGACGATGCCCGTATAACCGCTCTCGGCGTCGCGGTAGCGTCTGCGCGTGAAGAAGTACTCGCCCCGCCTGAACTGCACTTCGTCGAAGTGCAAGGAATGCGGATTGGTGCGGATCAGGCGCTCCATTGTATCGATGGCCTCTTCGGTGCGGCCGAGCTCATCGTACGCCCGCGCCATCTGATAGAGGACCTGATCGCTGTTCTTGTAACTGGGGTACTCGTTTAGCAGCCGATTGTAGAGAGCGATCGCCTCGAGTGGACCCTCGGGATCTGCTCCGGCGCGCACGGCGTCCGTCGGCGAGGCGCCGGCGTTACTACCCGCCAGGATTCCGGCCTCCGCTGTCGTGCGCCGCTCGAAATCCTGATCGGATTCCGGCAAACCCGCGCTGGCAGCCGCCGCGGCTGGATTGGGAGTGCCGGCCCGCGAGCCCGCGAGTACCAGGGCGGGCTTCGGAGCGGACATTTCCCGCGGCTTGGCGTTGCCCGTGCGAATCCCGAACTGCTTCTCGAGTTGCAGGTCCGCGAGACGCCGCATCGCCTCTGGGGTCATCGCGGCCTCCGGTGCCTCCTCAAGAAAGCGCCGGTATTGCTGCATGGCCTGATCGAGGCCCTGTTCGACCTTCACTTCCTGCACGTCCGGACGCACGTTCCGCAGCTCCGCCAGCGTCCCCGCCGTGCCCGCCGGCTTAATGGGGCGCGCGGCGCAGCCGATCATGAAAACCGGCACGATCACCATCGGAATGGCGAGGCGACGCATCAGCATCAGTGTCCCCCCGTGCCGGATTGGGCGCGTGCGGCTCGATCGTAACTATCGGCGACGCCAAAGCGCGCCTCGGTCTGCTGGGCGACCAGGCGTTCCCGGCGGGCCACGAGCTGGTTGACGGCGACGGTCTCGATCATGTGTCCCTGCCGGGCGATCAAGACGTCGATACGTTGCAATGCCTCGTCAACGCGCTCACGGAGCCGCGCAATCTGGACGTCGTATCCGACGTAGCTGTGCGTCGCCGCCTGCCTCGTCCTCACGAAGGCGTCATATTGCCGAGTGAGAGCGTCTACAGGCGCATTCAATTCCTTCAGGTGAACATATGCTGCGGTCAGCCGATCGTTGTACTCGGTTTCCAACCGCCAAGTGAGCGCGCCGCGCAGGCGGTCCGCGCGCTGACGAAGCGCGAGCGATTCGGGGTTATTAGAGTTGCTGAGCTGCTTCTCGATGCGTGCGATGCGCTCGCCGGCGATCTGCTCCTCCGCAGTCGCCAGATAATCCGGCCTCGGCGCGGTCAAGATGGTCTGCAGGCGTTCGACGAGGTGCTTGCGCTGCTCGAGACGCAGGCGCATCCGCGAATCCAGCTCCCGGAACTGCGCGTCGACCTCGGGCAGCAGCGGCTCGTAGTTCTGTCCGCGCAGCCGGATGATATCGTCGAAGGCATCAAGGCTGGTCTTCCAGGCCATGAACCTCGACCGCAGATCCTCGAGGTCGAGGTAGTTGTGTAATGCGGTTTGGAAGTCATGAGATGCCATCAACTCCATCAGGTAGTAAGTTTCCGGCGCATCGGGCAGGTTGCGCAGGCGGATGACCCAGGTTTCGTCCTCCCGGCTCTCCTCGCGGATCAGCGCATTGAGAAACTGCCCTTCCCTGATGCTGCGGATCGATGCGTCGACTCTCTCGATCTGGTTGCTGAAAAGCTCGAGCGCGTGCCCGTAGCCAATCGCGGCGCGACCGTGTAGGTTCAAGCTGGCGTACGCATGCGGTACGGCAAGAATGACTTCCTGAACCGCGGCATCCGTCGGCTCACGATCCACCAGGATGTTCCACGGCACGAGCGCGCGGTCGTACTGCTGGGCCGAGGCTTCGGCCCAGCCCGCCCGCAGCAGAGCGTGGTTCGAGAACGGCCCCTGGAGATGGACGCGGTCCAATGCCTGCTTGGCCCGCTCAAAATTGCCAGATTCGAACAACATGGTGCCCAGCACCAGGTTCGATTTGTCGCGGATCGCGAGACCGGCGGGATCACCGGCCGGGAGCTGCCCGGCCTTCTCCAGTTGCTCGATCGCTTCCTGAGGTCGACCGTCCTGCAACAGCGCGATGCCAAGGTTGTAGGCAACAAACCCGGCCAGGCGCTCATTGCTCTTTAGCTGCGCGAGCACCTTAACAGCCTCGCCCGGCTGGCCTGTCGCCATATAGACGTTCGATCGAAGGAACTCGACGTCGCCCCTGATCTCCTCGGGCACCGTACCTTTGATCCGCGCTAGCGCCTGCAACGCATCATCGAGCTGACCTTTCTGAAAGTGGATGCGGGCGAGCCTGAACGCGGCCTCGTTTCGTACCGCCTCATCGACGGCGCCTTCGAGTACCGCCTCGATGGCGCGCCCTGCGCGTTGGTGCATGCGGTAGTCGAGCTCGAAGTCGCCGACCGAGAATTCGGCATCGTTAATGTGATAGTGAAGCGTATCGAGTTTGGGTTCGTCCAGAACATGGTATTGGGCGAGCTCGGTGTCGAGCCGTTGGAGTGCATCGAAATACTGTCCTTGGTAGGCGTGATAGAGCGCCTCGCCGAAATAGAGGTCCCTCAAGTCGCTGCCCGTGACCGGACGGGCAGCAAGCCCCAGGGCCAGGGCGAGTCCGATGAGTTGGCGAGTCGCTCGCATCGATTACCATTCCCCAAGCGCGATCGGAGTGTTGCCGGAACGCGGTCCGGCCAGAGTCACTCCGACCAGCTTTGGCTTCACTTCCTTGCGGAAAGTAAACTCTCCCGTGCGGCTGAAGTCCGCTCCGCCCTCAAGCTTGCCGTCGACAAGCACGTCCAGCTTGTGATCCCCGGTCGTCACGTTGCCGACGTAGATCCGTTGCACGCCGCCCTTGCGCAGGGCCTGGAGCTCTTTGGCGCTGTAGATGTAGTGCGCAACGAGTTGGCCGTCGATCTGGAGCCGCACGGCGTCGAGGCGCATCGTGTCGCCCTTGGCCAGTTCGACGAAGATCGCGACCTGTGTCCCTGATGGGTACAGGAGTTTCTCCTCCAGCTGGCTCATATCTGCCGCCATGCGGAGGGAGTCTGACTTGATCTCCTGGATCTGTTCGTCGAGGCCCCTCATCTGCTGTTGGTCGGACGAGATGTCTTCTTGGGAAGGCTTCTGGACTGCAGCCTGAGGGGGCGCGGGTGTGATAGTGACTTTCGCGCTGGCATGGGCCGAGCCGCCCGGACCCGTGGCGGTGACGGTATAAGTGGTTGATTGAGAAGGTCTTACAGTCTTAGAACCCTGCGCGGCGACGGGACCCACCGAGGGTTGCAATGTGATGGATGTGGCGTTCGTCGACGACCACATGAGCTTGACCTGTTGGCCCGCTTGGGTGGAAGTCGGCGAGGCGCTCAGAGCGACGCTCGGCGACGCTGGCGGCGCCAGTTGGGCCGCGGCAATAGGCTTTTCCCCGTTGGCAATCAGCGCAAGCGCGATCAAACCGAACAAGACCGCGATGCGAAGTGAATGGACACGCATCGTATTCACTCCTTGTGCAAATGGAGCATTACATGGAGCTGGAAGCCCGCAATGTCCCCCCGGATTTGTCACAGGATTGCGGAATTGCACGACGCTGTAAACTGTTCTTAGGAGCGGAATTAGAGCAGGGCGCGATGGTACTGGAGGACCCGTTCCTTTGGCCGCCCATGGAACGTCGGGGAGAGTTCGCACCGGCAAACCCGCAAGCTGAGTCTTACCTCGAGCGAGAGCACAACGCGCGATGGGCTGCGCTTGGGGTCGCGCACGCCACAAGCGGCATTTACGGCCAATGTATTGACATTACCTTTGCCCTTAGCATTCTTGTGCGCGTTCCAAGAGCCAGTGGCTGATGTCCAGAAACTGCAAGCGCTATTTCGGTCTCGGTCGCGATCGGCTTTATATTGTGATCCAGAAAAATGCAGCTCATTCTGAGAAGTGGTGGTCGGAGCGTCTTCCAAACGCACTCCAGTTCTTGTTTTCGCAGCCAATGTAGGCGTTCCGATCAATCACTGCACACATAGAAAAACAACGTCCCATGATTACGTAGGCAAGAACGAACTCGCCGAAAACTACCCATACACATTTTCAGGATTTGCAGAGCCGAGCGAGTGACGGGCAACCCGGAAGTAATCCTCAAGTCCTGATAAACGCGGTTACCGGAGAAGTGAAGTAGTCCCCTCAATGGTAGTATTGGTCCCCCTAATGGCTCAGCTACCCCGAGTTCTGGACCTCGAAGCGCAGCGCGGCGCAATGAAAAAGCTCGACTTTCTCGTCGGGAAATGGGCCGGGGAGGCGTGCCTATTGCGTGGTCCCACTGAGTTGGTGGAATTGCTTCAGACCGAGGAAGCACAGTACAAACTCGACGGCCTGATCATGGTGATCGAGGGAGTTGGTCGAACAAAACCCGACGGCCAGCCCCTGCTACTGGCCTTTGGGATTATCTCTTACGACGACGAAAGCTGAACATATCGCCTGCGTGCATTCAACGATGGTCGTTTTCTTGAAACCCAAACGAAACTGTTGGAAGAGGGCAAGGGGATGACTTGGGGCTTCGCCCTTGGAGAGATCAGGACCAATTCCATATTGCGGATAAACGAGCGCGGTGAATGGACGGAATTCGCGGAAATATCAATTGGTTCGCAAGCTCCGAAGAAACTATTGGAGCTCACCGTTCGCCCACAAAAGTACTTACCTTGACCGCGTAGATCCTGATTAACGCTGCGAGCTCAACTGGTCGTTGCAACACCTTCTAATCAGTTGATCCGACAATACTTCGCCTAGAGAACCGATCTGTCGGGCTGTACTCAATCAGGACCTAGCCAGGGTAGTGTTCCGATTGATTCAACGCTCGCGAACGATTTTTGCTTTTGAGATTCTTGCAAGTTGACTTCGAGCCAGTGTTGCGTCGACCCATTGAGACCGCCGCGTTTACCGGACACTGACGTATAAATTTAAGGACACAAATGGGCGCAGTAGCGGATTTCATGGCCCAAACAGCATCAAAAAGCCGTCTAAAACGCGCGCAAATAGAGAAGGGAGGCGCGCCCGGTCTGACCACAAGAAACGTTGCGAACACGTAAGTTGTTGATTTTTCGAAGTCGTAGAAGCCGCAGAATTCATACATTCAAAAATCGTGGGCACAATTTGGACACACTGCTTTTCATACCGAAGACCTGAACTAAAGCCCGGTACCGGATCGGACACATCTGTCCGTTTGGAAAATCGATCCTGCAAATGTCTACATGCAAAGATTAAGACGCCGATTTTACTTAGGGGGAGACCATGAAATCGGGCTATCTTGAACAGCTAAAATCTGATATCGCAGCACGTTTCGAAAGGGATCTTCGCAAACCAAGGGCTAAACCCGCAGTGAAGCCAACCATGGAAGAGGACAAGGCGTTGGAACAGCAGAAAGAGGATCATTTCGCTAGGCTTCTGATGGCGGAAGCTGTACGTCACCTTAAATAGGTTTTAGGAACCATTCGCCTAGCCGAGAGCGACTGCACTTAGTCCTGGTTAACGCGGTAACCGGACATGATGTCCGGCACGACAAATCAGGCAAGTAGAATTACTTCCGGTTTGTCGGCAACCCGGAAGCTATCCGGAAACGGGGATCTAGGGAGTCTGTGTCGACCTAACTTTTTTCAAGGGGACTTCTAGGAAGTGAGCGAGATTTCACTTCTCTGCAAGCACGTTGCGCGCCTAGGAATGGTTATTTCCGAACGCGCCGTTGCTACTTCTGTTTGTTGTTCACAGTGGTTCGAAGAATCGGGCAGTTAGCGCTCCTCAATTGGCCGCCCTTTGACATTCCCGGACGCATCGTTGGACCGTTGCCAGCGAGGTACCGAATTTCTTAGCCAAGGACCGCAAGCTGGTTCCCCCACACGCATAAGTGTTTGCAATGACTGTCCGCAATTCTAGGGAAGCTCGAGAATTTCCGGCTTGCAGGCATCGTGGAAGCGATGGAAAAAAGTCAGCGGGTCTCTACAATTTCCGCTACAGTTCAATGAGAGCGATGAACGCGAACGTCTACAACTTGTTGAAAGATTTGGTCGGGGCGCGCGGATTTGAACCGCGGACCTCCTGCGCCCAAGGCAGGCGCGCTACCAGGCTGCGCTACGCCCCGACATCCACTACGCATGAATTTTACTTCACTTTGATAAATTCCACCTCTGGCTTTTTCGCTGGCAGCGCGCAAGCCGTACAACTCAGTCCGGGGACTGAACCGCGCTACGCGTTTCTCAGCCCTCCAGGCCGCTGAAATCAAGAAGCGCTTCCCAGGAAAAGATGCTCATATCCTTGCTGGTTTGGGAACACTTCCCAGATTCATCGAAACAATTTTCATCTGCATGTTAGCATGCCTCCACCTGCCCGCTGACTGCTACAACCGTGTTGCGTCTCTTGGACCGCATCGAAAGACATGGGATGTTTCGCAAATTGACATCTCGAATTTCCGGCGCGAGGCGTGCTTCGTTCATTGTTCTTCGCGACGTTTTCTTTTGTTTGTTCGCCGGCCTCTTCTGCTTCTCCGCTCACGCGCAAATTTCTCCCGGACCTTTGTCCAAGGCCCACCAATCGCTATCCGGCCCTGCCAACTGCACAAAGTGCCACGACCTTGGCCATGGTGCGGCGCAATTAAAATGTCTTGAATGCCACACGGAGATCCGCGAACGCGTGACGCAGCGTCGCGGAATGCATGCCGTGTGGGTGAGCGCCAATGCCTCCAGCAACGTTTGTGCCACCTGCCATTCCGATCACAACGGTGCGGATTTCCCGTTGGTTCATTGGGAACCCCGCCGCGAGGCCATGGACCATAGCAAGACGGGCTTCCCCCTCACGGGAAAGCATGTCGGAGTGGCCTGCGCAGGTTGCCACAAGTCAGAATTCATTTCGCCCGCGGCTCGCGGCGGCATCCTCCTCAAAGATCTCAATCGAACGTATCTCGGACTCTCACGCGACTGCGTCAGTTGCCACCAGGACGAACACCGCGGCCAGCTTGGCAAGGATTGCGCCCGCTGCCACAGCGCGGACGCGTGGAAACCCGCTTCGCTCTTTAATCATGCGAAAACTAAATATCCTCTTACGGGAGCCCACGAAAAAACCCCCTGCGCGAAGTGTCATCCTTCTATCGCCGATGCGAAACCTTACGTGAAGTACACCGGGCTCTCGTTCACCAAATGTACCGCGTGCCACACGGATCCTCACAAAGGCAGTTTCACCGCGCCGTGTGAGTCATGCCATAACACTTCGAACTGGAAGCAAATCAATGGGCTGCAGGGGTTCGATCACTCGAAAACGAAATACCCGCTGCTTGGCAAGCATAAAACGGTGGCTTGCGAAGATTGCCACAAGCACGGGGACTTCAAGGCGCAGATACCATTTGCAACGTGCATGGATTGTCACAAGGACTATCACGGCGGACAGTTCCTCAAACGGGCCGGCGGCGCCGAGTGCGCTGTCTGCCATACCGTGGAGGGCTTCAAGCCTTCGACTTTCACCGTCAAGGACCACGAGGCGACAAAATATCCTTTGGAAGGTCTTCATGCGAAGGTGACTTGCGACAAATGCCATCTGCCGAAGGCCGAGGACACGCTCTTCAAGATTGTAAAAACGCAGTGCAAGGACTGCCACGAGGACATTCATAGAGGTCAGTTCAAGCCCCCGCCGTATGAGGATCGTTGTGAGGAGTGCCATGACGTGAAGGGATTCACGCCCGCCCATTTCGGATTAGCCCGGCACAAAAAGACGCTGTTTCCCCTTACCGGCGGGCACGCTGCGGTTCTCTGCGTGGATTGCCACAAGCCGGTTCCCACCGGTTCGGCAACACCCGTGAAATACCATTTCGACGACCGTACCTGCACAGCATGTCACCAGGATCCGCACAAAGGGCAATTCCGCGAACGCATGGAAGCGAAGCGCGCGGACGGCACGATGGCCGGATGCGAAGCCTGCCACACGACCGCAAACTGGAAGGAACTCAACCGCTTTGATCATTCGAAAACTGAATTTCCTCTACTAGGCGCTCACCGCGGCGTGGCGTGCGCCGACTGTCATCGGCCGCCGGGACTAGAGACCACGCAAAAAAACGTGGATTACCGCGCCGCGCCGAAAAACTGCTCCGGATGTCACAACGATCCCCACGCCGGCCAATTTGCCCCTCGTAAAGACGCCGCCGACTGCTCTGGCTGCCATAACGCGGCGCGCTGGAAGCCCTCGCAGTTTGATCACGACAAGCGCACTCCGTTTTCTCTCGAGGGTGCGCACAGGAATGTCGCTTGTGACGATTGCCACAAAGTTACCCGCCAAGTGGATGGGAAGACCGTGCTCTTCTACAAGCCGACGCCCCGGTTGTGCAAGGACTGTCACGGGCAAAACTAGTCTGAATTCAAAACATACTTTCCTGTGTGGCTTTGCGTTTCAGGATGGCTCTCGCCGGCGAGTTTTCGCGCGCTCTTATCCTGTACAGACACATGCCCGGAAACTGTCCTGCAGTACAGTTGTTCCCCCCAGCCTTAGTCGCTAGTCTGCATCCAGTCCAGCCAAAACCTGATTGACGGAGTCGAGCCGCCGAAGGACGTGGTGCCGTGCTCGGTCGAAAATGGATAGGGATATTGGTCTTCTTGACTGCCCTCCAGACCTTCGCTCAAGGGCCGCAACGACCTGCGCCAAAACCGGTTACGCGCAATCCTCATGGCGCACTCAACATTCCCTGCGAAAACTGCCACACTTCCCTCAGTTGGAAGCCCGTCCGCAGCATCCCGGAATTTGACCACGACAAGACCAGCTACCCGCTGCGCGGCATGCACGAAAATGTGCAATGCACCCAGTGCCATGTGAAACTCGTTTTCACGAATGTCGGACAAAAGTGCTCGGATTGCCATGCCGATATCCACCGTGGCCAGTTCGGCGCGAATTGTGAATCATGTCACACCGTCAAAGGCTGGAAGGTTTCCGTAACCGCGATTCGTGACCATCAGAATCGCTTCCCGCTCATCGGCGCGCATGCGGCGGTAGATTGTGAGGCTTGCCACAAAGGCGCTGCCACAGGGCAGTTTCAGGGGCTCTCTACCCAGTGCTATTCCTGCCACGCCACGGACTATAAGGGCACCACCAGCCCAAACCATGTAACCGCTGGTTTTTCAGTCAGTTGCGAGCAGTGCCACGGTACAAATACTTGGGCGAACGCTAAGTTCGATCACGCCAGCTTTGGCTTCCCGCTGACCAATGCGCACGCTGACCCGCCGCGTGTCTGCCTCGATTGCCACATCAACAACAACTACAGTTTGACCAGCACCGCCTGCGTCACCTGCCACTTGAAGAATTTTCAAACCGCGGCCAATCCGAATCACGTCGCCGGAGGCTTCTCGCAGAATTGTCAGCAGTGCCACACCACGAGCGCTTGGCAGCCGGCGACCTTTGACCACAACTCGGTTGGCTTCCCGCTGACCAATGCGCACGCCGATCCGCCGCGTGTCTGCCTCGACTGCCACGTCAACAACAACTACAACTTGACCAGCACGGCTTGTGTCACCTGCCACTTGAAGAATTTTCAGACCGCGGCCAATCCGAATCACGTCTCCGGAGGCTTCTCGCAGAACTGTCAGATGTGCCACACCACGAGCGCCTGGCAACCGGCGACTTTTGACCACAACTCGGTGGGCTTCCCGCTGACCAATGCACATGCCGATCCGCCGCGTGTCTGTCTCGACTGCCACATCAACAACAACTACAACTTGACCAGCACCGCCTGCGTCACCTGCCACTTGAAAAATTTTCAAACCGCGACGAACCCGAATCACGTCTCCGGAGGCTTCTCGCAGACCTGTCAGCAGTGCCACACTACGGTTGCCTGGCAACCGGCAACTTTCAACCACAGCTCGGTTGGCTTCCCGCTATCGAATGCGCATGCCGATCCGCCGCGCGTCTGTCTCGATTGCCACATCAACAATAATTACAACCTGACGACCACCGCTTGTGCTTCGTGTCACCTAAAGGATTACAACGCCGCGACCTCGCCGGTGAACCACGTCCAATTGGGATTTCCAACCGCGTGTGAAAGCTGCCACGACACTCTCCTCTGGACCGACGGCAAGTTCAATCACGCCTCTACCGGATTCGTGCTGACCAACTCACATACAACACCCCCTCGTGTCTGCGCGGACTGCCACATCAACAACAATTACAGTTTGACGAGCGCCAACACTACCTGCGTGTCCTGCCATTTGAACGCCTACAACACGGCCACGACTCCGATCAACCACATCCAGGTTGGCTTCCCCACGACCTGCGATCTTTGCCACGACACGATTGTGTGGACCGACGGCAAGTTCAACCACAACAACGTAACGCCACCCTTCCCGCTGACGGGCTTTCACACGCAAGTGGCCTGTGCCAGTTGCCACGTGAACAACAACTACACCACCCTTCCGACGACTTGCTACGGCTGCCACGCCGCGGATTACAATGCCACCACGAATCCCGTCCATAAAGCGGCGCCGACCGTTTTCACAACTACTTGCACGACTTGTCACAATACAACTGCATGGACAGGGGCAACGTTCAACCACACCTGGTTCAACGTGAATCACGGCAATGCTAACGGCGTTTGTGCTACCTGCCACACGAGTCCAACCAACTACGCGATTTTCCAGTGCACGGGTTGCCATGGCGGCGGAAACCCGAACAATTTCCATCACCCGAACGTCGGCGGCTATGTGTACAACAGCGTGAACTGTTACCAGTGCCATAAGAACTGAAGATTTTTCAAACGACAGGTGAGAAAGTGGATTTTGCGGCGCACTCTGAAAACTTACAACGGGGAACCCGATAAATGGTTCGTACCTGTGATGTAGAGCCCGGCATCGTGTCTCAGCCCGGAAAATATGAGCTTACGGAATGTTGCAAGTGAGATACTTTGCGGTTTTTCTTCTACTTGTCCCTGCCGCTGTGGCACAGGCCCCGGCAGATGCTCCTGTGGAGATCTCTGGCGTGAACATCTCCGGCCCACAGGACACCGAAGTCCGCGTCGAACTCGGCACGACCGGTTCTGTACCTGAAGCCAAAGTCGTCGCCACCTATCCGGACTCTCTGGTTCTCGATCTCCCCGGCGCAGTCTATCGCGCTCTTCCACGCCGCACGCCGGTCAATCGTGTCGGCGTACGTGCCGTGCGCATCTGGATGCAGTCGGAAGATCCACCGCTGACCCGCGTCGTCGTCGAATTGGAGCGCACCGAACAGTACCTTCTTTCCGTCGAAGGAAATTCGGTCGTGCTGCGTATCGGGCCGGCATTAGAGGGCACTTCCACTGCTGTACCCGCCAGTACTGCTGAAACGATTGGCAAACGAAGCGCTACCCCGGCGGCACGCGGTTCTGCTCCCGCCAATGTTGCCAGTGCGCTCGCAGGCATATTCCGGCGCGGTCCAGGCAAGGCATCCGTCTCCGGTTCCCGAAATCCTAATATATGGAGCGGTAAGCCCCTGCCTCCGGATAGTGCTTCGTCGGAGACGGCGCAATCTGCAAACCCTAGTCAGGAATCTTCGCTGCAAAGCGGGACGCAGCCATCGGACACTGCGGCGGCTGCCTCCCTCCCAACCGCGGATCTGAACCCTCCCGCAACAGAGCTTGCGAGCACGGCCGTTCCCGCGGCTGCCTCCATACCGTCCACTGACCAGAACTCCCCCGCAGCGGGACTTCCGGGCACCGCCGTTCCGGCGGACACATCGGCGAGGGTGAACCCTTCCTTTGAACCAGCCTTGGGGGCTCAACCTCCGTCAACTTCGCAGTCCGCCTCTCGCCCGGGAGTGGTCTCCAATTCTTTTCCGCAGCCCACCGTGGCTGTCTCTCCTTCAGAAACGTCTTCAGCTTCTTCCAATTCCTCGCCGAAGGAAGAGACCTCCTCAGCCGTTGTTCCACCCGCTGAAGTGACCTCGGCCTCCCCTCAAGCAGAAGCGCCTCTGTCCGTCGCCAGCAGTTCTCTGGCGGAGAGCTCACCTTCCTCAGCGGAAACGGGAGCTCAGCCAGCCGATAATTCCGCCCCGGCGGCGCTCCCAACTGCAACTCCTGAAGCGTCGTCGCCTACCGCTGCCGGCACGCCGATTTCTGCTTCAGACATGAACGCTCTTGCAGCCGTCGCAAATCCGGGCATGCGGACAGAATTTCATGTCAAGTATGTCGAGCAGGAAACCGCATATCTTGACGGTGGACGAAGTGCCGGGCTTTCCGAAGGAATGAAGCTGCTCGTAAAGAATGATAAGCCCGCAACGCAGGTTGCTGCGAACGCGGAAGCAGCCTCCGGGCCTGCTGCGGAGCTCGTCGTCGTCGCCGTGGCGGAGACCTCCGCGGTCACCGAGATTCGCCTTCCGAAACGCGACATCGTGCCCGGTGACGTCGCCTATCTTTCCTCACAGGACCTCCAGGCACTCGTTCAGCAGCATGCACTCGGTGCAACTCGCAAATATCCCGCGGTGATCAGCTTTAGCGAAGGTGGCGATGCACTCGACGAGGAAGCGCACGCGTTTGTTCCCCGGCCGCCGATGCCCTCTGTCAATCGCGCTGCGGGGCGCTTCGGGTTCGACTATAGCGGCACGAAGAGCAACGACGCCTCTCAGATGTCTTCCTCCAGCGTTGGCGGCGTAATCCTGGCCGATTTCACCCGCATCGGCGGCACTTACTGGAATTTCCGGGGCTATTGGCGGGGGAGACTCACTTCTACCGGTGCTGCTTCCCAACCTACCTTACAAGACCTCCTCAATCGCACCTATCATCTCAACCTCACTTACGAAAATCCCAACTCGCGCTGGCTCATCGGCGCGGGACGCCTCTATCTCCCCTGGGCCTCGAGCCTCGAAACCCTGGACGGCGGTTATCTTGCCGCACGCGCCGGGCACGGCACCACCCTGGGCCTTTTTGGCGGCTCTACGCCTGATCCCACCTCCTGGAATTACAACCCGAATCGGCACATCGGAGGCGCCTTCTTCAACGCCGATGGCGGTAGCTACGACTCGGTCCACTACTCCAGCACAGCCGGCCTTGGTGAAAGCTTTGCAACCGTTCCATATTCCACAACCACGGCGACGGGAACTACTCGATCGAGTTACCAGGATAATCGCCCATTTGCTTTTTTCGAGAATTCCATTTCCCATGGTCGGACTTTTTCCATCTTCCATGCGTTACAGGCGGACCAGCCCGGCGCAAATCCAGCCACACCTTCTCCCGGTGCCGGGATCAGCCGCAGTTTTCTCACCGTGCGGCTTCAGCCCGTTTCTCGAGTGGAGTTCAGCTTGAACCACACTTATTTTCGAGACATTCCCACTTTCGATCCCCAGCTTGTAGGCACCGGGCTCCTGGACAAGTATCTCTTTCAGGGGTTTAGTGGCGGCGTCCGCGTTGAAGTTGTAAAAAACATCGCTCTCTACACCGATCTCGGCCGCAGCAGCCGTACCGGCGATGCGAGCACTTCGCTCAACCAGATGTACGGCATAACTTTTATGAATGTGCCGAAGCTGCACCTCCACGCCGACGCTCACTATTCGCGATTCACCAGTTCTTTTGGCTCGGGGACGTACCGCACCATCTCGCTTTCGCGCAGTTTGGGAGAAGACTTCCACTTCGAGCTCCTCGCAGGCAACCAGGTTTTCACTTCTTCTTTGGCGGGCAATCAGAATGCAAAATTCTTGACCACGAACATGGATACCTCTTTGGGCTCTCTTTTCTTCCTTCAAGGAGGAGTCACTTTCTACCGCGGACAATTGCAAAATTACAATCAGTGGACCGTGACCCTCGGCTATCGCTTCGATAACAAATGGAGGCGCAAGTGACCCGAATCTCGCCATTTCGCTTGGCGTCTGCCTTCGCACTTTTTCTCCTCGTGCCGTTCACTGTCTTTGCCCGCGCGCCGCAGCCGCAAACCACAACGGATCCCCTCGCGATTCTGGTGGAGCGCGCCGGGAATCATGTCTCTTTGTTTCTTGATGTGATTTCGGACGTCAACTGCCGCGAGCGCGTTCTGCAGGAGAAGCTGAATGGAAAAGGCAAGACAGAGGAAAAGGCAGAATCCACTTTCGACTATCTGATTATGCTTTCCACCACCGGAGGCGATTTCAATCTCGTCGAATCTCGCATCGTCCCGGATGACGCCAAACAGGCGAAAAAACAGTCCAAGCCCTTGCTTGTCAGCAACGGTTTTTCCACCCTCTTCCTCGTCTTTCATCCCTACTACGCCCCCGGCTTTCATTTTGTGCTCGTCGGCGAGGAAGTGCTGGACGGGAAAACCTTCACGAGAGTGGACTTTCGCCACGTCGTTGGTATGCGCTCTCCCGCGGCTCTTGCTGTTCGCGGCCGCGAGTACCCCTTGGAGCTTTCTGGTTCAGCTTGGATTGAAGCGCAATCTGGAACAATCGCCAAAATTACCGCCAATGTGGAATCCGGCATGGAAGACGTCGGGTTGCTCGCTCTGCGTTCCGAAGTGCGCTTCGCGCCGGTGGCTTTTCACGGCTCCCAGGAAGCATTCTGGCTCCCCGCCCGGGCTGTCGTCGAAGTGGAATCCAGGCATCAGCATTGGCGCAACACCCATCAGTTTTCTGATTACAAAAAGTTCTCGGTAGAAACACAGGAGCAAATAGCAAAACAATGAGCACATCTGCCAGCCTTCGCACTGCCGTATTGACGCAGGAGGACCCCGAGAGAGGGCATCGCCTGCGCGTGCGTCTCGCGTGGATGGTCGCCGCTGCCGTCGTCCTGGTCGTCGCCGGCTATGGCTTCAACTATTACACCTTGAGCGCCGCCCAGCGCCCGTTCTCTCCGAAGCATGAACTTCTCCGGCCCAGCGGCTCGATCGGCATAAAACTCGGCATGCTCGGTGTCTTCCTTTTCTTCTTGATCTATCTTTATCCCCTCCGGAAGAAATGGGGCTGGCTCGGCAGGCAGGGGAATTCCCGCCACTGGCTCGATTTTCACGTCGTCCTCGGTACCGCCGCGCCGTTCATTGTCGCCTTCCATTCCGCCTTCAAATTCGGAAATATCGCCGGGATGGCGTTCTGGAGCATGCTGATGGTTACGCTCAGCGGTTTTGTCGGCCGTTATCTCTATTCTCAGATTCCACGCGGCATCAGCGCTGCGGAACTCACCATGAAAGAGGTACAGGAAAGAGAAGAGGCACTCCAGAAAGAGCTCGCCGAACAAAGGGCGACTTTTGGCTACTGCGTGGAAGCGCTCTACCAGTTGCCCTCACCAGCCGAGGTTGCCAAAACACCGATGCTCGCGTCGCTCCTCTCCATGTTCCTGATCGACTTCAAACGTCCCTTCAAAGCTTCTCTGGTGCGTCTGCAAGAGGCGGGATTCGGCCCCTGGCTCTTCTCTTTCTGCGGTTTGCTCCCGACGAGTGACCGGAAGCTCGAGCGTGCCATTCGCGTCGCTCAAAAGCAGGCCACTATGTCCAAGCACGTACTCTTCCTTAAGCGCACGCAACAGGTGTTTCAGCTTTGGCACGTCGTGCACCGGCCGTTTAGTTATGCCTTCGCGATTCTGGCTATTCTTCACATTGGTATCGCCCTTTATATGGGTTACGGTTTTTAGGGCGCGCTGACTTTATGGACAACACTCTTGCCTTCGTCATTGCGGCGGCCGTCCTCCTGCTTTTCGTGCTTCTCGAATTCAAGAAGCACAAGAATATTGAGGCGAAATCCCGCGAGGCTGCGGAAAAGGGAAAGTTGCGTTCGGACGGCCCACAGTCTCAGCATCCCCACATCGACGTCACCAACTGCATCGGCTGCGCCGCATGTACCCACGTTTGTCCGGAGGGGGACGTCCTCGCAATGTTGGGCGGCAAGGCCGTCATCGTCAACGGATATAAGTGCATCGGCCACAGCCTCTGCGCCGAGGCTTGTCCTGTCGGTGCCATAACCATGGTTATGGCCAGCCCCAGCATGGGCGCCAACATGCCGAGCCTTACACCCGCGTATGAGACGACCATAAAGAACATGTTTATTGTCGGGGAACTCGGTGGGTTGGCTCTAATCAAAAATGCCATCAACCAGGGCCGAGACTGCATCGATAACGTCGCGAACCGGGTCAACGCGATGGGAGCTCGCAGATCCGTCCCCAACGTTGTCGATGTCTTGATCGTCGGAGCTGGTCCCGCGGGGATCAGCGCTTCACTGCGCGCCATCGAAAAGAAACTTACTTACCTTACTGTGGACGAAGGTGAGATGGGCGGCACGGTAGCGAAGTATCCTCGCCAGAAGCTGGTGATGACAAGTCCTGTGGAATTTCCCATGTA
>Ga0307477_10001725_pt1 | contig 17774 bp, 17 predicted proteins | sample atmos_gasesECM2C_FD_203316 | JGI IMG/M metagenome (GOLD analysis project Ga0307477, IMG submission 203316) | Hardwood forest soil microbial communities from Morgan-Monroe State Forest, Indiana, United States - atmos_gasesECM2C_515 | ecosystem: Environmental > Terrestrial > Soil > Temperate...
AATTTCATTACGTTCCACATCTCATCGCGAACGGCGGGGTTGTCGTAATTCAGGTCGGGCTGATGACTGAAGAAGCGATGCCAATAATAGGACTTGGAAACCGGATCCCAGGCCCAGTTCGACATCTCGGTATCAAGAAAGATGATTCGCGTTCCGCGATAGGCGGTGTCGGTGTCGCTCCATACGTACCAGTTGCGTTTTGGGTTATCGAGAGAACTCCTGGATTCGAGGAACCAGGGGTGCTGGTCGGAGGTGTGGTTGACGATCAACTCGATGATCACGCGGATGCCGCGGTCATGAGCGATGGAAAGGAAGTTCTTGAAATCTTCCAACGTTCCGTAACTGGGATGGACTGATTTGTAGTCGGAGATGTCGTACCCGTCGTCGCGCAAGGGAGAGGGGAAAAAGGGCATCAACCAGATGGCATTGACGCCGAGTTCCTGCACGTAGTCGAGTCTCTGGGCTAGGCCTTGAAAATCGCCGATACCGTCGCCGTTGCTGTCGGAGAAGGCGCGCACGTGAACCTGATAGATGATTGCGTCCTTGTACCAACCTGGTTCGCGCTTCAAGGTCAACCGTATTCCTCCGAGTAAAGGCTGGCCGTGCCGGGTCAGCGTAAATAGGATAGCAGTGCGCGGGGCGATCGACCGTTTTGCCGCCGGCGGGAGGTTTCGAGCGGGCTTTTGGTGCACTTCTGATTTTGTAAGTTTTCGGAGTTTTCAGTCTGCAAGGGGGCGGCGTCCTGATACACTTACTCGCAATGTGGCGTTGGTATTAATACCCAGCGGACAACAAGCTGCGGCTTGGGCAGTCTGCTGAAGCTCATTTTCTTGGTGAATGGCACTCCGCAGCGGCTAAAGCCGGACTGATTCTGTGACGTTTACGGAATGCTAAAGCGACGCCCTGATACGGATCGCTAGTTTTTCGGCAGACTGTTAGGCTCAGCACGACACGCGGCGCTAGGAAATCCTCGCGGCATCCTCGGGTAGCAAGGTCAGTTCCTCGTGAATCGAGAACGCGCCCACTGCAGTCGGGGAAAGGGCGTTCGATAAAGACGACCGGAGAGCAATGACGTGCGACTACTCAGCGTTCGCCTAATCTTGTCCCTAATCCTCGCCATTACCCTGGTGTCGTTTCTGTCCTCGTACAACCAGGTGCTGGAGGAGAAGCGGAGTCTGCGGGGCGACCTGGAGCACCGGGCGGCGGTGCTGGCCGAAAGTCTCGCGGGGAACGTCGGTCCTCATCTCGAAAATGGATCGGTTAAGAAACTGCAGGGGATTGTTGAGCAATTCAGCAATCGAGAGCACCTGGCAGGAGTGGCGATCCTGGATACAAAGCTGCAGCCCATCGCACAGTCAGCCGGGTTGGCGCAGCGGATGCAAGCGCAACCACCTGCAATAGCCCAGGGGATTGCTCAGAACCAAATACAGAGTGTATTTGTCCGCACCACCAAGGGCCGCCTGCACGTTTACGTGTTGCCCCTGCACCAGGGCGGGGAATTGGCGGGTGAGTTGGTCATTGTGCATGACGCCAGCTACATCGATGCGCAAATCGCTCGCGTATGGCGCGATACGTTCTTGCGTGTGCTGGTGCAAGTGTTTCTGATTGTGCTGATCACGGTGCTGATTGTCCGGTGGAGCATAGCCGGGCCGATCGCGCGGGCAGCGCAGTGGATGCGGGCGTTACGGGCGGGCAAAGTCGCGCCGCCTTCGGGCGCCATGTCGGAGTCGGACTTGCTGCGACCTCTGACCCGCGAGATGGCGAGCATTGCCGAGAGCCTGGCTGCGGCGCGTCTGGCGGCGGAAAGAGAGGCCAAACTGCGCGAGGCTTCGGAATCGTACTGGACCGCGGACCGGTTGTCGGTCCATGTGCGCAGCAAATTGGGCGACAGCCAGCTTTTCGTGGTCTCCAACCGTGAGCCTTATAGCCATGTGCATCGGGGCAAGTCGATGGAAGCCATGGTTCCTGCGAGCGGCCTGGTCACCGCGCTACAACCTATCTTGTGTGCTTGTGACGGCACCTGGATCGCGCATGGCAGTGGGGACGGGGACCGTGAGACGGTGGATGGGCATGACCGCCTGCGGGTTCCGCCAGAGGAGCCCAAGTACACGCTACGGCGGGTCTGGCTGACAAAAGAGGAGGAGGAAGGCTACTACTACGGTTTTTCGAACGAAGGAATCTGGCCGCTTTGCCATATCGCGCACACCCGGCCGATCTTTCGCGACGCCGATTTTGAGCACTACCGCCAGGCCAATATGAAATTTGCGGAAGCGGTGTTGGAAGAAATGGCTAATACCGAGCGGCCTGTGCTTCTGGTGCAGGACTATCACTTTGCCTTATTGCCGGCTTTGATCAAAAAACAACGGCCTGATGCGCGGGTCGCCATTTTTTGGCACATTCCGTGGCCGAGTTCTGAGAGTTTTGGAATTTGTCCATGGCAGCGGGAATTGCTAGATGGGCTGTTGGGCGCGGACCTGATCGGGTTTCACATTCAATCTCATTGCACCAATTTCTTGCAGACGGTCGATCGCACGGTGGAGTCTCGCATTGACTGGGAGCACTTCACGGTAAACCGTGAGGGGCATTCCACGATGGTGAAACCGTTTCCGATCAGCGTGGAATTTCCTGATCCGCCGGGTGCGGGGGTGGAGGATTCTCCTTACGAGGACCGAGTGACGTTGCTGCGGGAGTTGGGCGTAGAGGCTCTGTTTCTGGGGGTCGGAGTCGATCGCGTCGACTATACCAAGGGAATACTGGAACGTTTTCTGGCGATCGAGCGGATGCTGGAGAAGAACCCGACGTATCAAGGGAAATTTACTTTTGTGCAGATCGGCTCGCCGAGCCGAACCCATATCAAGCGCTACCATGACTTGCTGGCCGATGTGGAGGCAGAGGCCGAACGCATCAATTGGCGCTTCCAGACGGGGAACTGGAGGCCCATCGTTTTTATCAAGCGACACTGCAGCCATAAGGAAATCTCGCGCTACTACCGTGCTGCGGACCTATGCCTGGTGACTGCTTTGCACGACGGGATGAATCTGGTGGCCAAGGAGTTCATCGCCGCCCGTCATGACGAACAGGGAGTGCTGATCCTGAGCCGCTTTACGGGAGCGGCGCGCGAGCTGCTGGATGCGGTGCTGGTGAACCCGTATGACACCGAGCATACGGCGGATACCATCAGGGCAGCGCTGGAGATGCACCAGGAAGAAAGAACCGCCCGCATGCAACGGCTGCGCAAGCAGGTGAGAGAACAGAATATTTATCGCTGGGCGGGGAGCCTGATCGGTGAACTGTGCGGGGTCCGCCTCGACGTCTCGACCAGAACCCAGACAGCGGAGCGGGCCACCGCCTCCGCGCTTCCATGACGCGTTTGGCTTGGAGTGCGAAGGAACCGGGGCAGACGTGCCCCGATTTTTCCCAGATGTCGTCCGAGTCACTTTCCAAATCGCGGGGATTTCTTGTGCACCGGGCTTGCAACCGGGCCGCCGCATTACACGGAGGCAGGTTCGCTTCCGTGTGCTCTGCACGTTTTTGCACTGGCCCCCGGATCAGCCGTGCGATTTGTTCACTCTAACGTTTGATTAGCGAGTCGGTCGATTGGAAGCAGGCCTCTTGTAACATGATTGTCAAAACATTGCTGCCTGCGAGAAACTGAAGGCAAGAACACGATCATGGCGGCAACAACGGGTGACGGGTCCGAGAATGTCGATATCATCTTGGCGTCGATCGCAGGAATGGCGCGATATACCACGCGTAGTAAGTCCCCACACCGGTTAGAAGAACAACGGACCAGAGGATCAGCTCTGCCCGCATCCAGCGCTTCCAATTTTTGAAGCGTAATGCCTGGGGACGAACGCGCGTGCCTGCGACCATGACGATATAGAGTCCCACCAGCTCAGCCATTGATCCTAAAAGCGCATGAATTGTGGCCGCCGCGTAATACTATTTATGGACGCCCTTTGGAGTGCTGGCGTAACTTGCTGTTGGAACGAAGGCCACGTCACTAACCCGATGATCCCCAGATTCAAAAGCAGCACGGTCGTTTGGCAAATTCCATGAGCTGTGTAGCGTTTTCGTCTTGCGAGAAGGGCACCCGCGACTAACGCCCCTCCCATGAGGAACTGCAACACGAGGTTTAGATCCGCCTCAAACGTGCCGCCTGTGCCGAGCAATCCCTGAATTGGCAAGAAGGCTGCCATCATCAGCTCCTTACGAGTGTCTGTGCTCTTAATTGCAAGGCGAGCGATGCCGTGCAGCCGTCCTGGCTCGTTGTCCCTGCTAAGTACTCGGTCAAGGGTTCGCGATGCTGCCGTGTCTCACTGCACCACAATCTTGCCGGTCATTTTCGGGTGGATCGAGCAGTAGTAGGGATACGTTCCCGCCTGGTCAAACTTGTAGGAGAACTTTTCGTCCGTATCCCGCACCTTGACTTGAAGACACCGTCTGTGCTGACCACGGTGTGGGGGATATCGTCACGGTTTGTCCAGGTAACCGTCGCTCCCACCGGTACTGTGAGCGTCTGCGGGCCAAAACTGAAATTGTCGATTTTCACTTCCGCGTTTGCCGTTGAGGGCTGCTCATTCGCCTTAACGCTCGACGATCCCGCCAAGAGCAGCAACGCAATCATCATTGGCACGGCCAAAACTGCAACCCGCATATTTCTCTTCGTCATTTTTCTGTTCCTTTTTAGCTCTTGATCTTCCTGGCCCTGGGGCGATCTATGCAAGGGTTGAGTCAACTAACGCCAGGGACTGCTGGCCCAGGGCGTAATTCACATCGGTAATTCGCAACAGACTCCGCAGTTGCTCCGCCGGCACTTTCATCGGTCCGGGAGAATCGGCCTTGCCTGGCTGCGGTTGTGGAAATGCCGTCGAGGTCGCGGTATGAGTCTGGCCGCACAGCAGTCGCAGCAACACCAACAACAGGACGCCTTGGCGAAGGCACCAACTTCTGATCGATAAGATCTTGCCTTTTGCCTGTCATCTTGTTTTGTTCTCCGCGGTTTGCACCGTTCTGAGGTGATAACTGTGGCGTGTCGCTTTTATTCCCGAGTGTTTTAAAGAAGGGCAAGAAGAATCTCTACACTCAGACAGTGGAACGCACAGCACGGGGCTAGCCCGGTGTGTTTACACCAATAAGAAAGCCGCCCAAGTGACCTTTGAGTGCAATGCTCCCGATGCTCAGCAGTTCAATCCCCAGGCGGTAGCATGGAAGGTTCCGGCCCGGCGTCGCGCGCGGAAATGCAGTCACCAGACCAGCCAGATCACCCCACCGGAAACGCAGGCGAGTGTCAGGTGCAGCAATAGAATGCCTTTCAGTTTTTGCCCCTCGAGTTGGAACCGCCACGCGAGAATGCCGGTGGCGAGAACTGGAAATGCTGAAATCGCTGCCGCCAGCAGATTGTAATTTCGCGAATGACGCGACGATGACGAAATTCTGGATTGAAGATCGAACCCTTCCCACCAAACGTGACTGGCTGCTCGACCGTTTGCAACAACGAACCGAAGATTACAAGGATTGCGCGATCGTTGCGCGCTTTACCGCTCCCGATACCGATCAATTGTCAGTTGTTGCGGCTGGCATAGGCCGTGGGGGCACGCTTGCAGCGGGTGAATTTCTGGTCGATGAACATCGCATGGGCGAGATGCTCAGACAACTTCCATCCGATTGGCAGAAGGAGAACATTGAAGTGGTTCTTGAGACCCAGGTCATTCAAGGCCGTTCAGGGCCACCGCGCGTCAAAGTGGTACACGCCTGGTAGTGACTTTGCCGCGCATATTGGCGGACCTTTTCCATGTCCCTCTTTTTCCATGTCCCTCTTTTTCCTACCCTTTAGATTTCGTCCCATTTGGTGAACGCATGCGGGAAGTGACTGAAGTCCGGCGCCTCGTTGATGATGGGTGCGTTGAAGATCATCCAGGGGTGTTGGTCGAACCAATGCCGATCATTTCTCCGTATTCCGGCCACTTATAGTTTGTGTCGAGCGCGGCGTGAACTCCGACAAAGCCCTTACCGTTGTCTTTGATGAACGACATCATGTCTGATTGTCGTCGAGGTCGAGTTCACCGGTGGTGCTGGGGGATGATCCAATCGCCGTCATTGCGACTGGATGCGTGCTAACATCCACTCATCCGGCTCGCCCACCGGCTTGAGCCGCGGAGGTCAAGATGAGTCCAACGACACGGCGTAGTTTCCTCAAAACAGGTCTGGCCGCTGGAGCCATGGCGACCGCAGGAATTGTTCCGCTGGTCGCCGCCAAGCGGTCCGCGACCGATACCGTGGTGCTTGGCCGCTCAAAAATGGAGGTGACGCGGCTGGCCTTCGGGACCGGGACGAATAGCGGTGCAGTACAGGCCGCGCTGGGGCAGCAGGAGTTCACGCTGCTGGTGCGCTATGCTTACGATCGCGGTATCCGCTTCTTTGAGACGGCTGAGGCCTACCAGACGCCAGGAATGCTGGGAGAGGCGCTGAAAGGCTTGCCCCGCGACAGCTATCAGCTGATGAGCAAGGTGACTACCTTCCACCAGGGTATTGACCCGCAGGCCAAGTTCGACGAGCTGAGGCGCACCTCGCAGACTGAGTACTTTGACATCATGCTGCTGCATTGGCAGCACACGGCCGACTGGCCAGAGACTACGAAACGCTGGCAGGACGGGATCCTTGAGGCGCAGCAGAGAAAGATCATCCGCACCCATGGCGCCTCCGTGCACGGGCTGCCGGCGCTGCGGCAGATGCCGGGCACAAACTGGCTCGACGTGGGACTGATCCGCATCAACCACAACGGCGCACGCATGGACGGCCCGACCTATGAGGACACCAACCACCCAGACAACGTGAGCGAAGTGGTCGATCACATCCACCAGTTGAAGAAGGAAGGGCTGGGTTTGATCGGCATGAAGCTCTGCGGTGGCGGTCAGTTCGAGCATAGTCATGACGATCGTGTGAGAGCAATGAGATTCGCTTTCCAAAACGCGGGAGTGGATTGCGCCACGGTCGGCTTCAAAAACACGCAGGAGATCGACGAGACGATCAGCAACATGAATCTGGCGCTTGCGTGAGCTATGGCGACATCTATTACGCACCGCGTTGTAGGCACACAAGCTCATCATGAACCTCAATGTTGCTTAATCAAAACTTGGTTCGTTGTGTCGCAAAGGTGCGCCGAAGACCATCCAAGAGCTGCAAACATTGTCTGGGGATCAAAGGTGACCTACACGGTGGTGGCGCGTTTCGATTGGCAAGAACTGAAGTTTTCGTATTGGCGCCCATCAGCGCCGAGACCTGGAGGTGTGAAAGATTCGGTCACAATCATTGGTAACCCAGGAATCTGGATATGAAAACTGACCTAACTGGAAAAACAGCTGTTATTACCGGCGGAAACCGAGGTCTTGGCGAGGCAATGTCGAAAGCCCTCGCAAACGCCGGAGCGAGAATCGTTCTTGTGGCTCGAGACGAAAAGCGTCTGGAGTCGGTACGCGATGCGATCAATGCACACGGCGGGACAGCTGTTGCCCTCACTGGCGATGTCACCCAGGAAAACGACGTCGCTGCCGTAGCACGCGCGGTGACAGAGCAGTTCGGGCCTGTGCAGATTCTGATTAACAATGCCGGGATCAACATCCGCAGGCCTCTGGTGGATTTCTCTTTGGCGGATTTCCGCAGTGTGGTCGACAGCAGTTTAATTTCGACCTTTCTGATGTGTCGAGCATTTGTGCCCGGAATGGCGGGCTCGGGATATGGCCGCATTTTGAACATGGCCTCGATCATGAGCCATGTTTCTTTGCCCGGGCGAACCGCCTACTCCTCGGCGAAAACTGCGCTCCTCGGCCTGACCCGTGCTCTGGCGCTGGAACTTGCAGGCCAAGGAATAACCGTGAACGGCATCAGCCCTGGACCGTGTGCAACGGAGATGAATGCCGCGGTCATGAACAATCCCGAAGCCAACGCGGAATTTCTGGCCAGCCTGCCCGTGGGGCGATGGGGCAAAGTCGAAGAGATTGGTAGCCTGGCCTGTTATCTCTGTTCCGAACACGCGGCCTTTATCACCGGAACTGACATTCTGATCGATGGAGGTTGGACCGCCAGGTAATGGCTCGGCAGGTGTCTCACCATTATATTATTTCTATTATTTCTCGGCCACCATTGGTCCCGTTCCGACCGTTCCGCGACGACTTTGCATGAGTGCGATTCCCCGGCAATCGCCGCACTGTGGCATCTGACCAGGAAATCGAAATCTGCTCCCTTGTTGGCCTGCATCAACTGATCGACATGTGGTTCCTGATATCCACCATTCATCGAGGAGGAGGCACGTAGTCTACTAACTCGGTGATCCGTTTTTTCCCCGCCCAGGCGATGGCGCGAAGCAACATGGTTTGAATCTGAGAATTCGCAAAGTTCGCATATACATGTCCTTGCATCCACACGAATGCTCGAGCCGGCTGACCGCCGGGGACAGTGTGTTCATACTTCCAGATTTGAGGCACGACTTCTCCTTGGTGAACTCCAGAGGAAGGAGTTCCCGGAATTACGGCTGTTGCCAGGATATGGATAGTCGGATCTTTCGCCCAGGTCATATTGAAAAAAGCTTCGTCCGAAATCGTCATATCCGGCATTCCCTGCATGATTGGATCTGATTTGTCCACGATCTTGTATGGAATTTTCGCCTCCAGTGTGTAGTTGATCTGGCCGTGCTTCTTGCCTCCACCCACCAGGGTTGCGAAGTACTCCGGATCGGGACCGCACAGCGAGTCATGAATGCTGACTATTCCACCTCCACGTTTGATGAATCCTTCGAGCGCAGCCTTGTCACTATCGCTCATGTAGCCGCTGTCTCCTTTATAGATGACAAGCACGTCAGTACGCTCGAGTTCCACTGCACTCGGAGCATGTAAAGAGCCATCGACCACAGCGCCGTGGTCCGTGAGGAGCTTGCTCCAGTCAGCAAGAAATTGCGGATAGTCGTGCAGACCTGGGCCATGAGTCTTCAGACCGGCGCGCAGATAGATATGCATGCCGTTGGGGTTTTGTCCCCAGAGCGGTGGGCCCTGCTGTGCGGATTGCTGACCGAAGGTCGGTGCATAGCAGAGGACAAGAACCGCGCTCAGAACTGAGGACCATAAACGCACCACTTTTGTATTCACACTCTTCCCCTTGAAAGAAATTCCAATCGACGAAGCATCACGGCCGATGTGGAACTAAGGAGAACGCATACAGCGTATCGCCTGCGCCCGCGACCAGATACTGCTGCCCATCAAGGATGTAGGTTTCGGGTCCATTGCTCAGTGAGTGCAACGCCGGAAAGTGCCACAATATGTCTCCGTTGGAAGCGTTAAACGCGATCAGGTTGCCGTTGTAGTCACCGGTGAATAGCAGATTGCTAGCGGTCGTCAAAACTCCAGGTCCACTATTTCCACCTTGCGTGCCATCGGCGGTGGTGTACGCGTGACTCCATTTCACTTTGCCAGTGCGGAAATCGATCGCTTCCAGAACATGCTGCGACCACAGCGGCTGACCGAAACCGCCATATCCTTCCGGCTCGTCGCTCGCGTCGGTCAGATAAACGATCGAGTAACCCCGTGTTGCATTCACATAAAACAGCCCGGTTTGCGGGCTGAAACTCGGGGGCATCCAGTTGGTTCCGCCTCCCCAATTGATCGTCAAGTAGGAACCATCCACCGTGGGTTCTTTCGCCTTATCGGGGATGGGCCGGCCCGAGGCATCGACACCCTTCGACCAGTTCAGCGGGACAAACGGTTTGGAAATAATATTCTTGCCGTTGGTCCGGTCGAGCACGAAGAAATATCCATTGCGCGCCGCCTGCGCCAGCAACTTCCGCGGTTTGCCATCGATGGTTGCATCGAACAGAACCGGAGTCTCCACGTTGTCCCAATCATGGGTGTCGTGCGGAGATGCCTGGAAGTACCAGACCAGTTTCCCGGTGTCGGGATTCAAGGCAACAATTGCGCAAGTCCAAAGGTTGGATCCCTTGCGCCCCTGGCCCGCCGTGACGGGATTCGGATTCCCGGTTCCCCAAAAGAGCAAATTAAGATCTCTATCGTAGGTTCCCGGCAGCCAGGTCATGCCTCCGCCGTGTTCCATCGCAGCAGCGTTCGGCCAGGTTTCGGAGCCGGGTTCGCCTTTTCGCGGCTCGGTGTTCCATCGCCATTGCAATTCTCCCGTCTCCGGATCGCGGGCCTCCAGAAAGCCTGGAACATCGATGGCATCGCCACCCACGCCGATCAGAACGTGATGGCCAACGGCCATCGGCGCCATCGTCGTAAAGTATTGCATCTTTTCGTCAGCGACTTTCTTTCTCCAGCGCTCGTTACCCGTGCGCGCCTCCAGCGAAATGAACCATCCGTCCGGCGCCATGAAGTACAACCAATCACCGTACATTCCGACGCCGCGATTGCCTACCAGGTGGCCGCCCTGGTCTACCCAGTCGTAGTGCCAAAGTTCACGGCCGCTGCGCGCATCCACGGCGAAAACATGATCGGGAATGGTGAAATAAAGAATCCCCTTCACCATGAGCGGCGTGGACTTGATCTCCGGATTTGTAACGCCTCGCATTGGTGCGGCAACTTTGACCCGATACATCCAGGTAAGCGCCAAACTAGAGACGTTCGAGGTATGAATCTGTATCAGAGGGCTGAAGCGGCGGCCCGAATAATCTCCGTTGTAAGTCGGCCACGTGTCCGTTGGCTCAGCTTCAAGCAGCTTGTGCGGATCGAGTAATTGTGCAATCGAAACCCCATGAAGCAATACGAGCAACGACCACAACATCAACGGACGCGATTTCATTTGAGCGTTACCAGGTAAGCCGTGAGGTCGTGGATTTGTCTGTCCGAGTAGTGATCCAGCATTTTGCGATGAAACACCAACTTGTCTTCCACCACCGCCTTCACGCCCTTGGTTATCGCAATCGAATGATATTGACCCTGCTCGTCCTCAAGGGAAACGTAGAAGTCGTCGAGGTGTTTGAGCGAACCGGTGAGCTTCTTCCCATCCGCCAGTATCACTGTTACCTGGCGCGGCGGGTGCGTGCCGCCGAAATCATAGCTGCGGGCCTCGGGGTAGAGTTCAACGGCTTGCAGATCAAGAGGGGACAGCTTCGATGCGATGTGGGCGAGGTCGCCGGTCACGGAGTGGCAGGTGTAGCATTTGCCCTCACCCTTGAAGTACGCTTCCCCCGCTCTCGTGTTCCCAGTCACGATATTCTGGACCCGATAAGTACCTCGGTTTTCTGCCAACTCGACCTGCATGTGAAGAAATTCCGCGATGGCGCGAACCTGCTCCTCAGTCAACGCAGAAAACGCGGGCATGCCTCTGCTCGGCCTGCCGTTTTGAACGACCGGCCCAATCAACTCCCCTTTGTCATCATCGAGAACTAGAGTCGAGCGCAACAAATCGGGTCCTGTTCCTCCGCGCCCATCCGCGCCATGACAAAAGCCGCAAGTTGGTCCGAAGATCTTCTCACCATTGCTGGCAAGTTGGGGATCGGGCTGCCTGCCCAATCCCAGAAACTCCCGAGTACGAAGTGCTCGTTGACCGTCCTGCTTCTGCGCCTGCGCTGAGGCCGAACTATTTTCGTTTGACCCATCCGACTGTGCCGGTCCCAGTGCTCCCGCGATGGCCACAACGAATACCGCCGCCAAACCACTCCGGGTGGAAATATTCATATCGATGCTTTGGCCCTTCGACTCATGACTTGGTGGCTGACCTTTGAGCTGGATACCTAGCGAGTCTCGGGCTCAAAGCAGAATCTACGGCTACACATTCCGTACTAGCTTGACTTCGCGCTTGCTTTCTTTCGAGCTTTCACCTTGGCCCATCGGGCGCGTTGCGCAGCGGCGATCTTCCTCCGTGCGCCAGCCGGGAGCATTCGCTTCTTAGGCATCGCGACGACATTCTGTTTCTGTCCACCAGCCCGAGCCTTAGCCCATCTCGCACGTTGAGCTGCCGCGATTCTTGCCCGCGCTGCCGCAGACAAAGTTCTCCCTGCCGCCGATACGGATTCCGTTGTTGCTGCTACCCAGTGCCGCTAGCGCTGCATCGGGCCGCTGTACTTCATTGGCTGCCCGGTCCCTCTGAATTCGCAACTGCCGCACTACAGTTGTTATGTCCATTAAGGACCACCATAGCCGGATTCTACAGGAGAGCAGCAAGAAGAAGTGTTCGCATGGGAAACTGGGAAGGGGCCGCTCTTAACTACTAGGGTGTGCCGACTGGCAGTGCAAGTCAAACTGTAGCTGAAGAGACCTCTGGTATTCCTCGCGGTTAGGGCGATGACCATACCTTTGCGCCCTGAATGTGACATTCGGGCACGCCGTACATCTGGCTTCAACAGGGATGTCTTTCGGCCATTTTGTTATGTACCGAAGTTGTACCACGGAACACACCTCCGCCTCCCCGGAGCTCAGGAAACATCACTAGACTCGGGATCAACTAGCGCAGCAGGTTCACCCGTGCGAGATCGATGATTTCATCGCCGCGTCCATTGAGGACGGCCTTCAGCATAAAGATGCCAAAGCCTTTGGCTTCCTCGAAGGTGATCGTTGGAGGCATCGAAAGCTCCTGACGTGCTACAAGTACCTCGACCAATGCCGGCCCGTTGTGCTTAAGAGCCTGCGCGATTGCAGGTTCTACCTGGTCCGGAGTTTCGGCCCTCAGGCCTAGAAGACCCGCTCCCTCGGCAATCTTTGTAAACTCGGGGTTCTCAAGACTGGTTGCAAAATCGAGAAAGCCGCCGGCCTTCATTTCCAACTCTACAAAGGCGAGCGCATCATTTTTAAAAACGACCAGCTTCACCGGCAAATTGTGCTGCTTTAACGTAAGCAATTCGCCCATGAGCATCGCTAAGCCGCCATCGCCCGACATGGTGATCACCTGGCGGCCGGGATGGCTGATCTGTGCCCCGATGGCCTGCGGTAAGGCGTTGGCCATCGACCCATGATTGAGGGAACCAATGAGACGGCGCTTGCCGTTCATTCGAAGATAGCGCGCCGCCCAGACGACTGGCGTTCCAACGTCGAAGGTGAAGATCGCATCCTGCGTTGCGAGCTTGTCAATCACGCTTGCGACGTACTCTGGATAAACAGGTGTTGAGCGGGAATCGCCCCTTGTACGCTCGTTCAGGCCTTGGCGGGCCTTGCGATAGTGCTCGAGCGATTCTTTGAGATGCGCTTCATACTGGCTCTGCTCGAGCCTTGGCAAGAGCGCTTGCAGCGTGGCCTTCGTGTCTCCTACAAAACCAAAATCAACTTTGCTGCGACGCCCTAGCTGCTCGCCTCGAAGATCGATCTGCACAACGGTCGCGTCCTTGGGAAGGAACTGCTGATAAGGAAAGTCCGTGCCGATCATCATGAGCGTGTCGCAGCTCATCATGGCGTGATAGCCCGACGAAAATCCGAGCAGGCCGGTCATGCCCACATCGAAGGGGTTGTCATACTCGATGAACTCCTTGCCGCGGAAGGCGTGGACGATCGGAGCCTGTAGTTTGCGTGCGAACTCGACCAGTTCGTCATGAGCTCCGGCGCACCCGGCGCCCCCAAGGATCGTTGTCTTCTTTGAGCGATTCAGAACTTCGGCAAGCAAGTTCAGTTCGTCATCGGATGGACACACTGTCGGTTTGGGCTCGGCAAAACGCAGCCGGGGCTCTTGCTCAACCGAATGTCGCAGCGCCACGTCCCCTGGAATCACGACAACTGCGACGCCCCGCCTTGCAATCGCAGTCTGGATCGCGATCTCAAGGACGCGTGGCATCTGCGAGGCTTGCGAGACCAGCTCACAATAATGGCTGCACTGCGAGAAGATATGTTTCGGATCCGTCTCCTGAAAATATCCGCTCCCGATTTCGGCACTCGGAACTTGTGCCGCGATAGCCAGAACAGGGACGCGGCTGCGCTGGCACTCGTAAAGGCCATTGATCAAGTGCAGGTTTCCAGGCCCGCAGCTCCCCGCGCAAACAGCTAACTTACCCGTAAGATGGGCTTCGGCGCCGGCTGCAAACGCAGCTGTCTCCTCATGGCGTACTCCAATCCAATGGATGTTGTCGCGGGTGCGAAGCGAATCCGTGATGCCATTGAGCGAATCGCCAGGGACTCCATAAATTCGCGTAACGTCCGCTTGCAACAAAACGTCTACCAGCAGATCAGCCACCGTCTTTGCCATGGTCATTCCTCTCCTGAACCTGGTTGAATTCCTGAACTCACTTCTCATCGAAACTGGAGGCACAACGTTTCACACTCGTTGCGCCAAAAAAGAAACAGAAAATACGCCATCTCCTGTTACCGTTTCAAATCCTTCAGCGTCTTGAGGTCATCCACGACATATGACAGGGACGCCCGTATGCCTTTTCCGCAACGGACGGGCGCCAGATCCGAGAGTTCCTCACCTCTACAGGCGGGCAATGTCAGAGACCCTTCTCCGACCCAGGCTTGCTCAATTTTGATGTCGTGGGGAACATTTTCGACAACCTCATGAAGGGCCGGTTTGTCCCGCTGGTCGGCTGCGAGACGCGGGAAATGTAAGAGACCGAAGACCGGCCTCTCAATCAACTTCGACGTGTCCTTTACCTGCTCCCTCAGAGTAACCAGACCCTCGGCAAGTCTTTGCCCGGCGCATGTAAGGGTGCCAGCAAACTTAGACCCCGGTGCGAGCGCGGGGCCGGCTTTACCCGTGGCGGCGTGATATCTGGTCTGGAACACCTGTGCAATGCGCTTCGGATAGCCCTGCGCCCACCCGCGGGCAAGCGCCGCGTCATTGTCTACGAAAATATAAGGACAATAAGAGACCGGCTTCCCCTGAAATAACGCATCCAGAAGGATGAAAAACTCGCGGTATTGATAACGGGCTGGGTCCAGATACTCTTCGTCATTGCCGCTGAACTGCCAGTCGTAAAAACTACCGCTGGCTCGCCCATTTGCAGCGCGATCGGGGTCGAGGCCGGGAGGCAATAGAGCCGCGACTGCGGAAGGGTCCGCCCAGAACTCAATGTTGAGAAAATCGCAAGAGTAGTACCAGGGTGGAGTTGGATTCAAAGTCGATTTGCCTTTCGCAGTCAGGGGAACGTTGAAGCCTTTTAGCATTTGTGGTCTCCTTCTTGATTTACTGTCGCTGAAATTCGAGCGACCTGCATCGTTGTTTCATCTTATGAGCCTGGATTGCTTGAGCAGAGGCGGATCCTGCGCGAGTGCCAGCCCCGAGCAAATGATGAGAATAACCGTCGCATGCTCGATCAGGAGCATGAAACGCCCAGAATAAGTTCGCAAGCCCCAAAAGGCTCAACTGCCAGCCTCTTTCGGGGAACCTAAAATCCGATTATGCCGCGCTTGACGCCAATCATCGCAGCATGAGTTCGGTCATTTGCCCTCAGTTTCGCGAGTATATTTCGGACTTGGCCTTTAATCGTTTCTTCCGTGACCGAGAGTTGCGAAGCGATCTCTTTGTTCGAATTCCCCTCGGCAATCAGCTGCCGGACGCGGATTTCCGTTGGCGTGAGCGCATCGTCGGTCGCGTGCTCGGCACGCTGAAGAGTAACCTCTGACCATAGGGCCTTCTTTCCGCCGTGTACGGCTCGAATCGTCTCTAAGAGTTCTTTATGCAGAGCAGCCATCCCCAAGAAGAGCAAATTCGTTGCCATCGAGAAATGCCACTAGGTGCTCGTCACGAAGGAGAAGACTAGGACGGAGAGCGCTTATTTATGCGGCAATTGTCTCGGGACAGATTTGGGTAATGAAGCACAGGCGGGAAACGACCGGTGTCATAACTGTGACAGGCAAGCCATACGTCAATAAGATGACGTTGCGATCCCTCACGTTCGACGCCGGGAGCTAAATCTCTCTAGAGGGAACACCGAATCACGTTCCAGTTGCTGGCACTTGCAGGATTTCGGCTGCGGTCGGCAAAGTGAAATGAAACGTTGCTCCTCGTCCGCCGTTGGCAGCCGCCCACAACCGGCCGCCATGCGACTCCACAATGGAACGGCTGATGGCCAACCCCATGCCGCTGCCCTGCGGCTTGGTGGTAAAGAATGCAGAAAAGATCTGATCCAACTTCTCCGCCGGCAACCCCACACCCGTGTCACTGATTGAGAACTGGACTTGACTGTCCTGCAGTTCTGAGTTCACCGTAAGCTCTCCGCCTGAGTCTTTCATGGCTTCGATGGCGTTGAGCATGAGGTTCATGAACACCTGCTGCAGCTGTACGCGGTCTGCTATGATTTTGGGCAGTTCAGCGGAAAGTTCCGTGCGCATGGCAACCGAGTATCGATCGGCCTCACCTTTTAGCAGGGCGAGCATTTCCTGGATAGTTCCGTTTAGATCAACCAACTCATGTTGTGGAGGAGATTTCCGGTAGAACGAACGTATACGGTCGATGATTTCAATCGCACGCTTCCCATACTTATCGATTCTGGCTGCTGCCGCACGAGCCCGATCCAGATCGGGCGGTTCGTGTGCGAGCCATTCAATGCAGCTGTTGGCGCTGGTGATGGTTGCAGCGATTGGCTGCTTGATTTCGTGTGCCAGCGACGCGGCCATTTCCCCCAACGTGCTTACACGATTGATGTGCGCCAGGTCGGCCTCCAGTTGTCGCAGCTGCTCTTGCTGAGTAACATCCATCCCTGTCCCAAGGAAACCCTGGAAAGTCCCCTCTTGCGTGACCGGAACACCCACACAACAAATGTGACGAATCGCTCCGTCAGGCCGCACGATTCGTTTTGTAAAGTGGAGAAACTGCAGGTAGGCAACCTTATCCCCCTCGAAACGCGCCAAAAGGCTAAAGGGAGATGTGATCTCCTTCCCGGTCACGTTCGATTTGTAGGTGAAAGAGCCGAAGAGGGCGACGCGGCTACCCTGCTCAATAGTGTCGGTGGCTTCGAAGTCGAGTGTTTTCCAGAAGCGTTGGATTGCCGCAAAGACGTCAGACAGAGCCTGTGGCCCTTTGTGAGTGCCGGCCCACGGCTCAATTTTCTTGAGTTCGGGGTTGTCGAAGTTCAATGAAACGTAGATGGCGTCCGGTGTCATGAGTTGCTGGAGCACCTTGAGATTCGATGTGTTCTGCAAAAGCTGTTGAAGCACAGCGGTCAAGTTGGTCGACATGAAATAGTTCTCTCTCTCGTTTGTTAGTTCGATTCGTATTGAAAGAAACTGCCGTAAAGGGCGTTCTCAGCCCGTCCCTTGTAGCGTCCGAAGGAATTCACAACTCGCGTCTGGCCAAGGTCGGAACCTTCATCTAGGACCTCCTGGTGCTGCAAAAAAGGCTCTCTCGACACCGGACTCTGTTCGCACAAATCGTCTCGCGTCTATTCCCAATTTCTTCATTCGCGCAATCAGGGTTGTTCGATTGACGCGCAGTCGCGCAGCAGCTCCCGCGGGACCACCCACCTGGCCCTTACTTTCAATAAGCGCGGCCACAATTTCTTCGCTCTGTTGCTTGGTATACCCTTCGACTGGAGCTCTTTCGGGATGCAGACAACCAATGGCTTCTTTCAAACTTGCGCTATGTCCTGCATGAGCCTGCTGAAACTCCTGCCGTGTCGGTCTAAAATCGCGTTAACTCCGATAAAGGCGCATCCAGCAACCTGCCCCTGCTAAGAATCATGGCGCGTTCGATGAAGTTTTCCAGTTCACGGATATTCCCCGGCCAACCCCAGGTCAAAAGTTCTTCCATTACGCACGGAGGAATTGCGTGAATGCTCTTGTGCATTTGGCTTGCAAACTTGTGAACGAAGTAAGTTGCCAATAAGGGAATATCTTCCTTGCGGTCCCGCAGGG
>Ga0307477_10001727_pt1 | contig 17749 bp, 16 predicted proteins | sample atmos_gasesECM2C_FD_203316 | JGI IMG/M metagenome (GOLD analysis project Ga0307477, IMG submission 203316) | Hardwood forest soil microbial communities from Morgan-Monroe State Forest, Indiana, United States - atmos_gasesECM2C_515 | ecosystem: Environmental > Terrestrial > Soil > Temperate...
CGCTGCTCACCTGGCGCGCGGTCGTGCGTCGCGAGAGCGCGTAACGCTTCACGCGAGGGATTAGCCAGACCGTCCGTCGGGTGTCCGGGCTGCCTTCATAGAGTGCGCCGAGTCGTCGTTCCGGTGCCACGGAGCCACATTGCCGCACCGCCGGCGGGTTGCTCCTGGGGATCGGGATTCTGCATCACATCACGCCGAGCGTCACGATGTGCTGTGGCGACACGTCAAGATTGGTACAGGAGGCAATCAAGCTTGCGCGCTAACCGTTCCGGTGGGTACGTCTTCATCGTCCTTCTCGACGAGGAGCGCGAAGCGCGCCTTCTTGCAGATCTCCTTGGAGATCTGCCGGCGGTTCACGAGGATTCGAGCAGCGTCTTCGTGGCGCCCGTGCGCGGGCTGGGCTTCTTCGCTGACGGGAGCAAGCAGGCCGGTCTCGACGAATGGTGGAGCTCATCCGTACGCGGGAAGGCCCAGCCTGTCTTCCTGGTGCAGGACCACGAAGAGCTACCAGACTGGATCGAGGGACTCGACGGCTTCTTCTGCGTCGGCGTGGCCGACACCGAGCGTCTGGCGCTGTACACGGCGTACCCCACCGCGCTCGCCCACATCGGGGTGGGGCCCCTTGATTACGTCCGCGCCGTGCTTGGTTTGTTGGAGGTTCCGAGCGCTACCTACGAAATCGTCAGCGAGGTGGCGGAACCTGCCTCGCACCCGTACAACGGCAATGAGACACCGGCCCTGGCTCCGTTCGAGCTCCTTGCGTCTGTTTCAGCCGGTTCGTCCATGACCCAGCTGCCGGACACGCGACCGGTCATCGTCTCCTCCCCGGCTCGGCAGCCGGTGACACATCGTCTACCGGGTTGGCTGCGTCGAGACTCGACGAGGCGAGCCGCGTCCGGCGGCACAGATCGGGAGTTGGCCGGCGCACTCACTACCCGTGGCACGACGATCGTCGCCGTCGGCTCTCGCAAAGGCGGTGTGGGCAAGACCAGCGATGCGGCCGGGATGGCGATCGTCGCGGGGTCGGTCCTCGACCAGGTCGGACATCGAGCGGCAATCGTCGATGCGAACGTCGCCAACCCGGATGCGTGGGGACAGCTCAACCTCCCTCGCGGAGTGGCGACGGTACGCGATGTCGTTGCTGCTCTCACTAGCAACCGTGAGCCACCGCGACCGGTGTACGCCTCAACTACGGCACTCGCCTGCTATCCCGAGAACCGCGAGACGTCGGAATACTCGCGGACCGACATCATCCGGTTGGCTCGTTACCTCCGAGGCCTGTACACCTTCATCGTCGTCGACATGAGCAACCGGCTGCCGGATCCCACCGTAGGCCCGGACGCGGCCGCCGCTGCTTACTGGTTGGAGCAAGCCGACTGTCTGATTCTTCCGACCGCGTCGTCAAAGCAGGACTTCAATGGCGTGCTCGACTATCTGGAACTGCCCGAGCTTCCGCCAACGGTGGTTGCTTACATCACCCCGGTGAGCCGCCGCAACCGCGAACATCCACTGATCAAACGCTACCTGGCGGCCATCGGCCAGCGCGCGCATCGCGTCGTCAACCTTCCCGACGAAGCCGACCGGATTCGTTACGCGGGAATGGAAGGCATCCCGGTGCAGGATGTGTCACCCCGACTGCGCAGCGCGTACCGCGCGCTTGTCGAGGCGGTGGCAAGCGCGCCACCACCTGGGCGCTGAGCAGATGCGGCGCCTGATGAGATCGTGGCGAAGTTCCGGCGCGGCGGCTGCAAGGTGCCGGGAAGCCGCGTGATTCCGGTGCCGTTCGCGCTCGGGCGGTGAACAGCTTGGGTGCGCTGGGTCGCCGCCTGCCGTGTTGCTGGCCGCCTCCGGCAGTGCTGCCGACGCGAGCAGCGATCAGCCGGCGCCGCGGGCGAGACGCGCGGCGAGGTCTGACTGCAGGAGCTTCACCACTCGTCCTCTCCGTTCGAGATCACCATCAGCGATCTCGATCAAAGTCAGCCCCAGCATCGCGCTGAGCGCGAGATCGATCGCCGAGTTGAAGAATCGAGAATCGACCGGCATGAGCTGCGCGAGGATGTCGTGCGCGAGTGCGTGGGTGCGTTCCATGAAACTCGACATCAGCGGCGCGAGGCGTTCTCGCAGTTGCGGGTCGGTGCGCGCCGCGGCGGCGAGGTCGAACACCGCGCGGATGCGTTCGTCACCGGTGACCCACGACAGCAGCTGCAACCCGGCCTCGGCGGTGCGCTGGTCGGGAGGGAGACCGAGAAAGCGCGTCTCCCATTCCTCCACGTGTTGGTCGATGAGGTAGCCCATCGTGGCGGCGAGGAGATCGCTCTTGCTGGGGAAGTGGCGGAACAGCCCGCCCTGTGACATCGCGGCGCGCCGGGCCACCGCGAGGGTCGTGAACCCCGCGTAGCCGTCCTCGACCAGGCAGGCGAGGGCCGCGTCGAGCAGACGCCGCTGGGCCGCCTCGCGACGCTGCGCCTGAGTGCGCCGCGCCGCATCGGCCGCCGCGATCGTGGCGGTCATGCCGCCACTCTAGCAGTGCCCTGGGCTTGACATAGCGAGTGCTCGCTTGCTAACCTCGCTGCCGCAACAGTTCCAATAGCGACCGCTCGCTCTCTAACTATCGGCGAGCGGAAGCACGGGGAGGAGGCGGTCATGCCCACGTCGCTGACGATGCAGGCGACACATACGACGACGGCCGAGTGGCTGTGGGTGATTGGTGCCGTCGCTGTCGCAGTTGCGGTCGCGACGGCCCTGGTCATCACCGGCCGGCCCCGCGATCGATGGACGCCGGTGGCGCTGCTCGAGCGCGCCGGCTCGTCGCTCACCCGAGTCACCGGACTGCCCGCGTGGTCCGCCGGCGGTGTCGTGGTTCACTCGTGGGCACTGCTCGTCGCCGGGGTCGGTTTCTACTGGGACGTCGCCTGGCACATCGACCTCGGCCGTGACGGCACGCTCTTCACGCCGCCTCACGTGCTCATCCTCATCGGCTTGCTCGGCATCGCCGCCGCCGGTGTTGTGAGCGTCGTCTTCGCCACCCGCGATCGTGTCGAGCACACCTGGCGTGCCGGCATGCTGCGCGTGCCGCCGGGTGCTGGGGCACTCGTGGTGCTCGGTCTGGGTGCCGCGATCGGGTTTCCCATCGACGACCTGTGGCACCGCACCTACGGCATCGACGTGACCATGTGGTCGCCGACCCACCTGATCATGATCGGCGCGGCGGCGCTGTCGCCGATCGGCGCCTGGCTGCTGCTCGGCGCCGCGGGCCCGAGCACGGGGCGGCCGCGCGTGCGGCGCGCGCTGGTCATCCGTCTCGCGGTACTGGCCCTGCTGGCGTTCGCCGGGCTGCAGCTGGAGTTCGACGACGGTGTGCCGCAGTGGCAGGCCCTCTATGAGCCGGTCCTGATCGCGGTCGCTGCCACCCTGCCGCTGGTCGCCGCTCGCATCGCGATCGGCCGTGGCGCCGCGCTGACGGCGGCGCTGCTCTTTCTCGTGGCGAGGACGGCCATGGCGCTGGTCATCGGCCCCGGGCTCGGCCACACGATGCCGCACTTTCCGCTCTATGTCGGTATCGCGCTGTGCGTGGAAGCCGCATTCGCGGTGGCCGGCCGGCGCGGCCTGGTGGTGGCTGCGCTGCTCGCCGGCGCCCTGAGCGGCACGCTGGGCCTGGCCAGCGAATGGGGCTTCAGCCACGTCTTCAGCCGCGAGCCGTGGCAGCCCGAACTGCTGCAGGGGATCTGGCTCGCGACCATCGCAGCCGTCGCGGCCTCCATCCTCGGGGCAGGCTTCGGCGCCGTCGTCGCGGGTCGGGGTCGCCGGATCGCGCCTGCGCTCCTCGCCGCGGCGGGTATCGCAGTTGTCGGTGTGCTGGCGGTTCCGCTGCCACGGGCCGGCCTCCCATTGACGGCGACGGTCCGGACCACGCCGGCGGGGCCGAAGCAGATCGCCGTCGACCGCTACGGCGAGGCGTCGCTCTTCCAGCAGGTCCGCGTGGCGGTCGACGTTTCGCCATCCGATGCCGCCGCGCTGCGTGGGGCGGACTGGTTCTGGGTGATCTCGTGGCAGGGCGGCGGCCGCCAGGCCAACCCGCTCGTGGAGGTCGCTCCCGGGCACTGGGTGAGCACCACCCCGTCGCCCACCGGCGCTGCATGGAAGACGATGGTGTTTCTCGCCAAGCGCGACGTCGTGGCGTCGATCCCGGTGTCGATGCCGGCCGATCCCGCGTCGAGGCTGAGCGCGATCCCTGTGCAAGCCGCGCGCACCCAGCAGTTCGTCCCTGCATCCACATACCTCACCCGTGAGTCTCACGGCGGAGCGGAGTGGCCCGCGATCCTCGCCGACGCGACGGTGCTGACCATGGTGGTGACCTGGATCCTGGTGCTGATCGCCGCGACGGTCAGCCTCGCGCGCTCGAGCACCGCCGGGCGTCCGTTGCAGAAACGCCCGGCGCCGTCGCGCTCGGGAGCACTGGCCTGGCGGCGGTCTGACCCGAAATCGATCGCGCGCGGCTCGTTTGACATCTGATCATCCGCTCACCTAGAGTGAGCGCTCGCTCAGCGGAGGATCAGACATCCGACTCAGGACAGTGCCAGAACCGGTCACCGGCGACCGCGTCAACCCGCCGGCAGCGATGCCGTCTCTCGAACACGACGCAGCGGATCTCCGTGACCAGCTGATCGACGCCGCCTACCGGCTGATCCACGAACGCGGGCTGTCGGCGCTCACCACGCGCGAGATCGCGAAAGCCGCGGGTTGCTCGGATGGCGCCCTGTACACGCACTTTCCCACCAAGTCGGACCTGCTCTTCGCCGTGTGCCAGGAGCGCCTCCCCGACATTCGCGCCAGGGTCGGTGACCTGATCGCCCGCGTCGGTTCGGGCGTGGTTGAGCGCAACATCGAGGCGATCATCCGGGCGGCGCAGCACTTCTATGCGGAGCTGGTGCCGATCAGCGCCGCGATCGCCTCGGACTACGACCTGTTGATGCGACACCGCCGCATGTTCGAATCGCGCGACACCGGGCCGCGCCACACAATCGACGCGGTGGCCGCGTACATCGCCGCCGAGCAGCGCATCGGCCGCGTCGAGCCGCGCATCTCGCCGCACGTGTTCGCCAGCATGCTGCTCGGACCGTGCTACGCCGCCGCGAACATCGAGCGCGTCCTGGCTGAGCCGGCCTTTGGTCTCGAATCGGAGCAGTTCGCGCGGGCGCTCGCCCACGCGCTCTGGGTCGGAATGGCACCGAAGAGGAGAAGAGCCGCATGACCGAGACACCGACAGCCGCTGTCCCCGCCACCCCGGCGCGCCCCGACGCCACCCGCGACGACGACCACCTCGATCCGCGGCGGTGGATCGCGCTGCTCAGCGTGCTCACCGCGACCTTCATGGTGCTGCTCGACATCTCGATCGTGAACGTCGCCATTCCTGCGATACGAAACAACCTCTCCGCCAACGACGCGGACATCCAGTTCGTGATCGCCGGTTACGCGCTCGCGTACGCCCTCGTGCTCATCACCGGCGGACGGCTTGGTGACATCTATGGCCGAAAGAAACTGTTCATGATCGGCATGACCGGGTTCATCACGGCATCAGCGCTCTGCGGTCTCGCACAGAGCGCGGTGATGCTCGACCTCTCGCGGGTGCTGCAGGGGATGTTCGCCGCGTTGATGTTTCCGCAGGTGCTGTCGGTGATCCAGGTCACCTTCCCGCCGCACGAGCGGGCTAAGGCCTTCGGCATCCTCGGCGCGGTCATCGGCATCGCGACCGTCACCGGACCGCTGGCGGGCGGGCTGATCATTCGCGACGACCTCACCGGCGGCTCGTGGCGCTGGATCTTCCTGGTCAATCTGCCCATCGGCCTGGCGTCGCTGCTCGCCGCGTGGCGGGTGCTGAGCGAGTCGCGCGCGCCCCACGCCACCAGGCTGGACCTGGTGGGTGTCGCCATCGCGAGCGTCGGGCTGTTCCTGCTGGTGTATCCGCTGGTGCAGGGGCAGACGCAGGGCTGGCCGGCCTGGACCTTCATCTCCATGGCCGTGAGCCCGTTTGTGCTTGCCCTGTTCGTCCTCTACGAGCGGTCGCTCGGACCTGACCGGTTTCCCCTGGTGCAGCTGACGCTGTTCCGCATCCGCGCGTTTCGTGTGGGAGTGGTCATCGCCGCCGTGTTCATCGCGGGGATTCCCGCGTTCTTCTTCACGTTCAGCCTCACCGTGCAGGCGGGGCTCGGATACAGCGCGCTGCACGCCGGCCTGACCACGATCCCGTTCAGCGTGGCGTCGGCGATCGCGTCCGCTTACTCCGCGCGCCTCGCGCCGAAGCTCGGCAAGTGGACCATCTCGATCGGCGCCGGCGTGCTCGTGATCGGGATGCTGGGGGTCATCCTCACACTGCAGCTGCGTGGCGCCGGTGTCACCACGGCGGACCTCATACCGTCGTTCGTGGTCAGCGGACTCGGTCTGGGCACTGTGGTCGCCCCCCTGCTCAATGTCATCCTCGCCGGCGTTCCGCCGCGCGACGCGGGCTCGGCATCCGGTGTGCTCACGACCTTCCAGCAGCTGGGCGGCGCGATGGGTATCGCCCTCGTCGGCGTGATCTTCTTCGGGCTGCTCTCGAGCCGCGCCGACACCGTCACGGCCGAGGTCACGCCGCAGCTGCGCAGTGAGCTGATCGCGGCGCACCTGCCGCCCGCGGTCCTCGATTCGACGGTGGCGCAGTTCGTGCGGTGCTTCCACGATCGAGCCGGCGAGACTGATCCGACGAAGGTTCCGGCCAGCTGTCCGAAGACCACGAGCACCAATCCGGCTGTCGCTTCCGCGTTCTCAAAGGCCGCGACGCTGGCACTGGGCCGCGACTTTGTGAGCTCGTTCGAGCGGACGTTGATATTCAACGTGGCAGCGTTCCTCGCCACGGCACTGATCGCACTGCTCCTCCCGCAGCCGCGGGCGCGAACCGAGCCGCTGCGACAAGCGGCGGCAGCTGCGCACTGACCCGGACGGCAGACAGGGTGACGGCTCGCCCAACCCGGTGAGCGAGCCGTCTTTGGAGGGAGGGAGAGTCTTTCGTGCGTTCACAAGGTTACGTCGCGTACCTTGCGATCCCGTGACGCGGACGCTTGCGCACGCCCCGCGTGAAGCTGCGCTTCGCGCGTTCGTCCACACCCTGGCGGCCGCGCGGATCGGCGATACGTTCAACCAGTATCGCGAGACTGGCGGGGACGATCGCGGTGCAGACGCGCCAGTGGTCAGACGGTCGAACCTGCTGCACCACCTGCTGCAGCGCATCGATGCCCCGGTGGTGCTGGTGGCTGAGGCAGCCGGCTGGCGCGGCGCGCGGTACTCCGGCCTTTGTCTGTACTGCGAGCGGCAGATCGACGAGTCCTCCACGCCGCAGCGCCGCACCTCGACGCACCCTCGCGGCTGGCTCGAGCCGTCGGCCACCGTCGTGCAGTCGGCGATCGCGCCGTGGGCCGGCTCCGTGCTCTTGTGGAACGCTGTGCCGACACATCCACGGCGCGACAGCATCGACAACTCCAACCGCACCCCGACACGATCGGAGCTGACGGAGGGGGCGCAATGGCTGTTCCGTCTGCTCGCAATCATCGAACCGCAGCATGTCGCGGCGATCGGCCGCAGCGCCGCACGAGTCCTCGGTCCGGATGTGGGCGCCGTGCGCCACCCGTCGCACGGTGGGGCGGTCGCCACGTATGAGGGTGTGCGCCGCTTGCTCGGCGGATGGCTCGGTCCAGCGGCGTGAGCGACGTCACCCCCGTGCAGCGTTCAGGCGCGCACTGTGTCGATCATCCGGCCGCCTGCGCGCGCCATATCAACCGCAGCGCGAACCAGCTCTTCGTTGTCCACAACGACGAGTCCGTCGCTGCGGACGAGGGTGTCTTCGAGGCCGATCCGCACGTCATGCCCGCGCTCGATCGCGGTGCTGATGACCGCCCACGTCGCAAGACCGCCGCCGTGGTGCAGGCGGGGTGCTTCGACGAGCCCGCCGTCAAGCAGAACATCGATCGCCGCCGCGGCACGCACCGCCTCCGCCGCGTCGACGGCCGCCTCGACCTCGACGAGCACGCGTGAGCATGCCGCGTCCAGTCCGTTGTCGATCAGGAACCGCGCGTCGCGCTCGTCCCACACGCCGGCCTCGACGCCGACCCCACGCTCACCAAGCAGGTCGATCACCTGCAGCGCGCCCTCTTCGCTGAGATTGACCGACGCGTAATCCGGCAGGACCCGCCACGAGTTGATCGCGTCGATGCGCCGATCGAGATCCGGCTCGATCCACGCGGCGGTGCTGACGCCGATCGGCAGTCCGGGACAGGCGGCACGCAGCGCTGTCAGGGTCTGCGCGACGGCTTCGGCGTCGAGCGTTTCAGCACCCTCGCGTCCCCGTGGATGTACATGTACGCCGCCGGCTCCCGCACGCATGACACGCGCCGCGTCTCGGGCGATCGCGCCCGGATCGACCGGCACAGCGCTGTGATCGCCGCTGTGGCGCGAGCCGTTGAGACAGGCTTGCACGAGCATCGCGCCGCGGTCCTCAGCGCGCGTCGAGCACCAGCTTGGCGCCGAACCCGAGCAGGGCGATGCCGGTGAATCGCTCCATCCAGCGCCGCACGCGGGGAGACGTCACGACGTCGCGGAGGCGGGACACCGAGAATCCATACGCGTTCATCCACGAGATGCCGATCACGATGAAGATGGCGCCGAGCAGAAGGGACTGCGGCAGCGCCGGACGGCTGGTGTCGATGAACTGCGGCAGCACGCTGACGAAGAAGACGCCGAGCTTGGGATTGAGCGACGCGCTGAGCAGACCCTGACCCCATATGGATGACGCTCGTCGCGGCTGGGGTGGAGAGGTGATCGGCTGCGGCTCGTGCCGGCTCGCCCAGAGCGTTCGCATACCGAGATACGCGAGATACGCAGCCCCGGCGATGCGCAGGGCGGTGTAGAGACCCGCCGAGGTTTCGAGCAGCACGGCGATTCCCACCGCGGATGCCGCGACCCAGATCAGCAGGCCGCCGGCCAGCCCCGCGGTCGTCAGCAGCACGCCGCGCCGTCCGAACGCAAGCGCGTTGCGAGTCACGAGCGCGAAATCTGGGCCGGGCGTCAGCGCAAGGAGAAGCGAGAAACCGGCGAACGCGAGCAGCCTGCCGGTCATCGCCCGCTCATGCCCCGAAGCGCTGCGAAGCGCGAGCTGGCTGCCTCGGGCGGGTTCTGCGCCCATTGCTCAGCGATTCGCTTCCAGCCCTCGCGTGCACATTGGATCGCGGGACGCCAACCGGTTGCTTCCTGCAAGCGTCTGGAGCTCACTCGCTGCGAGCGGCGCAGGTACCGCCAGGTGATGCCCAGCGCGATCGGTCCGATCAACGCGGGATAGTGGGGCAGCGCGGGGGCACCAGCCGCATCAGCCAGATCTTCCAGGTATTCGTGCAGCGGCAGTGGCTCGCCGTCCGCGACGTTGTACACGCCGGCGGGAGCGCCCAGCGCGGCGACGGTCGCCGACGCCGCGTCGTCGGTGTGGATGCTCGAGAAGAAGTTGGCGGAGGCACCCAGTATTGCCAGCCGTTGCCTGCGCGCCATCGCTGCCATGGCGACGCTCTGCTCCGAGTCGGCCGCGTAGAACCCCGCGTAGCGCAGCACGATGCCGCGCCCACCGCCTTCGGTGAAACGCCGTGCGTGGGTCTCGCCGCTGTGCGCGTCGCGCAGCGGGACCGCACGCTCGACATCCACCGGCGAGTCCTCGTCCAGCCAGGCATCGCCACCGTCTGCGTACATGAAGCTCACCGACTCGTGCACGTAGGTGCCGACGCCCGCCGCGATGCACGCGTCGACGATCTTGCGCGCCGAGTTGTTGCGAAGCCGTGCGGTTTCCCGCCATGCGACCGCACGGCGCATCGTCTTGAGTGGCGGGATCCGAGTGGTGAGCCGCACCACTGCATCCTGCCCGGCAACAGCGGGGCCCAGCGCTTCCGGGTCGAAGATGTCGAGATGTGTCGGCGTCGCTCCGGCTGCCTCCGTTGCTGCTCGAGCGGACTCGGTCCTGGCCGTGGCCCGCACCTCGTGCCCGGCCTCGACGAGCAGCTTGGTGACGCGCCTTCCCAGGGCTCCGGACCCGCCGACGACGAACACTTTCATCGCCGCCCAAGCTTAGCCATCTGCGCTCACGGCAAGCGCAGGTCCAGGCGCGGGTCCTCAGCGATGCCGTCGCGGCAGATCTCGAAGTGCAGGTGCGGGCCGGTGGAATTGCCGCTGCTCCCGACGGCGCCCACTGCCTCGCCCGCGGTCACGTACGTGCCGTCGGCGACGGCGACCGTGTCTAGATGACCGTACAGGCTCGTGAGTCCGCCGCCGTGGTCGATCACCACGTGCAGGCCGTAGCCCGTCGCCGAAACCAGCACATGAACGAGCCCGGGCAGGGTCGCGACGACATCGGTGCCGCGCGCCGCCGCGAGGTCGACCCCGGAATGCCAGTGACCGCCGGGACATGCTGGGTCGACGGGTTCGATGACCACCGGCGTGCAGCCGTAGCCCTGCGAGATCCGTGCGCCGTTCAGGGGCTTGACGAATCCCCCGCCGGTCGTCGGCGCGGCGAGCGTCACGCCGGCGAGCGCTGATCCGCCCGAAAGCGAGATCAGCAGGGCCGCGGTGGCGGCGGCGACGGCTCGGATCACGTCGCCACGCGGTGATGCACAGCATGGTGCGCCGGGGTGAGCGCGTGGCGGACCGACCGCTGCATATGACGACCGAGCGCGTGCGCGCGCGACTCGAAGTGGCCTCCCGAGTGCAGCGCTCCCGGAACCTTGAGCATGATCCAGAGCGTCGCCAGCGCGTAGAGGATGTCGACGATGCCGCCTCCGTGCGAGAACGCCGTTGCTTCCGCGACGCGCAGGACGATCAACTGCACAGCCTGCATGAACACGGTCGTCATGAACAGTCGCAACCAGGTGCGCGAGTAGCCTCGCGTCTCGGGCAGGACCATGCAGAGAGCCGCGAGCGGCGCGATCACGATCAGGATGTTGAGCAGCGCGCTGCGAATGACGTAGGAGAGGACGAGGATCACGAGCGCCACCACGAGGGCAAGTCCGAAGAACGCATGGAACAGATCCTGGGACGCCTGGATGCCCGCGACCGCAGGGTTACCCAGAGACGCCGACCAGGGAAGCGTGTCGAGCGTGAGCGCGCCGCCGAGTGTGAGCGCCACGTGGCCGATCGCATTGTTGAGGTCCACGGCCATCTGGATCAGCAACATCGACGTATGCGCCAGTGCGACCGCGACCAGGACCCGCGGCAGCGCGACCTTGAGTCCATATCTCGCGCGCAGCGAGGTGTGCTCGAAGATGGCACGCAGCGACACGACGAGCACCACAGCACCGACGAGCACGTCAGCAGCGAGCGTCAGCCCGAAATTGAGCTTGGCGATACTGGGATTGGCTGTCAACGGTCGAACCACCGCCGCCGACGCGTCGACTGTGCTGAACAGATATCTGGCGAGCTCATTGTTGAGATCAACCCGCGCCGTGGCCAGGAAATGACTGGTCACTCCGGTCAGAAGCTGCAGCGCAGAGCCAAGCGGATCGCGCAGGCCTTGAACGACGTTGCCCACCGTGAGCGTTGCTTGCGGCGGATCAGTGGACGGAAGATGGGACGCTGGCGAGGATCGCGTGGGTGAGTGTTCCAGCGATCTCGACGCCGATCGTGCCGAACACGATCCGTCCGATCCACTTCTTGGCTTCCATCACGCTGTGCGGATCGACCGCGACGATCTTGTACATGAACGCGATCAGAAACGCCAGCGCACCGATCGAGCCGATGAGGCCCTGCGCGAGCAGGATCCAGTTGTCCACGAGCGACTTGAGCTGATCCATGGGGCGGTTCCTCCGAACATCTCGATGGTTTGACCGCCCCACCGGCCGTCAGAGAGAGTCGCTGACGTCCGTACGTTACACAGATTTGTAGTAGGCGTCAAGCCCGCTGACAACGGCACGTCCGCGAGCGCACGATGCACGCATCAAGCGACGTGTCAGCAGGCGGAACGAATGAAGACCATCCATCACGTCCTGGACATCGAGGCGCCATCGTCGACCGTATGGGCATCGCTGACCGATGCGCAGGGTCTGGCCGGTTGGTGGAGCACCGAGGTCGACGCGCCGGCCGCAGCGGTAGGCGCCGCAGTGAGATTCACTTTTGGTGGTGACTTCAACCCGGTCATGGAGATCACCAGTCTCGACGCGCCCACCGAGCTGCACTGGCGCTGCGTCGTGGGTCACGAACCCTGGCAGGACAACACGTTTCGCTTCCAACTCGCGAAGCAGGATGGTCACACGCGACTCCGTTTCTGGCAGGAGTACGCCGTCGAACTTGCTGACGACTACTACGGGATATACAACTTCAATTGGGGCTACTACCTGGAGAGTCTTCGTCTCCTGTGCGTCAACGGCAAAGGCAAGCCGTTTGACCCGAAGACGGGGCGATCCGAATAAACCACCCAGAACCTCTGACACACCAAGTCGCGTCAATGCCGGCCGACCACCCAGTCAAGGAACTCGGTGATCCGGTCGCGCAGCGCGCTCGTGATGTCCTGCAGGATCGAGTACTGTCCGGCTGCCGAGTGCTTGGTCTCGCTGTTGAGCTGATGGAAGAGCCCCGAGAGCGGAGCCCGCAGAGCGCCGAGCACCCCGCCGTCTGCCGGCGTGGTCGGCGCCGCCGCGGTTGGAACCGGCGAGGCTTCGACGGGCGGCGCGGCGGGCTGAGCTGATACGGGAACGCCCGCCCAGCTGAGCGACCGGCCCGGATCCGAGTATCCCGAAGTGCGCGTGACGACGAGCACGACTGCGAGGAGCATCACGCCGGCGGTAAGCACACGAAAGCGACGCGTTGCCATTGGCGACCTCCGTTGATGAGCCCATCGGTCGCCCCTCCGGCCGCGCCCGACCTGTGGCCGGACCTGGCGGATAGTACCACATAAATGTGTATGTAGTGGGGAAGGTCGATGGAACGCTGTGGCCGAGGCCATCGGCATCCCCCCTCGGGTTTGACCGCGAGTGCTTGTTGCACACTCTCTCAGGCGGATCGACGGGTGAAACGGGAGAGAGAACAATGAGCGTGGACACCGAGGGATATGGAGCACGGCCCGATCAGACCCCTCTCGCTCGCCTGCTCGAGGACAGCCGGACCCTCTCGCCGGCCGGCATCGAGCGGGTGGCGACGGGCTGGGACCGCCGCGGGACAGCAGAGTCGTTCGAAGCGGCCGAGCGCGTCGCGCTTCATGCGCTGGAGTCGTCCGGAAAGTCCACCCGCTGGGACCAGTTGCGCAATGAGGTCCTCGGCCTCACCGAGCGCGGTCAGCCCCTCGTCGCCTGGCGCGCCGAGCATGGAGCCGTCGGCCACAAAGCTGAGGGCGCGCTGCTCGCCGCGGTGCTCGCACTGCTCGCCGGGGACGACGTCGACCGTAGCCACAGCGAAACGCTGCGCCGCCCCATGGCGGAGGCCTTGCCGTGGTTGCTGCCCGGTGTCGTGGAGCCACCCCCGCCCGAGTAGCCGATCGCGTGAAATGGTCCACGCGGCGCGAGATGAAGGTGAGAGGATTTGAGTATCCGTGCCTGAGACTGTCCCGATCACTCTGCCCGAAATGGGCGAGTCCGTCTCCGAGGGCACCATCGCCCGCTGGGTCAAGGCAGTCGGCGACTCGGTAACCGAGGGAGAGACGGTGGTCGAGGTGACCACCGACAAGGTTGACGTCGAGGTCCCCGCGCCGGCGTCGGGTACGCTCGCGGAGATCGTCGCAGGCGAAGGCGACACCGTCGAGATCGGCGCAACGCTCGCGACGATCGCGCCGGGAGCAGTCGCGAGAGGTCCGACTGCAGCGGCGCCGGAGGAACCCGCTGCGGGCCCTCCTCAGCCTGAGAGCCCTTTGCGGGTTCCGCCGCCTCCGGTCTCGCCGGCACAATCTCTGCCTGCAGCGTCCCCGCTGGCGCGGCGTGCAGCAGCCAACGCAGGCGTGGATCTGCGCGCGATTTCGGGCTCAGCCGCGAGCGGGTTGATCCGCAAGGCGGACGTCCTGCAACCGTCCGCCACCGCTGCGCATCAGGTCGACGGCTCGCCTCCGCCCGCCGACGGCGAAGTCGTCGAGCCGCTGCGAGGCCCCGCCGCGTCACTCGTCGACTACATGGAGCGCAGCCGGGACATCCCCACCGCCACGTCGTTCCGCACGGTCTCGGTCACCACGCTCGACGCGCGCAGGCGCGAGCTCAATGTCGCGCTCTCGGGGGCCGGACAGCCCGGCAAGGTCTCGTACACGCACCTGGTCGGATATGCGGTCGCCCGGGCTGCTGCGGAGATGCCGGAGATGACCGCGCACTTCGCGCGCGACGCCGACGGCAAGCCGCTGCGCGTGAGCGACGCTGCGCATCTCGGTCTGGCCGTCGACACCCGCCGGAGAGACGGCACACGCTTTCTCGTCGTTCCCGTGATCCGCGACGCCGGGGTCCGTTCGTTCAGGGAGTTCCGCGAGGAATACGAGCGTCTCATCGAGCGCGCGCGCGCCAGCACGCTGTCCGTCGACGACCTGCAGGGCGCGACGCTCACGCTCACCAACCCGGGAGGCATCGGGACGGTCGCGTCGGTACCGCGGTTGATGCCCGGCCAGGGCACCATCGTCGCCACGGGGGCGATCGGCTATCCCACGGAGTGGGCGGGGGTGAGTGAGGCACGGCTGCAGGAGCTCGGCGTCGGCAAGGTGATGACGATGACCAGCACGTACGACCATCGCATCATCCAGGGTGCGCAGTCGGGCGAGTTCCTCGGCCGCGTCGAAGCGCTGCTGAATGGCGCGGAATCGTTCTATGAGCAGGTCTTCTCCAGCCTCGGGCTCAGCGTCCCGACGCGCGACCTGCAGCGCCCGATAACCCAGCCCGCCCCGGCAGCCGCACCGGCGCCTGCCGCGACGCCCGCTGCCGACCGCACGATGCTCGCCGCCATGCAGGCCGCGACGTCGCTCGTCAAAGCGCATCGCACACATGGACATCTCGGCGCGCACCTCGATCCGCTCGGCACCCCACCCATCGGCGACCCGGCCATGGAGCCGTCGACGTATCGCCTGACCCCGGCCTTGATGGAGGCGATTCCCGCAGACCTCCTTCGCGTGTACGTCCCCGGGCGGACGCTGGCTGAAGTGCTGCCCAACCTGCGGCGCACGTACTGCGGGACGATCGCGTATGAGATCGAGCACATCGCCAGCCATGAGCAGCGCGTCTGGCTGCGCGAGCACATCGAGTCCGGCGCCTACACGTTGCCGCTCAATGACGAGGAGAAGCTGACACTCCTCGGCCGGTTGACCAAGGTCGACGCGATGGAGCGCTATCTGCGCCGCACGTTCCTCGGCCAGAAGACGTTCTCCATCGAGGGCATCGACGCGATGATCCCGATGCTCGAGGCGCTGATCAGCATCTTTGCCGACGACGGCATCGGCGAAGTGATCATGGGGATGGCGCATCGCGGACGGCTGGCGGTCATCGCGCACGTGGTCAACCGCCCGTACGAGTCGATCCTCAACGCATTCGAGCTCGCCGCGCGCAAGCGCGCCGTCGGCATCCACGACCCCACCGGCGACGTCAAGTACCACCTCGGCGCGACGGGAAGATATATGACGCACAACGGCAAGGCGATCCCAGTGAAACTGCTGCCGAACCCGAGTCACCTGGAGGCGGTGGACGGAGTCGTCGAGGGCTGGACCCGTTCGACGCAGACACGCCGGCGTGCGGCAGAACTCCACCTCGACCCCGCAGCGGCGCTGCCACTCCTGATCCACGGTGACGCCGCGTTTCCCGCGCAGGGCGTGGTCGCCGAAGTGCTCAACCTGCAGGCGCTCGAGGGCTACTCCACCGGCGGAACCATTCACATCATCGCCAACAACCAGGTCGGCTTCACCACCGATCCCAGCGAGGCGCGCTCCACGCGTTACGCATCGGACCTCGCGAAAGGATTCGACAGCCCCATCGTGCACGTGAACGCCGACGACGTCGAGATGTGCATGGCGGCGGTGCGGCTCGCCTACGACTACCGGCGAACCTATCACCGCGACGTGGTCATCGACCTGGTGGGATATCGCCGCTTCGGCCACAACGAGACCGACGAGCCCGCCTACACGCAGCCGCTGATGTATCAGAAGATCCGCGAACACCCGCCGGTTCGCGAGATCTTCGCGAAGCGGCTCGTCGACGAGGGTCTGGTCACCCAGGCGGACGTCGACGCGATGGCGGCCGAGGCGTACGCGCGTGTGGCCGCTGCGCACAAACGGGCCAAGGAGACCCTCGCCGCAGAACACGACGAGCCCCAGCCGGAATCCACCGCTGCGGGCGAGCAGCTGGAGCTGGCGATTCCCACGGCCGTGCCGGCCGACATCCTGATCGCGCTCAACCAGGAGCTGCTGAGCTTTCCGCAGGGATTCACCCCGAACAGCAAGCTGCTCCGCCAGATGGAGCGCAGGCGCACCGCACTGACGGAGGGCGGCATCGACTGGGGGTCCGCGGAGGCGCTGTCATTCGCGTCGCTGCTCATCGAGGGACGGCCGATCCGGTTGAGCGGCCAGGACACCGCGCGGGGCACGTTCAGCCAGCGCCACCTCGTGTTTCACGACGAGCGCACCGGCGACGCGTGGACGCCGATGCAGCGTCTCAGCGAGGCTGCGGCTGCGTTCGAGCTGCTCAACAGCCCGCTGAGCGAAGTCGGCTGTCTCAGCTTCGAGTACGGGTACAGCGCCGCCGACCCTGACACCACCGTGATCTGGGAGGCGCAGTACGGCGACTTCTTCAACAACGCGCAGATGGTCATCGACCAGTTCGTCTCGTCAGCGCGAGCGAAGTGGGGGCAGCGGTCCCGCCTGGTGCTGCTGCTGCCGCACGGATACGAGGGGAGCGGGCCGGAGCACTCGAGCGCGCGCGTGGAGCGTTTCCTGCAGATGAGCGCGAACGGCAACATGCGGGTCGCCAACCTCACCACCGCGGCTCAGTACTTCCATCTCTTGCGCAACCAGGCCCTCGCGCCCGAACCTCGACCGCTGATCGTGTTCACACCGAAGAGCCTGCTCCGTCTCAAGGAGGCGGCCAGCGCACTGACTGATCTCTCCGGTGGGTCGTTCTCACCGGTCCTCGACGATCCGACCGTGGTGCATCACCGCGACCACGTCACCACACTGCTGCTCTGTTCGGGGCGGATCTACTACGACCTGGCGCTGAGCCCGCTGCGCGCGCAGGCGACCGACCTCGCCATTGCGCGCGTGGAGTTGCTGGAGCCTCTACCGGCCGGCAGCATCCTCGCGTTGCTGAAGAGCTATCCGCGGCTGGAGACCATGTTCTGGGTGCAGGAGGAGCCGGCGAACATGGGCGCGTGGGACCATGTGCGGCACGGCGTCGACCCGCATCTTCCGCCCGGGATGCGGCGCGGCTACATCGGCCGCCCGCGCCGCGCCAGCCCGTCGGAGGGGTATGCAGGCTCGCACCACCTCGAGCAGGAGCGCATCGTCAACGACGCACTGATGACGTCTCGCCTTCTGCGCGACAACGCGACCGCGGTATCCGCACCCGAAGACTCCAAGGCGATGAGCGACGTCTGAGTCACTTCTCGCGGCGCGTCACAGCTCCCGTCGCAGCTGATCGTCGTGCCGCCGTTTTCGGCGGAACGCGACCAGGTGTCCCAGCGCCACCCCCTCCGCGATGGCGGCGGCGAGCAGAAGGATCGCGACTGCGATGAGCACGCCACCGAGCCA